>ERZ1027056.5-NODE-5-length-161454-cov-11.070843_pt1 | contig 161454 bp, 157 predicted proteins | sample MGYA00519427_ERZ1027056 | MGnify/ENA primary metagenome ERZ1027056 (study PRJEB26926, sample SAMN06164570) | human gut metagenome | biome: ENVO:00009003; feature: ENVO:2100002; material: ENVO:00002003 | host: Homo sapiens | place: USA | collected 2012 ... | reverse complement strand
GAGTATTTTGTCAATAGATTTTCGACAAAATTTTAAAATATTTTTCAGTTATACTATACTTAAAAGTTATTTTGTAAATTTTTCATTAAACGCTTGCAATTTGCTGCGGTATCTGCTATCATATAAGTAAATGAAATTTACAGTAAATCGAAGAAGGGCGATAGAATGGACAGCAACACGCTTGGAAAAAGGATAAAAGAGGCAAGACTGGCGAAAAAAATGACGCAGAGCGAGGTAGTCGGTGACTTTATCACCAGAAATATGCTCAGTCAGATAGAAAGCGGAGCTGCTACGCCGTCTGTTAAAACACTAGAGTATCTCTGCAAGGTGTTGGAGATAGAACCGAATGCTTTAATGCCTGATGAAAACGACTCTAAGACCGCACCTAATGCTGAACGCTATATCAGTATACGAAACGAATTTGCAAACAAGAACTATAACGCCGTTATCAGTTATGAGCAGGCGGACGAATTTTCTGACGAGATATGTGCACTTAAAGCAAAAGCCTGTCTTGAGGCGGCTCGTGAGTGCTCACGGTCTGAAAACGCAGCAGATCTGCAAAAAGCTGTTGACCTTGCTAAGCAGGCGTCAGAGCTTTCGCAGCGTGGCATATTTGCTGACGACAGCGTGAAAAGCAAAGCCGAGGAGCTTATGAAATCCAATGCAAAGCGGCTCAGTGATTATTATAGAAGTCTTTTGTAAGGTGCAGTTATGGAAATTTTGGTCATAGTTGCCGTTGTAGTGGCTTTAGCGTTGTGCCTTGGTGCTGATATAGCTATAGTGCCCATAATGCTTATGGTATTACTTGTCTTGCTGTTGCTGCTTATTTTTGGATTTTTTGTTTATTCGGCGGTAAGACTTGCTAAAACAAAGAGCGTCAAAGGACAGTTCGTGCGTATCGGCATGGCAGAGGACAAGAAATTTGATACGGCGTTTTATAGGATAGATGACAGGGAATGTTCAAATGCTTTCCCATGTGAGATCGTGATGCGATCAAAGCTCTATATACCCGACAAGGTTTACAGACTGCGTTATGACAGCAGGCGTAATGAAGTGTTTGACCTTAATGCAGTGTGCTGTATAGTTTTAGGGCTTGTTTTGAGCGGTGTGTCGGCGGTCATGATGATACTTTTTCTTTTGACAGTCATAGGCTTGAATTGAATGATCTCAAGGCAGCGAGATAACTTCGCTGCCTTTTTTATGTTCGTAAAAAGCATAGTGGTGTATATTGAAATAAATTGTTGACTTGTGGGCTATTTAATGGTATAATATAATAAATATGTGGAAAGGATCATGTAAGATGAGAGTTGAACTTATTACCCATACGCCTGAGCCTGAAAAGGTCGTCGCTACTGCTGCAAAGCTTTGCTATTCAAGCAGTGATATCGCTTCGCTCAGGGACGGTCTGACGGAAGAAAAAACAAAGAGCTTTATTGAAAGACTGGTGTCTATCGGTCACGAAAGCCCTATGGAGCACGTTTCTTTCACCTTTGGCATCGAAGGGATATCCCGTGCCTGCTCTCATCAGCTGGTCAGACACAGAATTGCGTCTTATTCGCAGAAAAGCCAGCGTTATGTAAACGAAAGCGGCTTTGATTTTATCACACCTCCGTCAATAGAGGCTGTGCCTGAGGCTAAGGCTGAATTTGACAAACAAATGGATCAGCTGCTGGAAAGCTATAACAAGATAGCTGACATACTTACCAAAACTCATGAGAAGGCATTTTTAGAGCAGGGTATGTCTGAAAAAGACGCACTTAACAAGGCTAAGAAAAAAGCATATGAGGACGCAAGATTCGTTCTTCCTAATGCTTGTGAAACAAAGATAGTTGTGACCATGAACGTCAGAACACTGTTCAACTTCTTCCAGCACAGATGCTGCAATAGAGCACAGTGGGAGATTAAGGCTGTTGCTGATGAAATGCTCAGACTTTGCAAGCAGGCCGCACCTGAACTTTTCAAGAACGCAGGTCCGTCCTGTGTGATGAAAGGCAGATGTCCTGAGGGTGCAATGAGCTGCGGGAAAATGGCTGAAGTAAAGAAAATTTACGGAGAAATGAATAATGTTGAATAAATCGGGACTTATAGTTCTTGAGGGACTTGACGGCAGTGGAAAATCCACCCAGTTCGAAAGGCTTTCAGCTTATTTCAGTGAAAACGGTATAAAGCATAAGGCTATCAGCTTTCCTGATTATGATAATCCCTCGTCAGCTCTTGTAAAAATGTATCTGAACGGTGAGATAGGCAAAACGCCTGCTGACGTGAATGCTTATGCGGCGTCAAGCTTTTATGCTGTGGACAGATACGCTTGTTATAAGCAGTTTTGGGAGCATGACTATAAAGAGGGAAGTCTTATACTTGCAGCGAGATATGTTACTTCAAACTGCATCTATCAGATGACCAAACTGCCAAAAGAGCAGTGGGAAGACTTTATAGGCTGGCTCGAAGATTATGAGTATGATAAGCTCGGCCTGCCAAGACCTGACAAGGTGATATTCCTTGATATGCCGATAGAGATATCTCAAAAACTGATGTCAGGAAGATATGGCGGCGATGAGAGCAAAAAGGATATTCATGAGGCTAACGTTGAGTATCTGATAAAATGCCGTGAGGCTGCTTTGTTTACCGCAGAGAAACAGGGCTGGGATATCGTTTCATGCAGCGGCGGTACAGAGCCTTATACAAAAGATAAAATTTTCGGAGATATTCTGGGGTTAATCAATAGAAAGTAATGTGTGTTTAATGTTTGATTTCAGAAAAATAAGTTTTGAGGACAAAGAATGGATAACAGAATGTCTGGCGGTGTCAGATTTCAGAGGTGCGGAGTATTGCTTTGCAAACAATCTGGCGTGGCACAGACTTAATGACACGGTAATAACTCATCATGGTGACTTTTATATAAGCTGTTCTTTTGAGGACGGTCAGCCGTATTTCACCTTTCCGGCAGGTGTTAAGACAGACGCTGAGGGCAGGGAAAAATACATCAGGCTTTTTGAAGAGCTTAAAGAATATGTTTCTGCTCAGGGAAAGCCGCTTGTTATATCTTCTGTCACAGACGATGATCTTAGCTGGATAAAAGAGTATTACGGCGATAAGATAATTTGTGAGTATGATAGGGACAGCTCGGATTATATTTATAACGCCGCTGATCTTATAGAGCTGAAAGGCAAAAAATATCATGGCAAGCGTAATCATATAAAGCGTTTTATGGACGAGCCGTGGGAATACAGAGAGCTGACGCCAAAAGAGATCGACAGCTGTCTTGCTTTTTCGGCTGAGTTCTATAATAAAAATGACAGTGCTGATGATTTTTCAGCAGTGGTCGAGCAGTATGCCATAGATCTGTTTCTTACCAATATGGATAAGCTTGGGCTTAAAGGTGCTGTGCTTTACAGAAATGATAAGATGACAGGCTTTACAGTGGGTGAGCAGCTTAATTCAGATACCTTTGTGGTGCATATAGAAAAGGCACTTGCCGACGTTCAGGGTGCATACCCTATGCTTTGCAGTCAGTTTGCGGCACACAATGCCGATAAGCTGAGTTATATCAACAGGGAAGAAGATCTTGGAATCGAGGGACTGAGAAAGTCTAAGCTTTCTTATAATCCTGCTTTTCTTTTAAATAAAAATGTAATTACTTTCAGATGATCGAAAGGAGTCATTTGTTATGGTTTATGTATTTCTTGCCAACGGTTTTGAGGAAATGGAGGCTCTTGCACCTGTAGATCTGCTAAGACGTGCAGGGGTAGAAGTCAATACAGTGGGCGTGGGTTCTGACGTGGTGGTCAGCTCACACAACATTCCCGTCAAAGCTGACATAACAGTAGACAAAATAGTGCTTAATGATGAGCTTGAAATGATAGTTCTTCCTGGCGGTATGCCTGGCACTGTAAACCTTGAGGCAAGCCCTGACGTACTTGGTGCTGTTGATTACTGTGCTGACAACAACAGATATATCGCAGCTATTTGTGCCGCTCCGTCTATAATCGGTCATAAGGGACTGCTTGACGGCAGATATGCTACCTGTTTTCCGGGCTATGAAAAAGACCTAAAAGGTGCTATCCATTCAGCAAGACTTGTTGCTGTAGACGGCAAGTTCATTACTGCAAAGGGTGCAGGCTGCAGCATGAAATTTGCTTTGAAACTTGTTGAACTGCTTGTTTCAAAAGAAAAGGCAGAGGCACTTGAATTGGGTATGCAGAGCAAATGACAGATAAAAAAACTTTAAGAAAGCATTTTAAAGATATCCGCAGCGGTATGTCTTTGAGCGAAAGGAAACAGGCTGATAAAGCCGTTCAGCAGGCTTTGCTAAGCAGCCGTGAGTACAAAGATTGCTCCATGGTGTTGGCTTATGTGTCTTCTGATATTGAAGTAAGCACGGCGGAGATCATAAGCGAGGCACTAAAAAGCAAGACGGTGCTTTGTCCTAGATGTGAAAAAAGCGGCAATGTTATGCACTTTTATAAAATAGAGAGCACTGACGATCTCAAAGAGGGCAGGTTCGGCATTTTTGAGCCTGACGAAAATTGTGAGCTGTGCAGTTATCTTGAAAATGCTGTGTGTATAGTGCCTGCTCTTTCTTACGACAAAAATGGCTACAGACTGGGGTTCGGCATGGGCTTTTATGACAGATTTCTGGCTGATTTCAAGGGTTTGAAACTTGGCTTGTGTTATGAAAACTGCTTGTCTGAAAGCCTTGTGCATGACAGTTATGACATACCTGTGGATAAGATTTTTACAGATAAGGATATATATACTATAAACAAATAGGAAAGGAAGTAAACAATGGACGATCTGAATTTTAATGTTGATGATATCATAAATGATGTCAACGCAAAAATGAAGTCTGACGACAAGGAAGAAACAGACGCAGAGAGCGTTGACACAGAGGCTGTCGCTGATACTGTCGAGGTTTCAGAGCCTGTGGAGTCGGTTGGTGACGCTGTAGAGGAGCAGCAGGAGATACCTGAGGTCATTGATGATGAGTCTGAGGATGTATCGGAAGAGCCTGAAGAAGAGGAAAGCGTTGAAGAAAAGCCTGAACCGCCTAAGCCTAAGAACAAAGGCGGCAAAAAGAAGAAAAAGAAAAGAAAGAAGAAGGGCAAGGTAAATAATTCGCTGTTCGGCGGCGTTATCCTTGTTGTTGTGATACTTACGGTTTCTCTTGTACTTGCTGTGGGCGGTATTTCTATAGGTATGGAATATTACGGTATCGGTAAAACTGACGAGGATATAAGATTCAATATCCCGGCAGGTTCGACCAACAGCGAGATCGCCGATATCCTTGTGAACGAAGGCGTAATAAAGAACAAAAAGCTGTTTATGCTTGCTTTGAAGATAGAGAAACCTGCGGCTATTTATCCGGGAGATATAACGCTCCAGCCGTCAAGCGGATATTCTGAGATAATCGAAAATCTTTCACAGATGAGAGAATCTTATAAGACTGTAAGCATTACGTTCACTGAGGGTGAGAGCCTTCTTGAAATAGCTAACAAGCTTGAGAAAAACGAAGTGTGCTCCGCTGAGGACTTCCTATTTGAATTCAACAAAAATCAGGGCTATGACTTTGAAAATGATATTGACGATAACGGCGATATGTTCTATCGCATGGAGGGCTATTTCTATCCTGATACATATGAGTTTTACGTTGAGGACAGTGCAAGTAACGTTACTAAGAAACTGAGAGAGCAGTTTGAAAAGAAGTATGAAACTGTGAAGTCTAAGATAAAGAACTCAGGAATGTCCCTTAACGAGGTCATGACACTTGCATCTATCGTTCAGCTTGAGGCTGCGTCAGAAAGCGAGATGCCAAAGGTTGCGTCTGTATTCCTCAACAGACTTGACGACCCTGACACTTACCCTATGCTCCAGTCTGATACGACAACGAATTATATCAACGATGTTATAAAGGTCGAGGCTGACAATACGGCATCTATCGAGCATTATACTGAATGTTATGACACATATAAGTGCAAGGGCTTGCCAGCAGGACCTATATGCAACCCTGGTATGGCTGCAATAAATGCTGTTCTTGATCCTAAAAAGACTGATTACTATTACTTCTGTAATAATCTTAAAACTGGCGAAACATTCTATGCAAAGACGCTTGACGAGCATGAAGAAAACCTTGTTAAGGCTGGTCTTGCAAAGAAAAAGTAATAAAGGATTGAATTTTTAATGACTGAAAATAATTTGCTGGAGGTTCTTGCTCCAGTTGGGGATATGGAACGTCTGTATGCTGCACTTGATTTTGGTGCTGATGCAGTTTATCTTGGCGGTACGGCTTTCGGAATGAGAGCCGCCTCTGCCAGCTTTGACGCTGAACTTCTAAAGAAGGCGTGTGATGAGACTCATAGCAGAGGAAAGCGTGTTTATCTTACTTGCAACACACTGCCACACAATGACGAGATAGTCCATTTGGAACAGTTTGTAAACGACGCTGTTGCAGCTGGTGTAGACGCTATGATAGCCAACGATATCGGCGTTTTCTCACTGATAAAGAAATATGCACCTGATATGGAGATACACGTTTCCACTCAGGCAGGTATTGTCAACTATGTTACAGCTAATGAATTTTACAATATGGGTGCGAAAAGGGTAGTGCTCGCAAGAGAGCTTTCCTTGGAAGAGATAGCAGAGATAAGGGATAAGACACCTAAAGATCTTGAGATAGAGTGCTTTGTGCACGGTGCAATGTGCGTGAGCTTTTCAGGCAGATGTCTGCTTTCTCAGTATATTGTAAATCGTGATGCTAACCGTGGTGAATGTGCTCAGCCTTGCCGCTGGGGATATCATCTTATGGAAGAAAAACGCACCAACGAGTTTTATCCGGTTTTTGAGGACGAAAAGGGAACTTATATCCTTAATGCTAAGGATATGTGTGTGCTTGAACACATAAACAAGCTTGCCAAGGCAGGCGTAAACAGCTTTAAGATTGAGGGCAGAGCTAAATCATCATATTATGTATCTGTTATCACAAACGCCTACAGAAAGGCTATGGACATTTATAAGGCTGACCCTGAGCATTTTGAACTGCCGCAGTGGCTCAAGGACGAGGTTTTCAAGGTAAGCCACAGAGCGTATTGTACGGGATTTTTCTTTGGTCACCCTAAGGAGAGCCAGTATTATGAAAACGGCGGATATATCCGTGAATATGACGTTGTGGCTGTGGTTGACGGCTGCGGCGGTGGAAAAATATACTGCACCCAGAAAAACAAGTTCAACAAGGGCGACGAGGTCGAAGTGCTTTCACCAGTGGGCAGTCCTGTAAAGTTCATAGTTGAAGAAATGTTCGATGAGTATGGAAACGAGATAGAAACTGCAAATCATGCAGCTATGAAGATGTCGATCAAATCAGATTTTGTTTTCCCTGAACATTCAATAATCCGCATGAAGAAATAATGAATAAAGCCATGTGATTTTTCTTCACATGGCTTTTTGCTATTTTTTCTTTTCGTCAAATTCTTCTGACAGTGGATTTGAGTTCATTGCAGCTTTAATGTTTTCGTCTGACAAATGAGTGTATATCTCAGTGGTCGCAATGCTTTTGTGTCCTAGAATATCCTTTAAAACAAGGGTATCAACACCGCCATGCTGATACATTAGCGTAGCTGCTGTATGCCTTAGCTTGTGGGTCGTTATGCCAAGATTGCTAAGTCCTGCACGCTGGAGCTGTTCCTCCACGATTTGCTGAACACGGCGTTTATTTATTCTTGTTTTGTTAGCTGACAAGAAAATGGCAGTTTGTTCCACTTGCGGACGGGTAGTGTCAATATACTCATCAAGGGCAGAAACGCAAGCGTCGTTAAGGTAAATAATGCGTTCTTTACGGCCTTTACCGAGGACTCGCAGAGTTCTGTTATCACGGCTATAATCGCTTAAATTCAAGCCCACAAGCTCGCTCAGACGCATACCGCAGTTAAGAAATAATGTAATGATACAATAATCACGGACCTGATTTTTAGATTCGATATTACGTAGCAGTTCAAGACTTTGTTCAAGAGAAAGATATTTTGGCAAAGCCTGATTGATATGTGGCAGCTCGAGGTCATCAAGTGGGTTGTTTGAGATAAGCTTGGCTTTCTTTGAAAGATAAACATAAAACTGTTTCAAAGCCGAGCATTTGCGTGCACGGGTCTTTGTAGAGTTTCCACGGTCATCTTTAAGATATTTTAGATAAACGTAAGCGTCATTGAGAGTGAAACTTTCAAGCCATTCTATTGGCGTATCTTTTATACTAATTTTATTGAACGGTGTTTCAGCTGATACTGCACGGTGCTTGACATTAAGATATCTAAGGAATGTGCGGATATCAATAAAATAAGCCTCTTCGGTCCGATCTGAACGGTCTTTTACTACTTTCATATTAGTTAGAAAATCGTCAAGATAATAAGGGCAATCGTCTACATATGCTTGTTTCATTTATATTTATTCTCCTTGTTTATCACTTCTCTAAGTTTCACTAAATTTTTATTTAGTGAAACTTTCTGTACACGCTGTGCGAGGGGCTGTTTGTGGCTCTTTTACGCTTTGTCGGCTCTCTCCGTTGTGCACTGCTTTAAGTATACACCCTACTTTGTGGGCTGTCAAGCTATGCTACAAAATGCTCAGAACAATTATTTTATAAATTTCCTCCAAACGGTTGATTTTGGAGCGAAAATGTGATAAAATTATAATAATATATTTTATGAAAGGAACGATAGTTGATGAACGACAAGAAACCTATGGTCATGAGGATATTGGTTCTCGCTCTGGTTGCCGCACTTATACTTGGACTGATCGTTGGAACTGTCATTAGTGCTGTGTAATGGTTCATATCGGTAATAGCTGGGACGATATCCTTGCTGATGAATTTAAAAAGGAATATTATTTAAAGCTCCGTGAGTTTCTTAAATATGAATACTCACACTATACTGTCTACCCTAATATGTATGATATTTTCAATTCCTTGAAGTATACGCCATATGAGAATGTTAAGGCTGTCATTATAGGTCAGGATCCTTACCATGGTCCGGGACAGGCTCATGGACTTTGTTTTTCTGTTAAGGCTGGTGTTAATCCCCCACCGTCTTTGCAGAATATTTTCAAAGAGCTTAATGCTGACTTGGGTGTGCCTATCCCAAATAATGGTGAGCTTACTGACTGGGCTAAACAAGGAGTGCTCATGATGAACACTGTCCTTACTGTCCGTCAGGGTCAGCCTAATTCTCATAAGGGCAAGGGCTGGGAGCAGCTTACTGATGCCGTTATAAAAAAGCTCAATGAACGCAATGTACCTACTGCTTTTATATTGTGGGGCGGCAATGCAAAGGCTAAAGCACCGTTGATAACTAACCCTATACACGCTGTGTTCAAGGCGGCTCACCCGTCTCCTCTGTCAGCCTATAACGGCTTTTTCGGTTGCAGACATTTCTCTCAGGTCAATAATTTCCTTGCAAGCAACAATATCCAGCCCATAGACTGGACTATCAGCAATAAGTAAAATAATAAACCTCGGTTTGTTTTGAACACAAGCCGAGGTTTTATTTTTTATAATCTCTTTATATGCTGAACAAGCAGTGCCGCACCTGTCACAACAAGATTGTAAACAAGCACCAACGTTGGCGTGAGCTGTACAAACGAGCCTGCAAGCATCATTATAAGTGCTATAAGACCTGCAAGTATCGTCGCACCGTACATCACTGACGCACCGAGCTTTGCGGTGAATTTAAGCCTCTTTGCACCGATAACAAGCATTGCAAATGACGGAAAATGTCCGCTGCAAAGCATTGACGATGCCTGACGAGGAACGTACTCTGTTTCGCTTTCATAATCCTTATGATATCTGAAACTCAGAAGTTTAACGCTGTCACTTTCGATATCAAAGAGATCTGAAAGGAAACGCTGTGATAGAAATCCGTCAACGGTTCTTATCACTGTGGTAATGCCTTCAAGTTCAAGCTCTTGCAGCCAGCGTGTGACTGACAGATTAGGTGATACCTCAATTACAAACATTGCAGCCGTGATACCTGAAATCGAGAGATACACCGCAACATTGCCCTTGGTGTACTCCTTCTCCTTAGCCTCAGACGGCAGACCGTCAATAGAGTGATTTTCCATAAGCTCTCTTGTACCAAGCAGCACACGTTTATTTTCTATCCAGCCTGAAAGACCAAGACCGTCCTCATAAATGTAGCTTTCTACAGGGTAAAGCAGTTCGGTCTTGCCTCTTAACATTTTGTAGAATGTAGACCTGAGGACACTTCCCGACTGACAGCTAAGACTTGCGGCCATTAAAATGCAGTCCTCGATAGAAATAGCAGAAAGCAGTTTGAGATTTGCAAGTTCGATACTTCCGTTAGGGAAAAGCTGTTCAGCGTCTACCAGCAGCGAATTGGTATCGGCAAACTCATCAACTGAAGAATAACCAAGCATTACTGCTGAATACTGAAGATACTTCTTTGTGGCTCTTGCCAGCGGTACATTTACAATAAGCATTACAGCGAATGAAGAACACATTGTAACTGTGCCTGAGAACGCCGCCAAAGCGATGAAAAGGCGTTCCTTCATATTGGCTGCACCCTTGTCGAATATAAGTGAAAGCAGTGCTATAACAATACCTGCAATGAGAATATACGGACTTACTTTCTTTGAATATTCGTCCGAAATGTCAGCAGTATAACTGTTTTTCATGAAGTTGTCAACAAACTCGGTCTTTCTCATTGCTGCGATCTTAGGTTCTGCGACTGAACCTCTTGTGAAATTCTCTGCCGTTTCTTCATCATCTACAGATGTAACAGCATACCTTTCAAAATCACCTGCAACATATCTGAAATTACGCTCAGTACGTTTAACTATCATAAGTTTGCCCAGTGTGTTGAATATAAGCCCGACTATAGCGGCGGATATATAAACATGATACACGCTGTCACGAATGGACTCAGGGTCAAACAGATTGATTATTCCCGCTATCACTGTCACAAAAATGCCCAGTGCAGCTATGGTGTCATTGTCAGCTTTTCGCTTGAAAAGGCTTTTTATTCCCGCAAGCATCACATTATAGCAAACTGCAATAGATATAAGTCCAAGCACTGTATTTGTAAACAGGTAAGCCGCAGGGGTGATAGTTCTGTCAAAAGTTTTGATAAGCGGAAGTTCAAGGTCATTGGCAACGGTAATAAATGTACTGAAAATGCCAGTGAAAAGCAGCACGCAAAGTCTGAGTACAAGATTGCTCTTTACCTGTATTATAGAACCCAAGACCTTTTCTGCATCGTCAAACTTTTTAAACTCCGTCTGACCTGTTCTGCTCTTATCTTCCGATTCCTCACTTGTAGGCTCATTGTCTTGCTCATCGGTTTTGAGAACAAAGTTTTCGACTTTCTTTTTTCTGTGCTGTGAAAGTATAGATGACTTTTCCTCATAAGTTGCGTCATCAGGGATAAGTGCCTTGTCAAATTCTTCTGTTTTAGGGATTATCTTTCCGGTAAGTCCCATTTTTATATCTTTAAGGCTTGCCCTATTCACAGGCGGAACGCTCTGTTTAGCGGCCTTGCCTTTTTTATGCTTGGTGAGATTATTTATCAGGGCGGCGTTCTCTTCGTTACGCTTTTTCTCTTCTGCCTGATCTGCCGCCAGCTCGTCGTCAAAATCTACCGCCTTTATAGGATCATAATCGTCATGATCTGAGTCATTTATTTCATTATCCTGTTCAGCCTCCTGCTGGGAAGAATTATCTTCCTCGGCTACCTCGTCGGTATCTTCCGACTCGTCAGCTTTCAGATCGTTTTCAACTTTTTCGCTGTATTCCGAAATTATATCATCTATTGAGAATTTTTCAGCCAAAGCTTTAACCTCCTGCTCTTTTATAGATTTCTCTGTCTTACGGCCTCATACATGAAAATGCCTGCCGCAACGGAAGCGTTCAGAGAATTGACCTTGCCCACCATTGGCAGACTAAGTAGAAAATCACATTTAACTTTTATAAGACGTCCCATACCAAAGCCCTCAGAGCCGACTATCAAAGCCATAGGACCTGTGAGCTTTACCTCTGTATAGCTTTGTCCCTCACCGTCAGTTCCATAGATCCACACGCCGTTATCTTTCAGCATATCGATAGTAGCCGCAAGGTTTGATACCCTTGCAACAGGCAGCCAGCTTGCTGCTCCTGCTGACGTTTTAAAAACTGTGGCATTGAGCGATGCACTTCTTCTTTTAGGGATTATAACACCGTGAGCACCAGCAGCCTCAGCCGTTCTGATTATCGCACCAAGGTTGTGCGGATCTTCTATTTCATCACAGATGATGATAAAAGGATCTTCGCCTTTTTCATGTGCAATGCTCAGAATATCCTCAGGTGTAACGTACTCAGCACAAGCACCCATAGCAATAACACCCTGATGTGACGCTCCCCTGCTCATATTATTGAGCTTGACCTCAGTGACACGCTTAACGTTTATGCCTTTTTCCTTTGCAAGCCTGCAAATAAGCGTGATAGAGCCCTTAGCCTCTGGGTTGATATAGATAGTATCTATCAGCTTATTCGCCTTTAGAGCCTCGATAACTGGGTTTCTGCCGATTATAAGCTGAAGTTCATTTTCTTCGTCGATATTATTCTTTTTATCCTGATAATTAGTCATTGAAATTTCCTTTTCAAAAAAATATACTACCTGTCATTATACCACAAAAAAGCCTGAATGCCAATAGCAAACAGGCTTTTTATACAGACTTTCGACGATTTACACAAATTTTATCAATGATATTTATGATATTCACATACACAATGCGATCAACAGCATAACAAGCACTGCTGCACCCATTAAAGTGAATGTCAGCATCGCAGGATTGTACTTTCTGTTTTCGTATGGTCTTTGCTCCCCCGTTATTATACTTGCTATTTCGACAGCATTTTTTCTTAAAATCTCAGGCGGCAGATGACTTTTATCTGAATTTACAAATAACAAAATCTTATCAAAACATTCATTACCTGTACACTTTATCTCGATGATTTGTTTATTAATTCCCTTGAGCATGATCTAAAACTCCTCCAAATGCCAATTAATTGATTATATTACTGATTATTGGCTTGTTAGAGGAGCAATATTCAACATTTCAACACAAAAATGTTGAAAGTGAAAAGTTTTCAACATACATATAGGCATTTTCTGTTGAAAACCATGTTGAAAACGTTGAAAACTCATGGTTTTATCGGTGTTTACAAGCTGTTGAAAACTCTATATTTCAACGAAAATCGACTGTTCATGCGAAAATCTACTAACATATAGCAACTAATGCAGGGATAAATATTACTAATATGTTAAGACAAGTGCGTGGTTGTTGAAAGATTTTTGCAAGCTTTGGAACAGCCGCAGTTTACAGGGTTTTTGAATTTGTTTGAAGATAAATTTACAATTCAGAGGTCAAAGTACAAAAAATGACCCTTTAAATGTGCAAACAGCCATTAATCAACAAAGACAGTCTTTCTGTACATTAAATCGTACTTTTACAATCCGTTGCATAAAAATCAAATTGTAATTATTGTAACGAAAAGTAACGAAATTTTCTTATCTTGTTGTGAGAAACTTTATCGCTCTTTCTATGGAATCCTTGGAGTTTCCCCAGTCAGCATTCGCACCTGTGTTACGGTAGTCATACATCTTGCAGTAATGTGAAACGTCAGCCTCAAGAGAATCAAGATATTTGCTTGTAAGTTCTCCGCAGGCATCGATAAACTGCTTTTGATACTTCTTATCCATATTCTCAGTGCACATTGATACGAGCAGGTCATAGTGAGGCAGGCAAAGCATTTCCTGCTGAGCTAAAAGTTCTCTGAAATCACGCTGCTGGTCATACATCTCAAAAAGCGTTACAAGTATTCTTGACATTCCCCAGTCTACTTTGCTGCACACAAAACATTCATTGTTCACTGCACTGACCTTTTTCTGTTTGGCAGTTTTGCCCTCAAACATTTTCTTTCGTGTGAAAATATGTTTTTGCATATCCTGCAAATGAGATTGCAGCATAAGTGCGAGCGACAGTCTGTTTTTGCAGGCTCTCATCTGTTCAAAGTGCGTTTTGCAGAATCCAAGCTTGTTTGTTTCCATACGCACGTCAGGCTCCATCATTGCCGCACCCATTATGTATTCAACGGTTCTCTGCTCCAGTGTATCACGCAGTCGGCATATAGGGCAGCCGCATTTCGGCTCAAATATATCAGTGACCGGAATGGTCAAAATACTTTCTCTCATTTTATGTATCCTTTCTGAAATCTGTTTGATCTATCCGCTTGAAAAATACTGATATTTATAGTATAATATCTTTTGTAGGATTTTGCAAGTCGATTCGATAAATTTATCATATAATGGAGTTGTATTTTATGGATTATACACAAAGCGGCAGCGATATACTGCTTAAGCAGCCTGATTTTGGGCTTGACGATACTCTTGACTGCGGTCAGGCTTTTCGCTGGGAAAAGATTGATGAGAACACTTACAGCGGAGCATTTCTCAATAACAGGCTGACTATCAGCGAGGAAGAGGAAAAAGGCGTTTTCAGGCTGCATAATACCACTGTTCAGGATTTTGAAAACATATGGGCAGATTATTTTGATCTTAACACAGACTATGGCGAGCTAAAACGCCGCTTTTCTGAGGACGAGACCTTGGCGAAAGCCTGTGCTTTTGCAGGCGGTATAAGGATACTCAGGCAGGACAGCTGGGAGGCTTTATCATCGTTTATAATAAGCCAGAACAATAATATCCCAAGGATAAAGGGTATTATAGGACGTCTGTGTGAGCATTACGGCGGCTACCCTTCTGCTGAAGATATGGCAGATGAAACTATAGACAGCCTTGGGTATTTGCGTTCAGGGTTCAGAGCAAAATATCTTGTTGACGCCATTGAAAAGGTTTTGAGTGGTGAGATAGATTATGACAAGATAAAGGCTCTGCCGCTTGACGATGCACGAAACGAGCTTATGAAGATCAAAGGCGTTGGACCTAAAGTTGCAGACTGCACGCTGCTTTTTGGTTTTTATAAAACGGACGCTTTTCCGAAAGATGTGTGGGTAAAGCGAGTGCTTGCACAGTGGTATCCAAACGGACTTCCTGCTTGTGTTAAAGGCGTTGAGGGCATTGCACAGCAATATCTCTTCCATTACATAAGAAACACACAGAAATAAAAATGACCCGATCGTGAAATTCTCCACGGTCAGGTCTTATCTTTTATATTACATTGACTCAGGGCAGGTTATCTTGAGCATATCAAGAATATTCTTTATTACCTGTTTTACTGCAAGTGAAAGTGACAATCTAGCCTGCATGATGCTTTCGTCCTCACCCATGATACGGCAGTTGTTATAGAACTTGTGATACATTGTAGCAAGGTCTATAACATACTTTGTTACCTTAGCAGGGTCATAAGCCTTTGCAGCCTCGTTTATAACGTTTGGCAGAGTAGCAAGGTGTTTTATCATCTCCTGCTCCTCAGGGGCTGTGAGCACGCTGAGAGCCGCCTTGTCAAGGCTCTTTACTTCAATACCCTCTTCGTTCATCTTTTTAAGGACAGAACAAATTCTTGCGTGTGCATACTGTACATAGTAAACTGGGTTCTGGCTTGTCTGAGATACGGCAAGGTCAAGGTCAAAATCAAAGTGAGAGTTAGGCTCACGAAGATTGAAGAAAAATCTTGCTGCGTCTATTGGTATCTCGTCAAGAAGAGTAGAAAGTGTGATAGCCTTTCCTGAACGCTTTGAAAGCTTATATTTTTCGCCGTTGCGGACGAGGTTTACCATTTGCATTATAACAATATCAAGTCTGTCAGCGTCAACGCCAAGAGCTGTCATGGACGCCTTTATTCTTGCGATGTAGCCGTGGTGGTCTGCACCGAAAATATCCACAGCCTTGTCAAACTTTCTTACGGCAAGCTTGTTATAGTGATAAGCGATATCCGGAACAAGATATGTTGGCACGCCGTTTTCACGCACGAGGACTCTATCCTTTTCGTCGCCGAAATCAGTTGTCTTGAACCAAAGTGCACCGTCCTGCTCATAGGTGTGACCGCTTGCTTTGAGCTGCTCGATAACTCGCTGAACTGAGCCGTCCTTGTGAAGTGTGCTCTCGTTGAACCACTTGTCATACTGTATTCTGTATTTGCCAAGGTCGTCATGAAGTTTCTGAATATTCTTAGGAAGTGCAAAATCGCAAAGTGCCTGACGGCGTTCCTCGCTGTCAGCGTTCACATACTTGTCGCCGTATATCTCATTGAAAGCGTTTGCATGGTCGATTATGTCCTGACCCTGATAAGCGTCCTCAGGAAGTTCAGTTTCAGGCTTGTATATCTGAAGATATCTTACTTCAAGAGATGTCTTGAATTTTTCTATCTGATTTCCTGCATCATTTATATAAAATTCTCTTGCAACGTCATAGCCAGCCTTTTCAAGAACTGAGGCAAGACAGTCGCCTATAGCTCCGCCTCTTGCGTTGCCTATGTGCATAGGTCCTGTAGGGTTTGCTGAAACAAATTCCACAAGAACGCTCTTGCCGGCACCAAGATCTGTTTCACCGTATTTCTCTTTCTGATCCAAAACAGATGCAACTACAGTTGCATACCACTCTGGCGAATAGAAAAAATTGATAAATCCAGGACCTGCTACCTCACACTTTGCAAAATATGAGCCGTTAAGGTCAATTTTAGATACGATTGCCTCAGCTATCTTTCTTGGATTATTTCTGAAAGGTCTTGCACATACCATTGCGGCATTGGTGGAAACGTCACCGTTTTTAGAATCGGCAGGAATCTCTGTATTGAATGCAGGGATAGGCTCAGCAGGGAAAGTTCCGTCTGCAACAAGCTCGCCCATAGCTTTCATTACAAGCTCCTTAGCCTGAATAAATGCGTCGCTTATGAGATTGGTCATATTATTTTTCCGTCCTTCCGAATTTATAATTATGCGACAACATTTGCCGCTTTTACTTCTATGGTGATCTCAAAATCACCGATATAGCTTGAATTTACGTCTATCACATAGTGAAAGAATAGCAGACCGCCGTTTTCATCAAGGTCAGATCTTATGGACTTTGCAGTTATGCCCACCATGAAATCACCGTATGGTGTGCCATAAACGCAGTGCTGCTTTGTGCCCATTTCGACCACAAGATTGGATTCTACCGCACCTGTTCTCGTCATTGTTACTTTTCGGCAGCCGTCAGTTTCGAGAGTTGTGATACTTCCCTCAAATCCTGTTGCCTCTGATTCTTCGTATGAAATGCGATATCCTGTTTCAGTCGGTTCATACAGACCTGTTGAAATAAGCTCGCTTTCTTCCTTTGAATTGCCGTCATTTTGGCGGCTAACAAGTTTTATGGATACTTCCTTGCCTGTCAAATAAAATCCTCCAGTTTACAGCTTTAGGCTGCATTTTGATATTTGTGCATTGATATTGTTTCCGAGAAAACGCTCAACATTCTCTGAAAACAGTTCAACGCTGTCTGTACAGTATAGTTCAAGGCTTTCACGCTCTTCCCTGTTTGCGGTATCATCGCTGTATGAAAGAGTGTTGAGTGCATATTTAGCCAGTTCAGCACCTGACGACACAAGTGCAACTCCCTCGCCCATTATGTCCGAGATAAGTTCAGTAAGGTGAGGATAGTGAGTGCAACCAAGAATAAGGGTATCAACGTCCTCTTTTTTCATGATCTCAAGATATTCCTGAGCGATATATCTTGCAGGTACGCAGTCAGGAGCGGTATAGCCGTTTTCCACAAGCGGAACGAACATAGGGCAAGCCTTGCCCACTACCTTTATATTTGGATTTATGCTCCTTATTGCTCTGCCGTAAATGCCGCTCTTTATGGTGGCACTTGTGGCAATAACGCCTATCCTGTTGTTTCTTGTGGCAGAGCAGGCAGCCTTTACAGTAGGTTCAACAACTCCGCTTATAGAGATATCCGACTTTATATCCATTGCAGGCAGCACAGACGAAACCGTGCCGCAGGCAACAAGTATCATCTTGACGTTGTGCTGCTTGAGAAATTCAATATCCTGCTGAGCATAACTCATTATCGTTTCACGGCTTTTTGAACCGTATGGCACTCTTGCTGTGTCACCCAGATAGACGATATTCTCACGGGGCAGCAGCTGTATAAGTTCCTTTACGCAGGTAAGTCCGCCGACGCCCGAATCGAAAACTCCAATGGCGGCATTATTCATAATCGACCTCCGCCTTATCAAGTGCCAGCTTGATGAGCTTATCTTCCTGCTGTTCAGGGGTCATGCCTTCATACTGCATAAGCTGAGGGTACATACTTATAGGAGTATGACCCGGCAGTGTGTTTATCTCATTAAGGATAACAGTTCCGTCCTTCATAAGGAAGAAATCTACTCTTGAAAGTCCGCTGCAGCCCATTGCTCTGTAAGCTTTGACAGCAGTCTTTCTTATTTCTTCTATGCTTTCCTTGCTCATTCTAGCAGGAATAAGAGTTTTTGACGCAGCGTCATTGTACTTTGCGTCAAAATCGTAAAATTCATCATTTGCGGAACATACTTCGCCGACTGTAGATGCGAAAGGCTCTTCGTTGCCCATTACTGCACATTCACACTCCATGCCGACGATAGTTTCTTCAACTATTACCTTGCCGTCATGTGCAAAAGCAAGCTTTATGGCAGCTTTAAGTTCATCTCTGTCCTTAGCTTTTGAAACGCCCACAGAAGAACCGCAGTTTGCAGGCTTGACGAACATTGGGTAGCCAAGCTTGCTTTCCATTTCGTCACACTTCTCATCAAGATGTGAAAGCTCTGAGGTGATAATGCCCACCCACTTTGCTGTTCTTATGCCATTGGCGTCAAGAACAGTGTGTGTAAGTCCCTTGTCCATGCAGTTTGCAGAGGATATACAGTCACAGCCTACGAATGGTATCTCAGCAAGCTGGAAAAGTCCCTGAATAGTGCCGTCCTCGCCGTTCTTGCCGTGAAGAACAGGGAAAATAACATCTACCTTTACTTTCTGATATTCACCGTTTTCGCCCAAAGCTATAAAGCCTTTGTGCAGTGGATCAGGGCTGAGAACGCATGGAACATTGTCAGGGTGCTGTTCCCATTTGTTTGACGCAATATCGTCAACATCTCCTATATATTTCATCCAGTGACCTTTTTTTGTTATTCCGATACAGATAACATCATATTTGTCCTTGGGAATACTCTTAATAACGTGAGTTGCAGAAACAACAGATACGTCGTGCTCGTTGGATTTTCCGCCGAAAATAACGGCAACTCGGATCTTAGACATAAAAATTCGTCCTTTCTGAATTAGTATCATAATATTATAACATATTTCCGCTAAAATTGCAAATCTTTTTGTGCCAAAATATGCAGCAAACAGCTATAAATATTGTGTTTATTGCATAAGGCGTGGCTATTTGCCATAGCCTGCGACTTTTTCAAAGCTCATATTGCCGCCGAATATATCCAGTGCTGAGCCTATGGTGAAATCTATCTTTCCCCTGCCGAGCTCTTTTAGTGTATCGAGGTCACCAAATGAGGAAATGCCGCCTGCATAGGTTGACGGTATTCCACAATATTCGCCCATTGTTTGTGCTATCTGCGGCTCGATGCCCTTTGCCTTGCCCTCGGTGTCAACAGCATGGATAAGAAATTCATCACAATATTTTGAGAACATTTCAAGTGTCTGGCTATTCATTTCGATGTCAGTGAACTTCTGCCAACGGTCGGTCACAACGTAATACTTCTCGTCCCTTTTACGGCAGGAAAGGTCAAGAACAAGTCTGCTTTTGCCAACGGACTTAACCAGTCTGTTCAGATTATCGAAATTCACAACGCCGTTTTTGAAAACAAAGCTTGTTACGATAACGTGACTTGCACCCTTGTCAAGAAAACGGGCTGCATTTTGGTCATTTATTCCGCCGCCTATCTGCAATCCGCCTTCAAAAGCTGACAATGCACTGTAGGCTTGTTCAAGGTCTGCGTTGTAAAATTCGCTGCCGACAGGGTTCAGTATAATAATATGTCCCCCTGTCAGTCCGTATGACTTATAAAGATTGCCATAATATGCACCGTCATATTCCGATACAAAATTATCAACAGCAAAATTATTTTTATCTGAAAGACTTCCGCCAACAATCTGCTTTACACTGCCGTTGTGGATATCTATACAAGGTCTGAATTTCATGCCGCTCTCCTATTCAAATTTTCTCATGTATATCACTAAAACTATGTCATTGCCGTTTTGCACACGCTGACAGTAAACGTCATAATCGGTGTGCTTGCTGCAAAAGCTATCAAACACTTTGCTTAGTCCTTTGATGTTTTGTTCATCAAAGTTTGTGTCTATTTGGTCGGTATCGGTGAACTGAAGATCACTGATATCAGAAGTCACTGCGACGCTGTCCTGCATATCTGTAACGGCATTTTCCATGAGCTTTTCTATCTCGCCCACCGAGTTTATATTCGTCACCGTCTGAGAAATGAATGTAAATTCAGTGCTGTCAGTATCAGGCAGTTCTGAATCGTCCCAGACATGTTTGGTTTTCATATAATCTTTGGAAACATTGAAGTATTTATGCCTTATCGGTCGGTTATCAAAATCAGGGATAGGGTCGTCCCAGCAGACGTCAACGTAATACCAGCTGCCACCTATCTGAACTATGTTCCATGAATGATCGTCACCCTCAAAGTCGGCGGCGTATATGGTCTTGCACGGTATCTCAAGCATATCCATGAAAAGCTGAAATGTAGTGGAATATCCCGAACATATGGCTTTTCCGTTTATAAGACAGCCGTATGGATTATCTGAGTTCGGCAGACCGATACCCAATGCATTGAGATGTGCCTCGTCATAGCTTGCACACTGCACTATAAAGTCATGTATGGCAAGCTCTTTTTCATAATCGCTCATGTCAGGCGTGATAAGGTCATCTATCGTCGAAACTGCTTTGTTGTATATTTCAGACTGCTTTTCATCAAGACTTGAAGTATCTCCTGTTAGGTATGCCTGCGAGATAGGTGTGCTGTCATAGTAGGAATTTGTGCTGTCGCTGTGGCTGTCACCCTCAGACGTAGTTGCCGCAGCATACGAATTATCTACCACAGTTGTCGGTTTTGGCGACTCGGAACAGCTTGCCAGACAAAGCATTGCTGCTGACAAAAATAACAATATTCCTTTTATTTTCACGCTTATCACCGCCCTGATAGTTCTATAACAACTATTATATAATATACGGCTGTTTGTGTCAAGTAATAACCTTGCTGACATGAAAATTTATGCAGTATATTTCAGTATAGCGTGTAAAAATATACACTAAAACGTTTTAAAATCTTGCAAATGTTTATATTTACCTTGACAAAATTCGCAATTTGTTATAAAATATTAATATCAGTTATTTATTGAAAGGATTGTTGTAACAATGGGACTTACTTTAACAGAAAAAATACTCAAAGCACACCTTGTTGACGGCGAATTTGTTAAGGGTCAGGAGATCGGTATCCGTATCGACCAGACACTTACTCAGGACGCAACAGGTACAATGGCTTATCTTGAATACGAGGCAATGGGTGTTCCTCGTGTCAGAACAGAAAAGTCTGTAGCTTATATCGACCACAATACACTTCAGTCAGGCTTTGAAAATGCTGATGACCATAGATTTATCGGTTCAGTCTGCAAAAAACACGGAATTTATTTTTCACGTCCCGGAAACGGTATCTGTCATCAGGTACATCTTGAGCGTTTCGGTATACCGGGTAAGACCCTTATAGGCTCTGACAGCCACACTCCAACAGGCGGCGGTATCGGTATGATCGCTATCGGTGCAGGCGGACTTGACGTTGCAGTTGCAATGGGCGGCGGTGCTTATTACATTACATATCCTAAGATAGTAAAAGTAAACCTTACAGGTAAGCTTTCTCCATGGGTATCAGCTAAGGACGTTATCCTTGAGGTGCTCAGAAGAATGTCTGTAAAGGGCGGCGTAGGCAAGGTAATCGAATACTGCGGCGAGGGTGTAAAGACTCTTACAGTTCCTGAGAGAGCAACTATCACAAACATGGGTGCAGAGCTTGGTGCAACAACTTCTATATTCCCTTCTGATGAAACAACACTTGCATTCCTGAAGGCTCAGGACAGAGCTGACGTATGGAGCGAGCTTAAGGCTGATGATGACGCTGTTTATGACGAGCAGATTGATATCGACCTTTCAAAGATTGTACCACTGGCTGCCTGTCCTCATTCTCCTGACAACGTAAAGAGCGTAAATGAGATAGGCAAACTCAAGATAGATCAGGTTTGTATCGGTTCATGCACAAACTCTTCTTATGTTGACATGATGAAGGTGGCTCACATACTCAAGGGCAAGACAGTTGATCCTAGCGTTTCACTGGCTATTGCCCCAGGTTCTAAGCAGGTCCTTAACATGATAGCTGAAAATGGTGCTCTTGCTGATATGATAGCAGCAGGTGCAAGAATACTTGAATCCGCTTGCGGTCCATGTATTGGTATGGGTCAGTCACCTAACTCAAAGGGTGTTTCACTTAGAACATTCAACAGAAACTTTGAGGGTCGTTCTGGCACAAAGGACGGTCAGATCTATTTGGTATCACCTGAAATGGCTGCTGTTTCAGCACTTACAGGCTATCTCACTGACCCAAGAACACTTGGCGATATGCCTGAGTTCAAGCTCCCTGAGCACTTCAAGATAAATGATAATATGGTAGTTCCGCCAGTTGACGAGGCTGATATGGACAGCGTTGAGGTTCTGAGAGGACCAAACATCAAGCCTTTCCCACAGACTTCACCGCTTGATGACAGCATCGATAGTCAGGTATCGCTCAAGGTCGGCGACAATATCACAACCGACCACATTATGCCTGCCGGTGCGAAGATACTTCCACTGCGTTCAAATATCCCAGCTATCTCACAGCACTGCTTTACAGTATGTGATGAGGACTTCCCAAGACGTGCAAAGAACATGGGCAAGTCAATAATCGTTGGCGGCTCAAACTATGGTCAGGGCTCATCAAGAGAACACGCAGCACTTGCACCTCTCTATCTTGGTATCAAGGCTGTTCTTGTTAAGAGCTTTGCAAGGATACACAGAGCTAACCTTATAAACGCAGGTATCCTGCCGCTCACATTCGTAAACGAGGCTGATTATGACAAGATAAATCAGGGCGATGAGATCGTTCTTGCTGACGTTCGTGCAGATGTTGAGGCTGATATGACTAAGCTCACTGTTGTGAATAAGACAACAGGTGTTGAGATACCTGTTCTCTGCGAGCTTACAGGCAGAACAAAGGATATCATTCTCGCAGGCGGTCTGCTTGACTACACAAGAGAACAGCTTTCAAAATAATCGAGTTTGATATGGAGGTTTCCTATGGGGATTTTCTCAAAACTCTTTGGTGCAAAGGATAACACATCAGCGGTGAAAGACTATTCTTTCATTGCTGATATCGCCGCACTTATCACGGATAATAACAGCGAAGTCGTTTCAGCTCTTCGTGAGTGTGCAAGCGACCCTTGGGCTTATGCGGAGAAAAATGCTGCAAGATATTTGCAAAGAGGCATAGTTGTTTCTGACAGAAAAGAAAATGATATCGGCGATATCTGCTGGATAGGTATGGTCGATGAACTTGAAGAAAACGGCTATCTTTTCCCTTGTGACTATTCAGAGGAGGTCGAGAACATTCTCTGGGGACTTTCACAGCTAAAAAATTACGGCTTGATAGAAAAATATGCAGACGGCTTTGAGGCGGATGACGATGATGACGTTGAGACTTTTGTGCATAAGTTAAACAGCACTCTGAAAGACGCTTGCGTATGTATGATAGATATTGACAGCGACAGCTATGAGCTCATCATTGCAAGTCTTGACGTTTACAAAAAGATATCTGCGATAGCTAAAAACAACGGATATTCCATTATTACTTTATAGGAGGTCTTACCAATGGCAAAAATTCAGATGAAAACACCGCTCGTTGAAATGGACGGCGACGAAATGACCAGAATTATCTGGCAGGATATAAAGGATATTCTTCTTACTCCATATATTGACCTTAAAACAGAATACTATGACCTTGGTCTTGTTCACAGAAATGAGACTAACGATCAGGTAACTGTTGATTCTGCAAACGCTACAAAGAAATACGGCGTTGCTGTTAAGTGTGCAACTATCACACCTAACGCTGCAAGAATGCCTGAATACAACCTCAAGGAAATGTGGAAATCCCCTAACGGCACTATCAGAGCTATCCTTGACGGAACAGTTTTCAGAACTCCTATCCTTGTTAAGGGTATCACTCCATACATTCCTACATGGACAAAGCCTATCACTATCGCACGTCACGCATACGGCGACGTTTATAAGAACGTTGAAATGAAGTGCCCTGCTGGTTCAAAGGCTGAGCTTGTGTGCACTGACAAGGACGGCAATGAAACAAGAGAGACCATTTACAACTTTGAGTGCGACGGTATTATTCAGGGTCAGCATAACAAGTCAACTTCCATTGCATCATTTGCAAGAGCTTGCTTTAACTTTGCTCTTGACAAAAAGCAGGACGTATGGTTCGCTACAAAGGATACTATCTCAAAGAAATATGACCACACATTCAAGGATATTTTCCAGGAGATATATGACAACGAGTACAAGGCTAAGTTTGAGGCAGCCGGTATCGAGTATTTCTACACCCTTATCGACGATGCCGTTGCAAGAGTTATCCGTTCAAACGGCGGTTATATCTGGGCTTGCAAGAACTATGACGGTGACGTAATGTCTGACATGGTGGCTACTGCTTATGGCTCACTTGCTATGATGACTTCTGTTCTTGTTTCACCTGATGGAATCTATGAATATGAGGCTGCTCACGGCACTGTTCAAAGGCACTATTACAAGCACCTCAAGGGCGAAGAAACCTCAACAAACTCTGTTGCTACACTGTTCGCATGGACAGGTGCACTGAGAAAAAGAGGCGAGCTTGATGACCTGCCTGAGCTTATGAACTTTGCTGATTGTCTTGAAAAGGCAACTATACAGACTATCGAAGACGGCGTTATGACAGGCGACCTTTATCTGCTCTCTACTCTTGAGAACAAGAAAAAGGTGAACACTGTAGATTTCCTGAAGGCTGTTGATGAAAGACTTAAAAAGCTTTTGGGTTAATTAAATATCACAAATATTAAAAGCTGTAGCACTTTTATAGTGTTACAGCTTTTTTAGTAGAAGATGATACCGAGTACGGCAGAACCGATTATTATTGCTATCGGTGAGAGCTTGAATTTTTTTATCTTTAGTATGACTATATCCGCTGCTGTAATAATGATAAGTATTACAAGTGCTTTCCAGTCTAGTGTCGGCGTTGAGTGGATGTCAACGATTCCGAGGAGTGATGACAGAGCCATTGTAACGCCCGTAGCAAGTATCATCGCCACAACGCTAGGGCGGATACCTGACAGCATTGCCTTTACGCCTGAGTATTTAAGCAGATCTTTCATTATAGCTGCTATTATAAAGATTACCACAAATGACGGCAGCACCACACCAAGGGTCGCCACTGTACCGCCTATAAAGCCCGCCTGTGAAGAGCCAACAAATGTTGCAATGTTCACGGCAAGAGGACCTGGGGTCGATTCTGAAACGGCAATAAAGTTCACAAATTCATCTTCTGTGAGCCAGTTGAACATAAGAACTTTTTCACGGATAAGGGATATCATTCCATAACCGCCGCCGAATGATACCGCACCGATCTCAAGAAAGGTGAGAAATAGTTTGAGGTATATCATCTTTCACCACTTCCCTTTCTCAGCTTTTTTACGAGATAAATTGCAATGCCTATCACTCCGCTTATGAGTATATAAAATACGGAGGAAAAATTCACTGAAAATAAGGTAAAAAGGGTCATGACAGTAAAAACAGACAGCAGTATTACTTTGTCAAGGAGCGTGTTATCAAGTGCTCGGAACATTCTCAAACCTGCGGAGATTATGAGATATATGACCCCGACCTGAATACCTCTGAACGCTGCATAAACATATTTAAGTGTGAGAAACTCGTCAAAGAAAAGTGATATTATGTAAATGATGATAAACGACGGTATGCATACGCCAACCGTTGCTGCCAGTGCACCAAAAGCACCGCCTATTTTATACCCTATATATGTGGCACTGTTTACGGCTGTAGGGCCTGGGGTGGATTCAGATATGGCAGTCATATCAAGAAATTCCTTTTTATCAAGCCAGTTCTTTCGCACGCAAAATTCCGTTTCAAGCAAGGCTATCATTGCGTAGCCTCCGCCAAATGTAAAAGCACCGATCTTCAGAAATGTTAGAAACAAAGTTGTGATCTTGGAATGGTCATTTTTCAAATAACTCACCTCATTTATATTATATCCGACTTAGCTCTATAAGTCAATGAGTAGGATTGTTACGAAACATTAAATAAATATATAAATATATGTAAAACGGTTGACAATAGTCGATATATGGTGTATAATAGACTTTGTTAAAATTAAATAGCCTTATCAAGAGTGGTGGAGGAAACAGGTCCTGTGAAACCCGGCAACCTAGCGTAAGCTAAGGTGCTAAATCCTGCGGTTATTTCCGAAAGATGAGGAAATTGGGTATTTTCAAGCGTTTCGGAATGAAACGCTTTTTTTGTGGCTGTTTTTAGATTAACAAATATTCAGAAAAGAGGTATTTTTATGTCAAAGTATTTATTTACATCTGAGTCAGTTACTGAGGGACATCCTGACAAAATATGCGATCAGATCTCTGACGCTATACTTGACGCTCTCCTTGAGCAGGATCCAATGTCAAGAGTTGCTTGCGAAACAGTCACCACTACAGGTGTTGTAATGTGCATGGGAGAAATAACAACAAAGGCAATAATCGATATTCCACAGATAGTAAGGGACACCGTTATCGGTATCGGTTATGACAGAGCAAAGTATGGTTTTGACGGTCACACTTGTTCTGTACTTACAACTATCGACAAGCAGTCCCCTGATATCGCTATGGGCGTTGACAACGCACTTGAAGGCAGAGCTGAAAATGCTTTCGATACAGGTGCAGGCGATCAGGGAATCATGTTCGGCTTTGCTTGCGATGAAACACCAGAGCTTATGCCAATGCCTATTTCACTGGCACACAAGCTTGCGTTAAAGCTTACAGAAGTCAGAAAGAACGGCACTTTGCCATATCTCAGACCGGACGGAAAAACCCAGGTCACTGTTGAGTATGATGACGGCAAGCCAACAAGAGTTGACGCTGTTGTAGTTTCATCACAGCATGATGACGCTGTAACGCTTGAGCAGATAAGAGAAGACATTATCGAGAAAGTTATAAAGACAGTTATCCCAGCTGAACTTCTTGACGAGAACACTACTTTTTTTGTAAACCCAACAGGAAGATTTGTAGTCGGCGGTCCTCAGGGCGACAGCGGTCTGACAGGCAGAAAAATAATCGTTGACACTTACGGTGGATATGCTCGTCACGGCGGCGGAGCTTTCTCAGGAAAAGACCCTACAAAGGTTGACAGAAGTGCGACATATGCAGCAAGATACGTTGCTAAGAACATAGTTGCTGCTGGTCTTGCTAAAAAGTGTGAGGTAGAGCTTGCATATGCTATCGGTGTTGCTCACCCTGTTTCTATTATGGTTGACACATACGGCACCGGTACGGTCTCAGATGAAAAGATAGAGGCAGCAGTTGAAAAGGTATTTGACCTCCGCCCTGCTGCAATAATCAAGAGTCTTGACCTTAGAAAGCCACAGTACAAGCAGCTTGCAGCTTACGGTCACGTTGGCCGTGAAGATCTTGACGTTGCTTGGGAAAAGACAGACAGGATAGATGCACTTCTTGATGCAGTAAAGTAAAATAATAATTATTAAAGCCTTGACAGGAATCATACCTGTCAAGGCTTTTTTGTGTTCAGCTGTAAATTTTATTTAGTCTTTGCCTTTAAGTATTGGTGACAAAGGTTTGTAAATAAGTATCGTGACTAATGCACATATGATACCCTTGACCAATGTAAAAGGCAGATTGAAAATACACAAAGCAGAAAAGATGTTCTTAACGCTGCCCATTATCTGCTGATACATACCCAAGATAGCAGCCTCTCCGCCGAATGCTTTGAAATATATCGGATAAACGATAAAATAGTTAAGCGGCAGGCTTATCACTGTGAAAACCAGCGTTCCGATAACGCAGCCTATCACAGCGTTCTTCTTAGTTTTATGCTTGTGGTAAATAATAGACGCAGTCAGCACAAATGCTACACTTGTAACAAAGTCGAAAATGTTTCCGATGCCCATTGTTGTGCCCATACCCTTGAGCAAAAGCTGTATGAGATTTTTTATCAGGCAAACTATCACGCCAGCCACAGGTCCTGTAGAAAAGCCTGCAAGCAGAGCTATAACGTTTGAAAGGTCAAGCTTGATAAATCCCGGCATAAGTGGAACAGGAAAATCGAGATAATACAGCACAGTCGCAATGGCACTGAGCATAGCGGTTATGACCATTTTTCTTGTTGTAAAAGTTTTATTTCTTGGCATAGTGTTATCACTTGTCATTTTAATTCCTCCAAATAATAAAATTATCGGGAGAAACAGCAGCAAAAGCAAAAGCACCCTGAAAACCAATTCAGGGTGCAGTTTATGCGTAATTGATCTGTCGTTTCTTCCATCCGGACTTTACCGTCGGTTTCGGATTTTCACCGAATCAACGCATTGCTGCGGTCGAGGACTTACGAATAAATTCGATCACCTCCGGTGTGGAATTTCACCACCCCTGAAACACATTATTGAATTTTGCTGAACACTTTATATGAGATCAATCCTCGTCGTTTTCGTCCTCAATTTCTGAGAAATCAAACTCAAGGCTCTCTCCACAGTTTGGACAGTCAATAGAACCGTCAGCGATAATGTTCTCGCCGAGCATTATTGTGTCACCGCAGTTAGGGCATACACACTCATACATAGCGTCCTCATCATCGTCATATTCGTCATCACAGCAGCAATCATCGTCACAATCACAGTCGTCATCGTCATCATCGTCGCCGTAAATAAGCTCTTCTATCTCGCCAAGATCCTCGTCAAGAGTATCAACAAGCTCAACTGTCTCGTCAACTTCTTCTGCAATATCCTCAACTGTAGCAGACATCTCATCAAGGATATCAGCCATAATTGTCAAGATCTTGCCTTCGTTTGTGGAATCGTCAATTTTAAGACCTTCCATAAGTCCCTTTAAATATGCAACCTTCTTTGACAGCTCCATAATATTCCCTCCGTTTCTAAAAACCGTAAAGGTTAAAACTTATGCTCTTTCCATGTACTCGCAAGTACGAGTATCGATCCTAATTCTGTCACCTGTGTTGATGAACAGAGGAACTCTGATCTCAGCACCTGTTTCAACAGTTGCAGGCTTTGTAGCATTTGTAGCTGTATCGCCTTTGATGCCAGGCTCTGTTTCTGTTACTTCAAGATCTACAAAGTATGGAGGCTCAACGCCGAATACTGTGCCCTTGTAAGAAAGGATCTTACATACCATGTTCTCCTTAACGAACTTAAAGTTGTCTGAAAGCTCAGCCTTGTTTACTGGAACAAGCTCATAGCTCTCTGGGTCCATGAAATAATAAAGATCGCCGTCGTTGTAAGAATACTCCATATCCTTTCTCTCAACATAAGCTGTTGGGAATTTAGCTGTAGGGTTGTATGTCTTTTCAACAACTGAACCTGAAATTACGTTTCTAACCTTTGCTCTGACGAACGCTGCACCCTTACCAGGCTTAACGTGCTGAAACTCAACGATCTGCATTACGTTGCCGTCCTCTTCAAAAGTCACGCCGTTTCTGAAATCACCAGCAGTTACCATTATTTAGTACCTCCATAAACATTCTTAATTAATGTGTATACAGTTCAAAACGTCCGCATACCTGTATAATTATTTTACCATATTTATTCGTTTATTGCAATAGCTTTTGAAAACTTTTTTGCCAAAATATCAAAAAAAGTTACAAACAAATAAGCTCTTTCGGGGCTTTTGTCATATTGATACAGCCGTCCTCGGTCACTATCACGAAATCCTCTATTCTTACGCCGAACTCGCCTTCAAGATAAATGCCCGGCTCAACTGTTACGATAGAGTTTGCAGGCAGGATATCTTCCCTGCTCGGTGACGCATACGGGCTTTCGTGTATCTCAACGCCAACTCCATGACCAAGAGAATGTCCGAAATTATCGCCGTAGCCTGCGTCAGTTATGATATCTCTAGCTATCTTGTCAAGCTCTTTTCCTGACATTCCGGCTTTCACGGCGTCTAGTGCAGTAAGCTGTGCGGTAAGAACTGTGTTATACACAGCCTTCATTTTCTCGCTTGGTTTGCCAACGCAGACAGTTCTAGTCATATCGCTGTGCCAGCCGTCATAAGTAGCACCAAAATCCATAAGAACAAAATCACCGTCTTTGACCTTTTGATCTGACGGAACGCCATGTGGCAAAGATGTGTTCGCACCAGTCAATGCTATTGTGTCAAAAGATAAAGCCTCTGCACCGTTTCTTAGCATGAAATAGTCTAGCTCAAGCTGTATTTCTTTTTCTGTCCTGCCGACTTTGATGAAGTCCAGCATATGCTCAAATCCCTTTTCTGCGATACGCTGAGCAGCGATTATTTTATCTATCTGTTCCTGAGACTTTATCATTCTTATATCCGTAATGATATCAGCAAGCTTAGTGTCCGCAATGACCTCAGCATTAAGCTTGTTTTGAAATGATATAAGCTCAGTAAGCGTGCAGGTGTCAGCATTTATTGCAACGGTCTTTGCACCGTGCTTTTCAAGCAGGCTGTTGATCTGCTCATACAGCTTGTCCTGCAAGATCACTTCGCAGGACTTGACAACTTTCCTTGCCTTTTGGATATATCTGAAATCAATTATAAAATATGCTTTTTCAGGGAAAACCACTAGCGTTCCAGCACTTGATTTCATTGCAGTGAAATATCTTCTATTTATCCCGTCGGTGATAATGGCACAGTCTGCGGTCTCCTTTACCCATGAGCAAAACTTTTCAAGGTCAGTCATTATTCTCACCGCTTTCGTTTTTCCACTTGTAATACAGGGCGTCTACTGCCATATAGTATGAATACTTTCCAAAACCGCTTATCTGACCCATGCAGACAGGTGCGATAACAGAGGTATGTCTGAACTCGTCACGTGAATGGATATTGCTCAGGTGAACTTCCACTACAGGAATTTTGATAGCGGCAATGGCGTCCCTGATAGCGTAACTATAGTGCGTATAAGCACCTGCATTGAGCACAACGCCGTCATAGCTTTTTCTTGCGAGGTGCAGCTTATCGATTATCTCGCCCTCGTGGTTAGATTGATAAACGTCACAGTGGAAATCATATTTCATAGCGTGCTCGATTATCTCATTATTTATGCTTTCAAATGTGTCCGTTCCGTAAACTCCAGGCTCACGCTCTCCCAAAAGATTCAAATTCGGACCATGTATAATAAGTATCTTTTTCATAACAATACCTTTCTGTTTTTATTTTACTGACAGATAATACTGTTTCATTGTCAGTGCGTCTTTATCCTGAGTTCCTGCACTTTCGCATACAAAAATGGGTGAAAGACCTTTCTTTGCTACGATTTCCATAAGCGGCTCATAGTCAGGTCCAAAGCCTTGGTTATCGTCAAAAGTAAGGTGCTTTTTCTCTCCGCCGGGATTTGTGAACATTATCTTTGAAAAATGGCTGTGGAACATTTTCAGCCTGTCATGACCAATGGCATTTTCCACTTCATCAAGCATTTTTTCATACTCTGCTTTGCCTTTAATATATCCGAACTTTCTTGCATTAAGATGTCCAAAATCTATAGTCGGCAGGAACGTATCATCAAGCTTGCATAGCTCCAGCACTTCGGTGATGTTGCCAAGCTGATTTACTTTTCCCATAGTTTCAGGGCAGAAAACGATATGCTCAAAGCCTTGTTCAACAGCTGCTTTTCTAGCTCTTGTAAGGGTATCTTTAGCAAGCTCCAAAGCGTCCTCTCTGCTTATTTTTGCACAGCTGCCTGAATGTATGACTATCCTCTCAGCACCCATTCTGCTTGCGGCGTCGCATGACTGCAAAATGTAGTTTATGCTGTTATCACGCTTTTCAGGCTCAATGCTTGAAAGAGAAATAAAATACGGTGCATGAAGTGAAAGGCTGATATTGTGTTCCTTTGCCTTATCTTTAAGTGCAAAAGCTATCTTGTCGGAAACCTTTACTCCCCTGCCGCACTGATATTCGTAATGGTCAAGTCCCATTTCTTCCAGATATCCCGGAGCTTGAAGTGTTGTTTTATATTTAGCGGAAAAAGCCTCGCTGTTTCCCGCAGGGCCAAATCTTGCTGACATAGGTATCTTTCCTTTCGTTAGTTGATCTTGCTATTTCAGTTTAGGTAAAAACGGCTTTTCACAGGCTCTTTTAAATCTAAACGGCAGGCTCGTTTCAGGCTCTATTGGAAACACGAATATCGAGCGGATACCTTTCAGGTTTGAACCAAGCACGTCAGTGAATATCTGATCGCCCACAGCCGCAACGTTTTTCTTTTCAAGACCCAGTTTAGCTATAGCTTTTGTATAACCAAAAGTCAGCGGCTTTTTTCCCTCGGGCACAAAATCCAATCCAAGCTGCTCTGCAAATGGTTTTACTCTCGGTGCATGATTATTTGAAACTATCATAAGCTTGATACCAGCCGCTTTCATTTTTGAAAGCCAATCAAGGCTTGACTGCGGCGGTACTGGATTATTATGAGTAGTAAGTGTATTGTCAAGATCGAGCAGCAGCCCCTTGATATGCTTTTTAGCAAGAAAATCAGGGGTTATCTCTCCTACCTTGTCAAAAACATAAGTTGGTTTGAACATAAAAAACTCCTGTAGTATAAAATAAAAAGCGGACATAAAAATGCCCGCCTTTAATTACATATTAGTATTTACGCTTACGAGCAGCTTCGGACTTCTTCTTACGCTTTACCGAAGGCTTTTCGTAGTGTTCTCTTTTACGAACCTCTGCGATAACGCCGTCTCTTGCACAAGATCTCTTGAAACGCTTCAGAGCTGTATCCAAAGTTTCGTTCTTACCAACACGGATTTCTGCCAAAATTATTCCCTCCCTTTGCCACCTGTGACAGAGGCAATTCTATCGGTATTTCCGAAAATCAACGGTGATAGTGAAGGTGTCTGCAAAAGCAAACCTGAAACGCTTTACGTTCCCCCAGTCCTACTATTTCGGACCGCTCTGTCTCTAATCTGCGGAATTTATAAAACCGATATAATTACAAATTTAATTATACTATATTTTCACCAAAAAGTCAATAGCTTTTTGCCTCTTTTTTTGATTTTTCTGAGGAAAATTTTCGGCTATTTTACAACGAGGTTGACAAGCTTGTTTGGAACATAAATTTCTTTAACTATGTTCTTGCCCTCTGTAGCCTTAACGATAGCCTCGTCAGCTTTTGCGAGTGCGATAACGTCGTCCTTAGCTGCGTCTGTAGGTATCGTGAGCTTAGATTTTACCTTGCCGTTTATCTGACAAACTATCTCGATAGTATCGTCCTTGCAGAGTGCCTCATCATATGTTACCCACTCCTGCTCGTCAAGAACGCCCTCGCAGCCGATTATCTGATAAAGTTCCTCAGTAACGTGAGGTGCAAATGGATTGAGCATGATAAGAAAATCTCTGAACTCTTTCCTGGTGATAGAGCCTACGTTGTATACCTCGTTAAGAAGTGTCATCATTGCGGCAATAGCAGTGTTGAACTTCATTGACTCGATATCCTCAGATACCTTCTTGATAGTCTTGTGCATGAGTGATCTCAGCTTGTCGCTGTACTCATTGCTGTCAACTACCTTATCTTGCAATGCCCAGATCCTATCTACAAATCTCTTGCAGCCCTTAACGCTGCTCTCGCTCCATGGTGCAGCCTTTTCATAGTCGCCCATGAACAGAACGTAAAGTCTGAGGACGTCAGCACCGTACTCATCAACAACATCGTTAGGGTCAACAACATTGCCTCTTGACTTACTCATCTTTTCGCCGTCAGGTCCAAGGATAAGACCCTGAGCTGTTCTCTTTGCATAAGGCTCAGATGTTGGTACAAGGCCGAGATCATAGAGGAACTTATGCCAGAAACGAGAGTAGATCATATGACGTGTAACGTGCTCCATACCGCCGTTATACCAGTCAACTGGCATCCAATATTTCAGAGCCTCCTGAGATGCAAATTCATTGTTATTATTAGGGTCACAGTAGCGGAGGAAATACCATGAAGAACCTGCCCACTGTGGCATAGTATCTGTCTCTCTCTTAGCGTCACCGCCGCACTTAGGGCACTTGCAGTGTACAAATGAATCTATCTTAGCAAGTGGGCTTTCGCCATCTGTGCCCGGTTCAAAGTTCTCAACTGGTGGCAGCTTGAGCGGCAGCTCATCATATGGTACAGCAACCATACCGCAGTGAGGACAATGTACTATAGGGATAGGCTCGCCCCAATATCTCTGACGGTTGAATGCCCAGTCCTTCATCTTATACTGAACGCCCTTTTCACCGCAGCCGAGCTTGTCAAGAACTGAGAGCATCTTTTCGATAGCGTCTTTCTTGTTTGTGATACCGTTGAGTTCGCCTGAGTTGACCATTTCGCCGTCGCCTGTGTAAGCCTCCTTAGAAATGTCACCGCCCTTGATAACTTCGATTATGTCGATTCCGAACTTCTTTGCGAAGTCGTAGTCCCTTGTATCATGAGCAGGTACAGCCATGATAGCACCGGTGCCGTAGCCCATCATTACATAGTCTGAAATGTATATTGGTATCTCTTTGCCTGTGATAGGATTGATAGCTGTCAGACCGTCTATCTTAACACCTGTCTTATCCTTAACGAGCTGAGTTCTCTCAAATTCGCTCTTCTTTGCACACTCTGTCTTGTATGCGTCAAGGTCAGCGATATTTGCGATGCTATCTCTGTATTTCTGAATAATAGGGTGCTCAGGAGCGATTACCATGAATGTTACGCCATAGAGAGTGTCAGGACGTGTGGTATAAATTCTGAGCTGCTCGTCCTGCTCTTTTATCTTAAAGTTTACGAACGCACCTGTAGACTTGCCTATCCAGTTCTGCTGCTGGAGTTTGATGTTAGGCAGGTAGTTGACCTCTTCAAGACCCTGAAGGAGCTTGTCAGCGTACTCAGTGATTCTCAGATACCAAACTTCCTTTGTTTTCTGAACTATTTCGCTGTGGCAAACGTCGCAATGACCGCCCTGTGAATCCTCGTTTGAAAGAACTACCTTACAGCTTGGGCAATAGTTTACGAGTGTTTTATCTCTGAAAACAAGGCCGTTCTCAAACATTTTAAGGAATATCCACTGTGTCCACTTATAATAGTTTTCATCAGTGGTATCGATAACTCTTGACCAGTCAAATGAAAAACCTACTCTTTTGAGCTGATTTGTGAACTTCTTGATGTTGTCATCAGTTACCTTTCTTGGGTGAACGCCTGTCTTGATAGCAGTGTTCTCTGTCGGCAGACCGTAAGCGTCAAAACCTATAGGGAAAAGCACATTATAACCCTGCATACGTCTTTTACGGCTAACGACCTCTAGACCTGAATATGCCTTGATATGTCCAACGTGCATACCATGACCTGACGGATATGGGAACTCTACAAGTCCGTAGAACTTCTTCTTTGAGAAGTCATTGCTTGCCTCAAAGGTCTTATGCTCGTCCCAGTATTTCTGCCATTTGCTTTCTATGGCTGAAAAATTGTATTCTTTCATCTTTATCAATCCTTTGTTAAATTATAATTGTCAAAATCAGTCCTGCGGCTCGTTAGGAAGAAACTGCTTTACGTCGATATCCTTGCCGTCAGACCATAGCCTTTCAAGGTTATAATGATCTCTTGTTTCCTTATAGAAAACGTGAACTATGATATCGCCATAGTCAAGCACGACCCAAGTTGCACCCTGATAGCCCTCTGTTCTGTTAGGTTCAACGCCCAGCTGGCTCATCTTGAACTCAACTTCTTCTGCAAGTGCCTTTGTCTGAGTGCTTGAAGTACCGTTTGCAATAACAAAATAATCTGCAACTATCGTCAGGTCGCCTATCTCGATAATTCTTATGTCCTCAGCTCTTTTTGAGTCAAGAGCTTTTACGATAGTTGACAGCTTTTCATTCTGTGAAATATTGTCCATAAAAATCTCCTTTATTTTGAAATATCAGCAAAATCGTTATATGCCTCAAGTGTGGAAACAGGAATGGTATTACCCTTTTCCACGGAATCTTTTATTGAAAAGCTCAATGCCTCGAACATAGCTTTCTCCAAACTCTGCTCGGCATATTTTCTCATTTTCTTCACGTCTTTATAATCCCTGTCCGCAGAAATAAGGTCTGCAAGATAAACTATCTGGCTAAGCTTTGGCATATTGCCGCAGGCTACTGTATGATAGCGTATGGCTGAGATTATCTCAGGGTCGTGGATATCAAATAGCGTCTGAACAAGCTCCGCTCCTGCAATGCCGTGAAAAAGCGGAACAGCCTTTTTCTCAATGTCGCACACATCAAGTGTGGACTTTGAAACTATCGCCGCAAGCTCCAAAGGCGGTATCTCCTTTGCAACGTCATGCAAAAGGCCGGCAACATAAGCCTTGTCGGTGTCAGCACCATATCTTTTTGCAAGCTCCACTGCGGAATTTGCCACGTTTACTGAGTGTGTATATCTTTTTTTTGATAAATGCTCTTTCAGGTATTCTTTATAAATACCTATCGTTTTTTTATCTGCCACTTGGAAAACCTCTGTTATACAAATTTTTGTCCACTATATATTGTACAACATTTTCGCTCAAATAGCAAGAGCAATCAAGATTTTTTTTGAGCATTTCCCTTATCTGTGTTGATGATACCTCAAATGGAGCTGTTCTGACAATGATTATTTCTCCGCCTTCTGCTCTCAGCTGGTCGGCTTTTATCTCTATGTGATCAACATCTTCCTGTGAACGTGCCACGCAGATAAGTGCCGCAAGGGATAATATCTCTTTGTACTGATACCACTTTTCAAATGAAAGCAGCATATCACTGCCCATTATAAAAAACAGCTTATCATGAGGATAGACCTCTTTCAAGTGTCTGAGAGTTATAACAGAATAGCTTTTGCCTTCCTGTTTCAGCTCCCAGTCAGATATCTCAACGCACTTTAGACCTTCAAACGCCAGTCTGCACATATTCAGTCTGTCCTCAGCCGAGGCAAGATCCTCTGCTTGCTTGTGCGGCGGTATTCTGTCGGGAATGACGATGATCTTATCAAGCCCTGCTTGGTCAGCCACACTTTTCAGACAATTCATGTGTCCAAGGTGGACTGGATTGAAAGTTCCGCCGAAAATGCCAATGTTCATTACTTTGATTTCAGCTTGATAACAGGCTGTTTTTCGTTGCGTTTATAAAGTACAGCCTTTGAGCCTATTACCTGAACTACCTCTGCGGATATCTTTTCAGCTATCTCCTCGGCAGCCTCTCTTGCGGTGTACATTGAGTTATCAAGAACCTTTATCTTAACAAGCTCATGAACTCTCAGATAATCGTCGATCTGTGCAACCTGAGCGTCATTAACGCCGCCCTTGCCTATCTGGAATGCAGGCTGGATAAGTGACGCCATGCCTTTGAGTTCTGCTCTTTGTTTAGTTGTTATCATAATTTAATTCCTTTCAAATTTACTGCTTGGTAAGCTGTTCAAGCAAAGCTTTCAGTGCATTTGCTCTGTGTGAAACTGCATTCTTGGTTTCAGCGTCTACCTGTGCGAAACTTTTGTCGCCATACATAAATATAGGGTCATAGCCAAAGCCGTTTTCGCCGACAGGTGAATGAGCTATCTTGCCGAACACTTTTCCCTCAACGGCTATCTCTTCGCCGTCGGCTTTGATAAAGTGTATTGTGCAGGTAAAGTGTGCATCTCTTTTATCGTCAGGCACATTTTTCATCTTTTCAAGCACAAGTGCAGTACGCTCAGCGTCAGTGTCAAGTCCGCCATATCTTGCAGAGTATACTCCAGGTTCGCCGCCAAGAGCGTCTATTTCAAGACCGCTGTCGTCTGCCAGCACTGCACAGCCGCAAAGCTTGAATGCTGCCCGAGCTTTAAGGGCAGAGTTCTCCGCAAACGTAGTTCCCGTTTCCTCCACATCAAGCGTCAGACCAGCCTCAGACTGTGAAAAAACTTCATAGCCAAGCGGTTCAAGCAGCTGTTTATATTCTCTTATTTTACCTTTATTGTTGCTTGCAATAACAAGTTTCATGTTTTCTCCTTTAGCTGTGTATATAAGATACCTTGTTTTTCTTCAACTTTTCACGGCATTTCATTGCTTTGTCCTTGAAAACTGTACCGATACAGTCCTCATTGAAAACAACTTTCATTCCACATTCTATAGCACCAATGGCTGTGTTGATAACCGAAACTCCGCCGTCCACGCCGACGATCTCTATCTCTTTAACGTTTCTCGCCCTCATAAAATCTTCCAGAGCAACGTTAGTGAAAGCGTCAGGCTTGCTTTTTGAATATATATTCTTGGAAACGACTTTCAGTTTCGCCGGAAAGCTTGCCGCAGGTGTTCCTTCTTTGGGCATTCCTCCGCCCAGAAGTCCTTTTTTGTAGCTGACGATATAAAATACTTCTTCAGCTTTATATGCAAAGATACGCTTGTTTATCGCATCTATCAGCTCGTCTGCATCATAGGAATATGTTGCTTTATCTCTGCCCCTTCCTACATACATTTCCTGCATATCAACTACAAACAGAACCTTATCCATAAAAAATTCCCCCTGATTTTTATACTTTTAAGTGTCTAATCTATTATTCAATTAATTTTATTCAAAGAGTGCCTCAACAAAATCTCTTGCTGAGAATGGCTGTATATCGTCTATTTTTTCACCCACGGTCACAAGCTTTACAGGAACTTTCAGATCATCAGTTATGCTGATAATTATTCCTCCCTTAGCGGTACCGTCAAGCTTGGTAAGAATAATACCCGTTATATCAGCGACTTCGTTAAACTGTCTTGCCTGATTTACAGCATTCTGTCCCGTGGTAGCGTCCAGTGCCAGCAGAACTTCAAGGGCACAGCCCTCTGCCTGCTGATGAACTATACGGGATATCTTTTTCAGCTCGTCCATAAGATTTTTCTTATTATGCAGACGTCCCGCCGTATCACATATCACAACGTCAGCCTGTCTTGCCTTAGCAGCTGCCAATGCGTCGAATACAACTGAGGCAGGGTCAGAACCCTCGTTGTGTTTGATTATATCCACCCCTGCACGCTCTGTCCAAACTTCAAGCTGATCGATAGCTGCTGCTCTGAATGTATCAGCCGCTGCAACTATGACTTTTTTGCCCTGATTGTGCAGCTGATAAGCAAGCTTGCCGATAGTAGTTGTCTTGCCGACGCCGTTTACGCCGATAACGAGTATCACAGACGGAGTTGTTGACATATCGAGCTGCTGATCTTCGCCTAGCATTTCTGTGATTATATCCTTGAGCATATCTTTTATCTTCTCAGGCTCTTTAACGCCTTCCTGCTTGACCTTCTGTCTAAGCTTTTCACATATCTTCTCAGAAGTGGTAACGCCGATATCGCATAGGATAAGCGTTTCTTCAAGCTCTTCAAAAAGATCTTCATCTATTTTGCTGAATGAGTGGAGCAGACTTTCTATCCTGCCCATCATCGAGTCTTTAGTCTTTTTAAGACCATTTTTCAGCTTTTCAAAAAATCCCATTTCTTCACTCCTATTCTAATTTCATTTGACGTGTTTCCGAAACGTCCATTTTAAGCAGCTTGGAAACACCTTTCTCCTGCATCGTTACACCGTACAAAACGTCAGCCTCTTCCATTGTGCCACGCCTGTGGGTAATGGTTATAAACTGGGTCTTGTCTGTGAGGTGATGCAGATACTGTGCATATTTGCTTACGTTCACGTCGTCGAGTGCCGCCTCGATCTCGTCAAGCAGACAGAAAGGCGACGGTGATATTTTCAGTATCGCAAAATAAATTGCGATAGCCACCAGTGCCTGCTCTCCTCCTGAAAGTGACATAAGATTCGTTATGACCTTGCCAGGCGGCTGAACGTTTATTTCGATACCACATTCAAGAACATTATTAGGGTCAGAGAGGATAAGCTCACATTGACCACCACCGAAAAGCTCGGTGAAAATTTTCTTGAAGTTGGTATTTATACGCTCAAAGCTGTCAGTGAACATATTTTTCATGTTTTCTGTCAAGTCCTCGATAAGCTTTTCAAGCTCAGTTTTTGACGTATTGACATCATTGAGCTGACCTGTAAGAAATTCATATCTCTGTGATACCTCGGCATATTCTTCGATAGCCCCAAGGTTTACGCTGCCAAGATTTTTTATCTTTCCACGCAACTCATTGAGCCTCTTGTTAGCCGCCGTGATATCTTCAATATTCTCAGCTATCTCCGCAGCGTCACTTCTTGTAAGCTCATAATCGTCCCAAAGCTGTGCAACAAGCTTGTCAAAACCGGCTGTAACGGACTTTTTCTGCTCTTCTGCTCTTGTGAGCTGACCTGAAAGAGTTTCTTTTTCGTCCATTTTCTGTTTCTGCTTTGTGCGAAGTTTGTTAGCGGCATTGTCAAGCTCCATGTGCTCACGCTGAGCCTGCTCTGCCATTTTTTGAGCGGCAGCTATCTTTTCGTCAGCACCGCTAAGCTCTTGCTTTGTTAGAGAAATAAGCTCTTTCTTTTCAGCGATCTTTTTCTCACATTCAGAAATATTATCATTGAGCTTGTCGCTGTCAGTGTCGCTGTCGCCAATAGTTTCTTCAAGCTGTGATATAGAAAGACTGCAAGCCTCAAGGTCTTTTGAAAGCTCAGCAGCAGCTATCTTCATCTGAGAAAGATCTTCACTGAGTTGCTCACGCTTTGTTTTCAGCTGTACCTGTTCATTTTGCGAATCAGCCAGTTTAACCTCATTGTTGGAAATCTCATTCTCTATGTCAGCCAACTCCGCCTGAGCTTTGTCGATATCCTCATTGACTGTTTTATACTTGTTTTTCAGCGTTTCGATATAGGTTTCTATCTCATCAAGCTTGTTTTCGTAGTCCGAATAATACTCGGAAACACGCTTTATCTCCATTTCAAAACGCAGTATATCATTGCTTACCTGTGAAAGCTGTTCTCTGATACCCTCAGTATCGGCCGTGTATTTGGACACTTCTTGATTAAGCTTTTCAGATTGCTGTTTAAGCTCTGCGAATGATTTTTCAAGTGCAGCCTTTTTGTTGCTAAGTGTTTCTACTTCATTTTTTCTTGTGAGCAGGCCAGTCTGCTTTGAAACACTTCCTCCTGTGAACGAACCGCCTGCGTTGATGACCTGTCCGTCAAGGGTCACGATACGAAATTTGTATCCATATTTTTTAGCTATTATCGTCGCACTGTCGATATCTTCTGCAATACATATCCTGCCTAAAAGGCTATTTATTACGCCCTCAAAACGGCTTTCATATTTCACAAGTTCACATCCGAGAGCCACATAGCCGTCCTCATTTACAAGCTGCGGCATATTGAGCTTGTTGCCTTTTACTGATGTTATCGGCAGAAATGTCGCACGTCCAGCCTTGTTCTCTTTAAGTAGTCTTATTCCTCTTTTTGCAGCGTCCTCATTGTCTACAACAATGTTCTGCAACGCTCCGCCAAGTGCTGTTTCTATGGCAACTGAATACTTAGTGTCAACGGAAACAAGCTGTGACACTGTTCCGCATATACCGCTTATCCTGCCTTGTTTTGAGGCTTTCATGATGTGCTTAACGCTGAACTGAAAGCCCTCCATACTGTTTTCAAGGTCTGTAAGTATCCTTATCCGGTTTTCGGTGTCATGGAGCTGAACTTCTGTGTCTGTAAGCCTTTTACGACATTCAGAAAGCTTTGAACTTCGAGATTCAAGCAGTTTTGCCAGACCGTTAATGCGGTTGGTAAGTTCTTGCTTATTTTCATCAGCTTTGTTTTTTGATTCACGAAGTTCTTTTAATTCTTTTGAAGAAAGCTTTGAGTGTTCTTCAAGCTGTGCCTTTCTGTCAAGAGAGCTTTCTGTCTGCTCGTCGATATCTGAAAGACTGTTTTTAGCATTTTCAAGCCTGAATGATATCTCAGACTTTTTCATGTAAAGCTCATTTATAAAGCTGCCTGCCTCGCTAACTGAAAGGTCGGACTTTGCAGTTTTGTCTATAAGCTCAGAAAGTTCTTTTTCCTTATCTTCAACAGCGACCTGTTGCTCTGATTTTTTAGTGCCTAATTCTTCAAGCTCCTGCCTGCGTGTTTTCAGCTCAGCCTCAAGATAGTATTTTGATGTGTTCGACTCGCTTATCTGCTCTTTAAGTTTCAAAATATTATCTTCAAGGTGAGAAATGTCATTCTCATATACTGCGATCTTTGACAGTGCCTGCGAATTTTCCAGCTCCACCTGATGTATCTGATTTTTATAAGAGTCTGCAAGTTCTGACTTCTCTGCACTTTTTGCAAAGCTGTCATTTATATCATTTTCAATGCTTTCAAGCTCTTGTGTAAGCACCTCATATTCTGACTTTACAGCCGCCAGTTTTTCTTCATAACCTGCTATCTGGCTGATATATTCATTGAGTTTGTGCACCCACACAGAAACTTCAAGCTTTCTCTTTTCCTCATCAAGCACTCTGAACTTTTCGGCTTTTTCTGACTGTGCCTTTAAAGGACCTATTCGTCCCTCTATTTCCCCCAGTATATCATTGATACGGGAAATGTTATCTTCTGCTGCGGCAAGTTTTTTCTCTGCCTCTTTTTTCTTTGAGCGAAATTTTGAGATACCCGCAGCCTCTTCAAAGATCTCACGGCGGTCATTTGACTTTCCGTTTACGATATCCGCTATCCTGCCCTGTCCGATTATAGAATATCCGTCTCTGCCAAGACCTGTGTCCATAAACAGTTCTATGATATCTTTCAGGTTTACTTCCTTGCCGTTTATCATATAATGGCTGTCGCCGTTGCGGTAAAGCTTTCGGGAAACTGATACAGTGTCGCTGTCATACTCCAGTGCACCGTCTTCGTTGTCGATAGTGATAGTTACCTGAGCAAAAGGAGCTTTTGGTCTGGTCTGAGTTCCGTGAAAAATAACGCCTGCCATTTTTTCACCACGGAGGGCTTTGGAGGATTGTTCACCCATTACCCAACGCATAGCGTCGCCGATATTGCTTTTGCCGGAACCGTTCGGACCGACTACAGCGGTGATACCCTTATTGAATTTCAGTTCTATTTTGTCAGGAAAAGACTTAAAGCCCTGCAATTCAAGAGATCTCAGATACATTATTTTTCACCGCCCCTCATTTTTACCTCATGTATTTTGATTTTCTCGTTGTCCTCGTGACTGACTATCTTAATGTCTACACCGAGGTCTTTAAAATATGATATATTAGCTTTTTTCTGACCTATCGCCTTGCTAAGTTGTCTTGACGGAACTGAAATGACAGCAGAAGATATCTCATCTAAACCGCCGTGCTCTTCAAGCTTTTCAGTGATAAGTTTGCGGTAGTTTCTTCCCTCGCAAAGTTCACGGAAAGCAGGGTGATAAAATCCACCAAGCATTTGTTCTTCCACGACCTCACTGGCGTGAAGTCCAAGCTTGATAACATCTATCCCAAGTCTTTCAGCGTCTGACAAAAATTTTGAGCATATATCAACAACTTCGTCAAACTCCATGGTCTTATATTCGCCGCTTTTGTAAAGCTCACCGAGTTTTGTGCCCTCAAGAATGACTACCGGATATATACGCACCGTGTCAGGTGACAACGCCGCTATCTTCGACCATGTTTCCAGTTCGTCATCAGGACTGCTCTTGTAAAGTCCTATCATCATTTGCAGACCTAGGTCAAAGCAACCGTAGCTTTTTATAAGCTTTGCCGCCTTTTCAACGTCCCCAGCTGTGTGCCCACGCTCATTAGCCGCAAGCACTGTGTCAGACATTGATTGTGCACCAAGCTCGATAGCAGTAACATGGTTTTCTTTGAGAATGTCAAGTATCTCTCTGCTGATATAATCAGGCCTTGTGGATATCCTTATGCCTTTGAATTTGCCGCTGCCTATAAACTCCTGTGCCGCACCAAGAAGTTCCAGCATATATTCCCTAGGTACTGCGGTAAAGCTGCCGCCGAAAAAGGCAATCTCTGTTTGCGAAACGTTCTTGACTTCACTCATTGCCTGCGTGCAGATACGCCTGACATCATCAGCGTGAGGTATCTTCTCAGTGCCAGTTATCGTTCGTTGATTGCAGAACGCACACATATGCGGACAGCCAATATGCGGCACAAAGATAGATATATTACTGTGCCCCATAGCCCATTAATTCCAATGCCTCTTTGGCGGCCAGCTGTTCGGCAGTTTTCTTTGATCTGCCTGTGCCCTCGCCGATAACGTTCGTGTTCAGCAAGACCTGAACTGTGAATTTCTTGTTATGGTCAGGGCCTGACTCGCTTTTAAGGTGATATTCAATTCTTTCCTCAGGATTTTTCTGGATTATTTCCTGAAGTATAGTCTTATAATCGTGGAAAACAACTCCGTCAGGAGTTATATTTTCAGGAATGAATGAAAGTATATACTTTGAAACTGGCTCAATGCCGCCGTCAAGATAGATAGCTGCGATAACAGCCTCGAAAGCGTCAGAAATGATAGACGGTCTCTCTCTGCCGCCTGTTATTTCTTCACCTTTGCCAAGGAAAATATACTTTCCAAGCTCTATTTTCTTTGAGAACTCAAACAGTGCTTTTTCACACACAAGAGAGGCTCTCATTTTAGTCAGCTCGCCCTCAGGCATATGTTTGTAATGCTCAAAAATATGGTCTGACACAACTATTGAAAGCACAGAGTCGCCAAGGAATTCAAGCCTTTCATTGCTGTTCCTTGCTTTTTTGTTTTCGTTTGCAAATGATGAATGGGAAAGAGCCTCATAAAGGAGCTTTTCGTCTTTAAAATGATAACCTATTCTTTCCTGAAACTCTTTAAGAGCCTTTTGCTCGTCCATTATAACATCTCCTGTTTGGTTTTAAGCTGCTCGATAGCAGTTGTGATCTCGCCTATCACATTAGTTTCAGTAAACTGTTTTGCCTGTCTGATAGCATTATAAAATGCTCTTGCATTTGATGAACCGTGAGCCTTGATGACCGGTTTTGCAGTGCCAAGCAATGGTGCTCCGCCATACTCTGAATAGTCTACCTTTTTCTTGAATTCTTTTACGTTTTTCATCACCATAAGAGCAGCTATCTTTGATTTAGTGTCCTTTGTGAGAAGTGTTTTCAGCTCTCCTGAGAAGAACTTAGCCATGCCCTCATAAAGTTTCAGCATAAGATTTCCGCAGAAACCGTCAGCCACGCATACATCGCAGTCGCCCATAGGCAGCTGTCTTGCCTCTATATTGCCCACAAAATTTACAGGAGCTTTTTTGAGCTGCTTGTATGTTTCAAGCTCAAGCTCTCTGCCCTTTGATTCTTCTGCACCGATATTTGCAAGACCTACTCTTGGTGACTCAACGCCAAGTATCTTGTTCATATAAGCTGAGCCCATGATACCGAACTGAGTAAGCATTTCAGGGCGGCAGTCAGCATTAGCACCGCTGTCAAGCAGCATTGTAGGTGCTCCGGCTGTTGGAAGTATAGTCGCAAGGGCTGGTCTTTTTATGCCCTTTATTCTTTTTACGATAAATGTTGCACCAACTACAAGTGCACCTGTTGAACCTGCGGATACAAAAGCATCGCCCTCACCGTCTGCAAGCATTTTCATGCCCACTGCCATAGAACAATCCTTTTTGCCCTTGATGACCTCTGTAGGCTCTTCACATATCTCTATAACAGTGTCAGCGTGCTTGATATGTAAAGCTGTGATATCAAGACCGTTATCCTGTGCACATTTCTTTATTTTTGTCTCATCACCCACGAGAGTAACGTCAACGCCGAAGTCTTTCTGTGCGTCAATAGAACCTTTGATGACTTCAAGTGGTGCGTTATCTCCGCCGAAAGCGTCAATTACTATATTCATAACAATCTCCTTAAAATTCCCCGATAGCTTTGTCAAGGTCAGCGAGACCCCTTTCAGCTATCATTTTATATTTCAATTTTTTATCCCTTATACGTTCAGGCAGTTCAGGCAAGATACCCATATTGCAGCCCATAGGCTGAAACTTTTCCACAGTAGGGTCGCTTATATATTTTGAAAGTGCACCCAACATGGTGGTATCAGGCAGAGTAACCGCAGGCTTGCCCTGCAAGCGTCTTGCCATGCTCAGACCTGCAAAAATTCCGCTCGCTGCTGATTCGATATATCCCTCAACGCCTGTCATTTGACCTGCAAAGAAAAGATCTTCCCTATCACGCATATTGAACTGCGGGTTTAACAGCTTAGGCGAATTTATGAAAGTATTCCTGTGCATTACGCCATATCGCATAAATTCAGCATTTTCAAGTCCTGTGATAAGAGAAAAAACTCTTTTCTGCTCGCCAAATTTCAGATTTGTCTGAAAGCCCACAAGGTTATACAGACTTCCCTCTGCATTTTCTGCACGGAGCTGAACGACAGCATACGGTCTATTGCCTGTTCGTGGATCTGTCAAGCCTACAGGTTTCAGCGGACCGAAACGCATTGTGTCCTCTCCCCTTTTGGCAAGGACCTCAACGGGCATACAGCCTTCATACACCTTGAACCCGTCCTTTGAAAAGTGCTCCTTATCAAAATCATGGAGCGGAGCGGATTCCGCATTGATAAGTTCATTATAGAACCTGAGATATTCTTCCTTATTCATAGGGCAGTTTATATAATCAGCCTCGCCCTTGCCATATCTCGATGCAAAGAAAACCTTATCTTTATCAAGACTTTCATATGTCACTATCGGTGCGGCAGCGTCATGAAAATAAAGATAATCGCCGCATATTTTGCCGATACTCTCCGCAAGTCCGTCACTTGTAAGAGGCCCTGTCGCAATAATAACATCGCCGTCAGGTATTTCAGTAACTTCCTCCTCGATAACAGTAATGTGTGGGTTTTCCCTTATCTTTGCCGTTACCATGTCAGAAAACCTCTCTCTGTCAACAGCAAGTGCACCGCCAGCGGAAACCTTTGTTTCTGCTGCACACTCCATAGTCACAGAGCCGAGCCTTCTCATTTCTTCCTTTAACATTCCTGCGGCTGAATCTATCCTGTCAGCTTTCAGGGAATTTGAGCACACAAGCTCCGCAAAGCCTTTATACTTATGAGCCGGAGTGAACTTTTTAGGTTTCATTTCATAAAGTTCAACATTTATCCCTGCACAGGCTAACTGCCAAGCTGCCTCGCAGCCTGCAAGTCCTGCACCTATTACCTTAACCGCCATTGGACAAATTCCTTTCATATCCGCAATCAGGCTTATGACAAATTAGCACGCCATTTTTGCCGCCCTTTTGGAAAAGCGTACTGCCGCACTTTGGGCACTTCTCTTCCGTAGGTACGTCCCATGTCATGAACTTACACTCAGGATTATCCTCACAGCCGTAATACTTTTTGCCTTTTTTGGACTTTTTCAAAAGCACTTTCTTTCCGCAATACGGACAGAAACCGCCTGTTTCCTGAACTATCTTCTTTGTATTCTTACACTCAGGAAAACCTGAGCAAGCCATGAATTTACCGTATCTGCCTATTTTTATGACCATAGGCTTACCACAAAGCTCGCAGACCTGATCTGTTTCTTCGTCAGGTACTTTGATACGCTTTCCGTCCATAGCCTCTTCGGCCTTTTTCAGTTCATCGTCAAACTCACCATAGAAATCCTGCAAAGTCTTTACCCAGCTTTTCTTTCCGCTTTCAACTTCATCAAGGGAATGTTCCATGTTTGCAGTAAACTTTACGTCAACAATCTTGTCAAAATGCTCGCTCATTAGCTGATTTGTCACTTCACCAAGAGAAGTAGGTTTGAGCTGTTTACCGTCACGCTCAACATAATTTCTGTTGATTATAGTCGTTATAGTCGGTACATAGGTTGATGGTCTGCCTATTCCCGTTTCTTCAAACGCCTTTACCAGCGTTGCCTCGGTGTATCTTGCAGGCGGCTGTGTAAAGTGCTGATTGCCTTCTAGACTGCGTACCTTTATAGGGTCGCCTGCCTTGATAGGTGGGAGCACATTTTTCTTTTCGCCCTCTTCGTCCTTTGCCTCTTCATAAAGCACTGTAAATCCATCAAACTTTACAGAGTAGCCTGTTGCTTTAAAGCTACAGCCGTTTGCTGATATATCCACTGAAACGGTATCCATAAGACAGTTTGACATCTGAGATGCGATAAATCTTTCCCATATAAGCTTGTAGAGCTTGTACTGGTCGCTGGTAACGCCGCTTGCTTTGACGATATCAGGTGTGACCTCAGGGTGGGTAGGTCTGATAGCCTCGTGGGCATCCTGAGCGTTGCCCTTGGTCTTATATTTCTTCGGCGTATCAGGAATATACTTATCGCCGTATTTTTTCTTGATGAAGCCATATGCAGCCGCTCTTGCCTCATCGGAGATCCTAAGGCTGTCAGTACGCATATAGGTGATAAGACCAGTTTGTCCCATGTCCTTTATCTCAACGCCTTCATAAAGTTCCTGAGCGGTTTTCATAGTTCTTCTTGCCTGAAAGCTAAGACGTCTTGACGCCTCTTGCTGTAATGTCGAGGTGGTAAACGGTGCTGCTGGTGATTTTCTGTGCACGCTCTTTTTTACCTTATCTATAACAAATTCAGCACCCTCAAGCCTTTTGAGTATCTCATCAGCCTGTTCTTTGTTTTTTAGCTCAGGCTTTTCACCGTTAACTGTATTGAGCTTTGCGGCAAATGTTTTACGCTCGCCGTTTGCGGAAAACTTACCGTCTATAGACCAGTATTCCTGCGATACAAATGCTCTTATCTCGTTTTCTCTGTCGCATATCATTTTAACTGCAACAGACTGAACTCTTCCTGCTGAAAGACCCTTTCTTATTTTTCTCCAAAGAAAAGGTGAAAGCTTATAACCCACAAGTCTGTCAAGGATACGCCTTGCCTGCTGTGCATTAACAAGGTTTATATCAATAGAACGTGGGTGGCTCATGCCTGCCTTGATACCTGTTTCGGTAAGCTCGTTGAAAGTAACTCTGTTTTTGTCGTTGAGGTCAAGACCGAGCAGTAACGCAAGATGCCATGAGATAGCCTCTCCTTCACGGTCAGGGTCGCCTGCGAGATAAACGTGGTCGCTCTTCTTTGCAAGTTTTTTTATATCTTTTATAACGCCCTCTTTGTCTTTGATATTGACATATTTAGGCTCAAAATTATTTTCTACATCAACGCCGAGCTTAGATTTTGGAAGGTCACGTACATGACCCTTTGACGCTACGACTTCGTAATCACCGCTGAGATAACGCTTTATTGTTTTTATCTTTGTTGGTGACTCAACTATGATCAAATTAGACAAATCTATTCTCCATTCTTAATATATTAAAGTCCGAACATTTTGCCCGGATATGACTTGATCGTGCCAAATAGTTCAAGTTCTGTAAGCTGAGCAAGCACATCTGAAATATCCATGTTTAGCCTTGATGCGATCTCATCAGCTATCATATTGCCGCCCTTTAGCAGTTCGCAGATGCTTTTTTGTGTATCATCAAGTTCTGACAAGTCAGGCTCAGGCATAGGCTTGACCACTTCTCTGACGGGCATTTCTGCACTGCTGTCAGTTTTTCTTTTCGTTTTTCTGCGTTTTATTGGTTTAGACTCGCCGTCATTGAATATTGCTGAATCCTCCGCAGGCAAGGTAAACTCACCCAGGCTCTCCACCAGTTTCAACGACTGATAACGCTCAGTAGCCAGCGAATAAACAATATCTTCTGCACCAAACACAGGCTGACATTCATTTCTTATGAGGTCACGCTGACCGAAATATCTGCTGTCATAAATATCATGGGGCGGCACAACAAAGACCTGTTTTCCCTGTGATATGGCGTGATTTACATTATCAAGCCCATGGCTTTCCTTGCTGCATTCTATAAAAAGTACAGCATTTGAAATGCCAGTAAGTATCCTGTTTCGGTTCACGAAAGCATTGCCGAACGGTCTGTATCCCGGAAAATACTCCGATATGACAACTCCCTTTTCAGCAATAAGCTGTTTCAACTCACCGCTGCCCTTTGGATAATCGCTTTCCAATGTGGTGCCGCAAACGGCGATAGGTCTGCTGCCATTTTCGATAGCAACTCTGTTAGCTATCTGATCAATACCGCCTGCAAAGCCTGATGCAAGCAGACAATTTCTTCTTATAAGGTCAGAACATATATGTTCGGTTATTTTCACTGAATATTCGGAGGGTTCACGAGAACCTACTACCGATATAACGCATTTATCGTTTAAAAAGTCAAGGTTACCATAAGTGAACAGAACAGCTGGCGGATTTGCGATCCGTTTCAGTCTGTCGGGATAGCCCTCACTTTCGTAACAATAAATATTTATTCCAAGCTCTTCACAGTGTTTGACGATATCCTCAGCGTCTTTCACACTGTATCTGCTTATTCTCTGCAATTCCTTCTCACTAAGACCACTTATTGAGCGTTCATCGACCGCAGTATGAACTCGATTATATTATCATAATTTGCAGAAGTTTCCCATATACGCTTGCTTGACGGCGTGAATATAAGCACTGCTCTCAGCCACAATAAAATTCTTTCTCTATCCACGGCTGCCACCTCTGAACATTTCCCACAAGATGATAGTGCCTGCACAAGCAGCATTAAGGGATTCGATGTTGCCCTGCATTGAAATGGTCACACGTTTCTGACACATATCAGAATGTTCCTCAGGCAGTCCCCTGCCCTCATTTCCTATGACAACGGCACAAGGCTTGTTAAAATCAAATTTCGTGATATCTTCACCGTTTCTCACTACCGCAGCAGTGGTGATTATCCCAAGGTCATCAAATATCTTTGCGGCATTGCTGAAACTATCAGTGACAAATAAATCAAGCCTTGAAATACTGCCCATTGCAGAACGCACGACTTTAGGATTATACAAATCAACGCAGTTATCTGTCATTACTACCCCACTGACGCCTACAGCGTCCGCAGTCCTTAGCAATGTGCCAAGGTTGCCGGGATCTTGCAAATTGTCAAGGACAAGATACTTGCCATTTCTATCAATATTCTCAGAACTAAAAGGCAGGTCAACTTTGTGAGCAATCATAAAAATGCCCTGTGAACTTCCCTCGTCTGTCATTTTTGCAGCAAGTTCCTCTGATATCTCAAAAGCATTGTCAGGTCCAACGCAGGCAAAAAGATTATGGGTATTAAGCGTTTTCTCATACTTTTTCAAAGCTGACATGGTATAGAACACCGAATGTACCTTTATTCTTCCGCATTCAGCCTCATAAGCGGTGTCAACGCAGTTTCTTGCACCTTCAACAGCGAAAAGTCCATGCTCGTCCCTAGCTTTTTTTGAAGTCAAAAGCTTTCGGAAAAGCTTTATTCTAGGGTTGTCTTTACTATTAATATGCAAACTGCGTCACCTCTTATACTGAAAAAATATTGTCTTAATATACAACAAAACACGCAGGTTACAAGAACGTGCGTGTTTTTGACTATTAAAGAGCAGCCTTTGCCTTTTCTGCGATCGCTGTGAAACCAGCTGGATCGCTGATAGCTATTTCGGAAAGCATCTTTCTGTTAAGATTGATACCAGCCTTGTTTACGCCGTTCATGAAAGTTGAATAATTCATACCGTTCATCTTAGCAGCTGCTGAAATTCTTGTGATCCAAAGCTTTCTGAAATCTCTCTTCTTCTGCTTTCTGCCGATATATGCATACTGACCTGACTTCATTACAGCCTGTTTAGCCATTTTGAAGTGCTTGCTCTTAGCACCAAAGTATCCCTTAGCAAGCTTAAGAGTCTTATTTCTTCTCTTACGAGTCATCATTGCTCCCTTTACACGAGCCATAGTTATTACCTCCTGAAATTTTTAATGTTTGATTTTCCCTACAACTCGTTTATTTGTAAGGGATAAGAGCCTTTACGTTCTTGATGTTAGTATCATCTGCATAAGCTGCACCACGCAGGATTCTCTTTCGCTTGTGATCCTTCTGTGTAAGTCTGTGTCTTTTGTTTGTGTGCTGGAACTTAACCTTACCGCTACCGGTAACACTGAAACGCTTCTTAGCACCAGAATGTGTTTTGATCTTTGGCATTGTATTTATCCTCCTTATTATTTTACTTGTTTACTTTCGGAGAAACGAACATCACAAGACTGCGTCCCTCCATTTTTGATGGCTTGTCAACAACGCCGACCTCGGAGATAGCATCTTTGAACTTAGTCAAAAGTTCTTCACCGAACTGTGGGTGAGCGAAAGTCCTCTTCTTGAACCTTACAGAAACCTTTATCTTATCTCCTCCGTTAAGGAATTTAACAGCCTGATTGACCTTTACATTAAAATCGTGAGTGTCGATCGTAGATGACATTCTAACTTCTTTGATCTCGATCACTTTCTGATTCTTTTTCGCTTCCTTCGCACGTTTTGTCTGCTCAAAACAGAACTTACCGTAATCCATTATACGGCAAACCGGCGGTGTAGCCTGTGGTGCGATCTTGACAAGATCCAGATCTTTCTCTAATGCAATTTTAAGAGCCTCGTCAGCACTTAAAATACCAAGCTGATTTCCGTCAACATCAATGACCCTGAGTTCTTTATCTCGGATCTCTTCGTTGATCTGATGTTCCCTGTTGCTAATGACGCAGCACCTCCAAAAATAAAATAAAACGGGCACAGAAACTATCCGTACCCGCATAAATCACATTGATATGCAAATTCATGTTGACCTTTTTACTACAGCGAACTGTGCTGAAGGTGAGAACGGACATTGTTCTGCTTTGTTTACCATGATATTATACTACATTTTCTTTTGCTTGTCAATACCTTTTCGCAAAATATTTCAAAAAATATTTTTTAGGATATCCAAGCACTCTACCTTAGCATTATATCACATTTAAAGCTTGATTTCAACCCCTTTTCTCAGCCAAAAAGAATAAATATAACAGCTTTTTATTTTTTCTCCGAGAATTATCTCAAAGGCAGCCTTATACAGTGCAAGCTGTGTTTTATAGCCCATTAGCTGCGATATATCCTTAAACCTGTCTGTCTTGTAATCAACTATTACATATCCGTCAGGCTCATGGAAGATACAGTCAGCTATTCCTTGCAGCATACCGCCGTTGCCGTTATATTCTGGGAGATTCTCGCTCAGATCAAGATCGCTCATAGAAACAAGAAATTTCTTTTCACGCATTACGTTGTCAGACTTTTTCATACGGTCATAAAAATTCGATGAGAAAAACGCCTCCACTGCATCTGTATACACACCTTCAGACTCTTTTTTACTGAAAAATCCCTGCGTGACAAGCCTTTCAAGCTCATTTTTAACGCTTTCATGAGCCTTATCGTAATCCGCAAGCTCCATGAACTTATGCGTGAATGTACCCTTTTCCGCTGCTGACAGCTTATCGAGTTCATCATCAAGTCTTGGAAGATTTGGATAGAATTCAGGTTCACTTTTCTCATTCTGCTTTTCTTTTTCGGTGGCAGTGATCTCGGTAACTGTCATTTTTGCAGGCGTCATGACCTCTGATCTGTCATATTCAAATGAAAATTTATCCATTAATTTTCTTAATAGACTTTCGTCACATTCGGCTTTTTGCGGTGCTATCTCTTCTGCCTGTTCTTCATCTGTCGCTGTGATATCGCACACATTATAGACGATCTCAGGTTCAGAATAGCCGTCACCATTCAAAGCAACATGGTCTGTACCAAGCCATGTTGTAAGCTGTTCGCCAGTGCTGTGTATTGCAAGTGCAGCCAATATCCAGTCAAGCATTGTCTTGCCGTCCGAAATGATATCTTCAAGACTGTCACTTTGCTTTGAATAAATATTTCGCAGCCTGTTAACTATTTTGATTTTATTGTCTATAACACTTTCAAAAGTGGTTTTACCGTTAACGTCAGGTGCAAAGCTGATAAACAGCCTTTCCTTTGCTCTTGTGCAGCCTACATAAAGCAGACGGAGTTTTTCACTTTTCTCTTCGGCTTTCGATGCCTTTGAAAGTCTGTCATAATAGAGCGTAGTTTTTTTCATGAGTTTGCTGTTGTCCATGAACCTGAATGCAAATCCCAGTTTGTTATGAGAACAATAGCCGCTGTCATTTTTAAGCATCGGTATATCGAGCTGACTGAGAAATACAAATGGATATTCAAGACCCTTTGAGGCATGGTATGTTTTTATGTAGACCGAGTCAGAACCCTCTGTGACGGTCATTGCCTGCTTAAAAGCTTTTTCATTTTTTGATACAGAATCTATGTAACGCAGAAATCCCGTTACGCCCTCCTGACTGTTCTGCTCGTATGAGGCAGCATATTCAAGGAGCAAACGCAGGTTAGCACGCTTTTTGTCGGCGTCAAGATACAGTGAAACTATACCCATGAGGTCAGTCATATCATAGATTTTGCGGATAAGCCGCTCCAAACCCATGCTCATAGAGAGATAACGCAGCGAATTGATAAGCTCGTTAAACTCCCTGCATTTATCCTGCAACGCCTTATTGTTAAAGTTTATGTACTTTGCCTCTTTTTCATGACCATTTTCTGATGAACCTGCCGCCGCTATGATTTGGTAGATATGATTTCGCAGCCGGCTGTCAGGTATTTTTGCCTTTTCTGTAACTTCTGCCATTTCGTCAGGCGTAAATCCCATTATAGGCGACATCATGACCGCAGTCATAGCAATGTCATTCATAGGATTATCGATCATTCTGAGCATATTAAGCACCAGCGTTATTTCTCGTGATTTTATATAACCGTCAGTATCCTCTGAATATGCTTTCAGTCCAACAGCCTCAAGAGCCTTTGCCGCACATCTTACCTCTTTGTTTTCTTGTACCAATATGCAAAAGTCACCTGCACGGCATGTCCTTGAAACGCCATGGTCAAGAACCTGCTCACCGCTGTCCAGCATTTGTTTTATCCGCTGAGCTATCACGGTGTTTTCCACAGAGTAACCATTGACCTTTTTATAATCCTTATCATTTTTTATAAGCATTATTTCAGTAGGCTTGTTGTTATCATCATAAAGCTCGCCATAACGCAGCTCTTCGTTGTCATCATAATCCACCTGACCGTTGCGTTGCGTCATCAGATAGTGGAAAAGATAGTTTACAAAATCCACCACCGACTCACGACTTCTGAAATTCTTGCTAAGTGTGATAGACTCAAGCTGTTCGCTGTTTTCTGGCGACAGTGCGTCATTTCTTGTTTTGCTGAACAATTCAGGATTTGAAAGTCTAAAACGATAGATAGCCTGTTTGATATCGCCAACGACAAAAACGTTTTTTCCCATTATGTTAAGGTCGTCAGAATCAGACAGTGAGCGGAAAACAAGTTCCTGGAGATTGTTTACGTCCTGAAATTCATCTATGAATATAAGCTCATATAGTCTGTTCTTGCGTATCTCTTCACATAGTTCAGTGCGGACAGGTCCGTTTTCGCTGTCAGTAACCAGCAGTTCTCTTGCCATGATCTCTACATCAGAAAATGTTACGCCGTTTCTCTCAAGTTTCATTTCGTGGGATATCTTATCTATATCCTTGCATACATCACAAAGTATGGCAAACAGCTTGTCTGAGGCAAGCATATTCTCTTTCATGACGTCCCTTGTCAAAGTGAAAGTACCGATAATTTCTTTAATGATCGAGGTATAGCTTGCTCTGTATGACACACACATATCATGATGATCTCTGAATTTCATACGCACTTCATCATCAAGAGCCATAAATTTTTTATTTCGTGGAAAAGGCTTAGAGCTTGATATCTTCCATTCAGACTGAGCTATAGCATTGATGTCACAGTTATCCAGCAGTTTTCTAAGCTGATAAAGCAATTCCCTGTCGCTTTCTGCATTAACATAAAGATTATCATATTCAAGAAATTTGATATCTTCTATTTCGCCACGGCAGGCATACTCTTCAAATACTTCATAGAATGAAAATGCACGTTTTAGCTTGTTTTTAGCCGCATTTATGTTGTCATTCAAAAAGCTCTCGAAAATTTCATCATCAGTGAAATTTTTATGTACGTCTGCTATCCAACGCTCAGGAAAAGGCAGAGAACGCATGAAATTATACAAATATACAGTAATGTCTTGAAGTGTAGAATCAGAAAAAGCATTTTTCAACAACTTATAACTGTCATAGTTGTTTTCACACAAATTTTCGTACGCTTGTTTTGAAGACTGCTGTAAAATAAGTTTCTGAACGTTATCGTCAAGTATATCAAGTCCGCCTTGAAAATCAAATTCATGCAGATTATTTTTTACAAGATCAAGGCAGAATGAATTGATTGTAGATATCCTTGCCAGCTGAATGAGATTTTGCTGACTGAGCAGCCACTTGTTTTCAGGGTCATTGCGTAGCTGTTCATCAAATGCACGGCTCAGCTTTTCTTTCATGCTTGACGCAGCCTCTTTAGTGAATGTTACCGCAAGAAGTCTGTCGGCAGGTATTTTATTCTTTTCATCAGAAAGCAGCCTTATCATTCTTTCAATAAGCACCGTCGTTTTACCGCTGCCTGCTGCTGCCGAAACAATGATGCCTTTGTCACGGTCATCAATAGCCTTTTTCTGTTCCGTGGTCCATGTTGTGCCTGCCAATCAGTTTTCCTCCTTTCCGTCTGAAAGCTCAGCCATAAGCTTTTCTTCATAAATTTTGTCATTCACATCTATCTCGTCCTCTTGATTTATCCTGCCGCAGATATCGTGAAAATCACAGAAAGCACAGGCATTGCCAACAGGTCGGGCATGGATATTGCCGTTGCACAAATTCTGACCAAACTCAGACACTTTCGCAGTAGCAAAGTTTCTGAGTTTAGTGAAAAACTCATCAGGCACTGCACCTTCTATGCCTTTTGCCTTAAAGTCAAGTGGCGAATAAGCACCTTTTTCTTCAGAATTAAAAGCGTCTGTAACAGCCTTTATATCAACTACTTTGCCTATAGGCTTGAATGCTTTCAGTCTTGCCTGTCGCTGTGAAGAATCATCATCAGCCTTTTCTGACTGCTCATAAGGCTTAGGCGACTGACCAAGTGCATAGTAGACGATACCCGCCTGTTTCAGGCCGCCGTCAATGTTCACAGGATTTTTAGTTTCAAGCAATGCAGTAAGATAAACGAACATCTGCAAATTTAGTCCGTTATAAAGCATTGAATATTTAAGGTCGATCTTTCCTGTTTTATAATCGATTATCCTAACGTATTTCTCACCGTTTTCATCATCAAAAATGTCAACTCTGTCGATTATTCCCGTAAGAATTATTTTATCTCTGCCGTTTACATCGATTATGAGCCTGTCCTCTTCCTCTGCTTTGTCTATCTTGTATTCCAGCAGTGCAGGTCTGAATTTAGAATGAAGAAGTTCATGCTGCATAAAACGCACAATATGAAAAATATTATCCTCCAAGCGTTCTTGCAGGAACACAAAAGACGGAGATTTTCCGAACATTCCACCAAGACTTTCTTTTATATATTCAGTTACATTTTGATGTATATATTCCTTGATCTCGTCATCAGAAAGTGTAAGAAAGCTTGTGTCAAAACCTGTGCCGTAATCAGTGTTACGCATTATTTTTTCTAGGAGCTGATGTATGATAAGCCCCTTGTTCATGCCGTCAATATCGACTTTTCGCACAGTTTTAAGCCCAAGCCCATATTTGCAGAAATAGTTGAAAGGGCATTTATAATATGTATCGAGCTGCGTCGGTGACACCTTTGTGGGCTGCTCAGCCATGAAAAGCTTTTCAGCAGTTTCAGCAGAAAGCTCATAGTCGCCGTTTTCATGCAGTGATTTTGTTCTGCCCAGTTTTTGTGCATATTCCAAAGAAAGCCCCAAAGCTGTCTTTATGGTCGCAGTGACTGCACTTTTGTCACGGGAATGTTCCATGTATTTGTAATATGCCGTCCTGAATGAGGTGCAGTAAAAATCCAGCCCCATATCCTGAGCCTTGACATTTATCTTGCCAAACATTCCGTTAAGCTCAGTTATCAAGGCAGAGGGGTGACGAGCCTCGCCTACAAGGTCAGATTCAGAATACAGCACATACAGTTTTTCATCAGCAAGGGTCATTGCATTGTAACATACAAGTTTTTCCGCCTGGAACGCCTTTCTTGCACTTTGAGCAATGTGTATGTCGCTGCCCTCAAGTATCATTTTTTCATTTTCTGTAATAAGTCCCCCTGAACTTACTGCCGCAGGAAAAACGCCGTCGTTTACTTCCACAAGGAACACTGCCCTTACGCCGTCAAGCCTTGAATGACTTGGATCGCATATTCTCACGCAGTCAAGTTTTTGCGGAGGTCTGGAAACGCTCATTTGCGACAGCATTAGTCTGAAAAGCTCGTAAAACTGTCTTAGGGATATCACATCTTCGTTCATGCAGTCATAAATAGATTTTATCGCCGAAAGCACAGAATTCCACAGCTGTTTTAGACCTCTTGCCATTTCAAGCTGAGTTTCATTGTCAGACACACTGGCTTTTTTCACAACAGAATAGGTCTGCTGTGAAAGTTCGATTCGGCTGAGCAGGTCATAAAGAGCACGGCACAGCTCCCCTGCTGTCAGATTTTTGTCGAGCTTGCTTTTAAATTCTTCAAAAGGCTCAATTATTTTTCTTCTTGAACGATTGATACTTTCAAGCTGTTTTTCACTGAGGTCGCCTGCCACTGTGAAATCTTCAAGCCACATATCTCCGTCAACGCTCCACCTGATGCAATAATCCTCAAGGTTGGATATTTCAATGTTGAGCATTGCACACAGCGGTGATTTTATATATTTTAAAATATTGTCAGTGGAATACTTTTTAGAAAGCAAACACTTAAACAGCGAGTTTATGTATCTTACCAATGATGACGCTGAAACGCTGTCGCTGTGGTCGGAAAAGTATGGTATCTCATATCGGTCAAAAGTGCCCTCAAACACAGACGCACAGTCTTTCAAGCTCCGTGCCAGCACAGCTATATCGCTGAATTTGTATCCATGCTCACGAACAAGCTCCCAAATTTTTGAGCTTACAAATTCACTTTCTTCATAAATATCCGTTGCTGATATAACTGATACATTTTCGCAGATGCCGTCAAAAGGCTTTTTGCAGGTGTTATAAAGTTCCTTGCTCACATATCTGAGTTCAGCCGATCTGAATGTATTTTTGCTGCAATTTATCACATCTACTTTGTAATTATGTGCGGCGGCAAGATCAGTTATCTGCTGCAAAGTTTTCAGCGTATCGGCAAATGGGTGATTTGCATACTTTTTCACACTCTCATTGTCGATACAAAGTGAAACTGTCATGTTTTTGCACTGTTCTATGCAGGCGTCAAGCATTTTAAGTTCATCATATGAAAAATCGTTGAAAGAGTCAACAAATACAGTCATTCCACGGAAATATCTATGATCCTTGACCTGTCTGACACTTCTTGCTATGGCTGAGAGAGTATCCTGCATACCTGCCTTGTCAAGCTCGTCCATGTAAAAAGCATAAAGCCTTGAAATGTCAAAAAGTTTCATTGACAGTGAACCGCCCTGCTTTTCTGCGGCAAGAGCAAGATCCTGCGGAGTTATTCCACTTTCACGAAACTGGCTCACCAGTTCATTTAGCTGTGCGATAAAGCTGCCCTTTTCAAGGCTCTTCTTGTAAAAGCGTACATCTTTTGTCTGTTTCAGACGTTTTACGGCTTTGTACATAAGTATAGTACGGACATTATCGTCAGCATTTTCCTTAGACATACCGCCGTAAAGCTTTTCTGTAAATTCGGCAATACGGTTAAAACCTGCGGTCTGTATCCTGTTAAAGTCCGCAGCACCAAGCTGTTCATAAAGCTTTTTATCATATTCAAAAGAAAACTGGTCAGGTATTATCACCATGACCTGCTCGCCGTTTTTTACGGCAGATTTGATATTGCTTATAAAGATCTCGTCACGTCCGCTGTGAGAACCGCCGCTTATTACTGTTACCATTGAATGAGCCTCCGTTGTTTATCATACATATATAATAACACGGCAAGAAATAAAAGTCAATGAAAATCTTTTTGTAAGAGTACAAATAATGGTACAGTTAATCAAACCAGCTTTTGATTAGTTCGGCTATCTTGAATGTAAATTTGATATTTTCTTTGCTGCCGTCTATAACGGTGACGCCGCTGTGCTCGCTGCTATCTTCATCAGCAAGAACATTGCTTACAACAAACGCTGCACCAACGTTTGACGAAGAAAAAGCGGCTGCGTCAATGCCTGCGGTGCTTACCGTGATTATAAAAGAGATGATAACTGCTGTTACAAATTTTTTCATTATAAAAGACCTCCCATAAATATCTGTTGTTCAGATTATGGGAGGTCTTGCTCATTTTATTCAGTTGCCGAAAAATTTTCTTGCGATATCTACCGATTCTTTTGCGTCCTTTGCATAATAGTCAGCTCCTATCTGCTCGGCGTAGTCAGGGGTAACTACCGCTCCGCCTACTATTATCTTACAGTCAACATTGTTCTCTCGCAGGAGCTTAACTGTATTTTCCATGCTCACAAGAGTCGTTGTCATAAGTGCTGAAAGACCGATAAGGTGCACGTCATTTTCAATGGCACAGTCAACTACAGTCTGATAGTCAACGTCCTTGCCCAAGTCGATAACGTCATAGCCGTAGTTTTCAAGAAGTACCTTTACAATGTTCTTTCCGATATCGTGAATATCGCCCTTTACAGTGGCAAGGATTATCTTGCCCTTTGAAACGCTCTTTTTGCCTGTTGACAGAATGTAATTCTTTATTACTTCAAAGCAAGTCTGTGCAGTGCCGGCTGTCTGTATAAGCTGTGGCAGGAAAAGTTTGCCCTTTTCAAATTCAGCACCAGCCTTGTCCAGTGCCGGGATAAGCATATCATTGACGATATTCATGGCCTCTGTTTCCTGCAAAAGCTTTGCTGTAAGATCAGCCGCCTCTTTTTTCAGACCATTTTCAATGGCATACGGCAGATCTATCTCAGTTTTTGCACCCGCAGCAACAGGAGCTGCTTTTTTCTCTCCGCCATAATGAGAAATGAAATCCACTGAGTTCTTATCTATATTTGTCAGCAGCTTATAGGCACGAACCGTCGCTGTCATAGAGTCAATATTAGGATTCATTATCGGCAGGTCAAGACCCTTTGTAAGAGCCATCATAAGGAAATTGTGATTGACTATCTCTCTGCTCGGCAGACCAAAGCTTATGTTTGAAACACCGAGAACTGTTTTCAGACCAAGTTCATTCTTGACCCTCTCCACAGCATTTACAGTCTGCATTACATTTTCCTGCTCCGCAGATGCTGTGAGCGTAAGGCAGTCGATATAAACATCTTCTTTTCTTATGCCATATTCAAGTGCCTTGTTAAGGATCTTTTTGGCAAGTTCAAATCTCTTGTCTGCACTCTTAGGTATTCCGTTTTCGTCAAGCGTAAGTCCTACGACCGACGCACCATATTTTTTTACCAAAGGCAGAACATTTTCTATAGAACTGTCCTCAGCGTTGACAGAGTTCACTATAGGTTTACCATTGTATGCTCTGAGAGCTGCCTCAAGAACTTCTGGGATGGTTGAGTCCAGCTGGAGCGGCACATCAACAACGCCCTGCAAAGCCTTGACAGCTTTCACCATCATACCCTTTTCATCTATTCCAGGCAAACCAACGTTTACATCAAGAATGTCAGCACCGGCGTGTATCTGCTCGATAGCCTGACCAAGAATGTAGTCAATATCGTTAGCGAGAAGAGCCTCTTTGAAACGCTTTTTGCCTGTAGGGTTGATACGTTCACCTATTATTCTAGGCTGGTCGATAACAACTGTATGAGTTGCAGAACAGCAGGCAGCAGGTATATCATTGTACACGGTGACGTGTTTCTTGCCATTAAGCATTTCTGCAAGCTTTTTGATATACTCAGGGTTAGTTCCGCAGCAGCCGCCAAGCACCTTTACTCCGAGAGGTATAAGCTTTTCAGCAAACTCTGCAAAATCCTCAGGCGAACAGTTATATTCATTTGTTACAGGGTCAGGAAGTCCTGCATTTGGCTTGACAACAACAGGCAGGTTTGTCCATTTGCAAAGTTCCTCAACAACAGGGTAAAGCTCCTTAGGTCCTAAAGAACAGTTTACGCCTATCGCATCAACGCCCAGTCCCTCAAGTGTAAGAGCCATTGAGCTTATGGCAACGCCCGTGAATGTACGCATATTCTCCTCAAAAGTCATTGTGCAGACTATAGGAAGATCACTGTTTTCCTTTGCAGCAAGCACAGCGGCTTTCAGTTCGTAGAGATCTGTCATTGTTTCAAAAACAATAAGGTCTGCGTCTGAGCCTGCAAGTATCTCTTCTTTATAAATGTCATAAGCCTCTTCAAAAGTAAGCGTTCCTGTCGGTTCGAGCAGCTGACCTATAGGGCCTATGTCAAGTGCAACAAGTGTGTCAGTGCCCTCGCAAGCCTTTCTTGCATTTTTTATAGCCGCAGGGATAGCCTGCTGAACAGTATAGCCGCATTTTTCAAGTTTATGTCTGTTTGCTCCAAATGTGTTTGCATACACAACATCAGAGCCAGCCTCGATATACTGGCGGTGGATATCAACGAGCCAATCAGGCTTATCAATGTTAAGAGCCTCAGGCGTGCCGCCCATTTCAAGACCCTTTGCCTGGAGCATTGTGCCCATTGCTCCGTCAAGTATCACAAATTCTTTTGTTTTAAGTAAAGTTCTAAAATCCACAATGATCTCCTCTTTTTCTGAATTGACAGACTTCCCTCATGTTACAGCAGGCACAGCCACGCCTGCCCTTTGATATTTCATTTTCTGACAATCCTATTATCGCCGTTACAGATTTTCTCGGCGTCAATATATTATTTTCCGTGGCGTTAAGTCCTATAAACTTCTGTGCATTTAGCACATCAAGAAAAATTCGCTGCACACTGATAGGCAGATCGCCGTATCCAGGCGAAAATCTCCATGTCTGATTATATCCGCTGAGCTTTTCTCTCACAGTGTTATCCACATAATCGCATACCTGTTCCACCGCTGCACTTGCAAGACAATCTGCGACCACAGCTTTTGCCATGTCCTCTGCCTCGTATGCACGGAGCTTTCTGTCCACTCCTGCGGAGATAGTCGCCGCAAAAAGAACGCATTTTGTGCAGCCCTCAAGATGTTTGCATATATCATTGCCGCTTAGAAACAACGGAGTACCAACGACTTCAACACTGTCCTGCTTGTGTATGATATCAAACACTCTGTATACAAATTTAGGTTCAATTACCCTCAAAAGCTCTTTTTCACATTCATTTATCAGCAAAGCCGTGCGTTCATCAGGCTTGTTATTGCCCATGCCCATATATCTGACAGCCTCTTTGACGTTTATATGCTCAAGTTTCAAATAATCACCTACCATTTTTATTATAGCATGATACTATGAATTTTACAACAATAAATATTAAATTGGTCGTTCATAAAAAAGTCCCCGACATTATCAGGGACTTCATACTACATATTCTCTGCATCTTTGAGATATTGTTCAGCATTTTCAAGCATAAGCTCTGTGATATTTTCGCCGCCCATTATCCTTGCTATTTCATATTTCCTTTGCTCATGGTCAAGGGCCCTGACAGTAGTTACCGTTCTGTCACCCTGAATGCTTTTCTCGATAAGCAAATGATTATCAGACATGACTGCCATTTGGGCGAGATGAGTTACACACAGCACCTGTCTGAGTCGTGATATCTGTTTAAGTTTTATTCCAATCTTCTGAGCCGCTCTGCCGCTGACACCTGTGTCTATCTCATCAAATATCAGTGTGCCTATGCTATCCTTTTCAGCTATTACATTTTTCAAGGCAAGCATTATTCTTGAAAGCTCACCGCCTGATGCAATCTTAGCAATAGGTTTAGGTTCTTCGCCGAGGTTTGCGGAAATCAAGAACTCTATGCTGTCCATTCCGTTTATTGTAAGCTTGCCTGTTTTCTGCTCCACCACCAGCTTGACTTTAGGCATATTGAGAAATTCAAGTTCTTCTGTGACCTGTGCGACAAACCTCTCGCCAGCTTTCTTTCTGTGGTCAGAAAGTGCCTTGGCTTTCTTTGACACCTCTGCAAGAAGTCTTTCTTTTTCCTTGTTCAGTTCATCAAGGCTTTGTTCTGCACCGCTCAGTTCGTCAAGCTCGTTCTGAGAATTTTCAAGAGTTTCCAAAACATCATCAAGCTCAGGGCCATATTTTTTCATGATACGTCTGAGGTCGTCGAAACGCTGATTAAGATAGTCAAAACGCTTAGGGTCAACATCAAGACTGTCAAGAAGTGAGCCTATCTCCTCAGAAACATCCTCCATTTCGATAGCAGCAGAATTTAGCCTTTCATAAAGCGGTGATATCTCAGACATTATGTCTGTATATCCTTCCACTGCCTGCGACGCTCTCTGAGTTATCTCAACCGCTCCGTCAGTGTCATCATCACCTGAAAGCAGCTGCTTTGCAGCATACAGAGCCTCGGATATTGCTACTGCGTTTTTAGAAACGTTAAGTTCCGCCTCTATCTCTTTATCTTCGCCAGAATGGATATTCAAAGCGTTTATTTCTTCCACGATATCAGTGAGTTCAGCTATACGAAATTCTTTTTTACTTTGCTCTGTTTTTATCTTGTTTATCTTTTTGGCAACGCCCTGCAATTCTCTGAACGAACTGCGGTAATCATCAATAAGTTCCTCAGATTCAGCGTAACTGTCAAGTATCTCGATATGACGTTCAGGTGCCATAAGTATCTGATTATCATGCTGACCGTGGATAGTAACAAGAGTTTCACCAATGGCTTTGAGCACCGAAACGTTCACTGCTCTTGAATTGACTCTCGCCACACTGCCTCCGTCTGAGCGAATCTCACGGGTGAGAAAAAGCTGACCGTCCTCACAGCTTATACCAAGTTCGTCAAGCACCTGCGTCACGTTGTCGCCTAGGTCGGTAAACAATGCTGATATCACAGCCTTATCAGTACCGGTTCTTACGATATCCTTTGTTACACGCTGACCAAGGATAGCATTTATTCCGTTTATAAGAATGGATTTACCTGCACCGGTCTCGCCTGTAAATACATTGAGTTTATCAGAAAATTCAATAGTCGCCTTTTCTATCACGGCAAGATTTTCAATATAAAGTTCCCTTAACATTTTCGATCATTCCCCTGCTGTTTAAGAAATAATAAAGGATCTCAGGTCCTCTGCCATACGCGATGCGTCTTTTTCTGTCCGCATGAGTATAAAAATCGTATCGTCGCCTGCAAGAGTGCCCACAACATTGTCAAGCCCCAATCTGTCTAGCTTTGCACAGACCGCCTGAGCCATTCCCGTGTGGCATTTCACGACCACTGTATTCAGTGCATAGTCAACTGAGACCACTGCGTCTGATATAATGCCGAAAATACCGCTGTTTTGCTCTGACATGTCTTTTTTCAGTGCAGGCAAACTGTATTTATAATTGCCGTCAGGGCCAATGGTCTTTACTAGTGAAAGCTCTTTTATATCCCTTGACACAGTTGCCTGTGTGACTTTCAGACCATGCCTTTGCAACGCCTCACGGAGATCCTCCTGAGTTCCGATATTTTCGTCTTTGACTATCTGCATTATCAAATTCTGACGCTGATTTTTCATATGCCGTCCTCCGCTGACTCTTTCAATGGCTGCATGAGCTTTTTATTTATGGAAGAGAAAAAGCTGCCGCCGTTTATATCTATGATATCCACAAAATATTTTGACTTTGAAACAGTCACAGTGTCCTCGGCAGAAAGTCTGAAAACATTGTTGCCGTCTACGCTTACAACTGCATGAGAGCCGCTGCTGGTGTGACATCTGACTTTCATCACACTGTCCTCAGAAAGTATCATAGATCTTGCAAACAGCGAGTGTGCACATATCTGAGTAAATTCGATGCACTTCATCTCAGGCTCGATTATAGGGCCGCCAGCAGACATCGAGTATGCCGTCGAACCTGTTGCGGTGGAGAGTATGACTCCGTCTGCACGCAGTGAAGAAATGAGCCTGCCGTTTTTTGAAACCTCAAAATCAGCGATCTTACAGTCGTCAGCCTTTGTCACAGCGACGTCGTTTAAAGCAACGAAAGACTTATGCTCTGAACCGCAGTCAACGATCACATCCAACATCATTCGTCTGCTGAGAGTGTAATCACCCGTGAAAAGCTTGTCCAGCAGTTCCAGTTGTGAATGTTCAAGGGACGCCATGAACCCTAGTCTGCCGCAGTTGATGCCGAGTATCGGCTTTTCAAATGCACAGCCCTTGAGTGAGCATTTTAATATCGTTCCGTCGCCGCCGATAGCAACGATTATGTCACACTGCTTAACGCAGTCGTCCTCATTGCCGAATGTGACATCGAGTTTGCCGAAAACATCCTTGTAGCAGCTATCCATCGAAAGCTGTGCACCGTTCTTTTTCAGCCTCTCATAGGTGGCGGTAGTATACTCAAAGCAATGAGTTTTATCAAGATTTGGATAAAGATAGATTTTCATAGTATTTACCACTCTTGTGTGTTTCAGTTTCTAAAGCTGTCAAAAGCCTCATTAACAAATTCCTTTATATTAAGCTGTCCGAGCTTGTCCTCAGACATAGCAGCCTTTTTCAGAAGTATCAGATATTCAAGATTACCGTCGCCGCCCTTCACCGGCGACGCTGTGATCTTTTCGGTAGCAAGACCCTCTGCACGAAAGCAGCCAAGCAACTCTGTTATTACCCTGACATGGTCCTTTCGTTCCTTGACGATACCTTTTTTATTAAGTGCCTGCTTGCCTGCCTCAAACTGCGGTTTTATCAGAAGAACCATTTCGCCGCTATCGCAAAGGCAGTCGCACAAAGGCTTTATGACTAATTTCAGCGATATGAACGAAAGGTCGCCGCTAATAAACTGTACAGGCTTATCAAAAAAATCCGCAGTGAGATATCTCGCATTCACACCCTCACAGTTTTTTACCCTGTTGTCACTGCACAGACTTTCGTCAAGCTGACCGTGACCAACATCTACCGCATAAACAAAAGCTGCACCGTGTTCAAGCATACATTGTGTAAAACCGCCTGTTGACGCACCTATATCGGCACAAACTTTGCCATTCAAGTCAAGTCCGAACACATTGCAGGCGTGTTCAAGTTTAAGTCCTCCCCTGCCGACAAAGGTCATATCATCAGGTGAACACTCGACCTCATTGTTCTCATCGACCAACGCCGACGGCTTTGTGCATACCTTTCCATCTACCGATACAAGCCCCTTTTTAATAAGCTGTTTTGCACGCTCACGGCTTTTTATGCCGCAATTTGCCGTTATATAAACATCAAGTCTTTCACTCATTTTTCAAAAAGCCCTCAACTGTATCAGCCATTTTCTCCGCTGAAAAGCCAAGCTCATCAAGCAGCTTATCGCATTTTCCGTGCTTAACAAATCCGTCTATGGCAAACTGTGCTACATTAGGACAAATAGAGGCATACTTTTCTGAGATACTTCCGCAGTAATAAGCCTCTTCAAAGAACAGCACGGCATCATATGCTGACATTATCTCAACGACCTCACGGTCTATTGGAAAAATGCTGATAAGTTTTATCACGTCGCACTTGATATCACGGTTTCTGAGTATCTCGATAGCCGTAAAAAGGTCATTTGCAAGCCTGCCGTATGTTACCAGCAAGACCCTTGCACCCTCAGTGCGGCGGTAAACATAAGTAGACACAGGCGATGACGTATCATACAGCGAACAGTCATTTCCTCGTGGATATCTGACCGCACAAACTCCGCTGTCGTCCTCGACAGCCTTATGCAGACACAGCCTTAATTCATCATAATTTGACGGCGAGTATATCTTGATATTCGGCACTGACGTAAGAAATGACACATCAAAAATGCCCTGATGTGTTTCTCCGTCATCGCCCACTATCCCTGCACGGTCAACGCATATGACAGCATGACAGCCTCCTATTGCCATATCGTGTATAAGCTGGTCGTATGATCGCTGCAAAAATGAGGAATACACCGCAAAAACAGGTACATAGTCCATTGATGCAAGACCTGCACAGAACGTAACTGCGTGTTCCTCTGCGATGCCAACGTCAAAGAAACGTTCAGGAAAACGCTTCGCAAAATATTGAAGTCCCGTACCGTATTTCATTGCAGCGGTGACAGCACAAAGCCGTTTATTTTTTTCTCCCATTTCACAAAGCTCTTTGCCCATAACAGAAGAAAAACTATCAGAAAGCACAACGTCAGGATTTCCTGTTTTTATCTCAAACGAACCAACTCCGTGGAACTCTCCCGGATTAGCCTCAGCAGGTGCATAGCCTTTGCCCTTAACTGTGTTCACATGAACAAAAACAGGTTTATTTACAGCCTTTGCTGCCATAAGACCCTGTTCAAGCTCTTCAAGGTTGTGACCGTTGATAGGTCCTATGTAATGAAAGCCAAGGTCCTCAAACATGGTGCTGTGCAATATCATGTTCTTCACTGCATTCTTTGAATTTCGCACTGCATTTTTAACAGGCTTTCCTACAACAGGCGTTTTATCAAGTATTCTCTCGATCTTTCCCTTTGTTCGCTGATAGCTTTCTTTGGTTCGCATGGTCGAAAGATACTTTGCCATTCCTCCTACATTTTTGGAAATGGACATTTCGTTGTAGTTTAGTATAACGATTATATTTGTGTCGCTTTTACCCGCATTGTTAAGTCCCTCGTAAAGTTCTCCGCCTGTTGACGCACCGTCACCAACCACAGCTATTGCATGATGCGTTTTATCTCCGCTGAGTTTCATGGCTGTGGCTATGCCAAGTGCCGCAGATACAGAAGTAGAGCTGTGACCGCTTATAAAAGCGTCATGCACCGACTCGTCAGGTCTGCAAAAACCTGAAATGCCGTTCTCCTGTCTGAGGGTATAAAATTCTTTAAGTCTGCCTGTGAGTATTTTATGTGTATATGCCTGATGACCAACGTCCCAGACTATTTTATCTTTAGGTGATTCAAAAACCCTGTGTATAGCCATAGTAAGCTCCACAGTACCAAGATTTGACGCAAGATGACCGCCGTTTTTTGAAACCGTATCTATGAGAATTTTCCGAATATCACCGCAAAGCCCCTCGCATTGTTCAATGGAAAGCTTTTTGAGATCTGTTGGCAAATTCATTTTATAAAGGTCCGGCTTTTTTATTTCCGACATTATATCAAGATCTCCAATCTTAAATCAACTTCTTCTTGTGAGCATATCAGATGTAAGCTCTGTGAGGAAAACACTGTCCTCAAAATATTTCAGATGTCCCAGAGCCTGAACAGTGAGCTGCTTTGCTATCTGTTCTGACTTATCAAGTCCCAGAAGTGACACATAAGTATTTTTATGCTGCTCCTCGTCACTGCCGATAGGTTTGCCAAGCTCTTCAAAAGTACCTGTTACATCAAGTATATCGTCAACTATTTGAAAAGCCCTGCCCATTGCCTGAGCATAGTCAGCCGCAAAAGGGATAGCCTCAAGCTTGTCCCCAAGTATAACTCCCATTACGCAGGCAGCCTCTATAAGTGCCCCCGTCTTGCAGGTCTGCAAGATATTAAGAGTATCCACATCTATTTCTTTGTTTTCGTATTTAAGGTCTATGACCTGACCGCCTATCATGCCGTCAGTGCCAACTGCCCTTGCAAGAACAGAAATGAGCATGACTGCCTTATCAGCAGATATAACACCATTCATTGCACTGTTGGCAATTACTTCAAAAGCAAGAGTGTTCAGTGCGTCGCCTGCAAGCAGTGCGATATTTTCCGGGAATGCCTTGTGACAGGAAGGTTTTCCACGTCTGTAGTCATCATCATCCATACAAGGCAGGTCGTCATGTATAAGCGAAAAAGTATGGATAAGCTCTATTGAACAAGCTATCTCGGCATACTTTTCAGGCTGACGCTCTCCGCACATACGGCAAAATTCAAGCATAAGCACAGGTCTGAGCCTTTTGCCTCCTGCCTGCAATGAATATTCCATTGCCTCGACCACCTGACCCTGAAGTTCAGGCTTTGAGTGCGTCAATTCAAGCAGTTTGTTATCTATAAGCTCCACATAATAATCAAGTGTAGCTTTATTCATGTCATTCATTGCCATTATCTCCGTTCATAGCCTTTACGGAAAGTTTTGCACTTTCAAGGCTTTTTTTGCAGTCAACCGACAGATCTATACCCTCTTTGTAAAGCTCCAAAGCCTTTTCAAGAGGCAGCTTGTCATTTTCGAGCTGACCAACTATATCATTAAGTCTTGTAAGATTTTCTTCAAAAGTCATTTCAAACAGCCTTTCATTTCACAGACATTATCTTTGCAGCAACGCTGCCGTCTGACAGTCTGATATTTACCTCGTCACCTTCAGCGAGCATTGACACGCTGTCTGCAACGCTGTCGCCTTTTTGCACTATAGCATAGCCTCTGCCCAAAACATTGAATGGGCTGAGCATATTAAGCGAATTAACGTAACCGTCAAGCTGAGCCGACAGTTTTTCAAGTCTGCGTTCAATAATGGCATTAAGCCTTTTTTCCAGATCGCAGACATTTTTTTCACTTTGCTCCAGTCTTTTTGTCGGTGAATAAAGTCTTATCAGCTTTTCACAGTTTTCCACCTGTGACTGTGCTTTATCTATTTTCAGTTCCATAGCCCTGTCAAGCTTTTGTTTCAAAAGACTGACAGCATTAAGTATATCAGCTTTATCAGGCGTTGCTATCTCCGCAGCCGCTGACGGCGTTGGTGCACGCATATCCGCTGCATAATCCGCAAGCGTGGTATCAGTTTCATGACCTACCGCTGATATCACAGGCGTATTGCAAGCATGAACTGCCAATGCGACTGACTCATCGTTAAATACCATAAGATCTTCATTTGAACCGCCGCCACGGGCGAGTATTATGGTATCCGCACCGCTTTTATCAGCCGTAGACAAAGCCTTGCATATAGTCTGTGCCGCTGCCGCACCTTGTACCTGTGCTGGGTAGACCTCAATGCTGCAAACAGGATAACGCCGTTCTGTAACGTGTATTATATCCTGCAATGCCGCCGCAGTAAGTGACGTAACAACAGCTATTTTTTTAGGCACAAGTGGTATTTTCTTCTTAGTGGCTAAGTCGAACACACCCATTTTCTCAAGCCTTTTCTTTGTCTGTTCAAGCTGAACGTGCATATCGCCGACTCCAAGAGGTGCGATTTCTGTGGCAATTATCTGATAAACGCCGTCACGTTCATAGACCTCTATATTGCCCATAACAAGCACGCTCATGCCGTCCTCAGGAACAAATTTCAGCCTTGAGACACAGCTTGAGAACATCACTGCTTTAAGTGCCGAAGTACTGTCCTTTACAGTAAAATAAGCATGACCCGATTTATAATGTATATTGAAATTAGATATCTCGCCCTTAACTGCAACGCCTTTGAGTTTAAGGTCAGACCTTATTTTTGACGCAATATATCTGTTTAGCTGTGAAACAGTAATAACAGAACTCATATCACGATCTTCCCTTCTCTGACAGCTGCATAAACTGCAACGCCCACAGCATTGTCGCTTGAAAACTCAGGTTCAGCAAAGCTGCCATACTTTTCAAGTCTGCTCTTTATCAATTTATTTGACATTACTCCGCCTGCATAAATAATAGGAATATCCTTATACTCATGGCGAAGGTTTTTCGTCATTTTCTCAACAGCAAGGCTTACACAGTCGATACAATATGCCGCAATATCGGCCTTTGCACAGCCCTCTTCCATAAGCTTTCCACATTGGTTCTCTATCCCTGAAAGCGAACAATAAAGTCCGTCAACAGACGCCTTAGGCTTTATCTTATGCTCACTTTGCTCTGCAAGCTTTTCAAGTTCTTTACCGCATGGAAAAGACAGCCCAAGCCTTACGCCTGTTCTGTCTATGGCTTGTCCGCCTTTAAGGTCACGGCTGCCGCCGATCTGAGTTATTTTGATGATCTCGTCATGGTCAGGTTCACACAGCAAAAGATCCGTAGTGCCGCCGCTAACATGAAAGGCCGCAAATGGTCTGTCTGATCTAAGCATGTCAAGCTTTCCACAAGAATAAAGTGCCGCAAGAATATGCCCTGCCTGATGTGAAGTTCTTTCGATTCCAACACCGCAGGCAAGCGACACCACCTTTGCAACATTTTCACCCACAAGAAAGCAAGGCATATAAGAACCTTCCACACATCTTGGTGCATAGGAATAACCCACTGCACTTATATCATACTTTTCGTCAAACAGTTGCCCCATAAGCTCAGGCAGCTGTTTTGTATGATGAAACACAGCGTCAGACTGCCTTAATCCACGCTCACCTTGTTTAACGGGCAGCAGTTTTTTACACGACCTGACGGTCATATTATCTGTGTTGAGCAGTGCACATGACGTTGTGTAGTTGCTTGTGTCTATTCCAAGAACAAAACTCACTGTTTTGCCTCTTGTTCCTTTGCGAATGAGCCGAGCACGCCGTTTACGAATGAAACGTCAGGCTCAAGTGCATACTTGCCAGCAAGAGCCACTGCCTCGCTTATAGCAACGTTCACAGGAACGCTTTCTTCATATATCGCCTCATAAATAGCAAGTCTGAGGATAGCAAGGTTTATTTTCGGTATTCTTTCAACAGTTCTTTTGTTACTGAATTTTCCGATGATACCATCTATCTCTTCCTGCTTGTCGCAAACGCCCTCGACGAGCTTTTTTACGTCATCATTAATAGTGATCTCGTTCACTTCCATGGCTGACATAAAAATATCGTCAAGCTCCTCGTCCTGTCTGAACAGTTTTTCAAATATCAGCAAAAATGCTGATTCTCTTATTTCACGCCTTTTTATTGGCACAAAAACACTTCCTTCATTTTATATTTGTCTGAGTTTATTCCTTTTCTGAAAGGTCAACCCCGCATATAGTCACATTTACCTTTGCGACTGTAAGTCCAAGCATATTCTGGACTGCACTTTTTACTTTATCCTGTATCTCTTCGGCAACGGAAACTGCCTTAGCTCCACGGCAAAGTATTATCCCTATCGACACTGAAAGCACGTCATCAACAAGACCGATCCTGATATTGCCGAAATTCTCCTGCCTGAACCACAGCTGACGTGGTGTTTTCATAACAGGTGCGATACCATAAACGCCCTCTATCTCATTCACTGAGTTTGTAACGATCTGTGCTATTACGTCCTGACTTATGTGCAGGCTTTTTTCTACTTTCTTTGAAACTTCGTTCATATTTATCCGAGCCTCCCTTTTTAGATATAAAAAAGAAATCCTTCAATCTATACTTACAACCATTATAGCATAAATCTCAATAAGTTACAAGTATTTTGAAGGATTTTTTTATTTGCTGACAAATTTTATTCTACATCATAAATTCTGATGTTTTCATTTGCAACTGAAACTTCGCTGAGCAGGATATCTTTTATCTGTGCCGCCTCACTAGCTACAAGTCCGTCGCTGTCGGTCTTGACAACTATATTTGCGTTATCGCCGTCAAGATAGACCACGCAGTCCTCAAAGCCTGCTGCTTTAACAAGGGTCTCTATCTTGCTTTCTGACTCCATAAGACCCGTCATGGCTGACGCCTCTTCTTCGGCGACTTTCTTCTCTTCTTCTGTCGAATCGCCGCCGTTCATTATATTCTTTAAAGTTTCTACCGCCTCGTCCCTTGAATTCATTCTGTCTATTCTTGCCTGTGCGAAATAATCTGAGGCACTGTCAGTGCTCACAAGCTGTGCGTCGCCATAATTAACGCTCTGACTTTTCACAACGTCAGTTGCCTTTATCTTTCCGTCTGACGATGATACCGCATAGTTTATGTACACTGCTAGACCGAGTATCAGCGTCATTCCTGCAAGAATGATCTGCTTTTTGCCTATTATCATGGTTGGTTTTTTCATCTTTATTACCTCTTTCTGTTATTTTTTGCCTTCAACGCAAATCTTACTGCTGGAAATGCCTAAGGCTGTCGAAACCGCTTTAAGTACACGTTCATTTACCTTTATATCTCCACCTCCTTCACAGACTATGACGACGCCGCATATCTGCGGTTTTATTATTTTCCTTACCAATGCCTCCTTTTTGCCGTCATTATCTGTCATGACGATCTCGTTTTCATATCTGTCGCTTGTTCTGTCACCATTGTTGTCGGTGCTCTTGGTAAGATTTTCAGCATAAACATATTCAGTTGTGCCCTCAACAGTCACCATTACTTCGCACTCTCCCACTCCCCTGACCTGAGAAAGAACATTTTTCAGCTCTTTTTCTATCTGTTTCTTGTAGCTGTCAGTATCGTCTGAGGCGGTGCTTTCTGTAGGAGTGACCTTGCTGTCTGTTTTGCTGTTCGCAGGGAACATTTCTGACAGAAAAATCAGCAATATGCCTAAAATGCCCACAGCTATAACGATCTTTGTTTTCGCAGGCAGCTTTTTTAAAGCTTTTATTTTTCCCTCGACCTTGTTTTTCAGCACTGTTATTCCTCCTGAATGATGACCTCAGTCTCAGGCAGATCCTCAGATATGAGCTTTTTTATAAGCTCTCTGTCGCTTGTCTGTATTGGATATGCCCTGACCTTTGTTATCTCTATTTCATTATATTCATTAATGTCCGTGGTTATGTCCACTCGGACATTTTCTATGCCATTTTTATTCAGCTTATCCCTGAAATATTCTTCAAGTCTGCTTTCTGACTCGGAAAGATAATATAGCTCTGTCACTGTTGAAATATTATCAAATTCGGGCAGATCTGAAAGCTCAGTATAATCACTGAGAGTGACTTTAAAGCCCTGTCCCATTATGGGCGTTATTACTGCAAGCACAAGTATCACCGCAAGCACAGACCTTAACTGCTTTTTCAAACTTCCCTCAGGTGCGGCGATATCCGTTAGAGATGTTATCACCCCTACTATGCAGGCTGTAAATATCACTGCTTTTATGGTATCCATTTCTACACTCCTGTGTTCATTGCCGTCATTATGACGACTGATGTTGATATTACAAACATAATTGAATAAGCTGACAGTATGCTCACTCCTATGGAAAGAACGGAATTTATGCTTTTCAGCAAATTTCCGCTGCTGCTTATGCCGAAGATATCATTTATCGTTGCACCTATCCACACCGCAAGCTTTACGGCAAGCAGCGTTAAAAGAGGTCTTGCGACTATCACAGCCATTATTATGACGCCTATAACGCCAACACTTGTCCTTATAACGCCTATACTTCCCTTCACTGCCGAATATGCCTCTGATACAGAGCTGCCTATAACAGGTATAAAACTTGACGCCGCAAACTTCACTGCCCTTGAGGAAAGGCTGTCCGCAGCCGCTCCTGCAAAGCTTTGTATGGATAAAAGTCCTGTAAAAAGCGTCATTGCTATACCAAGCACCCATATGACAAGATTTTTGACCGATTCTGCAAGACTGCCAAGGTCAAGCGATGGATTTATGGAAGAAACAAGCGTCACTGCCAGAACTGCTGATAAAAACGGCACGAGTATCTTGTCTGCCAATATTCCTGCACTTTCACAGATAACGAGCATTACTCCGTAATATCCTGCACCTGTTGCGGCACTTCCTCCAGCGGTAGCGACGCCTGAAAATATAGGAACGTATGACATCATAAAGCTATTCATCTGTCCCATAGATGTCTTTACAGAATACAGACTGTCCGTGACCGTATCACTTATGACAAGCACGGTTGTGAGAACGCATATAAGAGTGAATACCTTGTCTACTGTACCCTCTGCCGACATTGATCTCACAAGCACACAAAGCATAGCGGCTGCCGTTATTTTTCCTAACATTATAAGCGGACTTCTCAGTGCAACCACAAAGCCGTCAAGAATATGCTTTATTACGTCACCTGCACTTATATTTGTCACCGTTGCTGGATCTTTTATATCTATATCGTTATCCTTCAGCACCTCTGAAACTTCATCGTCACCGTCAAAAGAAAGCCCGTCATTTATTTCAGCTATAAGCCTGTCGTAATACTCATTCTCTGTTTCTTCACTGTCTGCATACACTGCCTGCGGAACAAACATACACACAAGCATTATCAGAACAGCGGCAATTATTTTTTTCATATATCCTTCCTATGTAAGCAGTGCTTTCACTATTTCCATAAAGGCTTTGAAAAGCGGCAGTGACACTGAAAGCATTGCAAGCTTTCCTGCAAGCGTGACTTGTGACGCAAGTGCATTTTCTCCGCAGTCTTTGCAGTAATCTGATGCCAGTTGTACAACATAGCATATGCCTAAAGCTTTGAAAAGTATGGTAAGATACATATCATCAATGCCCGACAAAGTAAAAAGATCTTCAAAAACTGAAATAATGTCCTTAACAAAAGCCACCGAATGGAAAAGCACTATTGATATTGCCGCAAGCACTGCCGCATATTTTACCTCACGGCTGTCTTTTTCAATAGCCTTGCAAACTATCGCAGAGAACACGCAAAAGCACGCTATCGTAAATATTTTCATTAATATAAACCAAATACTTCCTTTATCGTTTCAAACAGATTACCTATCTGCCTTACTATCATAAGCAGAACAACAATAAGTCCTGCAAGGGTCGTCATCATTGCCTGTTCGTCACGCTCTGCACGTTTCAGCAGCAGATTGAGTACGGCAACTATTATTCCTATGGCTGCGATTTTGAAAATAAGATCTATATCCATAAAATTTTGTTCCCTTCATTATGGTTGTCCTTTGCTATATGAGCAGGATAGCTATAAAAGCTCCGCTGAGAACGCCTAAGGCTCTGCACAGCCTTATCTGAGATGTAAAGTTCTCTGAAAGCCTGCCTATCTGTTCGTCAAGTGCGGCAAGATTCATGGCAATGTATGCAAGCTGTCCGTTAGTGTCTGTTGTTCCAAGGTTTTCAAAAAAGTCCACAGCTGTTTGCCTGCTCTCGCTGTCAAAAAGCTTTGAGTTTTGTATACCCTCTGCTATTTTTGTGCGAACATCTGGTGAAGATGTATCTTCAGACAAAAAGGTGAACTCTTTATAATCCTTCTGCGAGGCAAGCTTTAAAACTATTTCTCCGAAAGTCATTCCGCCCTCTATCATTGCTTTGGATTCAAATATCAGTCTCCGCAGCAGTTTTAGATATTTCATCTGCTTTAGTTTATCTGACGCCATTGCACAGCCCATTTGCGTGCAGGCGGCGATTATCAGCACACAGCCTATAAGCTTTATCATTTCATGCTCCTGTTTTTGTAAAAGAAACTAGCCTGCCGCACATTGTCCCTGTGCCAAGCACCGCAAGTGCATCAAAAGCTTTATCTTTTATAAGTTTTGATATGTAACGCCGTTTTTTTAGCTCTTCAAGGTTTGAGGCATGACATGATGCTATAAGCTTTACTCCTGAGTTCAGTGCATACTGCAACGCTTCGTTATCCTCGGCAGAGCCTATTTCGTCACATATGAGTATCTGTGGCGACATGACCTTCACCGCCGTCATTATTCCCTCATACTTATTATAGGAATTGAACACATCTGTCATTGCACCTATAAGGTTCTGCGGCTCACCTGCCACTGTTGCGGCAAACTCGTTTCGCTCGTCTATAAGTGCAACACGCCAGCGTTCACCAAGCTTTCTCGCAAGGTCACGGAGTATCGTTGTTTTACCTCCTGACGGCGGTGACGCAATAAGCAGGCTCACAGGCTTGTCTGAAAAGCATTTTGCATATATTTCATCAGAGCTGCCTATCATTTCACGGGCTATCCTTATATTAAGAGAAGATATGTTTTTTACAGATTCCACTGTATATCCTTTTGCGGGGTCAAGGACTGCTGTGCCGCAAAAACCTACTCTACAGCCGCCTGATACGGTTATATATCCTCTTGCTATCTCACGGTGAAAGCTGTGAAGTGAATTTTGAAAGGCTCTCTGATAGATAGTTTCGATATCTTCTGACGTCACCTCAACGCTGTCACCGATATTGTTCATTAGCCTGCCGAAGTCATTGACGAAATATTCTTTTGAAAATATGGTCACAGACAGCCGTCTGCCTCGGCGTAGTCTTATTTCCTGTATCCTGTCACACTCTATCTCAGGCACTGACATCAACGCTCCTTTTATCCTCGGCGTGAGCAGTTCGTAAACGTATTTTATCTTGCTGACTTCTCTTATCATTTTTTCACGCTCCCTTGACTTGTCCTATGAAAATATTATGCTGAAAGTCTATGGTTTAGTACAGTTATCCACTCTGCATTTTTGTATCCTCTGACAGAGTAATAAGTACATTATTGTACATAATTATCGCACAAAATGCTTGAAATACAGTGGTATTCGTGCTATAATATTAATGCAATGTGTACAAATATTGCAAATATCAAGATAAATACACAAAACAAAGGAGAAATTTATGAACAACAGCTTAACAGAAGATCAGATCAAGGTACTGAATATGTCACAAAGCGTGATAAATGAGGTCAAAAAGGTCATAATCGGCAAGGACGAGATAATTATAAAAGTTCTGCTGTCGATACTTGCAGGTGGTCACATTCTTATCGAGGATATTCCGGGCGTGGGCAAAACTACTCTTGCGGTGGCACTTTCAAAGGCTCTGTCCCTTGATTACAAAAGACTTCAGTTCACACCTGACGTTCTTCCGACCGACGTAACAGGATTTACTATACTTAATAAGGAAACACATAAGTTTGAATACAAACAGGGTGCAGCACTCACAAATCTTTTTCTTGCTGATGAGATAAACAGAACTTCCAGCAAAACACAGTCTGCACTCCTTGAGGTAATGGAAGAGGGCAAGGTCACTGTTGACGGCGTTACACACAAAATGCCTGACCCTTATATCGTTATAGCAACACAGAATCCTGTGGGTTCAATAGGAACACAAATGCTCCCTGAATCTCAAATGGACAGATTTATAGTAAGGCTCACAATGGGTTATCCAAACCTTGAGAGCGAGGTCGCAATGCTCAAATCAAAGCAGAACCTTGTGCCGGTGGATAACGTAAGACCTGTGGTTTCTGCTGAGGATATTATTCAGGCAAGAAAAGTTGTGGAGAATATCTATGTTTCAGATCAGGTTTTCCAGTACATTGCAATGCTTGCAAACGCTACACGAAACAACGAATATATAAAGCTTGGTCTTTCACCACGAGGAACTATTGCACTGCTTAGAATGACAAAGGCTACTGCACTGCTCAAGGGCAGAGATTATGTTATTCCTGATGATGTCATCTACAGTTTCAATGATGTTGTGCTCCACAGACTGATCTTCAACTCAAAAGCCAAGATAAACGGCTTTACAGGCGAACAGATACTTAAAGGCGTCATTTCTTCCGTTCAGGTGCCAAGGGCTAGTAAATAGCGGAGGAACAAATGCTGATTTTATATATAATACTATTTATTGCGTCTATCTTTTTCTATATATTATATGTGGGCAGCTTTTCTTTTTATCTCTTTGCATTTTTGCTTGTCATGCCTTTTATCTTATTTGTCATGCTCAAAAGAATGTCAAAGAAAATAAGCATTGGTTTTGTGAACACTCAAAAGACTTCAAGCAGGTCATCAAAGATACCTGTTGTTCTAAGAGTGCAAAACCGTTCTAAGCTGCCTGTTGCCAATACGATAATAGAGATAGAGTATTACAACACACTTGACGGCGATAAAAACACGATGAAAATTAACACGCCGCTCTATCCAAATGACGTACAATATCTTACAATGCACGTTTCCGCAAAACATTATGGCACTGTCAGAATGAACATAAAACGCTGCCGCATTGTGGATATGCTAAAGCTTTTCAAGGTAAAGGTGAGCACGAATGCAGCGTCACAGCTGTTCGGCGAGAGCACTTTCACTATCGTGCCTGATTATATTCCTATAGAAAACAATATTGCAAATTATGCTGAAATGGGTCTTGAAACCGACGATTATTCCAAGACTTCAAAGGGTGATGACCCGTCGGAGATATTTGACATTCATGAATATCATGACGGCGACAAAATAAACAGGATACACTGGAAACTTACAGCAAAGCAGGACAAAACAATGGTCAAGGACTATTCCCTGCCTATATCAAACTCTATCGTGCTTATGGCTGACTTACATCTTGACACAAGCACTGAGGACTACTTGCTCATATACGATACACTGGTTGAGGCTATAGCGTCCATATCCTATTATCTTGTAGAAAACGACACTCCTCATAAAGTGGTATGGTATGACAAAAAGAAAGACAGCACCGAGATAGTAAACGTCACAGACGAAGAAAGTGCAAGACTGCTTATCAGTTTGCTGCTGCAAGCGTCTGTGTATGATGAGGCTGACTTGTCTTTGATAAATTACATCAATGAGCCTGAAAAATATAAATGCGGTCATTTGATGTATTTCTCCCCTGTGTATAACAGCGATGTCAGCGGCGTTATGAACGATAATGATCTGGCGTTCCGCTATTCCTATATGCTTATCACAAACAAAAATAAAGATGGCATTATAAATGACGAGTTTGCAGACATTGTAAATGTCACTGCAAAGCACGTTGCCGAAAGCATACAGGAAATATGTCTATAAAGGTGACAACATGAAAAAGAAAAGAATAAAAAGCAAAAACAAAGATATAGGATTTATCAGCAGCAACGGACTGTGCATTGACGGTGATATCCTTATGAGCTGCGAGAATGAACACACTTCGGGTTCGTACCTTTGGTTTCAGATACTGCTGGCATTTGCGGCGACCTTGTGCACGGCATTTATGGCGGCGTCATTTCTGGATATGGATATCTACACACACACGCTTATTTACTATTCGGCAGTGCTTTCGCTGGTATTCGGACTGATAAAATCCTCACAAAAGATAGTGAGATTTTCCGCACTGGGAGTTGTGCTTTTGCACCTTATCTACCTTCTCGGCAGGATATCCACTATAAAATACGGTATGTTCGTGGTCATAGACAGATATCTTGCACGGGCAAACCAACCTAACTCCACGCTTGGCGTGCACCTCAACGGAATATCACCTGTTGACTACACTTACCTTGCATCAAACTTCTTTGTGTTATTTATAACTCTTGTAGCACTTGGCGTTGCGGCTGCCTGCATTTACAGGATAGATTTTCCGCTGTTGTTTATAGTAACTTTCCCTGTATTTGAGCTTGGTATGTACTGGGGCTGGGAGCCTTCCATGTGGACGGTCATAGGACTGTTCATATGCTGGGTGACTGTGCTTGCAATGCACATAATAAATCACACTACCAATAAGGCTGGCAGAAAGAACACATTTGCGGTGCACGAGAGAAAACGCACGTTTTACTTCACCTCAGAAAAGCAGAAAGCTTGTTTTTACAACGTGTTTATGAAATACACAGTTGTGCTCAGTTCTGCGGTGCTTTGTATTATAATGCTGTTTTCGGCTGTGACTGGATTTACACGTCCTGAGTCATTTGCTAAATACAGACACGACATTTCAACCACCGTGGCAAACTTTTCACTTGCGGACATCAAAAATGCTTTTTCTGACTATGACGGAGGTTTTGACCTCTTTGGCATAAAAACAGTGGGCGGTACGAACGGCGGAGTTCTCGGCAAGACAGCAGGCATAAGTTTCAACGGCTCAACTGCCCTGAAAATCGAAACTCCAAAATTCAAAAACACACTTTATCTTCGTGGATATGTCGCAGGCGTATACGGCGATAACAGCTGGACGCCGCTTGAGGTCAGCGAAAAAGACGATACTTTTTCTGATGATTTTGAGCAAGGCGGTCTGTGGGTACAGGATATGGACTATGACCTGATACAACGTAAATACCCATTTCTTACTCCTCAGAAAATAAATGTTTCTGTTCTTGGTGCAAGCAAAAAGTTTGTTTATGCACCATATGCGTCGCTGTATTCAAGCGACGGCAACGAGGGCGACAAAAAAATGCGTCCTACAACAGAATCTTACATCAAACTGACATCTACGAAATATTCGCTTTTCTACTTTGACACTGCGTCGATAGTGGAAGTTCCTGAGTCTGTTCCTGAATATATAGCCGAAGAAACACCTGCACTGTCGGTAAACAAAGACAGAGGCGTTGACTCTTATACTGAATTTGTTCACGATAAATATATGGACGTTTCAGAATCAGATGAACTTGAACAGGCTTACAGAACGATACTGAGCGAATATCTCGGTGTGAGCGTTTATCACAAAGACGAATGGACATACGAAGAGATATGCTCTGCAATACGAGGATATTTCTCTGATAACTTCACCTACACCCTTGAACCTGGCGTTACCCCTGAGGGCGAGGACTTTATCGAATACTTCCTTGGCACGCAGAAAGAGGGCTATTGCTCATACTTTGCAACGGCAGGTGCTCAGTTGTTAAGAAAGTTCGGCTATCCTTCACGTTATGTTGAGGGCTATGTTGTGCTTAGCTCACAGCTTGGAGAGTCTGACGGCGATTCAGTATACGAAGTAAGTGTCAAGGACAAATGTGCACACGCATGGGCTGAGGTATTTATCGACAATGCCGGCTGGTATCCTGCTGAATTCACTCCGGGATACAACAATGATAATCCTAACCTCACAGAGCAGGAAAAAGATCCAAAGTCAGTTACGGCTACAACTAAGTCTACTGACAGCAGTCCAGCTGCGACCACGAAGAGCGACGGCCAAGGCGGCAATAAAACGGTGACGACCACGAAACCTGCAAACAGTTCAAAAGCCACAACTACCACAAAGAAAGCAAATTCTGCTACAAGCGGCGGTCATGGTGTGGCAGTGATATCAGGTGCAGGCAAAGGCACGATATCATCAAGCAGTATCGCCGAACAAAACAGCGACTATGGCGGTTCATTCGGAGGAATATTCATAACGCTTGGCGGACTTCTGCTCATAGGTTTTGGCGTTGTTCTGCACAGAGATCTCAGGATAAAGAGAATGAAGTCTGAGCTTAGCGAAGGCGATAACAAAAAGCGGACCATAGCGGTATACAGTTATATGCTCAAATATCTAAAACTTATAGGCATTGCAGACAGCAGAAACGTTACTGACTTGCAGCTTTGCGACAAACTCGCTGAAAAGTGCAAGGAAAAAGAGATAAATGACGCCGCCGAACTGATCGAACAAATCGGACGGATCGCAGTCAAGGCTTATATGAGCAACTCAGTGATAACTGACAAAGAGCTTGAAACGGCACTCGATGATCTTACTATCATAAGGAACAAAATAGTGCTTTCACGGCTTTCTGGTGTTGATCTTCTCACTGCAAAATTTGTTCACTGTCTATATTAAAACAAAAGTCACGCTGGTAATGCGGCGTGGCTTTTTATATTATGGTTAATATTATTACTTGGAAATAATTTAGCAAAATAATTTTTTGAAAATATCGGGAAAAACTTGTTTTTGTGTAGATATGGGCATGATATAATAATTGTGTATTTTATTATCGAAGAAAGGAATGATATAATTGAGAAAAATAAATAGACTGCTGTCGCTTTTGATAGCAAGCGTTCTGTTTGCGGCACTTTGCTCATGCTCTAAAGGCTCAGAGATAAGGCTTGGTTCGGGCAACAAGGGCGGAATATATTATAACTATGCAAATGCACTTAGCGACCTTGACGGAAATATCACCGTTAAGCAGACCGCAGGTTCACAGGCAAATATGCGGCTGCTGAAAGACGGTTTTATCGACATGGGTATAGTTCAGAGCGACGTTTTGTCAGAAGCGATAAACGGCACAGGAGATTTCAAAGACAACAAAGTGGATAACGCCCGTTCTGTGGCGGCACTTTATATGGAGTCATTTCAGATAATCGTTGCAGCTGATTCTGACATTGAGACTCCTGCCGATCTTAAAGGCAAAAAGGTTTCCATAGGCGAAGAACATTCAGGCGTTTCTAAAAATGCAGAGTATATTTTTAACTCCGTAAGCCTTGACATTGATATGATAGATACCTGCAACATGACCTATGAAAAGTCAGCTGAGGCACTTAAAAATGGTACTATTGACGCATTTTTCGTTGTGCTCGGTGCACCTTGCGACGTTATTACGCAGCTATCGCAGGATATGGATATAAGGATACTTCCATTTGATGACAGAACTATTTCCTACATGACAAACCTTTATGACGGATATTACGAAACAGTCATAAAGGCAGGAACTTATAAAGGCATAGATGAGGACGTTAAGACAGTCGGCGTTAAGGCAGTTTTGGTGGCAAGTAAAAAGACAGACAGCAACACAGTCAGAAACTTCACCGAAATGCTCTTTGAAGAAAATGGTGAGATAAAGAAGAAGGTCGAACTTGCAAACAATGATCTGAAATTCGCAACAGAAAATATCCCATGCGGTTTTCATAAAGGTGCGGCAGACTATTATAGCAGCATTGGTATGGCTGTAAAAGAGGAGGACTGAATTTGAAAACAATAAATGTTGATATGTATCAGACTCTTGCCGTGGCTGTCGGAGTTTTATATCTTGGGGGATTTCTAAAAAAGAAAGTCAAATTTCTCGAAACTTTCTGCATACCCTCCCCTGTTATCGGCGGAGTTATCTTCGCAGTGGTATCCTGTATTCTTCATGTTGCAGGCATCGTTGAATTTCAGTTTGACGAGACACTAAAAACTGTTTGCATGGTAATGTTCTTCACTTCTGTTGGTTTTCAGGCAAACATCAAGGTACTGAGAGCAGGCGGAAAAAGCCTTATAGCGTTTTTACTATGCTTGATAGTGCTGATATTTACTCAGAACGCACTGTCGGTGGGACTTTCAAAGCTGTTGGGTGTAAGCTCGCTGGTTGGCATGTGCACAGGCTCGATACCTATGGTAGGCGGACACGGAACGTCAGGTGCATTCGGCACTGTGCTAGAGGACCTTGGACTTAAAGGTGCAACTACACTGTGCACTGCTGCGGCGACATTCGGACTTATCATAGGCTCTGTAATGGGCGGCCCTATTGGCAGAAAGCTTATAATAAAGCATGACCTTCTCAAAACTGTTGTTCCTGAGGACGACTCCATACTTGTTGAGGACGAACAGAAACACCACCGTTCAGTAAGTATGTACGCCCCTGCCGCTTATCAGCTTGCGATCGCAATGGGTATCGGCACATTAGTTTCATGGGCACTCTCATACACGGGCATGACTTTCCCGGTATACATTGGTTCAATGATAGTTGCAGCGTTTATGCGAAACATCGGCGAATACAGCGGCAAGCTGCACATTCACATGGGTGAAATAAACGACATCGGCGGAATATGCCTTTCACTTTTCCTTGGCATAGCTATGATAACCCTTAAACTTTGGCAGCTTGCTGAACTTGCTTTGCCAATGATAATACTTCTGCTTGCACAGGTTATCCTTATGGCATTTTTCTCATACTTCATCGTATACACTGTTATGGGAAGAAACTATGACGCAGCAGTCCTTGCGGCAGGAACTTGTGGTTTCGGAATGGGTGCGACGCCAAATGCTATGGCAAATATGCAGGCTATCACCGCAAAGTTTGCACCGTCAATAAAGGCTTATATGCTCGTCCCTATTGTGGGAAGTATGTTTGCCGACTTTATAAACAGCCTTGTTATCACAGGATTTATCAATTTTATACATTAACGGAGGAGAAAGAATATGGACGATAAGAACAAACATCTTGACTGTTACACTGATAACCTTGCTTTTCCTGAAGTACACGTTGAAAATGTAAGGTCTGAGCACGATGAAAATGATGACGCCGATGATGAAACAGACGTAATATTTGACAACCTTGCGATACCTGAGATAAAGATAAATCCAAAAAAGAAGAAAAAGTAAAGAAATACCGATTTTCTGCTGACAAACAGAAAATCGGTATTTCTATATCATATTGGCGATATATTCTCGAATCTCCTTTTCAACACGCATAACGTCCTCGTGCAGCTCTTGTGCTGACATTCTGAAAGCACCGCTGCCCATTATAATGACCTGCTCCATGCCGTCAGAAGTCGCCACACGCACCTTATGTTCACGGCTCAGCTTATGGGCCGTTCTTTCGATATAGGTGTCAGCAGTCTCAGCCTCTTTAGTGTAAACTATACTGATGTTGTGGTAGTTTTCCACCACACGCTCCTGCTCTTTTACCTTATATGCGTCAAAAACAAGTATGAGTTCGCATTGCTTATAGCCCTGATAGTTGCAAAGCCTGTTCACCAACATACTTCTTGCAAGGTCAAGGCTTTCGGCGGCAGCTTTTTTCAGCTCGTCCCATGAAAAAATTATATTATATCCGTCAACTAACAAATATTCCACGCCTGAGTATATCTGTTTCGGCTTAGCAACTGATTTGACCGTTTTTTCAGGTGTCCTCATTGCATAGCGTTTATCACGGTTTATTTTGCCGTATGTCCGCTCAAATATCTCCATAAGCTCTTTGTCACTTGCGGCACGTCTTACAAAATCTTCTGCACGGTCAAATGACCTTGGCTCAGGTGCTTGTCTGCGTCTGTCCTCAGGCGGAATGTGAAGTTTTTCGGGCACTTCGTTCCATTTGACGTTGTAGCCTGCACCATGGGAACAGAAAACGGAATCTGCTGTATTTTCAAGGTCGCTGTCAGGGTCATATCCACACTCAGCTAAAACAGCGGAAGTATTATGACATTCACGGTAGCCGTCAGCTATACATATAAGCTTTCCAAGACCCTTTGTATAGCTCACCACCTGCTGCTGATAGCCACGCATTTCCGATACCGGTGCACTACCTTTAATGACAGAGAACTCCCCTGCCACCTCAGGCGATGAGAAAGTTCCGCCCATGTTTTGGATATCGGTGATAGCACGTCCTACGTTCTGCTGTGGCACTTCAAGAGTAAAACTATAATATGGTTCAAGCAAAACTGAATTTGCACGCCTCAGGCCTTGCCTTACAGCACGGTAAGTTGCCTGACGGAAGTCACCGCCCTCTGTGTGTTTTAGGTGTGCTCTGCCTGACACAAGAGTTATCTTCATATCGGTTATAGGCGAACCAGTGAGCACGCCAAGATATTTTTTCTCCTGCAAGTGTGTAAGAATGAGCCTCTGCCAGTTTTTATCGAGAACGTCCTCGCTGCACTCTGTTGCGAAATACAGCCCTTTCCCTCGTTCCAGTGGTTCAAGCCTTAAATGCACTTCTGCATAATGCCTGAGCGGTTCATAGTGACCATAGCCATAAACTGGTTCAGCTATAGTTTCTTTGTAAGCAATACTGCCCTCGCCAAAATTTATATCAATATCAAAACGTCGCTTAAAGATATTTTTCAGTATTTCCAGCTGCACCTCGCCCATTATGCTAACGTGTATCTCGCCAAGTTGTTCGTTCCAGTCAACGTGGAGCTGAGGGTCTTCATTTTCAAGAATACGAAAATATGACAGCAAAGTGTGCATATCAGTTTCACTCACAGGCTCAGCACGATATGACAAAACAGGTTCGAGCATAGGCATAGCCGAATCACTTTCAAAGCCAAGTCCCTGACCTGCGTATGTTTTGGTAAGACCTTCAACCGCACAGACCATGCCGGTTTCGGCAATGTCAGCAGAACGATATTTTGCACCTGAATATATGCGTATCCTGCTAACTTTTTCAGATACGTTTTCACCGTCAGCGGAAAGATAGTTCACAAGGCTGCGTACTTTGAGTGAACCGCCTGTGATCTTCATAAACGTCAGACGTGAACCGCCATCCTCTGATATTTTATACACCTTTGCACCAAAGTCGCCCTTATCATGCACGCATGGTGTGAGATCTGCCAGTGAATCCATGAACCGCTCAACGCCCTGTGACTTTAACGCAGAGCCGAAAAAGCATGGGAATACTTTTCTCTGTTGAACTGCCGCTGACAATGTTTCATCAGAAACACTACCATTTTCCAGGAACTCGTTCATAATATTCTCATCAAAAACGGCACAGTCATCACAAATTTCTCCACGGCTGCGGCAAAAGTCAACGAAACCCAAACCAAGGCGAGCCTCAAGGCTGTTCATAACGAAAGTTCTATCAGCACCGTCCAAATCCATTTTATTTACAAACACAAAGGTCGGTACATTATATCTTCTTAGCAGACTCCAAAGTGTCTGCGTATGGCTTTGAACTCCGTCAGTTCCGCTGACCACGAGCACTGCAAGATCAAGCACCTGCAAAGCACGTTCTGTTTCAGCGGAAAAATCGACGTGTCCCGGAGTGTCAAGCAGGGTGAAAAAAGTGTCCTTATATTTAAACTCGGCAGGTTTAGAAAAAACGGTTATACCCCTGTTTTTTTCTATCATATCTGTGTCAAGAAAAGCGTCGCCGTGGTCAACACGACCTATTTTTCTTATCTCGCCTGAAAGATATAGCATTGATTCGGAAAGCGTTGTTTTGCCCGAATCGACATGGGCTATTATGCCTATTACTGTTTTTTTCATATTTTCTTCCTATTTGCTAAATTTCAATGTACTCCATTTCATTCTTCATTTGCACAAATCCAAACTTTTCATATAAAGGTCTGCCCATTTCTGTCGCTTCCAGAGAAATAGAAGTAATACCTCTTTTCTTTGCATCTTCTACCAGTAATGCCAGCGTCCTTATGGCGATACCATTTCTGCGATATAAAGGTTTCGTATACATATTCATAATATATGCTTTCTTACCACTTGGATTGTGATAGGTAGGCATCACCTGGTAATAACTAACTCCACCTGCACCAACAAATTTATTGTCCTCAAAAACTATATATGCTGTGTAAGTATCATTCTGAAAGGCTTCTTTATAATACTCGTAAGTTTTTCTTTCTACTTCATCCATATCAATATCTGACGTTAGATTATTAGCTGCCCGCAACACTTCTATTCTTGTTTTGGTTAGCAGAACTATATCGTCTATTGTTGCTTTTTTATATATAATATTCAAACCAATCATCCTCTCAATTAAACAAAAGCACAGGTACATATTTCTGCGAAAGTTAAATATTTAGCATAAATTCAAATTTTTTTGACAATAAGCAGACAGTCTCCACGTGGCTCGGTTGTTCAACGAAAAACATACTCAACCCTTATTGTACAAGGGAATGGTGGAACGCACCTTTTCCCTTAAAATCTAGGGTTTCGAGCCTGTGACAACCTTGAATTGTCCTATAATTTGTATAGGCAAATTAGCAGCTATTATATTTCTTCAATATATTCTCTGAAAATATCAAGTATGAAATCTGCACTTACCGGGGTATAATTGGGTGATTGTGCCATAACTGCATAATCAAATTTTCCGTCAAATTTCACATCCTCAATCGTTGGAATTATTAACAGTTCCACTTCTGGATCTTTTATTGCACCCTCGAGATATTTTTTCTTATATGCGTCAGACGAATCATAATCAGGCATTTCCATCGTTTTATTATACTTTAACTGTATATAATTTTTTACAGGCTTATCCCAAATGTACTCTTCATGAAAATCCTTTAACGTGTCAAGCACATAATCGTTCTTGTCACCATGAGGATTTGCACAATATGTGATAGATGAAACCATTTTATAGGCAACTGCCCAAAGCAAATAGTCACCTATACTAATTCTTTTTATTTTATCGCAAAATTCATACTCACTTATTTTTCTTCTCGAATCAATCGGAAGTGTAAGAAACGCACTTTGCAAAAAACTCCATGATGCATCCCCCAAGCCTAAATCAGCATGAGAATCAACATGAACAACATCAAAGGGATCTGAAAGCTTTTTGTCATTAATAAGTTCTTCCCAGAAGAACAGTGCTTCATTATGCCCACTCACAATCTTTCCCGGTATTTTGTGTGTTTTTGATAATCCTAAATTATGCTCTAAAAATTGTCGAACTTCTTCTGCAGACCATACTGAATTGCCATAATCCTCTTCAGCAAGTCTTTTCTTACAAGAAAATGGTGTATTAGCTATTTCGGTCATGAAATAATCCATATCCAAATCCAACACTCTCATGTCAACACTTCCTACAAATTAGATAACTTCCCGAAAATTTCTATTATTTTTGTAATAACAATGACTTCGAAACCAAATCAACCGATACTACTTTAAAACCTGCTGCCAAGATAGTATTTGGCATCGTATGGGTCGGTGATGGATTCCAGTATGCAGAATAGTTATATGCAGACTTACAAAGGGTACAGCCAGTAATAGCTTCAATATCAGCAAAGGTCAATGTCAGTTCGGTCTTTCCACAGTTTTCAAGATACTGTTTCAACTTTGAAAACTTATCTTTCTCTTGTGGTTCTTCGTCCATTTCTCCAACTTGCACAAGAGCATTGCTGAGTTCATCACATTTATCAATCATCCAAGCAAAATACTCTTCTTGCTTTGATGGATTGAACACGTCTGCTTCACGCTTATAAATAATTCGTTTTGCTTCGCTACCTTCACGGCTAGAATACCAATCCAGCTTATCACCAAAGATTTCTTCAATTTTGCTTTTCTTGCTTTCAAGTCTTTCAAATACTTCTTTATTATACGCATAAATCAACAAGGATAAATATTTGCTCCGAGTTACGGTATAGGACAGATGATAATCGGTACCGTTCACTGGAACATCATACCAGTTTTGTGCCAAAGGCTTACGAAGTGCAATGTCACACTCTCTACCTTCTGCTTTACAGTACTCTACAAATTCTGTCCAGAACTTTAGCTGAAGTCTCTCTAAATTTCCAATAGGTTTTTCGGGCATTTTATCTTTACTTAATGAAATTACTGATTCTTCACTTTCTTTCGGTAATGAAGCCGGCATAGGCCTATCATCATTTACCCAAGTCACATAGATAAGTTTATTCAGCTGATCCGATGTAAAACTAAACTTCCACCTGTTTTCCATGAATTCCAGAAGTTTTTTACTTCTTTGATAGATACATTCTGCAGTCCAATCGTTTTCCTGGGCAACCTCGATTTCGGAATGCGAACCGTTCTGATATCCTCTTCGTCCGCCATTCTTGGATGCCTTTTTGTCCTCAAAACTATCATTCTGTAATGCAGAGTTGATGCTCTGTGAAAGAGGAAGAAGGTTTCCTATAGCACAAGAAAGTAGCTCAATCTCCTCATTGCTAAACTGTCTGAACTGATTACGCCAATAATATTTTGTAGGAGTCTGTGGAAGAATATGTTCAATAGAAACTTTGTCCTTTTCAGTCTTTGTAAACATCTCCCAACTCACCTTATCCAGATTGTTTTTCTTTGCAAGTTGGTACTCATACTCATATAAAAAGTACTTGATTGAGTTCCAGTAATAGAAACCACCCTTGTTATCGAAGTGCTTTTCTATCTTGGTTATAAAGTTCGGAAGTGCATATTCAATGTTTGCATCCGTAGTTTCATTGATATTATTGATTAAATCATCAATATCCATTTCCTTGCGGTAAATGCTGCGAGATGCACGATAATACTCACTACTTCTGAATGTGGCATTAAAGTAGCCAAGACGGAAACAAATAAAGATAAATCTCTCAACAGCCGTATACAGTTCAATTCTCTTTTCTGGTTTCAAATCCTTTCGGCTAATAACAACCATAATCAAAGGTCTGAAATGTCCAATGCCGATACGATTCAAACGATCAACCCATACTTTTTCATCATCAGAAAGGTTCTCGCTCTGGAATGGAAAAAAAGTATCATACCAATACTTTGCCATATCTTTCAGGCTGTTTACATATTCAAGGATTTCCCTAGGTTCAAGTTTGGAAACCTCAACAGTTTCTACTTCATTAGATTCATCTTCAATATCAGTATCCGAATCATAGTCCGTATCACTAACAAATGTCAAAAAGTCATCGGTAACAGCCACCGTTTTCTTTTCAAAAATATTCTTGGCAGAGAATTTATTCAAAAGGAAATGAATATAGTCATCACCTTTTCTTCTGGAATAAGCGAAATACACAATCCAATGTGCCCTCAAAAAATCATCGTCCGAGAGTGGGGTTTTATCATTTCTGCCAAGTTGGAAGTACACTTCCTTCCATGTATCATTAATCTGTTTACGCAGATTCTCTTTATCCATCTTATCGAACTTACTTTCCGGATAAAGAGTTGTCAGGTAAATTAGTCGGTTCTTCAATAATTCCAGGTTTGTGAGTTTCTTACCACGGTTATTCATGGTTTCAAATGCTACAAACACATCGTAATCATCATCGATTTCATGAATGTTAAACATCAGCCTCTGCGTCAGTTTGAGGTATAATTCATTAATTCCATCCATGCCTTCGCTCTCATAGAGGGCGGTCAGATTCTCTCTAAAGAAGTTCTTGGCAAACTTCAGATTTCTTGTGTAGTACGTTTCATTAACAGTCCCGGAATAAGGCTCATTAAAAATTTTGTACTGTAAATAGTCAGAACTAGGGTTATCCACCTCATAGCCGAACAGGTATGTAGTTATCTGCTTATTCGGCGGTCTATGTTGACAAATATATTTGGCAACTACATCTTCCAACGTTTCATATCCCAGCACAATATCCCGGTCGGATAAACCTCCATTCTCTTTTAATGTTCTAGAATACTCCACGATTTCATTTAAAAGAATAACAAAAGTTGTCAGTCTCTGCTGTCCATCAACAATATGACAGGGCTTGAATCCTTTTGATACCATCCAAAGGTCACCACCCCATGATGTTGTTTCAGAGGATTTCAGATTCTTAAGAGACAATAAACCTGTATAGTGATATCTTCCTTCTTGAAGATTTACTAAATCATCCCAAAAATCAGTAAGCTGTGACTGCTGCCAAGCATAGCCTCTCTGATAGTCCGGAATTCTGAAAAGTCTGTTTTGAAAAAGTAAAGAAAGCGGCTGTAGTTCATTTGCCATTATTTAGTCCTCCTAACTTTCCTATTTGTTACTCGTTTTTATCTGCTCTCCATCTGGGAAGATAAACGACTGCTCAAAGGTTACACCCATGACATCAGCTATCAGTTTCAATTCTTCCAAAGTCACAGTATCTCGTTTCATTTTCTTACCAAAGTTCTGCGGAGTCTGTCCTATCCGTCTGGCAAGTTCTGAAAGACTTATATTCTTTTTATTACATAATTCTTTAATCATATCGGATGTCTTCATCATAATCCTCCATGGCTAAAACGCACCTCAACTTATTATATTATAAACCATTTGGTTGATGGTTTCAATCCTAGCATTGCTTCACTCTGTAAATTTTCTATGAACGACAAAAACACCCTGCATTGCTGCAAGGTGTCCATATCGTATTCCGTGTTCAATTATCTCTTTAGTTCAAGCGTCATTCCAGACTTAAATTCAAAGATAAGCTTGTTATCAAAGACGGTAATCTTCTCAATGAGTCTTCTTACCATCTGCTCATCGTATTCAGTCACTCGGCTTGACTGTGTCTGCAGGAACTGTCGCATCTCTTCGATTCGCTTTTTTAACATTTCCTGCTCGGCATCCTTGGTTACAACTGCTGCCTTCTTTTCCCTTAAAGCATCAATCTCATTTGCAATAACATCGTACTCGGCATTCTTGTTCACGCACATTACAAGCTTTTCCTGAAGTTCTGCCATCCTTTGGTCGATGTACTCAAGAGTTGCTGTGGAGTCCCCGTTCAGTACATCTTCAATATTGTGTTGTAGCTGTACCAGGAACTGCTCTCGTCCACCAAGAGTTTTATTAATAGCTCTTACCACTGCATTCTGAATCTCTGTTTCACTGATGGCATCGGCATCGCATCCTTTCTTTGGACCCTTTTCAATTCTGCTGGCACATCTCCATTTGTTGTAGGATGCACCCCTAGCCTTCCATGCCACTCTTCTGAAAAGATCTCCGCATTTGCCACAATAGACAATACTCGATAATGCATACTTGCTACTGTAGACTCTCTTGGTTTTTCCACCTTCTGTTTTAAGGTGTGCCCTGCGAAAGAGTTCTTCCTGCACCTGCATGAACAGCTGTCTTGGTATGATTGCTTCGTGGTTGTTCTCAACATAGTATTGTGGAACAATGCCGTTGTTAGATACTCGCTTTTTTGTAAGAACATCAACCGTGTAGGTTTTCTGCAAAAGGGCATCACCCATGTACTTTTCGTTGGTAAGTATCTTTCTGATACCGTCACCACGCCATTTCTTATTCCCGGTTGCTGTAGGTATGCCGTCTGCCATAAGTCCGTCTGCAATCGTCCTAAGGCTTGCTCCCTGCAGGTACTCTCGAAATATTCTTCTTACTACCACAGCCTGGTCTTCATCAATGATAAGGTGTCCGTTCTCATCTTTGGTGTATCCCAAGAACCAGTTGTGATTGACCTGAACCTCGCCATTCTGATATCTGAACTGAATCCCCATCTTAACATTCTTTGAAAGGGATTCTGATTCCTGCTGTGCAAGGGAGGCCATAATCGTAAGCAGCACCTCACCTTTAGAGTCCATCGTATTGATGTTTTCCTTTTCGAAGAATACTGGCACGTTCTTTTCCTTAAGCTGTCTGATGTACTTAAGACAATCCAGGGTATTTCTTGCGAATCGGCTGATTGACTTTGTAATAATCATATCAATCTTGCCTGCCATCGTATCTTCAATCATTCGATTGAACTCTTCTCGCTTTTTAGTGTTTGTTCCGCTGATACCGTCATCAGCATAAACCCCGGCAAATTCCCATTCAGGGTTCTTTCTGATGAATTCTGTGTAATGCGTAACCTGTGCATCGTAGCTTGTAGCTTGTTCATCACTGTCTGTACTGACTCGGCAGTACGCTGCGACTTTTAGCTTTGGCTTACTCTCTGCAGTGGCTGTATTACCTACACGTTTTTTTGCCGGAATAACTGTTATGTTCTTTGCTCCTGCCATGCGTTATTCCTCGCTTTCTATCAAACTATAAATGTATTCTGCCTGCTCAAATGGATCAGGAAATGTTAAATCGGCTGGCTTGAAATGAAATGCTGTAGGAACTGTCTTATTGTGTTCCTTGCATCTTCTGTCGAGCCTTCCAAGGTTTCCTGCCCTTCGTGTCAGTTCTTCCAGAAATCTTGTCTGGGTTTCTTCGTCAATTATCTGTGGGTAATAGTCTGTTCCCAGATACTTCTTGTTAGAGAGCATTCTCTTGACCGTTGCATGGTTCATCTTAAAACCTGCTTCTTTAGCCGCATCAACAAGCGACTTCCCCTCAAAGTAGTATCTGTAAGTTTCCTTAATCTGCTTGACAGTCGGTTCATCGGTCACAGCACATCCGTCAACTATTTTGTACCCAAGTGGTATGTGTGCCATTTTAATCAATCCTTTCTTTTAGCTTTAAGCCACACTTAAATTCAAATTCAATTTTCTCCCTTGACAACACTTTTACCTTTTCTATAAATCTTTCAAATAGGGATTCTTCCCATTCAGTAAAAGGCTTTGCATCGTTAAGGAAATCGACTAATTCTTTTAAAGCCTGCTCCATGGTATATCCGGCATCATCCATTCTGAATAATAAATCTCTTTTGGCTACCAGATGCTCGTATTCCATAATCAGTTTATTATGAGCCTCGGCAAATACAGGTCTTTCGAGATACCCATTGGTCAGCAGCGTATTCAACTGCTTTCTCTGTTCTTCATTGCTCTCCATTTCCTTTTCGATATCTTCCACACTGTTTGCGTTCTTTTTAGAATTATTTGTTGTAATGGAAATAAGGAGCGGTTTCAAGACCAGGTCGTTTCCAAATACCAGCTTGTTCATCATAGTAAGAAAGGTTCTCTTTAAATCATCATCACGAATAAATTTCATTGAACAGGATTTCGAGTCTTCCAAGTGAGTACCACAGCACCAAGCATTGTAGCTTTTGCCGTGTGAAGTGTAGTGGTATCTTCTCTTAAATGATCTTCCGCACTCGCCACACTTGATTTTACCGGACATGGCATATCTGTTCTGATACTTTGATGTATCTTCGGTGCAGTTTCCTTTTTCAAGTCCTCGCTGCCTAATCGCTTCCCTAGCTTTCTCAAAGGTTTCTCGGTCAATGATAGGCTCATGATGATCTTCACAGTAGTACTGTTCTTCTTCACCATAGTTTCTTTTTCTCTTGAAATTTGCATCTGTGATGGTCTTCTGAAAAAGTGCATCTCCTATGTACTTCTCATTTGTAAGAATGCCGTTAATCGTACCGCCTGTCCACTTAGCACCTTTCTTGGTAGGAACGTCTTTTTCATTTAGTTCCTTTGCAATGATGTGGGTGCTCTTTCCGGCAAGGCATCCTGCAAAAATCTCTTTTACAACTTCTGCCTGTTCTGGAACAATCACCATCTCACCATCAACATTGGCATAACCATAAGGCGGATAGGAAATCACATAAGTACCGTTTTGGAATCTCTTCTTGATACTCCACTTCTCATTCTCGGAAATGGAACGTGACTCGCTTTCTGCCATGCCGGCCAATACAGCAAGCATTAGCTCGCTTTCCATAGAGCCGGTGTTTATATTTTCCTTTTCAAAAATAACATAGACTTCATAATTCAAAAGCTTTCTTACAAGTGCCAGACAATCAGTAGTGTTTCTGCTGAATCTGCTGATGGATTTTGTGATGACAAGATCGATAAGACCTTTTTCACAGTCTTCCATAAGTCTTAACAACCCATCTCTCTTTGCAGTCTTAGTACCACTGACACCATCATCATAATAAATACCTGCGTATTCCCATTCACTGTTTGCTTTGATGTAACTCTCATAATGATTTTTCTGTGTATCAAGGCTGAGTTCCTGTTCATCACTATCAGTGGAAACTCTGCAGTATGCAGCCACTCTTGTCTTCTTAAAAACGGAGAAATCAACCTGATTGATTTTCGTTACATTCTTCACTTATATCACCTCGCTTTATCGTATGACATATTCCCGTAGAAACCGTTATATATCAAGTCAATTACTGATAAATCTCGCATAGATAAGGAGAGAAAATAAGCCGATTTTTCTCGGAGATTTTGTGTAATTCATCATCAGAAATAAGTCCCTTTTCTGCCATCTTACGAACTATTCTTTCAGCGAGAATGAAGTCAAATTCCTTCTGCAATTCTTCCTGTGTGAACACCTTTGTGTCAGGCTTTGGTGCTGCTGCACCGTCTTCTAATTTTGTAATCTGCATAAAAAAGCACCTCCTACCATGTAGCCTTAGCAGGAGGTTGAAAAGGACGTTTTTCATTAATCTTTTTTATAAAACTGACATTCATAGCCGTCAGCACGAAGAAGCAGACCCTTCGCCCAGGGTGGAGTTCTTCCCATCTGCTCACACACGGCATTAAGGGACATATCCTTTCTGCACTCGATGATGACTTCATCATGCACATGAGCAACGATATTACAGTTTCTTAAAGTCTGCATTGCATACATGAGAATATCCCTTGCGATTGCCTGTGTAATGTTTTCACAAAACTTTGGACCATAGCTTTCAAGCCTTTCCCATTTCTTTGTACCACCTACACCTTCATAGGTAACAGACGCACCACCGAACTGATTCACACCCATCTTGGGTTTTACATATGCAAGTCTTCTGTCGGAAGGAAGAACGATAAAAAGAAATCCACTCTCATACATAAATCGTATGCCGTGAGTTTCGGTTGTGATTCTCTTCTTGACTGTTTCCTTTACACAGTTATCAATATCCCACCACAACATTGTAATGGCAGGATTTGAATTTCTCCAGGCATAGACAAGAGGCTGCAGTTCATCTTCATTCAGACCCATTTCAATAGCACCCATAGCTTTCAATGCTCCGACTGAGCCTCCATATCCAAGTGCAAGTTCTGCAATCTTACCTTTCTGTCTTAAATGACCATTGATGCCATGCTTTTCAACAGGAACACCGAACATCTGTGATGCACTGCTGCAGTATATGTCTTTTCCTTCTTCAAAAACTTTCATTCTCCATTTTTCTCCGGCAAGCCACGCAAGGACTCTCGCTTCAATGGCAGAAAAGTCAGCAACGATGAATTTGTTATCTCCCTGTGGCACAAAGGCTGTACGGATAAGCTGTGACAAGGTATCCGGGATATCATCATATAACAGTTCAAGGGCATCAAAGTTACCGCATCTTACAAGACCTCTTGCCTGTGTAAGATCTGGCATATGGTTCTGAGGCAGATTCTGGAGCTGCACCAGTCTTCCGGCAAATCTGCCAGTTCTGTTGGCTCCGTAAAACTGAAACATTCCTCTTGCTCTGTTATCCATGCACACGGCATTTTTCATAGCCGTATATTTCTTCACACTGCTTTTAGCAAGCTGCTGACGAAGAGACAAGACTTCTGCCAAGTGTTCCGGTGCATCCTTAATCATCTCGGCTACTACCTTTTTACCAAGACTGCCAGTTTCAAGTCCGTTGTCAGAAAGCCAGCCTTTCATCTGCTGTACGGAGTTAGGATTTTCAAGACCGGTAAGTTCCTGCATCTGCTTTGTAAGTGCCGTCTTGCTCTTCTCATCAAAGGCAATGGCATTCTTAACAAAAACCATATCAACACCAATTCCACGGTCATTGATTTCCTGATCTAAATGATACTCATCCCAGATGGTTTCGCTTACCGGGAAACGGGATAGCTTCTGTTGGATACCCATTTCCGTTTCAACATCACGGATATTGTAGGCTTTGAACTGCTGCCACTTCTCCAAATCGTGATATGGCATATTTTTTGTTCTGCCACCGTTTACCTTGGTTGGAGAACAGGGAACACAGAAGTATTTGATGAGATTCTTGCCTTCCGATAGTTTCTGCTTTTCAAGACCAAGAACGGCTCCTACTCCTTCCAGGGATAATGGAAGTCCAAGAGTTGCCGCCCATACCATCGTGCAATGCCACGACACAGGATCAAGACAATATCCCTTAAGAGATACACCATTATCACGAAGATACCTCGATAAACAGACTCTTTCAAACTGTGCATTGAATGCCCACTTTATTACTTCATCATCTGTAAGAGCAACAATAATATCGTCTGGTATCTTTTCTCCCATTGCCAGATCTACAACCTTGACCTCGCCACCATCTACGGAATATCCGAAAAGTAGAATCTCAAAGTCTTCACTTTCTGCATAACGGTAAACCCCGGATTTTTGCAGACTCACACTTGAAAAGGTTTCAATATCTATACTGATTGATTTCACATTCTCACTTCCTTCCAAAGTAAAACAGACGGCAGAGGATTGTCCTCCACCGCCTGCACATTTTTATTCTTCAGTTGTTTCTTTAGCAGATTTCTTCTTTGCCTTACGTTTCTTGATTGAATCCTTGACAAGCCAGATACCATTCATAATGGTGCTTACAATGCCGTAGATACCAGCACCCATAAAGATGTAGAAGATGATAATCACATCAATCTGCTTTGCTAATTCATATAATTCGTTCATATCGTTTACCTCGTATATTCGTAATAGTCGCAGACGGTGGTGTTTCACACCGCCTGCAGTAAGTTAAAAGGTCGGTTCAGATTAAGATAAGAAATCGTCATCTTCCTCAGTGCTGAAATCATCAGTTGCAGAGCTGCGACCACCAAGGGGTTCTCCGTCTCTAATCTTCTGAATGTTGCCAAGACCACAGGCAATACCCTTATTACCATTGGAGTTGAATGCATAGAAGTTAAGTGAAACTCTCGCATAGCAACCACTGTACACTTCATCACGGTCAAGGATAGGCTTTACGGCCTTATCAACAATCTGTGGTGCTGTCTTACTGTTGGCATTGATGAACCAATGTCCGGCATAAGCCTCGTCCTCACGCTCTGTGTCACCATCACGAAGAGGAAGCTTGATTGCTGCCTTGTTAGGCTTCTTGCCACCGAACTTTGCGATGCCTTCCTCAATAGCTGCATCAACCGCATCATTGATTGCCTTTACTGTTTCCTTATCATCCTTTGGAATAAGAACAGATACGCTGTATCTTTCAGGACCGCCATTGATAGATGTAGGCTCCCATCCGTGGAAATAAGAAAGTCTTGTGTTCTTGCCTGTGATAACTTTTGTTTTTCTTACATTCGCCATAATCGTTAATCCTCCATTTTAAATTCGTTTTTAGCGTCTGATATATGCATTGCCTCTCTCTTATCCGAGTTAGGTACAAGAGTCGGCTTTCCGGGTGGTTTGTAGATAAGGTCACCCAGTACCTTTTCAAATGTTGCTTTACCCATCAGTTTCTGCATCTCTGTAAGAGTGATAAGGCTCTGGCGGTAAATATCCTTATAGCCTGCCTCCTTGGCTGCTTTGGCAACTTCATCCTCGTCCTTGTACTTACGGACAGAGCGTCCTTCAACAACCTTGAATCCGTTCCACTGCTTGCCGTGGTTTACTGCCGATTCGGTAGCATAGGCCATAATCTCATTTGCCCACTTTGTAAGATCAGGAATGACCGATAAGATTTTTTCGATTTCCGAATCTGTAAGAAGTGGCGGAAGTTTGAATTCTTCCTGTGCAAGCTTTAACTTTTCTTCTGCTCTTGCTCTGCATCTGACTGCTGCTCTGCAGAAGGTACACCATTCACCGGGACAGTATTCGCCTTCGCCATTCATGGCCATTTCAGCCTTTGGCTTTAATACTTCTTCTGCCCAAGTCTTCAGTTCATCAACCGGGATTGTCCAGGTACTCACATTCTCCCTGCGTGGTTGGAAGATGGACATCGATATTTCCTTGATGTCATATAAGCTGTCATAGATGGCAAGTGCACCGAGTGCATAACATTTCATCTGTGGATTGTCTGTTGCATCTACCAGAACTCCCATGCCGTACTTGAAATCAATGATGTGAAGCTTATCGTCTGAAACAATCACGCAGTCTGCTGTACCATAACCATCTGGAACATATTCAGAGAAGTCTACGTGTTGCTCTATCAGCACCAATGGGTCCTTGCAGTTCTGCTTTGCAATGTCAAGCTGTTCTAAGACAAAGTCCACGTATGCATCTGTGTGTTCCTGCATTTCATCACTGTCATAGGATGAAACAGGTCTTTTACTTCTTCTGCGGAAAGCCTTCTTAAGCTTGTGTTCGCACCATGCGTGAGCAGCTGTTCCTTCTTCTGCTGCCTGGCTTGTCTTATTTTCAAATTCTGATTCAAGACTTGCACTCGGTGTACAGTTGAGCCATCTGTGAGAACTTGAGGGGGAAAGGAATGCGTGTTTACTCATTTCCTAGCACCTCCGCCTCTTTGATGATTGCTTCATAGTTGCTAGGGTCGATGTCGGATAACTTGCTGCCTCCGAACTTTGCAATCAGACCCTTAACTTCTGATGTAAGTCCGTTCTGGCTCTTCTCTGCAAGAACACCTCTTACATCTTCAAGTGTGTAAACCTTAGCTTTTTCCTTCTTAGGCTTTGAAGTCTTTTCAGGAATCTGTTCTACAGGCTGTGATTCAGTTACTTCTACAGATTTCATATCTGTAAGAACATCAGCTACCACCTGAAGACTGTCTGCCAGGTTACGCACATTCGTGATGACGTGGGCAACAGCGTCAAGTAATTCTGTTACTTTGTTCATGGTCTACCTCCTTCCGTAACTTTTGTGATGGCAAGTTCCTCAACCGTGTCACCCGGAACAAGAATCATGATCTTCTGCTTTTTACCGAACAGCATTCTCATAAATCTTTCTCGAAGTGTGATGCTCTTGTAGGACACCATGCCGTTTCGTTGTGGCTTGTCAGAAACACTAATGTGAAGATTATGTTTCATCGTTACACCTCCAATTCCGAGAGATTTGTTTCTCTCTAACTTTTAGCCTTGGGAAGAGGTTCAAAAGGACGGTTTTTTGAAAAACTTTTTTATTATTCTTTTTCCTTGTTGTGCTCTTCCTAACTAGTAGCCTTGAAAAGAGCATCAAAAGGACGGTTTTTACAAAAAAAATAAAGCCTGCCTACACTCCGAAGAATGCAAGCAGGCTCATAGCACTGTTTTAACTATTTCTTATTTTAAGAGTTCATTTACTCTCTTCTGTACCTTTGCGTAGTCATATCCGGCTGCTGTAAGCTTTGCCTTTCTGTCGGCACCGTTGCCCCATAAACCTTTGATGACTTCCTTTGCAAGCTCATCTACCGTTTTGGTACTTGAGGTAGTAGAGCCTACGATTCTTCCGTTTTCATCAAAGACAAAGTATCCTGGATTTGATGCAGCACATCTCTTGGCATTATCAAGGGACTTGAATGCACCTTTCTGTGATTTTGCATCATTCCAAGATTTTCTGACTCTATATAATCCACTTACAGTTGTTCCGCCAGAAGAAGAACCACCAAGCTGTGCAGTTACCTTTGTTGCAAGGTCACCTAGTCTTGAATAAAGCCAGTCACCAGGACAGGACTTATTGGCAAACCAACGATGTACCGTAAGAACCATCTCATCGGATTTTGGCTTGTAATTCAGTGCCTTCGACTTGCTTCCAAGCCACAGAAGTTTCTTCTTGCCATTGCGCTTGCAGATATCGGTGCAAAGCTTGACAAGAGACGCATACACTTTATCATTCATCGCATAAGGATGCTTTGTATCCGATGCACATTCAATCGTCACAGCTCTCTGATCATTGGCATTGGAAGAAGAACACCAGGAGCGATTTTTCTCTTCCACATACATGCCAACTCTTCCATCCGGCCCAATGCCATAGTTGCAGCTTGCCTGTCTGGATCTTGGTGCAAAGATGTTTCCTAAAGTTTCTACACTGCACTGACCTACTACGCAATGCGGTGTAATTCTGTCAATGGAATGTGTTCTCTTTCCGGAATGATTTGGACTGAGTCTTGTGTAAGATACCATTTTACTGTTTGTATAAGCCATATTATTTTTCCTCACTTTCTGCTCTGCCTTGGAGCTACTCAAATAACGATTTGATTTTTTCTTTGTATCTGATGTAAAAAATAAAGTCCCGACAGGATTTCTCCCATCTGGACTTCAACTCGTCTTTCTTTGTTTTCTATTAATTATCTGTAAAAAATAATGCCTCCCTCCACGCATCAACATATCCGCTTTTATATGCAATCTCTATCATTCTTTCGGCATCACACTTTAAAAGTTTATTGTCTTCAAATCCTTCCAGAAGATAATCGATCTCTTGGGGAAAATCTCGCTTTGAAAAAAATTCTTCATTTCTTGTATTATGCTGTGGCTTTTCCATATTAACTTCTCCATTCTTCTAACAATTAACAATTTGCTGTATGTTACCATGCTATCTCCGTAGAATCAAGTTATACTGCAAATGAAAATTGGTTCAGTAAATTTCAAAGACAAAATGAAGCACAATATACTTATTTTGTTTTACTACTTATACTAATCTTCATCCCTCACCTCCTGTTCTGCTCTGTCATGGAGCTGCTCTAACACTGATTTGATTTTTACCGGAATAGGAAGTCCCAGATGTCCTGCATTCTCAAGAAGGCTTACTCCTTCATTTGAAATGTAGAAAAAGATAACTGCCGTTCTAAGTACGCTGCCTGTGCCAATCACCTGCATATCCAGAATGTTTGCAATCCCTACAAGCAGAAAAATAAGGACCTTTCTGCAGATGCCTTTAAAACCAACTGCACTGGATAGCTTCTTATCTGCAATGGCGCACATCACTCCCGTAATGTAGTCAGTGATGACAAATAAGAGAAGTGCAATAAGCAGACCATCACAGCCACCTAGAAAATATCCAAGCCATCCTCCGATTCCGGCAAATAAAAACTGAATCATGTTCCAAAATTCCTTCATTGCTAAATCCTCCGTTTCTTAAAAATTTGTATAGAAAAAGCGACTACTCAAATTTGAGCAATCGCCTCATCTAGCAGTAAGTATTAAGCCGTTCTTTTCCACATATAGCAGGTAACATACGGCTGAATGTTATTATGACGATTGGAAGCATTGGAAGCTGAGATCGAATGCGTGTGGGATGCACTTTGATTTCCTGTTTTCCAAGTTGAAGTTGCTCCTCCGGATGCAGTTCTTCTTACAAAAGCACCCCTTCCGCTTGGGTCTGAGCCACTTGCCGCTGCACCGCTGTCGGCATTATATGTAAGAGAATGCGTATGAGAAGCACTCTGATTTCCTGTTTGCACAGCCTTTTGTCCACTCTCTGCCCCGGTCAAAAGATGCGTATACTCTCCGCCCGTTTGATTTGCTGCAGAAAAGTCCACGGACGTATTGTTGCTGTCGGTACCTGTTCCAACACCGACAGGCACTCTTCCGGCTCCCCAAGATACCCAAATTCCACCCATGATGTTTGTTGGATTTGCAGAACTGGTACTCATATAGATGCTGCCAATCGGATACAAAAGATCCAGTAAAAGAGCAGGAAGCTTTCCTTTAGGACAAAGCATATTCACTAGATTGTTTTGAATCTGCTCCATCATATCTCGTACTTCCAATACCGTTCCATCATCCAGCACACAGGATAATTTCTTTCTAAAAACAGCATTGAAGTTGCAGTCCAGCGTATCTGCAAGAGTCGCTTTTTGTCCAAACGCAACACCTCTTCCCCCATGCAGAAAGTGCATAAGATACACCGCTGTTGAAACAAAGTCCGAATAAGTCATGGTATTAAATTCATCCGATAATGTATAAAGAACATCATAACTGTACTCCGGATCCAAATCATTGTTTGCACATACATTGGAGCCAGGGTTTATCTGCACTTCATTTCCATAATTCTTAAGATCTGTTCTCTTGTATTTTACAGTGAGAGTAAGTGCATTTTTCCCCAAGCAGGAAGAAAATACGGCAGAAGTCGTACTTAAGAAGTACGTTCCATCATTATCCGTTTCGCCCGATGCATTGCACCGTTCGCTCTTTATACTGGATAATTTAGGAGATGCATATGACACAATGGAAACAACGGCACTCTTGTTTACCGTCCTGTTTCTGCTGTCCGTCACTGTAATCATAATGCTTACTTCTCCGCTTTGTGAGATATGATCCATTTCCGGTAGTTCCGGATAATCTGTTGCCCGGATTCTGCTGTCTGCTGTCATTTTCACTTTTTTAATTTCCGAACCATATGCCCCTGTGCAGCTAATTGATTTCAGTTTAAGCCCGCTTTGTCCCTGTACATAAATTCCCCACGAAGAAGGAACTACAGAATCATCCACATCTGAAAACGTTACGGACGAAATACTGGGAATTACAGTGTCCGGAACAGATACCGTAAGATTAGCTGTAAATGTCTTGTACACTTTTCCTCCAAACAAAACCTGTCCGGTAATACTTGCAGCTCCCGTGATATCATCCGTCACTGCATTACACCAACTGATAGGAATTGCATAAGAAATCGATGAGGAAGATGAAGTAACCGTGTTACTGTATGATCCTAATTTAAAGGTTGTCTTATAAGTTGCATCCAAAGATGTGCAGTCAAATTTCACCGAAGACGCTGTGCTTCCATTCATCAAGCCGCCAGATGCACGGATACCGTTCCCGGTTTTTTCAATCTCATAAAACGAAAACACTTCTTCATATAGCTCCGATCCATCTACAGTGATCTTCAGCGTGAAAAAAGGTTTGCTGATCGATAATGTCGAACTGGTCATCTTTGTATACTTCTTAGTTCCCATAAAATCTTCGCTCTTATTGACGGTCCATGTTGGACTCTGTTTTGCTCCATCCACATAGATTGCCACTCCATTCTTTGAATCCGCACCATATATTGCGGTCGATGCCTGAAACACAATCGACAGCTTCGTTGTGGCTCCGCTTACCGAGCCATTCGCCGTAAGATAATACAGCGACTTTGTCAGTTTTCTAGTTGTTAAACTCATAGGCTAGTCTCCTTTCTACACATTTCTCCATTTGATTCCCATTCCCTGAGGTGTGGAAATAAAATCAAAATATCCGCCATCCGATGCAGCTCCCACACTCAGCTTATCCATTGCTTCGATTGCATTGATGTGCATCTTGTTATACTGAATATAGGCAACCTCCATACCATTCTGTTGAAAGCTCATCTTTTCATTATCAATAACAATCGAATACGGTGACTCATCTCCGGCATTTTGCTTTCCAATGCTTAATCCTTTTTCTGTGAACCTCAGATAAATGCTTGTTTCCAATTTATAATTTTCAAGATCCTGTTCCTGTTTATCCACAGCATCACGAACAGACGAAATAGTGATCTGCATTCCACTTGCATTCTGCTCCACATCTGTTACTCTTCGTTCCAGTTCTTCTACTGTTGAGCCATCCACCTTCGTCTTAACCATTTCTACGGTGCTGTTTATCCGATCCGATGTTTTCATGATTTCGGCAGATGTCTGACTGACTTCCTTTGTCAAAACATCTGCCGCATTTTTTAATTCATCGATACTCTCTTCATATCCTGTGAAATTTTGAAAAGTATGTTGGCAGCACGTTAGTAATGTCATAGTGCATCACCTCCCGTATCAGCTGGACACATCACACTGAAGCGTCATAATACTGTCAATGTCTGCTGCGGATAAATAAATGACCTTGCCCGCCTTATTAAAAGTCATTTCTTTTCCGTCTTTATCCTGCGCATACCATGTATACATAAGGCTTTGTTTTTCCGAAGCACTGATCCATGAAGTTCCGTTATATTTCATCAAGGCCACACTTTTTTCTGTGTGATCAATCTTATACCAGAAATCTCCGGACTTTGGTGCAGAAGGTGCGGTTTCACTAATACTTCCAAGAAGTGAATCTACTTCCTTCTGATTGGTTCTTACAATTACATAAGGAACTACACCGCCTAAATTATTCTTCACCGTATATCCGCCAATGGACAGCATTTCTGAAACATACGGATCCGACTTATCTTCCACTGTGATAACATCCACATAAGCTTTCCCACCGTAGGTCATGGTGCATCGGTAAGACTGAATATTTATAATATCCGAGCCGGATACCGTAAGCGTTTCGGATGTTTCCCCGCTTATATTTGTCCATGAGCCGCTGGAATATTTCGCCCACTGATATGCTGCTGATGTAATCGCTGTGGAACCTGCATAGGCGGATGTCGCAAGCAGAATACTGCCCGACTGATTCTGTACGATGGTTCCATTGGGTGCATAAACAGAAAATACTACTGCCGATGCACCATTGCTTCCCGCTTTGGATTTTGTCCAGGTAAAAACCTTTGTAACTGTCTTTCCGGAGATCGTAAATGTCAGCGTGATATTGCCTGTTAATGTTGCATCTGTTCCAAGATTTGAAGATGCTGCTACAGAAAGTTCCAGCTTTCCTGCTGCACTGGCTGTTGCTGCTGTATTGGTCTTAACCGTAATTCCTGTTGGCAGTGTTCCCACAGCACAAGTACAAGCCGTCTGCGTAATACCTACATATCCGGTAAAAGGAATTGCAATGGTGCTTGCAGCAGATGTCTTTCCTGCTGAAGTACAGGCAATCGTCTGGGTTTCATTCCCAAGAACCACAGAAAGTCCTCCTGTTCCGGCAGATCCCGGATTTCCCTTATCTCCTTTGGCTCCATCATAGATTTTCGTAATCGTGACAGTATCAAACACATCACTCTCTGAAGTTGTCACTCTGATCTGAGCTACGTTGCTGACAAAAATGCTATGAGCCGGCTTCACCACCAATGTTCCTCCGGTAATAGAAGTATTGTCGGAGGTGGTCGGATAATCCGTCCATGCACCGCTGCTGTTTTTATACTGCCATTTGCTGACGGTCACCCCTTGAACCTGTGCCGTCAGTGCTGCCTGAGAAGCACCTACCAAAGCCTGGGAAGTATCATACTTAAAGACGTAGGTATCACTGCTCACCGTACACAGCTTTGCATTGGCTGCATTCTTCACCAGAGTATAGGTAATATCCGCAGTGATATTGATGGTATTCTTAGTTTCAGAATCATAGTAACTGATATAGCAGATGTAGGTGATCATTCCAGAACTGGATGATGCCAGCTTATTCTGATTAACTGTAAGCACTCCGCTTTTTACAGTCTCACCGGAAGTCAATGCGGTTTCTGATGCCACACCGTCTTTTCTTTTCCACGAAATGGTGACTCCACTTGCTGTGGGAGATACATTGGTCTGATCCAGGAACAGCACAGGTGTCAATACCAGGTTTGTACTATCCCAGCTTGGTGCATAGGTATGTGGCAGTACGTTGGGATCTTCACTCTGGGTCTTTGGAAGATTGGATGTAATATATGCCGATAATTTTCGCTGATCCGTGATGTCCACAAATGTCTGCTGACTGGATGTTAAAATCGTAGCCATTTAAATTCCTCCTTATATTTCTACTTCACAATAAAAGGACGCATTCTCTAACACGTCCTCTGTCGTAATCGTTATTTGTTTCATGCCGATGTGGTTCTTATCCCACTCTTTATCTGCTTCTTCATCCGAAGAGTTTCGATGCCATATAAAGCAGCTTGCATCTAAAGTATCGGTGATTTCCTTATCCCAAGAATACACCTTGCAGTACATGGTACTTTTCTGACCTTTATTCTTAAAAATACTGACTCCATCTACAATCAATTCCGTCCGATACATTTTCTGTGAATTGATCGTATCAAGATCTCCGGTAATCTTCTCGATTTTCGTGGTCTGGCCGAAAATATCATCTTCCAAAGAGGAAATGTTGCTGCCTTGTTTGGCGGATGCCGATGTAAGCGTTACATTCGTTGCTCCTATCGTGATGGTGTTTCCGGCAGGATTTAAATAGTCTCTTTTTCTTCCAAGCACAAGATATCTTCCATCAATCCCGTGTGGTTTTGAATAACAGTCCACATACATCCTGGATGTAATATCATCAATTGTACTGTCACTGTCTGATTCATCTAAGATTGTCAGTTCCATACTTGTGATACCTTTTGCCAGTTCCTTTACTCTTGCTTTTGCTTTTCTCAAAAGGTTTAACGGCTTGGTGACATCCTCCCATATTTCAGTTGCCCATATCCATCCGATTTCCTTGATGGCATCCTCATCCGTGACATAATTCAGTCCATGATTTACTTCTGTAATATCAATTCGTTCATCCAGTTCTGTTACGTTTCCATCTTCATCTTCTTCGGTCTTTTTCGCACCGAATGGAATCAAGGCTGTCACTCTTTCGGTATGGTCCTTGGTTATTTTTACATCTAGAAGATTTTTCCCGAATTTCACTTTTTGCAGGCTTCTTTCATCGAAATCTTTGAGATAATCCAAAACCCTCTTTGAACCAATATAGCGAACCCGAAGATATCCTCCGTGCGTATCAATTAGCTTATTTTTTATGGCATCCATCGTCACAGAATAATCCGAGTTACTGTAAGCAATATAATCGTTATCGTCTGTCACCGTAATTCTGCCGATTTCAAACTGCTTCTGTTCTTCTACCGATTGATTATGCACATTTACAAATTGCTCAAATAATCCTCTTAATGTCCCCTTATATTCAAAGGGTGGCTGCATGGTATCTTTCAGATAAGCCAAACAGGATTCACAGGTCCAAGTATGGGTGTTGTAAAAATCGGATCCATCATCCAGCGCTCTTCCTTCAAATACCACTTCATCATCCCTTTTACACTGAATTACTGATGCCATTGGCCGAATAAAATCAATGTAGGGATGATTATATGGTGCAGACAAGGTAAAGCTGTCGATGTTTTCTGCATCCTCACTTACGGTTGCCTCTGTAATAGCAAGCTTCGATAAATGGGGATGGTAAAAAATCTGACCATCCACATATACTCTAAAGATACTCATAGGCATCCCTCCCGGTAACGGAAAGTAGTACTTCCATCACTCTCGATTTTGATGCTGTTATCTCCAAAGCTAAGCTGCAGCTCTGGAATTTCCCATGTGCCACTGCTCAGTGTTCTGCGGAAAGTATCTGTTCCAATTTTCCAAGACATCGTGGTTTCCGCTGTCGTTATAACCGTAGGAACTACCGGCATATAATCACTTACAAGCACTGCCGTTCCACTTCCGGTAAAAACAACCTGTGTCTCTTCCACATGATACCTGTAGGAATCTGCATCACTGCTTTCCATAACAAGCTGACCCTTTCCGGTAAGTGGATCATAGGAAGAACTCATCTCGATTGTTCCAAGAACATATAAATTGGGTTCTTCACTGCAGATGATTTGACATAGCCTTCCGGCATAGCGATTGCTCACCTTGGAAACCAGTTCATCAAACTGTATTCTTTTTCCCAGCATGGAAAACGTCAGTGTAAAGGCTCTCGGTTCAAAAGATACCAACCCAAGAGCCTCGTTAAACCGGATCGGCGAATTTCGTCCAGGTACGGTAACGGTTTCTGCCTGCGACTTCGGTATGGGAAAATCAATGGTTTCTCTTATCCATCCAAGCTTAAGCATGGAAGTGTCGTTGATCAAAATGTCTGGTATCATAGTGCAAGCCTCCTTGTTATTTTCTGCTGTTTTCCAAGGCCATTATCGATTGCCGGAAGTAGATGTCCCACCAGTGTTCCATCCTCCAAATAGATTCCCTTCGAACTATTGTCCGCAATAACAGCCAGGTACTTTTCCATACCGCTCATATCAAGCTTGCTGTCAATCATCGCTTCCAGCTGCTTATAGAACGCAGAAAGCGGCAAGATGGCCTCTGCACCCGACTCTCCTCCTACCATCAATGAAGATCCATTCATACCAAATGCGGTAGGCTTGGTCATGATACCTCCATCCTTATACCAATCGATAGAAAGGTGCGGAACAGATGGCGGTGCAATGGAAAGACTGCCCGTTACTCTAAAGTGCGGGAGTTTGATATGAGGGAGTGAAATCTTCATGCCAGAGAAAAATCCCTTGATGGCATCGACCACGCCTTTGACCTTATTCTTTGCCGCCTCAATTGGTGTAATGATTGCAGACTTTATTCCGTTCCAGACCGAAGTTGCGGTACTCTTGATGCTGTTAAATACAGAAGATACCGTACTCTTCACCGCATTGAATGCCGTACTGACAGTGTTCTTGATAGCATTCACCGGAGTGGTAACGGCCGTCTTTACCCCATTCCATACTGTAGCAGCTGTGTTTTTAATGGCATTAAATACTGTAGTTACAACGTTTTTGATAGCGTTCACCACCGTTGTAACAACCTGCTTTATTGCATTCCAGACCGTAGTAAATACCGTTTTGATACCATTCATCACTGTGCTGATAACAGAAGAAACGGCATTGATAACGGTAGTCACCTTTTCTTTTATCGCATTCCAGACGGTAATAATAACGCTCTTGCAGTTTTCCCAAATAAATCGAAATGGCACTGTGATGATGTCAAATGCAGCCTGAAAGAAAGATGCAATGAACATCACGGCAGTTGTGACAACATTCTTGATACCGTCCCAGATTCCCGAAAAGAAGGAAGCGATACTATTCCACAGATTCACAAAGAAACTCTTGATACCAGACCAAGCCTCATTCCAACTTGTGCCAAACCATCCAAGCACCACATTGGCAGCGTTCTGAATGACGTTCATATAGTTTGTAAATGTATTCTTAATGAAATCCCAAACAGAGCCGAAGATGCCTTTGACACCCTCCCACACCTGAGACCAGTTTCCGGTAAAGATGCCGATAAACACATCGAGGATTCCTGTGATAACTCCAAGTGCTCCCTCCAGAATATTAGCAATTTGCGTAAATACTCCTTCAAATACCGGAGCCAGGAAATTACATAATGCATTCCAGATGGCAGATACCACTTCTTTAAAGTTCTGAAAATCAAAGCCCAGTGCGTTCAGTCTTTCGGTAATACCTTGTGCAAAGCTGCTGAAAATTTCTTTGATTCGATTCCAAACCCCAATGATGCTGTCTCTAAATTTCTCATTTGTGTTCCATAAATGAATAAATGCAGCTACTAAAGCTCCGATGACTGCCACCACTGCGACAACTGGAGCAGAAATGCCACCAATGGCAGCACCTACCTTTCCCATTACACCGGACACTCCTCCTGCATTCGCAACAAGACTTGTGATTTTAAGACCGAGCTTACTGAACACTTGCATAGCCACACCCACTTTGGATATGACCGTGCCAAGGATCACAAGGAATGGACCTAAAGCCGCAACAAAAAGACCGACCTTTACAATGACCTGTCTTGTACCCTCATCAAGATTATTCAGCCAATCCACGAAGGACTGAATCTTTGAAACGATATTCTTTACCATCGGCATCAGTGTTTCACCGATGGAAATAGCAAATCCCTCCACTGCAGATTTCAAAATGGTAAGCTGTCCCTTTAAGTTATCCAGCTGAGTATCCGCCATCTGCTGTGCTGCCCCACCACTGTTTTCAATGGCTGTCTGAAGATCCGTCCAGGTATCTCCGGTATTGGCAAGCAGTGCATTCACCGATGCAAGGTCTGTCTTATTGAAAATGGTTGCTATAATGTTCGCCTTTTCCGCAGATGTCATACCGTCCATTGATTTATTCAGGTCACCCAGAATATCATTTAGTGAACGCATATTGCCTTCGGAGTCATAAGTCTGAACACCTAGCTTTTCCATTGTTTTGGCTGCACCATCTGTTGGGTTTTGCAAAGACAGAATAACATTTCGAAGATGCGTACCGCCTTCCGCACCTTTGATACCGTTGTTAGCTAAGATACCAAGAGCTGTATTCAGTTCGGCAGTACCACCTTTAACACTCTTTGCAGTTGCACCGATAGTAAGGATACCTTCGCCAAGCTGACCTACCGATGTGTTTGTACTGGATGCGGTTTTTGCCATCTGATCCACCATCTTATCGGCATCCTTGGTTTTTAGTCCAAGCGCAGACATGGCATCCGTTACCATGTCGGATGCAGATGCCAAATCGATATTGCCTGCGGCCGCTAAGTTCAGAACGGTTGGCAGGGTATCGCACATTTCCTGCGTATCATATCCGGCAAGAGCCAGGTAATTAAGAGCTTCCGCACACTCACTTGCAGAATAGGCAGTCTTGGCACCCATCGTCTTTGCCAGGTCAGATAAGGTATCCATTGTGTTGACAGACTGACCGTTCACCTTGGACATGGAATTCTTTGTAATTCCCATTGTTGCCTGTACCTGGCTCATGGAAGATTCAAAGTCCGCTGCTGTCTTTACGGCAGCACCGCCCATCGCAGTAACGGCCGCTGATGCAACAGACACTTTCTTTCCGGCGTTTGCAATGCTGTCTCCGGCATTTTCTAATTTTCCGCCAACCTCACCAATCTTTGTCAGTGTCTGATTTGTCTTGGATGCCTGAGATTCAAGCCTTTTAAGTTCTGCCTCTGTTGCGGCAATTTCCCTTTGAAGTGCATCATACTGCTCCTGAGAAATCTCACCCTTTTGCAACTGCTCATTTGCCTGCTGCGCTGCCGTCTTCAAGGTGGTCAGTTTCTCTTTTGTTTCTCCAATTGCCTGCGTTAACAGCTTCTGTTTCTGAGCAAGCAGATTTGTATTAGTCGGATCTAGTTTTAGAAGTCTTTCTACATCCTTTAATGCAAACTGCGTATTTTTAATCTGACCGTTAACTCCTTTAAGAGCTTTCTGCAGCTTGGTAGTATCACCGCCAATTTCGACAGTGATACCTTTGATTCTGTTTGCCATTGGCGTCTACCTCCTTAAAAATTTGCATAAGAAAAGCTCGGTATCTTCCGAGCCATTAAAACTTATCAAAATCCTCCTGCGTTGCAATGCTGTCATATTTTACAGAATCGTTTCCTTTCTCCGTCCAGATATCCATTACCATACCAATGGTCAGATAATCCAAGTCTTGGATGGAAAGACCGATTTCTAAGCAACGCAAAAGGAACAAGGGTGTTGTCATCTCCCTACTACTGCGTTTAAGTTTTTTTTAGAGTCAATGTCCGTGATAAGGTTCGTTCCCCAAAGAGCTAGAATCTCCGGCAGCACTTCATAGATAGAAAACATCTCAAACTGGTCAAGCCAATCATCGATGTCATCTGGGATGGTGTTGTCCGCATGATATGCCATGATATATGCCACGTTCTCGAAGATTTCCAAATCATCGATAGCGAATTCTTCTCCCTCTTCCTTACTGCCTTTATAGGAACTTTCCAACTTTGCTAAGTCCTTGAAGATATCTCGTTTGAACTTTGCACGATATAATCTTGGAACAGTGGCAGAGGAACGAAATACCACATCTTTATCCCCAATTTTAATTACTTTCTTCAGCATGATTATTTACCTCCATTTACAGCTTGTGCTGTCTTCGCAACAGGAACATATACTGCCTTGTACCAATCGCTATAGGTCGCATCCGTAGTGGTATCTCCGGTTCTTGATTTAACAAGACCATCTTCTCTTGGATCTGCTGTAAGAGATAATGTTTCTGTTCCCGGTTCAATCGTATCCTCTTTGGTCTCCGATTCAATAGACGGACGGGATGCTGAGCAGTTATACAGAACGTGACGGATGCACTTCACGTCTCCGTCAAACTCAAACAGAAGTGCAAACTTCTCTGTCTCTGTAATATTTGAGTTCTCCACAAGAACACCATTCTTGTCAAGTTCCTCCTTAAGGATGTCAGTTCTAAACCATTCCGGAATAAGGGCAATCTCTAAATCTCCGCTATAACCGTTGTTAGATACAGAACGGAAATACACGATACCATCCGCATAAAACGGAGAAGTATCACCTTCTGCATCCAAGCTAATACTTACTGCACCGGGAATTGATCTTGGTGTTTCATAGGAATAGCCACCATCCTCTGTCCTTGTCAGCTTTGCTGCATGGACGTTTTTAAGGTTGTATTTTACTTTATTCGCCATAATCTAGGCCTCCATTTCAAATGAATACAGGACTTCATACATCTTTTCACTCTCAATCCATGTTTCCAAACGGTCATAAAAAATGCCGTGACTGTCAAGCACGGATTCAACTTTCTGTTCTACCGACAAGTCCTTCAAATCGGTATACAGTTCTATATGAACTTCGTTTACCTTCAAATACACTCTTCCGTCAGCTGCAAAGTTATCACTGCCGGGCAAGAGATAGCAGATAAACGGTGGATCTGGACTTTCTCCCTCTGCAAAATGGTCATATGCAAAGGGAATCCCCATTTCTTTAATAATCTGTAACAGTTCTTCCATCACATACCTCCAAGTGCTCTTGCAATTTCTGTTTCCAATGTTTCAATCGCATTCTCTTCTGCCTGGGCAATGTGAGGTCTTGCAGCCACTCTCCCACCGCCACGTTTTGCATGACCGTGTTCAAGAAGGTGGGCAAGCTGATATCGGTTCTTGGAGTGTACTGTCAGTTCAAGTGAATTTGAAGTTTCCTTCGTTTTCTTGACTGACCAGCTCTTCGCATAGGCTCCCGTATCCTTTGGAGCAGATGCAGCAATATCTTTTCTTACTGTATTTCCTGCCTTCCTTACAGACTTCTTTAAATCATCTGTAGCCAGATCTGCATACTCCTTGAGACCGTTCATGATTTCATCTGCAAGGTTATCAATCTTTACATTTGCCATCACTATCTCCTCACTTTTTCACATTTCAGTTTTAGGCATTTCTTCTTATAGTTCATGTGGTCGATAGAAACGATGTTATAAAGGGAGCCTTCAAATATAACTCTGTGTTTTGTAACATCAAGGTCTGCAAAAGCCTTACAGTATCTGACCGTAAACGAAATATACGAATCATCTACAATAAGACCTGCCACACTCTTTTCAGAACCGCCTTCGCCACTTACCGTTGCAAAGCAGGTGTGATAGTCAGTCCAGGTATTCTTATGATTGCCGATGGCATCTACAACAGTTTCATTCTTCTGCACGGTAATCTTCACATTCAAAAGAGCAATATCCATCAGAACACACTCCTTCTTACCCCTTCAAGCAGGGAGCGAAGTGAAATGGTCAGCTGATGATGGTCTGCATCTTCTCTGTGTTCATACAGATAGGCAACTGCGTACATGACAGCAATCTTAGATGATGGAATCGCACCAAGTTCATCCACGGATAACCTGGCTATATCTGCACAGAGATTCTGCCCGGTTGTTACAAAATTTTCGATAAGTGCATCATCGTCATCAAAGTCCACTCGAAGGTAACCCTTCATCTCATCAAGATTTACAATCATATCTATCACCACCTCTGAAAAAGACTGTGACACCTTATGACTGGCATTCCCTATATCTATATATAGGTTTAATTTTTTATCCCTTTAGAAAAGGATAGTAAATAGCCGTCATAAAGTGTCACACATTATTGTTTTAAGTCTTATTTACCTGCCGCCTGTGTTTCTTCCTTAAGTTTTAAAATCTTAACCGCTTCAGGAAGGATAAGCTTACCATCAACTCTTTCCTTGGCTACATAACCAACCATGCCGTTACCAGCGAAAAGTTCACGAAGTTCTGCAAAAGAACGAGAACCACGGTCACCGATGTTGTAGTAGCTGTAATCACCGAATGCAATCGCATTTGTAGGTGCAAAAGCAGAAGTGTGAACAGCATACCCAAGCACTCTGTCCGGTTCTCCTTCCTTGTATGAAGGCTGCCAGATATATGCTCCGTTGTTATCCTTAAGCTTTCTAAGAGAAGCAAGTGTTGCATCATTCATGATGAAAGAAGCTTTCTTACGATAAGGTCTCTTGAGTCCATACACAAGGTCGATAAGGTCATCGGACTTGATTGTAGCTGTAAGTGTTCCAGCAATCTGACCGCCACCAGTCTTAGCAAAAATGCCAGTCGGCTTGCCCTTACCATCTCCGTTAAGAAAGGCATCCTCTTCAGCATTTGCTAAAGCCTTACCGAACTGAGTGATGATGTAGTTTTCAAGACCGAAGGCATTGTCATATAGCAACTCTTCAGTAACCTTGATTGCTACATGAAGCTTGTAGGCATCAAGATAGATCTGATCGAATGTTGCATCACCAAAAGATAATGCTCCACCTTCCTCAATCCATGCTGCTGCAGGCTTGGTAGCTGCGATGTTAATTTTGTGCTGACCTGCAGTAGTAATCTTTGTAGCAAGGCTACGCATGATGTTCTCACCATCAAGCACATCGATAAGTCTGCGGTCGTACTCTTCCGGTACAAGGTAACCACCATCGGCATCTACACCTTCCTGAAGTACATTGCTTACATTACGGAAATTAGAACGCATTGCAGAAAGCATCGCATCCTTATAAGCATCAGAAGCACGACCCTTCTTTACTTCCTTGGCATCACCCATAAAAGGCTTACCGGTAATCGGAGAATTAACAGGCTTTGCAAGTTCTGCTTCTCTGCGTTCTGCTCTCTGCTGACGGTCGATGGCAACTGTCAAATCCTCGATTTCCTTCTCCATCTTGTTGTAGGTTGCTGTATCCTCATCAGAAAGCACACCATTCTTGTCTTCGTGAGTTTCCACAAAGTTCTTTGCAGTTTCCCACACTTTTGCTCTTTTTTCGATTAAATCCTTAATAGTCATAATAGAATTCCTCCTTAAATGAATTTCTTAATAAAGTCCAGACGCTCCTTAATCTCTTTTGCAGAAGTGCCTTTGTTTGTAGATACAGAAATCTCTGCCTGCTTTGTTACGATTTCTTTAGACTGGACATAGTGTTTTTCCAGCTTGTTCATAAGAGCGTTGTTTATCGCCTTGCGTGAAAAAAGCATCGAGTCAGTTGGTTTCTTTTCCTTCTCTTCGGTGCTTTCATCATCTTCATCCTCTTCTTCGGGATCAGTATTCGGTTTTGTTTCTGCTCTTGTAACGATGTCATCAGCAAAGCCAAGTTCAACGGCCTTGTTTGCATCCATCCAGGTTTCGGCATCCATCAAGTGACTAAGCTTTGACCTTGAAAGACCGGTCTTAATCACATAGGCATTGATGATGGACTCTTTCACTTCTGCAAGCATATCGATTGCTTTTTGCATTTCTGCATGGTCACCAAATGCTACGGTTGCAGGGTTATGAATCATCATCATGGAAACAGGGGACATAAGTACTGTGTTTCCTGCCATTGCAATGACCGATGCTGCTGATGCTGCAATACCATCAATCTTCACTGTGACATTTCCCTTGTACTGTGTGAGCATATTGTAAATCTGAGCCGCAGCCACACAGTCACCGCCCGGAGAGTTAATCCATACGGTAATATCTCCACTTCCGGCATTTAACTCATCCTTGAAAAGCTGTGGTGTGACATCATCATCAAACCAGCTCTCTTCAGCAATTGTGCCGTGCAACTCAAGGACTCGCTCTGCGACTTCTTCGTTTGCCTGGTTCAGAGTCTTTCGGCTCTTCCAGTTCCAGAACTTCTTGTTCTTCATTCGCTTTCTCCTCTCCGTCTGATGTATCCGGGCTTGCAGCGAAAATACCTGCATCTTCAAGCTTGGTCATATTGCCGTTGATAAGGTAAAGGTCACCACCGAGTTCGGCAGGAATCCTGTCGAGATTCTCAAGTTCCCTTATGTCATTGGCAGACATCCAACCATTCTGTCTTGCAGTGGCATAACCGTTCATACGGCTCTGATAGTCACCACGAAGAAGTCCGTCCACATTAAACTTGATAAAATAATTCTGTTTTTCCTCTGCTGTTAACAGAGAACGAGCCATATTCTGCTCCCACCTTGAAACCCAGGGGTCAAGAGTGTATTTCACAAATTCAAGTGACTGCTGCTCAATATTAGAAAAGCTCGACTTCTCAAGGTCTCCTACCATATGTGGAGGCACTTTGAAAATTCGAGCAATCTCATCTATCTGAAATTTTCTTGTTTCTAAAAACTGTGCTTCGTTCGGAGAAATGGAAATCGGTGTGTACTTCATTCCTTCTTCCAGGACGGCAACCTTATGTGAATTTGCACTGCCGCCAAAAGTCTGCGTCCAGCTGTCTCTGACCTTTGATGGGTCTTTTAATGTTCCTGGATGTTCAAGCACTCCACTTGGTGCAGCACCATTGGCATAAAACTTACTGCCATACTCTTCAGCTGCAATTGCAAGACCGATAGCATTCTTGGCCATTGCAATAGGCGAGTAACCTACAAGACCGTCAAAGCCAAGTCCCGGAATATGCATGACCTCATCAGGAGCAAGCTTAACAGAAGATCCTTTATTGGTTGGGGCATCATCTGAACTTATCTGGTATTCATAATACAGATGCCCGTGTTCATCTCTGTCCACTTTCATCCTGTCCGGCATGAGCGGATACAGTGCGATAATCTCTCCCTTGCCATTCCTGATAATCTGTGCGTAGGCATTTCCCCACAATAGAAGATGCGTCATAAGGGTTTCCCTAAAAACAAAGCTTGTCATTTCAGGATTCGGCTCATCATGGAGCAATATATAAAGTGGATGCTCTGTAGCTTTTACCTTACTTCCGTTCTCATCATATTTATAAAAATGTAATGGCAGGCTTGCCACTGCTTCTGACAAGATACGGACACAACTGTAAACGGCAGTCATCTGCATGGCAGAGCGTTCATTTACTCTTTTTCCACTCGTGCTATTGCCCATAAAAAAGCTATATGCACTGCCACTTGTTCTGTTTGTGGGAGCATCTCTTGTCCTAAACAAGCCTTTTAGAATTCCCATTCTAGTCACCTTACCTTTCCAAATTAAAAGACTAATAAGCCTCGTGTATCGTAGACCGATTCAGTCACTTCATTACCACATCTGATTGCTCTGTCAAGTGCCATGATTGTTGCAATGGCACCGTCAATCTTTTCAGTTGATTTTTCCTTATCTGCCTTGATGTTTCCTGCGGGGTCAGTACGAATAAAGATGTTATCCATATTCCACCTTAAAACTGGATGACCACCATGTGCAATTCTTTGTTCAAGCACAAGTTTCATCAGTTCCTTGGTCGGTGGACTCATATCCTTGAATCCCTGTCCGAAAGGCACAACGGTAAATCCCATGCCTTCCAAATTCTGAACCATCTGCACTGCTCCCCAACGGTCAAAGGCAATCTCTCTGATGTTGAATCTCTCACCAAGACTTTCTATGAAATTCTCGATGTAGCCATAGTGAACAACATTACCTTCGGTTGTCTGCAGATAACATTTTCGTTCCCACAGGTCATAGGGAACATGGTCTCTTCGCACTCGAAGGTCAAGGGTGTCTTCCGGCACCCAGAAATACGGCAGAATGATGTATTTATCTTCTTCATCAAGCGGAGGAAATACCAAAACAAATGCCGTAATATCTGTTGTAGATGAAAGGTCCAAACCTCCGTAGCAGATGCGTCCTTCCAGTTCATCTTCATCGACCTTAAAGTTACAGGCATCCCATTTATCCATTGGCATCCATCGTACCGATTGTTTTACCCATTGATTCAGTCTCAGCTGTCTGAAGGAGTTTTCTTCTCCCGGATTCTGCTTTGCAGAGTCACAGGCAGCTTTTACTTTTTCCATAGCAACCGTAATGCCAAGAGATGGATTGGCTTTCTGCCATACTTTAGGGTCTGTCCAATCTTCTGATTCATCTGCGCCATAGATAACAGAGTAAAATGTCGGATCAATCTTTCTTCCCGCCTGAATATCCAGCGCTTTCTGATGTATCTCATAGCAAATGGAATTGGTATCATTTCCAGCTGTGGTGATCAGAAAGTACAGTGGCTGCATTCTTGCGTCACCACTTCCTTGTGTCATTACGTCATAGAGTTTTCGGTTCGGCTGCGTATGAAGTTCATCGAAAATTACTCCGTGCGTATTAAAGCCATGCTTATTAGCAACATCCGCTGATAGAACTTGATAAAAGCTGTTGGTTGGCTTATATATCAGTTTCTTCTGCGACTCCAGAATCTTCACTCGCTTCATCAGTGCCGGAGAGAACTTCACCATGTCTACAGCCACATCAAATACGATTTTTGCCTGATTTCTATCTGCTGCACATCCGTACACTTCTGCTCTTTCTTCTCCATCACCACATAGAAGAAGAAGTGCAACGGCAGCTGCAAGTTCCGATTTTCCCTGTTTCTTGGGAATTTCAATATAAGCTGTGTTGAACTGTCTGTATCCGTTTGGCTTTAATACTCCAAACAGATCTCTAATAATCTGTTCCTGCCAGTCTATCAATTCAAATTTCTTTCCTGCCCACGTTCCTTTGGTATGGCATAGTTCCTCAATAAAGCTGACAGCATAATCTGCCATCTGTTCATCGTAATGAGAAGACTTCGCCATAAGCTTCGTTGGTTTATACTTTTTCAGTTTTCTCATTTGCCATCACCTCCACAAATAAAAATAGCCACCATCATCGGTGACACCAATAAATATTTCTATACGAGATACAGAAGCCTTTCAGCTTCCGTTCCCGATAACATTTCGTTATTCAGTCTAGTTAAAATCATTTAAAAGGATGCAAAGAGCAAGTTCCGCCTCTTCGCAGGTCGGCTCAATATCCCATCCTCTGTCGTAGTTGGCAATCCATTCTCCATCCATCTTAAGGCTCAGTTTGGAAATCTTACCGCCGTTGATGCCGTAATCCTCGCTGGATTCTTCAAAATGTTTCACCCAGTATTTTACATTCTTGTATCCGCCATCCTTCTTAGGAATTCCGATTGTTCCTTCTGACCACATGCTTATCTCACCTCCATCTTGATTGCTGGAATTCTTGCATGCTCTCCAGTCTTCCAGTCGGTGTGTCTTGCGTTGACTGTTATAAGTCCGTTCATGCAAATGCCTTCTTTCTCAAATGCTGCGAGGGTTTCGATAAGGCTTGAAAATGTTGAACTGATGGTAAACTCTGTAATGCCTTCTGCTCTTAAGCAGTCTGCAATCTCTTTGATGTCGTAATCCCAAATGACCTCGTTAAAATCAATAAGGTCGTTGCCAGATTCTTCTTTGGAAGTTTTGTATGCCCAGAAAAGTGTAGGATTGATTCCTGCGTCCTTAAGGTTTCTTGCCTTCTCTTCGATTGCCTTTTCAAATGTTCTGATTTCCTTCATTGTGATGTCCTCCTAAGTGTTTTCTTTTCCTTTCGGTACACTATATATCACTCTAAAAGCACATAATAGCAAGTTAATTACTGGCATAAATGTAACAATTATTTCAATAGATAACTGTGTATTTTATGTCTCTCCATAAAGGATGAAATGGACATAATCTGCTCGATTTTCCTCTAGGAAAATCACAAGTTCGTAGAAACCATATTCATTGGCAAGCCTCTGAACCATCGTTACATCAAACATATTGGTAAGACCTGAGACTCTGATATATAAAATCTGTTCTTTTATCTTCTCATCCATAATCTTACTCCTCGTCTGTACAATCCGGCAGTCCCATTGCAAGTTCTGTATACACCTTTGTGTATCTGCTTTGTTCACTGCCTTCGGATGATGCCATTGCTCGAAGGTAAAACTCCATCGCATCTTTTCTGCTGTCCCAAGTTTCAGTACTTCCGTAGCAAGTCACCTTTACGCTGTCCAGTTTTCTGCAACTGTCCTCTCCATATACTACATTTAATCCGGAACCATTATCCCAAGCAACCATAATGCTTGCTGTATCATCCACACCCATGACCGTGCCTTTCGTTCCAATCGGTGGTGCCTGCAAATCGTCCATTCTCACAAGTTCTACTCTGCATCCGATAGGATACTGTCTGCGTACCCTTTCCACAATCTCTTTACTTGGAAATCTCATCGTCTGACACCTCCTTCTTTGCTACATTTTTGAAAGCAGATGAGCCACTGAGATTCTTTAGCAGAATCTTTCTGTCGGCTTTGTATTCCTCACCGATAAACCCAAGTCTTAAAAGGAAACATCTGAATGCGTATTTCTCATTGCTGACTTTCTTTTCTGTTGAGTTGATGCGTTTCTGTTCTTTACTCATCTTGCAGAGTGCTGCAATGAAATCCTGGTAAGCTTGACAGGTTTCTGCATCCGGGAGTTCGGAAAACCAAGGAAATGAAACTTTTTCCTCATCAATTTCAATTCGAATGTCATCCACTCCTAACGCTTTTTTGATTAACTCTCCTTTTGCATCAAGTAAATTTGTAAGGTTACAAACTCCAACATTCTCAATGGGAATTGCCACTGTAAGCCCCGCATCTTCGCCCTGTGGCATTTCTTCCGGGTCTTCGGATACTTCCTTGCTTTCGTAAGCAAAGCCTCTGTCGGCAAGTTGCTGAAGAAGGTCTTCGATATCCTTTGGAAAGATGTTCTCCTCGAACTCTGCATCACCGTTTTTGTCGATAATCAATCCACCAAAATCATAAGCAGCTGTTGGCATCCCCTTGTACTTTGGCTTTGTTCCGAGGATTTCTCCAATTGCTGTAACCAGTGCTTTTCTCTCTGCTCCGGTTCGGTTAAATTCTACTCTCATTTATGAGTACCTCCTTTATTTTTCGGTACTACATATATCACTCTGAATCACGTAAATAGCAAGTCATATCTGTAAATATCTGTAAATATCTGAGTAAATATGAACCGATTTATCCATCATGATTTTGTGCATAATATGCTATTCCGGAAAGCACGAACACCACATTAGGAAGTGCTACACCATTGCCCCACATCTTATACTCCGCTGAGTCTGAATGTGGGTTCTTAAGCCATTTTCTGATTTGATTATCTGTCTTCGGCTTTGTTTTCTTTCCAAGTGCATCAGTGTGTGTCTGAAAGATTTCTCTCCATATAGAAATATCCTCATCGGTAGGATTCTCTGTTCCAAGCTCATCACACCACCAATCCGGAAATCCCTGCAGTCTTGCACATTCCGTAGGAGTAAGTCTTCTCACAATATATCTCGGTTCATTAACGATAGGTGGATCCTTGTAATCTGTGGCAACGAGTGTGTTTGCCATTTCTTCTTCAGCGGATGTAAAAAATGATGCCTTGGATGAACTATACACCGGATGAGCTACTCCACTTGCTCCTGCTGCCACAATAGTCGGTTCTACTTCCTCTTCAATCTGGAAACTGAACTTTGCATTATAGCCTTGGTTCATTGCGGGTCTGCCAATACCATATGCAGGCTCTCCTACAAAATTTTCATGAGGATTTCCCATCATCTGAAAAGACGGTCCCTTTGGACCATCGTTGGCAGAAAGTGTCGCATGAATATCTGCAAATGCCACTGCGTGTTGCTCCGTTGCATTTAATGTGTACATGACATCTGATTCCTTATATCCATCACCCTTATGAGAAGGACGAGTGCCATTGCCTTCAATCACAGCAATGCCGCCTTGGTTGCAGCCGGGATTCCCACCATTGCCATCAATGGTTCTGCTTGTATCTGCTTCATAAAATCCACTGTTTGGATTTGCAGATTTCATGGAATTACTGTCCTTGGAGCAGATGCCGTAAGCAACAGGCTGGAATAATGTCTGATCATTGTTTGTTCCAAGTGTTGCTGACTTGTTCTCCTGGATTAGCGGACCCTTTCCTCCGCCTTCACATCCACTTCGGATTTTCAATGTCTTTGGTGTTTCCACTACAAATGGCTGATTGTTGCCGCCTGTTCCATAAGTAGAAAGAACGGTCTGAGACACATCAAGAGGACCCGTATATCTTGCATCCTGTCCGTGGTTTTCAAACATTAAGCCGATGCCTGCATTTTGAGTGCCTTCTCTAAAAGCGGAGGCAGAACTTTGCCACGACTGGATGCTCTCCTTAGAATACCCAGACAAGCCTTCTGACTCAAATAGTATTTTTCCGGCACACCAATCTGCAAAATCTGCGACAAGGTAGATACGTTTTCTTCTCTGGGGTACTCCCCAAAACTGAGCATCAAACTGTCTCCAGGCAACGGAGTAATTATCTCCCATGATTTTTCCTGCACGGTTCCATTTGTTAGATTTAGGCACTGACACTGATTCATCTTTGATTTTGCAGACCTCTTCGAGTACTGCTCTGAAGTCTTCTCCCTTGTTGGAGCTGAATGCTCCGGGGACATTTTCCCAGACGATAAATCTAGGTTTTCCGCCATCTGTCTTACACCTCATTTCTTTTATGATTCTGACTGCCTCGTAAAACAAGCTAGACCTTGAACCACCAAGTCCATCACGCTTGCCTGCAATACTCATATCCTGGCATGGACTGCCAAATGTGATGATGTCTACAGGTTCAATCTCTGCTCCGTTCATCTTGGAGATATCTCCATAGTGCTTTACCTGTGGCAGTCTTTTTGTTGTAACTCTTATGGGAAATGGCTCAATTTCTGAACTCCAAATCGGAGTGATACCGGAAATTAGTCCTCCCAAAAGAAAACCCCCGGAACCATCAAACAGACTTCCGAGGGTCAAATTCTTATTCTCCATCTGCTCCCTCCACCTCTTTTACAAGGTCGGAGTAAGCAAGTTTCTCTCCGTTTCTTATAACGAATACATTATCTGTATCACCGGTATCCTCAACATATCTGCGAAGGATGACGGATGCGTATTTCTCATCAAGTTCCATCGTATGACATACACGGTTCGTCTGCTCACAGGTCATGAGCGTTGAACCACTGCCACCAAAGGTATCAATGACGATTGCGTTTTCCTGACTTGAATTTCCGATTGGATAGGCAAGCAGGTCAAGTGGCTTTGAAGTCGGATGATTCTTATTCTTCTTCGGCTTATCGAAGTTCCAGACGGTTGTCTGACTTCTGCCTGCATTCTTGCTCCAGTAGTGCTTTCCATTCTGTAGAAAGCCATAAAGGACTGGTTCATGCTGCCACTGATAATCACTTCGGCCAAGCACCAGAGAGTTCTTTACCCAGATGCAGCACCCGGATAAATGAAAGCCTGCATCCATGAAAGCCTTTCTGAAATTAAGACCTTCTGTATCTGCATGAAATACATAAGCCGAGCCACCTTTTTCAAGATGCTCGGCCATGTTCTTAAATGCGGAAAGCAGAAATTCATAGAATTTATCATTTGCCATCTTATCATTTTTTATGGATAAGCCATCGGAACTTTCAAATGCCACATTGTACGGCGGGTCCGTTACAATAAGGTTGGCTTTTTTACCATCCATAAGTGCAGCTACATCTTCTGAGGAAGTCGCATCACCACACATCAGTCTGTGTCTTCCGACTGTCCAGATATCACCACGCTTTACAAATGCTGCTTTCTCAAGTGCAGCTGACAAATCGTAGTCATCATCCTTTACCCCAGAAGTATCATCCGAACCAAAGAAATCCGCAATCTCGCTTTCGTCAAATCCCGTAAGTCCGATATCAAAGTCCTCACTCTGGAGAGCCTCAATCTCAATACGAAGTAACTCTTCGTCCCATCCTGCATCCATTGCCATTCGGTTGTCTGCCAAAATATACGCTTTCTTTTGTGCTTCTGTAAGGTAGTCCACAAATACACAAGGCACTTCAAGTATTCCTTCTTCCTTTGCAGCAAGGATTCTTCCATGACCTGCGATAACATTAAACTCTCGGTCAATGATAACAGGATTGATGAAACCGAACTCACGAAGAGAAGAACGAAGTTTCATTACCTGCTCGGCAGAATGAGTTCTTGCATTATTCACATAAGGAATTAGTTTTGATACAGCTACAAGCTGCATCTCAGTAGTTGTCTTACTCATAGCCACCTCCACTAAAAAAGACCCCACTCAGCGAATTTTTCAAATCCACCTACGGAGTCTATGTAATCTTTTGCAATATTCACGATGTCCTGATACGGGATTCCATCGATTGTATCATCACCAATGGCACAACAGATTTCTACTGGTTTACCCGTTTTCTGTGCTTTTAGAAAAGCATAGATATTGACAGATACATCAGCCTTTGACAGATCCTTTCCATGAAGGCCTCCGCCCGTCACGGACTCAGCCATGTCACTTCCAAGCTTTCTGTTGGTCGCACCGGAATCTACATCTATGCCGCCGGTCCAATCACCGAGCGGATTGATTTCCGCATTTGGATATGTGTTTTTCAAATCTGTAGTTTTTGCATTGCTCTGACAGATGATAAGTCTTGCCTCATCAAGAATGTACTTTCCATCATATGGATAAGAAGTGTAAATTTCTCTTGCAATCTTAGAGAGTTCTTTTTGCTCCTCTGTCAGTGGCATTCCCTTAAAGATTCCATTGTCACCACATCTGATTTCATTTGACTGATTTTCTGCCAAATGCATATCTTGTGGCACAATCTGAATGAATACTCGAATACCTGGAGCGAACCTATCAACGATAAATGCGACATCTTCCTTTTCCATATCTGCCGATGTTTCAATTACCACATGGCCATAGCCATGACCGATAAGCACCTCTGCTGCAATCTTCGGATTTTCCTGTTTCTTATATGCCAAATCTACAATAGCACCTGCAATCCTGTCACAGATTTTATCAGGGTGCATTGGATTTACTTTTTCAATCATTCTTACTTTCCCCCCTCTCTCGCTCTTAGGAGTCTCTCCATCAAATCATTCTGTGGAGCAGCATCGTCATAATCGGTACTGCAGTTCTCCTTCACAATCTGAAATATTTCATTCCAAAGCCTTACGGCCTGGTTCATATAGTTGATGCCAATATTGATAAACGGAGATGGGATAGGTTTCTGTGTAGTTGGATGCTTGGAAAGGAAACCTAGCTTATTGGTCATCTCCTCACACTGTATCCAACGAGCAGAGCACATCGCATATCTTTCCAATAGCTGTGGGGATACCTTCGATGAGCATCCGATTTTGTTTAGCCAGTTCCATGTTTCCGTATAGATTTCATGAGCCTGCAGTTCGCTTCCGTCTCTCTGTTCTGCAGACAGGAAGTCGTGCGGCTTTGGCATCTCCACACCTTCCACTTCAGGAATATCCAGGACTTCTAATTTTCTGCCACCTGGATTTCCGTTCTTTGCTTTCTCGGATACAGCCGTTTTCTTGCGACCTGCACCAGGTCTTGCACCACCACGGCCACCGATGTTATTCGATTTTGTAGGCACGTCTGCATTCCTCCTTTAATTACCCTTTTGATTTCGCATTTTTCACACGCAAGACCCCACGCCGTTCCCCGGGACCTTGATGCGTTTAAGATTCCGACCGCCCCTGTGGTTAGTCATCATATCCGTAAACACGACATTTTTTGCTTCCGTGATAATCACCACGTTCGGCATGAATCTTGGCATGACATGACTTACATAAAGCAATGAGGTTAGACCTCTCATGTGTTCCACCTTCTGACAGTGGTTTCTTATGATGAACCTCATCCACTGGAACAATGATCCCTTTCTCAAAACAGATCTCGCAGAAAGGATGTTCCTTAACATAGCTGTCACGGATTCGTTTCCACGCTCTTCCGTACCTACGGCGTACAGCTTTATCTCTGCCATACTTCTCGTAGGATTGGTTCATTTGTTTTTCATGTTCCTTGCAGTATCTACCTTCTGTTAAATTAGGACAGCCAGGATAACCACACGGTTTCTTTGGTTTTCTTGGCATCTTTTTCACCTCCATCTAGACACAACAAAAGCCTCTGCGGGATTGCTCCTACAAAGGCTCTGTTGTCTTTATATAATTTTCTACAATACCATTCTACATCATTTCGATATGAATGGAGAGTGGCCTAGGGGTGATCTAGGGGTGTCCTCTTTCAAAGCTGTCCAATGCACGTCTATGTAGTTTCTTTGTCCAACGCAGTGAGTAATGCATTCGAACAGATATGTCCGGCATTGATAATAATTCCAAGTACCTATATCTTAGAATCATCTGTTCCATTGGATCTTCCACAACATCAATTGCATTGTCCACTTCGGCTTTAATCTCTTCAAGCATTTTATAATCTTCAACAATCTCTCGCTCTAGATCATCTATCTTTTCTAAGTAGCGGACAAAGGGTGCTTTTGTATTTGGATTGCTTGAGAAATGCTCTTCAAACCCCGGTGACGATGGACTGCACGACAATTCTCTGTAAAATCCAAGCTTAATCTTCTTATCGTTGATTTTATTATTCAGAATAAAAGGTCTGTTTAAAAACTCATTGTCTTGCATCCACACCACCTCCGATTCTCGCCTTAACCGCATCGATAAGATCTGTCTGTGTTTTCTCTTTGAGCCTTAGTGCCTTCATCACATCTTCATCAATGGTATCCTTTGAAATAATGTGGTGTATGACAACTGTGGATTTCTGCCCCTGTCTCCATAACCTTGCATTGGTCTGCTGATAGAGTTCCAATGACCAAGTAAGACCAAACCATATAAGGGTCGAACCACCGCTTTGCAAATTTAAGCCATGTCCGGCACTCGCAGGATGAATTACGGCAATCGGTATATCACCGTTATTCCAATCTCTGATATCCCTTGAAGTCTTGATTTCACGAACCTTGAACCTTTCCCTGATTCGCTCCAAATCGTGGTTATACCAGTAAGCCACAAGTACAGGTTTGCCATTTGCACCTTCAATTAAGTCCTCAAGTGCATCAAGCTTACGGTCATGAATATGGAAGACCTCTTTTTCTTCGTTATAGATAGCACCATTAGCCATCTGCAGAAGTTTGCCTGAAAGAGCAGCTGCATTTGCAGCATCAATCTCTTCATCTTCCAAAGACACAACCATTTCCTGTCTTAATTCGTCATATACAGACCATTCCTTTTCTGAAAGCTTTACTTCCACTTCGTTCATAATGCATTCAGGCATTTTTAGGAAATCTGCTGACTTCATGGAAATCGTAATATCCGATATCAGTCTGTAGATGGCATCTTCCGCACCTGGTCTTGGTTTGTAGGAAAATATCATCTGCTGATTTCGTTTATCCGGCACAAAGAAATTCATACGATAATGTGTGATGTATCTTCCGAGCCTTTCTCCCATGTCAAGGATTCTGAACTCTGCCCATAAATCCATAAGTCCATTACTGCTTGGAGTACCTGTAAGACCCACGATTCTTTTTACCTTTGGTCTTACTTTAAGAAGGCTCTTAAATCGTTTAGCCGATGCAGACTTGAAAGACGATAATTCATCAATGACTACCATATCAAAATCAAATGGAAAACCACTCTTGTTTATAAGCCAGTCCACATTTTCTCTGTTGATGAGATAAATACCCGCACTTTTTCTTAATGCCTCCTTTCGCTCCGACTCTGTACCGATAATAACCGAATAGGTAATACCTTTTAAGTGGTCCCACTTTTCTATTTCAGCAGGCCATGTATCTCTTGCTACTCGGAGGGGTGCAATGACCAGAACCTTTCCAACTTCAAATCGGTTATAGAGAAGTTCAAATATAGCCGTTAAGGTAATCACACTCTTGCCCATTCCACAATCCAAAAAGACTGCTGCCACAGGATGTTTCAGTATAAAGTTCGTTGCATAAGTCTGATAATCATGAGGATTGTATTTCATCAATGACACCCCCAATCACATCAGTGTTATCAACTACATAGCATGGAAAACCTAAAGCTGATAACTGTTTCATTCTTCTTTTCTGTAAGGCTCTTGGTTTCTTGCCAGGAGCCTTGAGTTCTATAAAAGCCATTCTCCCTTTTGGAAGAAGAACCAGTCTGTCTGGTACTCCGTCAAATCCGGGAGATGTAAATTTGATGCAGAAACCACCTGCAAGCTTTACAGCCTTTACAAGTTTCTGCTCTACTTCTTTTTCACGCATTCGTGCCACCTCCATCAATGCTGAATTTGATGGTGTGACAGGATAAGACTGTCATTTCCTATACTTATATATAGACTTAAATTTTTTACTCTATAGAAAAGGATAGTAAATAGCCGTCATTAACTGTCACACCTACTGTCATTACTCTTCTTCCATAAAGTCCGTCTTGAGTCTTAAGCCTTTAATGTATCTGCCTTTACGGTCACGGTATCTTTCAAATCCGACCGTTTCCAAGGCTGTGTAGAAATCAGTTGTACTTCTTGTAAACTCACCCACCTGGGTACAGAAGATTCGATACTCGTTATATACCTCGCTCGACTTTGCCACATAGGCAGAGTCAAGTTCGCAGCGTTCACTTAAGAAGTAGGAAAGCCAGTCATTGCTTTCCTTATAATGTTCAATGGCATCACGCACCTTCTGTGGCGGGTCAATCTTATAGTTGTCTGCGATTACCTTTCTTGCACCTTCGATAACCCATGTAAGGATTGCACCACCTGCCTTTTCAAACAGATAGTCTGCATAGTTCTTGATATCAGCACTTCCTTCTATCTTGGCGTCAAACGGAATAACGATAAGTCTTCTCCAGGTACCTTTATCAATCGCACCAACCTTTGGCAGGTGGTTGGTATAAAGCACAAGTGTATGTGTGGGAGTATATGAAAACGGATCTTTATACTTCTTTTCAGCATAGATTTCATCGGTAGAACAAAGTTGCTTTACATTGGCAGTATTCAATCTCATACCTTCTTCAAGTTCTGCTGCAATGAGCATTCTCTTACCCTTTGCCTCGGCAAGTTCTGGCTTGACATTTCTTCTGCATCCAACGGTAAGCATATCTGCAGAAATGTTTCCTGAATATGTACCAAGAACTCTTGCGATAACATTCCAAAAGGTAGACTTACCATTGCGACCTTCTCCATATGCGATAATGAGTGCCTCCACATACACCTTGCCGATTGCAGAAAGACCAACCATTCTCTGAACATAATCGATAAGGTCTGTATCCTTTAAAAAGAATGTATCAAGTGCAGCTGCCCAAATATCGGCTCCATCACTTGATGGGTCAACGGTTGTCTGTTTTGTGATGAAATGCTCTGGTCTGTGTTCCATTGGGAACTTGGTGCCCTGTCTTAAATCATAGGTAAGAGTCGGTGTGTTCAGCATAAACTCATCGGCATCAAGGTTTCTCTGTTCCACTTCAAGCATCGGACGAGCCTCTTTTAATGTGGCAGCAATGTTCTTCGTATCTCTTCTCTTAATGGCATACTTCTTATAGACAGAAGCATCTTCATACATCTCATAAGCATGAGCCTGCTGTTTATTGAACATCTGCACAGCTTTTTTCGGACCCACGGATACAAGAATTTCCATGCCACCATTCTTTACAAGTTCATCCATAGCCTTCTTCATTTCGGTTTCAGCCTCTGCAAGCTGTCTTTCCGTCAAGTCTTGGGAAACACCCTGGGATTTTGGTTTTGACTCTTCCCAGAAACTGCCGTTGTAAACCATGTAATCAGTCGATGGGGAATAGCGAAGGATATCCTTATACTCAGTTGCAAGAACGGTAGCCTGTCCCACATCCGAGAAATCATTCGGCTTTAATCTGCAGTCAGAGTTGTACTGTTCAGGAGGAATGTAGCCTTCCTGGTTTGACACCTTGTTACCGAACTTCGATGCACTTCTCCATATCACCTTGAGTTCACTTTCAGGAAGTGGTGGATTACAGAGTTCTGCCTTCTTAAGGAATATCTGATAAGCATCTTCTGTATTTCCATATCTCTTGATAATCTTTCCGGCAATGTGACTCATAGTACTGTTACGCTGACCTTCCGGCACTTGCTCAAGGCTTGCATCGAAATCAGCAAAATCATCCTCTTCCAGGTAATCAATAATAGTCTTGTCACCCTCATAGAACTCCACTTCATCAGAGTTATTTCCATAAAGGAATCTTGCAGAGTCTAATGCGTTGGTATCGTAATAAGGAAAACTGTCTGCAATCCTGCGTTTCATATCTGCATACTCCTGCTCATCCGATACAATCTCAATAGGGAAGAAGATATGAAATCTTGGTCTAGCAGACTTATCTCCCTTTGGAAGGTTGTTGTGTCTGCTGTAAGATACAGCAAAAGCAACTCCCGGTATTTCAAGTGCTATATCAAGAGGAGTTACCCATTCATTCGGGTTGTCCGAATGGTCATTGTCACAGTCAAGAGGAATACAGTCGGAGGATTCAAAGTTATCCTTACTTCGATAATTTCCCTTGTACTTTGCAGTTACATGATCCATCTTCGTTGCTTTAATAAAGGATTCCTTGTCGGAAACAATCATCTTGTTAGGATACAGACAGTTACCGCTGTTGCCGACACAGTCTGCTGAATAAACAGTAAAATTAATCATATTCTCCGACCTCCTTCAAATCCTGGGTAAACCATCTGATCTTCATTCTTCTTTTCTTGGCAACACCAATCTCACGAGCCATACCTCGGCTTATCACACCACCGAAGACCCAGACCTCTGTACATTTGCCAAGAAGTACATAATTGAAATGCATAGCCATCTCTCTTTCAGCTTCATTACCGTCATCCATAAACTGTGGATATAAAAGATGAGGTGTTACCGGGATAGCATTTTCATCAACAGCAAATCTGCTGTATGCTTTTGCATTCTTTACATTATTTTCGATATCACCTGCATACGGACTGCAAACATATACCAACGGAAGATAGGCAGCCTTTTTATCAGCTGCCACTTCTTCACGATGGATATTGGTAAGAGCCTCATATGTAGTCGGGTCGGAATAACCCTCATGATTAAACTTATCAATGCCCATATCTTTTAATCCTCCTGTTCAATGACTGGTAAGATGCCTTCGTTCTTCAGAAGGTCATAAAGGAAAAGTCTGCCCTTCTGTGTCCAATAGGTATGCATCACACTTCTGCTCTCATCAATTGCATAGGTACGTGATTGTGTGTATCCGCATTCTGCATACTGCTGATATAAAAGCCATGTCTTTCTGAACTTGTACTGAACTCCAAGTTCATGAAGAAGTTCATTGAACTTGCGGCCGCTCATACCGTAGTCCTTTGCAATCTGTGTAATAGGAACTGTGTTCTTGTTCTGTAAAATAAGGTCATAGTAGCTTGCCTTTGGCTGCATCTCTGCAATCTGCTGACGCTGAATAAGCGTCTGACATTCAAGCTGTTTTCTTCTCTCACGCTCTTCTTTAAGCTGTGTAAGTGCTGCAATCGCAAGATCAGGATTTTCCAAAATCTCATCGATGGCATACATTCCATGCTTACGGATAGCCGGAAGAACCTCTGCCGTTACCCAATGTTTGAACTTCTTCGCATTAGGCATTTTGCTTGAAAGGATAAGACTGTAAAGACCTGACTCATTAATCATGACTAAATTCTGCGTTCCACCAGGGGTGTCGCATTTTGCTACCCCCTTGTCTTCATCATCAACGTGCTTGTTAATAGCATCTCTCGGATTGCTGTATCCAAGAATTGTTGCTATATCCTTTGCAACAAACATAACCTCACCGTTTACAGTTGCTGTTCTTACAGAGCCAAACTCTGTGCTGTTAAATACTTGTAATTCCATACGAATTACCTCCTTAAATTAATTTCTCGGAGGTGTTACCCTCCTACCTGGTAGCCTTGGGAGAAGGGTTAAAAGGACGCTTTTGAAAAAACTTTTTTAATTTTTTGATTGCACGTCTGTAACGATGACTGACATTGTTGGCATCCTCACCGATTGAGGCTGCATACTCGCCAACGGTGTATCCGTCAAGTACAATGGCAATGACCATATCTGCTACTGCAGGTTTAAGAAGACTTCTCAAAGTTTCACAGCATTCTTCGTATTCAAGCTGGTTATGTACTCCGTCAATAGAACTGTTAAATGCTGACTTATCAGCTGCTCTGTACATAATTGCTTCTTCTGTGTTGACCTCAACTGTTCCATCCTTGCTCTTCATATAAGCGTTGCCGGTATGGCGGTCATGCTTGTGCCAACTGTTGTAATCGGGTCTGTTGAATCTCTCTTCGATTACATCCTGGACTCTCTTTTCGTAGTCTTCCTGACTTTCTTCTTCTGAAATGGAGATATTTAACCATTTCTCCAATTCCATGTTTTCGACCTCAAGTGTCTGATACTCGTTCTCGTAACGAATCTTGATTTTCATAAAGGTCCTGCCTTTCTGCCTGGTTCTTGCAGAAGGGCACAGGAAACAAATAGGGTCGGTGCTTATAGAAGTACCGACCCATGAATTGCCTGAAAAAGTGCATAAGGAAATAAGGGTACCTCTATCGCGCCTTTCACAGGTTGTCCTGTGATTGATGCCGATATTTGTATCCCAATGCCCTTATAGCTAATCAGGCCTTGTGATATTGTTTTTTAAGTGCCTCTGGCACTTAGTTGAATCCACCTAATGAACTCAACTAAAGGTCAGAGAGGTAAAATAACTGCATTTGTAAATTTTCTCTGCGAACGCATATTAACAAACTGTGAAAGTGTAGATTTTTGCGTTCTTTTCTGATATAATATTGGGTAGAACAATTTCCCAATACAGCCTTACAAGTAGCAAGCACTCGCTGTTTGCTTTTTACACTTCTCATTATAGATAACTGGGTCGGTAGAACCTGGTAGTGGCTGGTAGGCTTCGGTAGTCTTGGGTGTAATGAAGAAAGAGGTGGATTATGGAATTCACAGAATTTGCACAAAAAATTAAACCCATCATCGGAGGTTCATACAGCACTCATGTCTTTACCAGAACACTGTTTGAATCAATCATCACCGAAGAAGGGTTATTACAAATTGAAGATATAAGCGAAAACACTTTTAAGGCCTATTACAACGGTCAAACCAAAATAACGAAAATTTCTCAACGTATTTTGCCTCACATAGATCCAGAACAATTTATCGCATATTTGGATGGTTTCCCAGAAGCTACAACGCAAAGACTGTGCGACACATTTGAGTCTGATATCGAGGGGATTGACCTATATAATGCAGCTGAGAAAATTGCATATTATTTTGAAAAAATTCTTACAACAGCTGCCACACAAAAAAGAAAAAGCACTCCTAAGAGTGCTGATAAACCCCCACATGATATTCTTGAAGAAAAGATACTGGCATCTGGACAGGCAGTAGCCGATGCGTGGGGTAACGCAGTAAGCAACCTGGTAAATGGATTAGATGGAAACGGTAATGCCGGAACAACAAGTGTTCAGCTCCCAGAAGAACAGCCAAATGAATCCCTCTATTCTTCTGAAGACAATTTACTGCTTGAAGAATTCACAGCAGATTATGATGAAATTATGGTTATTCTCATAGGAGAAAACTATGCTGCGTCATTAATCGACATGACTCTGCCATGTAAAATAAAAGACTTGTATGAAACCAAATGGATGTCAAAAGCAGATACATTTGCTGATCCATCTTTAAAATCATATGTTTTTGGTTTGCTTGGCGAATTAAACAATATAAGCAACAGCTTTTTAGTCAGTGGCTCTGCAACTCCTTTTTTAGGAAGTTCCAGAACCAAAATACGCAATTTGTATGTAAAGCTTCATCCCGACCAATTTGCTGGGACATTTCCGTATGATGCATTTATCGATGATTGGGATGATGGAGAATATTAATAAACGGAAAGGAGGATGTTGATGCCATCGATTGATGAATCCATCCGTAAAATAGACAACGTTATATGTAGGCATTTAGATGAAATAGAAAACAATTCTCGTGGTGCTATTTCTCAGGACATTTTGGAGCAGCTGACAAAGTTCGTAAATCACATCATGCTCAAGTTTTATGCCAACGGCAGAGAATTACCTATCACTGCCGAAAACATAGCAAAGGCCACAGAGTTTGCACAGATAAACAGTGAACTGTACACTTTATATAAATTCCATAATTACCTGGAAGTAGTCACCACACAATATACATTGGATGAAGACGGCTCCGAACGATTAATGCTTAAGTATTACCAATATATGCTAGAAGCGAAAAATCTTGTCTGGCACTACTTTGGTATTGAGGTACTGCATAATTTAGAGAAGTTCCCGCTTCATTTAGATGATACCTTACAGGAATACTATAAAAAGATTTCGGAGAAAATAGAACGATATCCTGCGGAGTTCAAAGCCGAAAAAAATGATAAATACTATGTTCAGAAAATCAAACCACTGTTTGTAAACAGACACATATATTATGAAATCACATTTACACCAATAGATGATAGAAAAAACAAATCTAAATCTAACAGAGTAATTGCTTTTACCAAACTTCCAATCAAAAGCAATTACGCATCAAAGTTTCATCTCGTACATGAGACTATCGAGATATTAGGAAAAACAATGCCTATCATCATTATTGACGGCTGGGAGGTATCCATTCGTGACTGTGAATTTCAAAATTTTATTAAACTGATAAAAGGAGAGAAAAAAAGAGTACCATATCCAGAGCAACGCTTAATCTGTGAGTTCCTTACCAGAACAAAATACACTTTGACTGCTCTAATGGACTTCCCGGATAAAGCATATGATAGGCTTACTCTTGAATGGAAAAATAGCCTTAAATCTATGGTATTTATTCCTATTTTAGATTACTGCAGAGAACTTATCCGAAATGGTCGTAATGGAAAGAATGTGCTGCGATACCTTCTCTATAACATGAACAATGTTATTATTAAAGGCCAATATTCAGACGGATACTATAGCAAATACTATGAAGAATGGATACATACCGGAAACAGTTATCTTTCTAATTTGTACTTATCAAACGGTTGCAGGCAGTTTGACTCTTTACCATTTAACAGATCTCCTGTTGGTCATAATCCAAAATTAGGTGCTGTTTTTGATTGTATTCCGTGTAAAGACAAACGCCCAGAATTGTTCGCAAGATTTATAAGGAACAACACTGAAGGTAGAGGACAACTCTTTACTGATGTTGATGAACTAGGTAATTTTCCTGATTACCCAAGACTCATCGAACAGTATAACGATAGCCTTTATTCAGGGCACAGACCTGAAAGTGATTTAATGCTTGAACATAATCAAGTATTTATAAACGATTACAAACTCGATACTTGCACTGTAATTGAAAAATTACAAGAGTTGGCAGAATCAGGCATTGAGAACTACAGTGCCGATGTTGAAATTTGGCTGATGTTCGATGATTACGAAATTGACTGCGATGAAAAGAAAGACATCATCACCCGTATATTTTCGGAATCAAAGGTTGGTGTGATATACGGTTCAGCAGGTGTAGGAAAATCTACGCTAATAAACCATGTTTCTCACTACTTAAATGATGATTCCAAGCTATACCTTACACAAACAAATCCAGCAAAAGAGAACCTGATGCGAAAGATTGATGCAGAAAATACAACTTTCTCAACAATTGAAAGTTTCAAACGTCAAGGGTCTGCTTTTGCGAAGTATAAATTATTGGTTATTGATGAGTGTAGTACCGTCAGCAACAAAGATATGGTTGAGGTTCTGCAAAAGGCAAATTTTGAAATGCTCTTACTGGTTGGAGACACTTATCAGATTGATGCGATTCAATTCGGAAATTGGTTCTCGGTATTAAAATCATTTTTACCAGAAAGTGCCGTATTTGAACTTACCCAGCCCCATCGAACAAAGGATGAACGATTACTTGAACTGTGGGATAAGGTCAGACAGATGGATGATACTGCAAAAGAAGTCATCGAAAGAGAAAGCTACTCCTTAAAAGTAGATGAATCCCTTCTCTCTTCTCTTGAACCCGGAGAGGCTATCCTCTGCCTAAACTACGATGGTTTATATGGAATCAACAACATCAATAGATTCCTACAGGAAAGCAATCCTAATCCTGCTGTTCAATGGGACATTCAACAGTATAAAGTTGGAGACCCGATTCTCTTCCTTGATTCAGATAGGTTCTTCCCTGTCATACACAATAATATGAAGGGAATAATCAAGGGAATAGAAATCTTAGACCCCGGCACTCATGAAGAACGCATTCAGTTTGATGTTGAGATACCTAAGGCAGTAGATGAAAGTGATCTCCGGCGTATTAATCTCGAACTACTTGAATGTTGGGAAAGCAAAGGAAAATCGTTAGTTAGATTTTGTGTTCACAAATTAAAGAGTGCTGACGAAGATGGAGATGAAAGTACCTCATTCACTGTTGTACCATTCCAAATTGCTTATGCTGTATCAATACACAAAGCACAAGGTCTTGAATATGACTCTGTAAAGATAGTTATTACCGATGAGGTGGAAGAATTAGTAACTCACAATATCTTCTACACTGCTATCACAAGAGCCAGAGAAAAATTAAAAATCTACTGGACTCCTGAAGTCGAGGAAAAGGTTATTAACCGAATCAGACCACGAGATATCAGTAAAGATGTAGAACTCTTAAAAAACTATCTCACAGAAAAACAGCAAGAAGAATCATTTGATTTTTGGTTGTAAAGCAAGGAGGTTAATTATGCGAATCAGTTATAACAAATTATGGAAAATGTTAATCGACAAAGAAATGAATAAAAATGCTCTTAAGGATGCTGCTGGAATCAGTGCAGCTTCCATAGCCAAACTTGGCAAAGGTGCAAACATCACAACTGATGTTCTTCTCAAAATCTGTGAGGCTATGGATTGTAAGTTGGAAGACATCATGGAAACGATAAAGGATTAGGAGTTGATAATGCCGATGAATCGCAATACATCCGTAGAACTCACAAATATGTGTATGGTCTACGATAATAACGGCAATGTCCTAGTTGAGGAAAAAGTCGGTAAGAACTATCATGGTTTAATCTTCCCTGGCGGTCATGTTGAAAATAGAGAATCCGTTGTTAATTCAATGATTAGAGAAATAAAAGAAGAAACCGGATTAACCATATCCAATCTTGAGTTCTGTGGCATTAAAGACTGGGTTGAAGAAGACGGCTCTCGTTATATGGTGTTCTTGTATAAAACTAATGTCTTTTCGGGAACTATCCAATCATCATCCGAAGGTGATGTTTTCTGGATGCCACTTGAAGAATTAAAACAAAAAGAAACTCTATGGCATTTAGATAAAATGCTTGAGATATTCTGTGATAACGGAGTAACCGAATTGTACTTTGACAGGAATGCAGGTGCTAAAGAGCCAGAACTAAAATAATTAGGAGGCACAATTATGGGCGAAATAATAACATTTGATAATAATTCACCTGAAATTCAATACCTCTGCAAGAAAGATAAACGATTAGCAAAAGTAATATCTATGATTGGTCCTATTACATATGAGACTCATGATGAAGATCCATACGAATTTCTTATTCATGAAATCATAGAACAAATGCTATCCGTCAAAGCCGGAAACAAGATATTTTCTAGGTTAGTAGACTTATGTGATGGCAAAATCACACCTTCAAAGGTAGACAAATTAACAAACGAACAAATAAAAAGTATTGGAACAGCAAATTCTAAAGTGTCTTTCATTAGAAATATTACAGATGCAGTACTCAATGGTGATTTAGATTTTGACTCACTAAAAGAAATGAACAACTCCGATGTTTTTAAGTACCTAACATCATTCAAGGGAATTGGAAAATGGACAGCTAATATGTATTTGATTTTCGTTCTTAACAGAATGGATATCCTACCTACCAACGATGCTGCTTTCTTACAATCCTATGAGTGGCTTTATAAAACGAATGATCGTTCTGATATATCAATACACAACAAATGTAAAAAATGGAAACCTTACTCTTCTATTGCTTCTCGATATTTATATCGTGCATTAGATTCGGGATTAACCAAGGAAGAATTCCATTTATATAAATAACAAAGGAGGCCTTGCTATGGCAGATATAAAAACACATTTAAGAGAATTAAGTGTTGCTACAATTCTCGGATTACTAAAAAACAATCTCCGTTTTCAATTGAAAGATTTATACAACTCCGATATGTTTTGGCAATTGGCATCACAGGTTATAGATTCAGATATCAGTAATGCTAGCAATATTTGTGATGTTCAAAATTATACAGGAGAACTCCGTCAGATTATTGATAACGGTTACCAACTAGCTACATATATTTATAATAATCCTCATTTTGTGATAACTCCAAAAGACCCTATTTATTGGCTCGGCAACGACACCCAGAAAGAGGATCCTGCTGATATTGCAGTAGGAAGATATGGTTTCTCATTAAAAGAAGAAAGTTTCATACTTGAAAACATGGGATTATATAAACTTTTAAATTGCTATACGGGTTCTCGATACACAAGACGACATATTTTTAAAGATTATGCTCCATACGAGTATGCGGAATGGTTTTCTGTTACTTGGAACGAAATGCTGAAAATTGTAAATTCTTTGGGTGGTCAATGGCAATATTCAAACACACGAAAACCAAAGGGGGCTTTAATTACTCTTTCCGGTAATTCTGTTGTATTAGATTATTTAGAACATGGTAGAAGCACAGCAAAATCAATTCTCCCATTAAACTGCTCTTTAGTTGAATATGAGAATAATACAACTGCCAAAACACGAGAAGAAGTTTTTGCTAAGTTCATCAATCAATGTCTGGACTCCAATTATGAATATACACTTTCAAAGAAAGAGTGTGCTATTGCTGCTTCCGAAGCTCTTGCAGACGAGTTGAATAGTAACTTGAACTATAGAGCAGGACTTCCACGCTTCTTGCGTATTCATAATTTTGAATATTATTATGCCAAAACAACACCATATGGCGTTGATGTGCTTAAAGTTCCTTCAATCAAAGATTTTGGTGATAGCATCCGAATTGAATCCATTGAAGCATCTGTTCCAAATACTCAAGCAAATATCTTAACGACTATCGTTAATATCCATACGGGAAGACGTCTTGTATTAAGAAATGAATGTCGTTTTAGTCATGGACAGTTCAATGGAACCCCTGAAGCAAAAATGTATTATGAACACGGTGGATCCTTACTTACTATTTACGACCCAATTTAAAACTTAACGGAAAATTGCAATTTCTTTTGCCAAGTTCCGTTTCAAATACAGGAGGTAAAAATGCAAAATATACAGAATTTTATGTGCATTTATATGTACAAACTCGAAGAGGACTTAACTAAACATAAAGATGACCTAATTGAGGTTTCTTTTCAATCAGATGAAGCTAATACTGATAGACCTCTCAAGGAATATTTAAAGAAACATATTGAAGAATCTTTTTTTTCAATTCCAGAAGATACCGATATCACTTCACTTTGTTTTGAGGGAACTACATACACAGATATGCAAGACATAAAGAAAATACAAGTTAATCGTGTTCTTCTTCCAGAAGATATATCAGACGAATTAAAAGAGATAATAAAGGCATCTAAATCTAGTGTATATACTAATCCAGATTTATACCTTGAACTCAAATTAGGTGATGAAATTTCTTACGAATCTATTGAATTAAAATCAACAAAAAATGATTCTATTCCAGGCTCAAGTATCCAGCAAATTGTTCCTGAAGAGTGGGTTATTTTCATCAAACATTCCGGAAAAAGCATAAGTATTTCAACTGGACAATATATTCATGCGATAAATTCTAAAATGCAATTTCCAGATCGTAGTCCTAGACCACAGGTATCATTTAAAGCAATGTCCACTTGGAACAAGGATAAACGCATTGTAAAATCCAATGCTCTATGTTACGAAAAGGATGATGATGACAATAACAAAAGAGCATTAATTTCCGACTGGCAAGATGTTCTTTCCCAGCGATGGATTGACGTTCTGTTCAATGCTACTTCTACTAAGGCCAACGAGCCTTGGTTCAATAATAATATGCGAAAATTCATCCTATCTTTCTTAACAAAATATGAAAACCTAACTGATGCTGAAAAAATAGAATTTAAAGAAAGAGTGGAATCACTTATTTTATCCGATATCGAGTAAATACTAAAAGAGGAGGAGATGGTAGTCTCCCCCTCTTGCTTATTTAAAATATTTATCCCAGTTTTCAGCAAGTCTCATTGCAATATTATATCCCAAAACGCACGGAACCGCATTTCCAATTATTTTATATGCATCACTTGCGCTTACCGATTTGTTCTCCGCTGTTTTAGGAAGGATAAATTGATAATCGTCTGGGAAAGTCTGTATCCTTGCACATTCTCGTATTGTCAATCTTCTTTGTTCCAACCCAGCATCCAATTCCTCTGTATGAGTTCCACCATTCTCAGCACTTAGCCTTCTAAATTCAATATTACCATGATGTTCTGATCTGATTGTTGGAGATATAGAATCAAGCTTTATTTCTATATTACCTTGCCCTTTAGGCATATACTTTGCTTTAGAATATTTCGTTTGAGCTATATCCGTTGCTGTTTTAGGTTCTTCAAGACCTACTAACGCCTCTCTACAAGTCACAAAAGGATACAATCCTTCTCCTTCAACATTATATGCATGGGTTGGCATTGGATATGGGTCATATTCCTTATTCTCAGTAAGGTTTAGTAATGCTTCAATAGTTTTATCTTTCAATGCATTACGTTTAAAACCATAAAAGATAACACGTTCTCTTGACTGAGGAACTCCATAATTAGCTGCATGAAGTACCCGTGCTGGAATAACAATGTACCCCCCATCAGCAGCATTTGCAAAGTCGTGTTCAATAACTTCTTTTGCATCCTCGAGAGTGGTTAACCCTTTTACATTCTCGGCAATAAAAATGGATGGTTGCACCAAGCTTACAACTTCTTTCATCCACATATATAGCTGTCCTCTACTCTCTACTGTAGGCTCATCAACTTCAAGTTTTCCTCCATTATGGCTTTTGTCCGAATTGAACCCTTTTCTTTTTCCAGCCACAGAAAAGTCCTGACAAGGAAATCCTCCAGTGACTATATCAATGTTATCTGGAAATACTTTCTCTCCAGCCTGTGCCCTTTTAACAAGATCTACAATGCTATCAATGTGGTATATTTCGTTTGCATTATCGTAAATTGAAGAAAAGTATGACACCCATGCAGCTTTGGCATCTGGTCTAATATCATTTGCAAATACAGTTTCAAATCCCGTTTTAGCAACCGATATCCAATCACCATCTTCTTCTGCTATCCAATCAGGATGAATATCCGTGTTAATCGATCTCTTTAAGCACCTAAATCCACCTTCAAATCCAATATCCATTCCACCACATCCGCTAAACAGGGACAGGACTCTTTTCTTTTTGTTCATGTTTTATCCTCCTCAAATTAGTGAACACAAATCTGATCACTTGTAATATTCTCGAACGTGTGAGTAATCGGATCCCCGATTGGCACTAAATTTTCCTTTAAATACTGCAGTAGTGGATGTTCATCCAAATAATAATACATTTGTGGAATAAGAAAATTCGGAAATACCTTTTTTATGTTCTCTAGTGAAATAGATGATGTGTTCTGAAATTTTTGTATTTCCATCACAACTTTGTGATGCTTTAAATACTCATCTATTCTTTCTAGTGCCGCACAATCTTCCTTATAAGTTTCTTTCCATTCGATAATTTCTTTTTTATTTCCCAAATACATAACTCCAGCTAATTCCTGGACGGGTCTACTGATGTAAATATACGCAATAACGGGCCCCTCAGGAAAAACTTTTCGATGTTCATATATTTTATCGCCGGATACTACATTTTGAAAAACTTCTGGTTTTAAGCTAAGTAATACCGTTCTCATTTCATTTCCTTTCAAAGATTTACTTTGAAGCACTTTCTCCGCTTTTAATCCAATCATCTAATTCGGATTTCTTGAATTTCCACAGTTTACCGATTTTATGTGCTGGAATTCCATTTCCCTTTTTTATCCAGTTTCTTATTGTATCTTTATTGACATCAAGATAGCTTGCCGCTTCTTCAATGCCTATCCATCTATCCTCACTCTTATTATCCATATCGAATTCCTCTCTTTAAAAATGAACCATGACTTATTTTAGCACTTTCCACTCTCATTTTCAACTTGTTTTATATGATTATATATGTTTTCATATGAATACGTATGAAGAACAGACTTACTACTTGATATCTGTACAATAATACTATCAAATAAGGTATCCAAAAAAACGGACATCTAAATTCAATTTCCTTGTCTACTCAACCCCAAATCAATACTTCTATCTATCCAACTATAAAAATCAACCTCTTTGCAGCTATCAAAACGCAAAAAATCCGAGGACCTAGATTTATGTCCAAATCCTCGGAAAGGCCTTATATTTCGAGCATTTTCACACTATCAATTATGTACTTTAGTCAACAGAACCACGCACTCAACGTGCCCTGTCCTCCCAAACAGATCCACGCCCTTGACCCTGACCGTCATATACCCCAACTCTTCCAGCACAGCACAGTCCCTGGCTGCCGTGGCATGGTTGCATGATATCATAACTATCCTGTCTGGTGACATTTTCGCCATGTATTCCAGTGCGTCCCTTGTGCAGCCTTTTCTGGCCGGATCGGCTATTATCACGTCAGGCCGCTCTCCTCGGCTGTAAAGTATCTCCGCTATCTTTCCTGCGTCACCACATATAAATTCAGCATTGGTAACATTGTTAGCAGCCGCATTTCGCTTTGCATTGTCTATGGCAGGCTGGATTATCTCGACGCCTATTAGCTTTTTCACCTTTTTGCTCATGGACAAACCAATAGTACCTGCACCACAATAGAGATCCAGCAGCGTTTCTTTTCCCGTAAGCTGAGCATAATCAGCTGCAATGGCATAAAGCCGTTCAGCCTGCAACGTGTTCACCTGATAAAATGATAAAGGCGATATCTCAATGTCATTTCCGCACATGATATCATGTATCGTGTCACTGCCATATGCTGTAACAAGTTTTTGCCCCAGAATACAGTTGGTCTTGCGGCTGTTTTCATTGAACACAACACTCTTTATATCAGCATATTTTTTGCATAATTCACCCACAAGTGCATCAAATACACCACGCTTTTTCAAATCAGTTATCACAAGACAGACCATTATCTTACCTGAATGTTCACCCCGCCTGAGATAAATATGCCTTAGCAAACCACTGCCAGTTTCTTCATTGTATGCCTTTATCTTTCGCTCATTTACATAAGTCATTATATCATCAGCTATTGCCTTAAATATGGCGGGCTGCAACGCACAATCAGTGTGGTCACATACACGGTGAGAACGTCTTGAATAAAAGCCGCACACTGCCCTGCCGTCTTGCTCTGCAACAGGATACTGTGCCTTGTTGCGGTATCCCACAAGCTGCTTGCAGCCCTCAAAACTGTCATACTCAGGGTATATTTTGCCTATACGCTCAAAAGAATCCTTGATAAACTGCTCTTTTACACGACATTCTTCTTCATAGCTCATATGACGAAAACAGCAGCCGCCACACTTTGAATATACAGGGCAGTCGTTCTCTACCCTGTGTGCAGAAACGCTTACAATATTTTCAATAATGCCATAGCAGTAAGTCTTGCAAACTTTCACTATCTTGCAGTCTATAACGTCGCCAATAACAGTAAAAGGCACGAAAACTGCAATGCCCTCGTGCTTTCCTACACCATTTCCTTCATTGGTCATGCCGCTTATTTCAAGCCTGACTATCTCATTCTTCTTTAGCATAAAATTCCTCTATCTCATTTTTTCGCTTGAGCATAAGCTCAAAATGCTTGTTGTATTCAAGCGGAAATTTGTAATTGAACACACGTTCAAGCCGACCGCCTGCTTTGTCAACAAGCTTTGTCGAACCGCCTGCACCCATTGCAAGAATGGTCTGGACCTCTTCCATTATATAAATATTATAAAGACTTTCATGACCCTGCTTTGTCCAGCCTATGTTCTCAAGGTTTTCAAGCATATTCTTCTGTCTGTAAAGATAATACGGCAGATAACCGCTCTCAAGCAGTCTTTTTGTTGCATACTCCACCATTTTGTCCGCTGGATTTTTAAGCACTTCCCTGTCGCCGCTGTGATTGAGCCTTGCCGCACGTTTTATAGAAAGCGTATGCACCGTGATATTTTCAGGTGCAAGTTCAATAAGCTTGTCTATGGTTTCCATAAAGCTCTCGACGGTGTCTGTCGGCAGACCTGCGATTATGTCAGTATTTATAGAGTCAAAACCGACCTTTCTTGCCAGTTTAAAGCTGTCAAAAAACTGTGCCGTTGTGTGTTTTCTGCCGATAGCCTCAAGCACGCTGTCATTCAACGTCTGAGGATTTATTGATACACGTCCGCAGCCATTAGCTTTTAGCACTTGCAGCTTTTCTTCTGTTATGGTGTCAGGTCTGCCCGCCTCTACCGTATACTCACGAACTGTTGACATATCAAAGTTGTCGGCTATTACCTTCATCACCCTGTCAAGCTGTGCTGCTGTAAGGGTGGTAGGTGTGCCGCCGCCAAAATATACAGTATCCAGTTTCAGACCGATCTTCTTAGTTATCTTTGCGGTATAGATTATCTCCTCGCAAAGCTTGTTCACATACTCGGGTATAAGTTTCATGCAGCCCTCTATGGACTGTGAAACGAACGAACAATACGAGCAACGTGTAGGGCAAAAGGGCACTGAAACATACAGACTGAAACTGTCATTATCCAGCTTGTCAAGAACAGGCTTTTGTGTTATGGCAGTCTTGTATGCGATATCACACTTTTCCTCACTGCAAAGATATTTACTCTTCATGGTTTCAAATATCTCAGCCCTGTTCATACCCTCGCTGAGCATATCATTCACACGCTTTACAGGTCTTATTCCCGTTATAACGCCCCATTTTGGCACAATGCCTGTGAGTTTGCTCATGGCTTTATAAAGCAGTCTTGACAGCGAAAGCTCCATATCGCAATCAAAAGGCACATATTCTTCTTTTTCACAGACACTGCCATTGTATTTCACTGTTACGCTCAGACGGACATTATCTTCGTTTACTTTCTTTTGTGCAAAAACATAATCGTCCTCAGTGTCTATGGTGTCAGAAAAAATATGCGTAAAAAGCGTCGCAGGGATAAAAAGTTTCATTACCCCCTCAAGCTCATATTTATAATCGTTGCCGCTGAATATCAGAGTCATTTCAAAGCCTCCGCAGCCTGCCTGAGATATGGATTATATTTTCTCTCGGCGTCCAGTGTGGTAACATTCATATGCCCAGGATATACCGTGAGATTTCCACCAAGGTCAGCAATTTTTGTCAGCGACTTCATAAGAGCCGTGCTGCTGCCGTCAGGCATATCAGTTCTGCCAACGCTCCTTGAAAAGAGTGTATCTCCTGAAAACATATTCATGCCGCAGATAAAGCATACGGAACCGCTTGTGTGACCCGGAGTTTCCAGCACGTCAAATTCAAGCTCATCAAGCTTTAATATATCATCTTCCGTAAAGACTTTTACCTCGCCGGTATAATTTCTGTGACCTCTTATCCTGAAAAGATTTGCCAGCATACCTGCATCATCAGTAAGTTTCGGCTTATCCATAACATGGATATACACCTCGCAGCCTGTTCTGTCAACAAGGTCTGCCACCGCACCGATGTGGTCAAAATGGCCGTGTGTAAGAAATATCTTTTTCAGCGTCAGACCGTGACCCTCTATTTCGCTAAGTATATAATCAGGGTCGGCAGGAGCGTCAATGAGAACGCAGTTATTCTCTTCGCTTGCAACGATATAACTGTTTGTTTCGCAAACGCTCAGCGGTTTTAACCTATATATTTTCATTTCCTGTCCTTTCTTATTTACCACTTCTCTCAACAGAAATTACATTTTTGATTTTCTGGAGTTTGTTTATAACATTGTTGAGCTGTTCCATTCCTGCGATGCTGACTGTTACCGACAGCATTGCATTGCCGTTTTTCAGCTCTCTTGAAGTAGATTCATAGATAAAAATGTTTATCATTGCCAGTGCAGATGAAACGTCCGCCAACAGACCTATTCTATCCACTGCAACGATATCAAGGGTACACTTAAAGTAGCCCGTATGTTTCTCTGAACTTTCCCACTTGACGTTTATCCAACGTGCGGCGTTCTCAGGGTCATCTTTCTGCGAAAGATAGTTTACGCAGTCTTTCTTATGCACTGATATACCATGACCTCGTGTGATAAAACCTATTATCTCGTCACCTGGCAGCGGATTGCAGCACTGTGCAAACTTTATAGCACAGTTGTCGATACCGTCAACGATAACGCCTGTGGAATTTTTAGAAGATTTTATCTTATTCTCAAGCTCAGAATTATCCGACTGTGCCTTCTCGCCGTATTTTTTGTTATACTCAGATTTCAGCCTCTGCATTACCTTTGAAAGCTGAACTCCACCATAGCCGATAGCTGCAAAGAAGTCATCAAGGGTATCACAGCTGTGTCTGTTCATATCCATTTTGAGGAAGTCCTCAAGTTCTTCCTCGGGCACTCTTATATTGTTTCTGCGGAACTCTCTTTCAAGTGCATTTCTGCCCTCAAAGATATTTTCCTCACGTCTTTCCTTTTTGAACCATGAACGTATCTTTGACTTTGCCTCGTTGGTCTTACAGATATTTAGCCATGAACGGCTAGGGCCATGACCAACAACATTTGTCGTAAGTATCTCGATTATCTCGCCAGTTTTTATCTGATAGTCATAAGATACCATTTTCTTATCGACCTTAGCACCGCACATCTTATGACCGACCTGTGTGTGGATAGCATAGGCAAAGTCGATAACAGTTGAGCCAACTGGAAGAGTTATCATGTCGCCCTTAGGAGTGAAAGCAAAAACGTCCTCAGGTGCAAGGTCATTCTTGATCGCTCTGACTATCTCTTCCACATCATTGGACTCTTGCTGGGATTCGATTATCTGTCTTATCCATGCAAGTCGCTGGTCGTCCTTAGAACTGCCCTTTACGCCCTCTTTATATTTCCAGTGTGCGGCGATACCATATTCAGCAGTCCTGTGCATTTCCCATGTTCTTATCTGAACCTCGAAAGGTATTCCCTCTCTGCCGATAACAGTGGTGTGCAGCGACTGGTACATATTAGCTTTAGGTGTGGAAATATAGTCCTTGAATCTGTTCGGGATAGGTCTGAACATATCATGGATTATACCGAGCACATTATAGCACTCAGTAACTGTATTAACGATTATTCTTACGGCATAGCGGTCATATATCTGGTCTATTTCCTTACCATCACGGTAGACCTTTTTATAGATACCATAATTGCTCTTTACTCGACCCTCAATCTGCGGAACAGGGTCAAAATCCTTTTCGAGCCTGTCATGTATCTTGTGCTTGATATTTTCTACCAGCTGTTCACGGCTGCCCTTGCGAAGTTTCATCTGCTCATCTATCTCGGCGTAGGCATAAGGGTCAAGATAGTAAAACGCAAGATCTTCAAACTCGTCTTTGATAGAACGAATACCAAGTCGATGTGCAATAGGAGCGTAGATGTTCATTGTTTCGTGAGCAATGGTCCTGCGTTTTGAATCCTTGCAGTAATTAAGAGTACGCATATTGTGAAGTCTGTCTGCAAGCTTTATGATTATAACACGGATATCCTCGCTCATTGCTAGAAGTATCTTTCTGATATTCTCGGCTTTTTGCTCGTCCTTAGTGAAAGTTTCCACCTTTTTCAGCTTTGTAACGCCGTTTACAAGCATTGCAACGTCAGTTCCGAAATTCTTTTGCAGTTCTTCCAGTGTGCACGGAGTATCCTCCACAACGTCATGAAGAAGTGCGGCACAGATAGTGTCAGTATCCATGCCAAGCTCAAGAAGAATATACGCAACTGAAAGCGGGTGAGTAATATAAGGCTCGCCCGACTCTCTCTTCTGATCGTGATGATATTTTTCAGCAAGCTCATATGCAGAAACTATTTTTGACAGGTCATACTGTCTTTCGCCGTCCAAAATTTTCTGAATAAGCACGTCAACTGAACCAACCGACCTCTCGCCTATATGCTCAGGTCTTGACGCCTCAGGCACTGCGTCTGTATTATCAGGTGCAGACGTTGGAACAGGTTCTTCCTCAAACTGCTCTTTCACATCAGCCTCAGCAGGCAGATCTGCCTCGCCGACAGTCTTTATCTCAGGTATATTTTCTATTTTATCCATTTCAGCAGGATCAAGCACTATATTTTCTTTATCTGACATTTCAGTTACCTGCCTTTCCAAGCATTTCATTAAGCTTAACGAGAGTTTCTGAATCTTCAAGGTTTACCTTATGTTTCGGCACAACATAGCTTATCTTCATAGTCGCAGGTCTGAACTCGATAAGACCTTTATCTCTGAAAATATCTATGCAGATATGCAGCTTACAATAATTCATGCTGTCGCCTGATATCTTCATAAACAGATTATCAAGCGTGATATTTTTAACTGCACTTATGTATTTATAAACGCCGATAAGCTCCTGCCTTGTTGGTATTATTTTTCGTATAAAGCTTGCAGGAAGAGTTTCGCCACGCATAAGCTTTTCATAGCAATCCTTAGCTGCAAAATATCTATCCTGCTTAACGCCGCTGAGCCTATAGTCAAGCACCTTTATAGACACCGATTCACGGTTGTTGAACACATTCACGCCAAGTTCCACGAGCATATCCAGCTTATCCCCCACCGTGAAACAAGCTTTTTCAGGAGCAAGCGAAAATATCAATGCCTGACCTCTGTAACTGCCGTATGAAAACTCTATTTTAGTATGCTTACCCTGTGACAACGGAATGATCTTATCCACTCTTGCACCAAGCATTGCAAAAACAGGCACAGGATTTTCAGCACCGAAAGGCTCCATGCTTGCAAGACCCTTTACATTATCCAAGTTTATATCCTGCGGCATGAGCAGCTTATCAGCGACCAGTTCAACGCTTGGAAAATTATCCATAGTATCGCTGTATTCATATACCATTTGCGTAAATTTATCGATATTTTCAGCTTTGAGCGAAAGACCTCCGGCACATTCATGTCCGCCGTATTTTTCAAGAACTTTGCCGCAATGCTGAAAACATTTGAATATATTAAAGCCCTTTACACTTCTTGCCGAACCTCTTGCGTTGCCATCGTCATCAATGGAGATGATAACATTAGGCTTGCCGTAAAATTCAAGTATGCGAGAAGAAACGATACCCACAACACCGTGATGCCAGTCATGACCCGAAAGCACCAGTACTCTATGATTCAACACCTCAGGGTGAGCATTTATATGATTAACTATTTCTGTCATTATCTCAGTTTCCGTTTGCTTACGCTGGGCATTTAGGTTAAGGAGCATATCAACATAGTTCTCAGCGTCCTCAGGGTCTTCACTCAGCAGTGTTTTTACAGCGGTCAGCGGTGAACCAAACCTGCCTGACGCATTTATAACAGGTGCTATCCTGAAAGCAATGCCCGTTGAATCAAGTGCGTTTCTATCAAGCTTTGCCTTGTCTATAAGGTAATTAAGTCCCATGCTCTCAGTATTGGCAAGGTATTCAAGACCACGCTTGACGATAGTGCGGTTTTCACCAGTCAGCGGCACAACGTCTGCCACCGTACCGATAGCACAAATGTCGGCATACTGTTCCATGACCGTATCATAACTGCCGCCGTCAAGTGCTGCACAAAGCTTGAATGTCACTCCAACGCCTGCAAGATCTTTATAAGAGGACGGACAGTCCGCACGGTGTGGGTCAACGATAGCCCTTGCCCTCGGCAATTTCTCAGGAGGCTGGTGGTGGTCTGTAATAACAAGCTCCATGTCAAGTTCGGCAATTCGTTCCGCCTCATCAACTGCTGAAATGCCGTTATCGACGGTGACAATAAGCTTTACTCCCTTTTCGGCAAGCATTTCTATAGCGGCAATGTTCATGCCATATCCTGCCTCACGTTCAGGGATATAGTACATAACATTCGCACCCATGCTTTCAAGATAATTATAAAGTATGGTAGTCGAAGTAACTCCGTCACAATCATAGTCGCCATACACGCAAATAAGCTCATACTTATCAACTGCGTTATTTATGACCTCAGCAGCTATCGCCATATCCTTTATAAGGAAAGGGTCGCTCAACTCTTCGCCTTTGAAAAACTCGACAAGGCTGTCAAAGTCAGTAAAACCTCTTGAAGTCATGACATCAAGGGTAAGACTTTTAAGATCGCACTTGTTAAGAAATTCAGCAGTTTTTACTGGGTCAGGTCTGTTTATTCTCCATTTTTTCATACAGAAATATTCCTTTACGCAAAATTACATTCATAATCTATTATATCACATATACAGCCTTTTTTCAAGTGTCGTCAACAAAAAGTAAAGAAAAATCCAATGAAAAAAGCACTGTAGGATATTCCCACAGTGCTTTTATTATTCTATCAACACTTCACTGTCTCCGCAGACGCAGCAACAGCATTTTTTCCGTATTTCTCATTGCCAGTAGGCTTATCACCGACCGGACTGAATGTCGGAACTATCTTTTCGACCATTTCAACAATGTCTTTATCATTGTTATAGCTTGCACGGGCAAGCTCCTCAAGCTGTCCAAGGAAAGTGAGAGTGTCAAAATGTATAGGCTTTCCAATGTGGATAAGATCGTTATCCGTTTTCATCATGCCTTCTTCTGCCATAAGCTTTTCTTCATAAAGCTTTTCACCTGGTCGCAGACCTGAGTATACTATCTTGATATCAACATCAGGCTTGTAACCTGAAAGTCTAATAAGGTTTCTTGCAAGAGTATCAATCTTCACAGGTGCACCCATATCAAGAACGAATATCTCGCCGCCCCAAGCATAAGTTCCCGCCTGAAGAACAAGGCTCACCGCCTCAGGTATGGTCATGAAATATCTTATGATATCAGGGTGAGTAACTGTGACAGGGCCGCCTGCCTCTATTTGCTTTTTAAACAGCGGTATAACTGAACCGTTACTTCCAAGAACATTTCCGAAACGCACAGCAACGAACTGTGTTCCCTCACGGTTATTATTCTTTACGCTCTCGACCTTGATAGACTCGCCGCTTTTGAGATCATTAACGGCAATATCATCGATAGGGTTACCAGCAAGCTGACCGCCTGTCACCTCGTCAACATGGGCGTGGAGCATTGGCAAAAGATCAGTTCTGCCAGCCTTGCTGATAGCGTCCATGCTCTGAATGACCATTTCACAAAGTCTTTTGCTTGCACCCATTATATTAGTAGGGTTCACAGCCTTGTCGGTACTTATAAGGACAAAACGCTTTGTGCCATGCTTTAAAGCAGCATAAGCTGTCTTATATGTTCCCACAACGTTATTTTTGATAGCCTCGTTCGGGCTTGTTTCCATAAGCGGAACGTGCTTGTGTGCCGCAGCATGATAAACAATATCCGGCTTATACTTAGCAAAAACATCATTTATCCTTCTGCTGTCACGGACAGAACCGATAAGTGTCACAAGGTTGAGTTTTCCGCCGTATTTTCGCTTGAGCTCCTGCTCTATCTCATAGGCGTTGTTCTCATAGATATCAAAAATTATCAGCTGCTTAGGCTCATGCCCTGCTATCTGTCTGCAAAGCTCACTTCCGATAGAACCGCCGCCACCTGTTACCAATATGGTCTTACCTTTAAGGTGCTGGAATATCTCGTCCATATTTACCCTGATAGGCTCTCTTCCGAGGAGGTCCTCTACAGCCACAGGTTTCATTTTGCTTAAAAGAACCTCGCCGTTAGCTATCTGATATACACCCGGCAACTGTTTCATTTCACAGCCTGTTTCCTTGCATATATTCAGGATATCTCTCTTATTCTCAGGCGTTGCAGTCGGTATAGCGAAAAGTATCTGATCAATATTATACCTTTTGACGCACTCCATAATACAGTCACGTCCGCCAATGATAGGAACGCCGTTTATGTTTCTTCCCCACTTGTTAGGGTTATCATCGATAACGCAAAGAGGTCTTGCCTTTGCACGTGCAGACATCATAAGCTCTTTGAGTATCATCTGTCCTGACGCACCAGCACCGATTATCATTGCATTATGCACAGCCGCCTGATTAGTCACCTGCTTTGCTCTTATAAGCATTACATACCTATAGGCAAAACGTATAGCCGTCACCAGTACGAACTGAGTTCCTGCACCGACAATGTAATATGCCATAGGCATACGTCCGAACATTGCTGTTATACCAACAGACTGAAAAAGCGTTGTCACAATAGATGACATGAATATCCTTGTCAGTTCGCCAAGGCTTGCAAATCTCCATACACTGTTATAAAGCTTGAACGCAAAGAATATCACGATACAAAAAGCAGTGTAGATAGGTGCAAATTCCAGGTATGCACGCATATATTCCTGCGGTATAGAGGAATATGTAAAATCAAATCTGATGAACAGACCGAACATATAAGACAGATTTATCACAACAATGTCATAAAAGAACAGAAAAAACGATATGAGCATCCAATGCTTTATCTTTTTGTTCTTCCACACCTGAGCTGTGCCCTCATTTGTTTTCTCCATAAATAGAACTTACCTCCGCCAAAAACCTAAGCTTTTAAGAATCTCAGACACTCACCCATCAATGAATGTAAAATCCAGCATTTTCAATATAATCTATATATTGCCTAAAAAACAAACTCACTGTCAGCCTCATTTAACAAAGCTGACTTCAAAATATTATCAGAATGCTTTATGTTTTCAGCACTCACTCTCTTAGTTATTAAATCAAAATTAGGCTTTCTGTCACCCATATTATGTGCGTCGCTGCCAAAGACAAAATCTCTGCCGCTGTCAATAAGTTTGTTAGCAAAGCGTCTTGTCCCAAAGCTTTCCAACGCCTCAGCATTTATCTGAAAAACTGCGTCTACCGACAACAGACCGCTTAACTCAGACTTGGAATACAGCCCCATATACCTGTTGACATGAGCGATAATGGGCAGAAGTCTGCGAGAATTGACGACATCGTCGATCTCCTCAACTATCCAATCGCTGTAGTTTGAAAAAGGCGGCTCAAGCAGAATAAGTCTAGTTCCGCTGATGCAAAGTTTTTCAAGACCCTCAAGTTCGCTAATTCCTTTTTCTATGGCAACCTCAGCACCTATATGTATATCACTCACCACAGGACTTTCCGCCATGAGCTTTTCATACGCTCTGCTGCGTATTTCAAGAAAGTCATCAAGGTCTGTCCTGTGTGCATGAAAATGCGGAGTGGCCGCAATAGTCCCTATGCCCTGCCGTTTCATCATCTTTATCATTTTAAGAGATGTTTCAACGCTGTCAGAGCCGTCATCAATGTTTGGCAGTATATGGCTGTGATAATCAGTAGTCACCGTAGTATCTCCGTAAATGTCCTAGTTTTCAGCGGAAGTGTCTTTAGTTTCCTTACCGCCGTATCTGTAGCCGTAATCATATTTATATTTGTAATTATACTTATAGCCATAATGCGAACCCTTCTTGGCAGAAATGTCGTTAAGAACAAATCCAAGGAGATTGCAATTAGCTATTTCGAGCTTTTTCATTGACTCTTCTATCTCGGAAAATGTTGTCTTTCCGTATCTTGCAACGAGCAGAACGCCTGCCACCTCGTCAGCAAGACCCATAACGTCTGTTACAGGCAGAAGTGGAGTACCGTCTATGATAACATAATCGTACTTTTGCTGAACGAGTTCAAGAAGTTCACGCATCTTCTCCGACGCAAGCAGCTCAGACGGGTTAGGAGGTATAACTCCTGATGTAAGGAGAGCGAAATTTCCGTTCTTGTTCTCGTGAACACACTTTTCAAACGTGCTCTCGCCGCTGAGTATAGTGGAAAGTCCCACATTGTTTTTCAATCTAAAGTTTCTGTGCTGAACAGGCTTTCTCATGTCAGCGTCTATCAGAAGAACTCTGTTCTCAGTTTCGGCCATTGACACCGCAAGGTTAGCGGCAGTAACAGATTTACCATCACTTGGATTCGGGCTGGAAACAACAACTATCTTATTTCTTGTTGTTGAAAGTGTGAACATAAGGTTCGTTCTCATTGTCTTATAGTTTTCAACAACATTGAAAGGTATTTCCTTATTGTTAAGCAAAAGCTTTTTCTTTCTGTCGGCAGAAGAACCGTTATCTTTCTTTGAGAGTTTTCCTCCGATATTCATTATCTCGCCGACGATAGGTTTCTGATAAGTTTCACCCAGATCATCGGAATCCTTAACGGTGTTGTCAAAGAAGTCGATAACAAGTATCACAAGTGCAGAAAGCATAAGTCCGCTGATAAAGCCAAGTGCAGTATTTTTAGTTACATTCGGCGAAACTGGTGTGTTATACACCTCGGCGTCGCCGATCTTCTCTACAGAACCAGCACCTACAACTCTTATGAGAAAGCTTGGTGCGACTTCTGCCATGATATTACAAAGATCAGCCGAAAGCTTTGCATTTGTAGTTGTCGCAGTTATTTGCAAAACCTCTGTCTGATTGACGGCGGTCATATTATAAGCGTTTCTAAGTCCGCTTTTTGAAACTCTGCCACTCGTTACTGTGAAATACTTTGAAAGTTCCTCCGGAGAATACATCTCAAGCAGCTTATCGCTGACTTCATTCATAACCGGATCGTCAGTCAATATTACAATATATGTCTGAACCAAAGACTTAGACGCATTGATATCCTGAAGATCAACATTTGTCTTGTCCTGTCCTGATGGCTGAGCGTCAGCACTCTTTACATACATTGATATGTGCGATTCATATTTTTCGCTCATAACAAATTTTGAAACAAAGAGAGCAAGAAAGGCACATATCAGCGATGCACCGATAATATACCACACCTTGCCCAACAGCAACACAAGCAGATCCTTGATAGTATACTCCTTTTTCATGTTTGATAATTCACCCTATCATTGATATTTTCTATTATTTCTCCAAAAAATAAATCGTACAATAATAATTTTATCATATTCTATTCAAAAAGTCAACTTAAAACGATACGTTTTTTTGTATTTAATCAAGAAACTGGATTTTTGGAGCAACTAACAAGAATAGCACCAAAAACGTTTAAGTATTTGTCTAAAAAAACAGATTACACAGATTACTGCGTGCAATCAGCAGTCTTGCCAAGAAGTCTGTCACGCTGTTCTCCGAATGCCTTATTTATCACTCCAAGCTCAGCACCCACCAGTACAGCAGCAATAACAGTACCCACGCCGACACTTCCAAGGCTGTGAACAGCTATGAGGCAGGTAACGGCAGAAACAGCTACCATTGTGCAGTCAAAACCTATTTTGACCTTAGAAAATTCAACTCCGCTCGCCTGTGACACTGCCTGCATTGCTCCCTCACCTGCCAGCGGCATAAGGTCAGCAGGAAGATACATAAATATGCCAAGAGCGATAAACACTGTGCTTATAAGCATCATTGCAAGTCTTATGACAATGTTGTCAGTGGCTGGCAGAAGTGATGCAAAGTAGTTGCAAAACGTGGTGAAATATCCAAAAATTACTCCCACAATGACCTGCAAAAGATTGATATACTTGAATTTCTTACGCAGCAGCAAGATTTGCAGCAGAACAAGAGCACAGTGGAAAATTATAGTTGCTTTGCCCATTTCGATCCCACACACGCAAGTCATCGTGCAAGGTATGGAGCTTACCGGTGATACACCAAGATTTGATTTGACCGAAAGGGCTATGCCTATGGTCATAAGAAACAGACCTATGAAATACATAGGCACTCTGACTTTTAAATTCTTCATTTTACTTTCCTCTATTATCCAAATTTACTTTCCTTTTCATATATGTAATGCCGACAATATCCGCAAGCACCCAGCCTATAGGTATTGACAGCCATATGCCGAACACGCCTATCATCTCAAAGCTTGAGAGAAAATAAGCCAAAGCAACTCTTGTTCCAAGAGATATCACTGTGAGCACGAGGGACATTTCAGGGCGGTTAATGCCACGGTAATAGCCATAAAGCAGAAACAATATCCCTATGCCAACATAAAAAGAACCCTCCGTTATGAGATAACGTGAGCCTACGGCGATGATATCAGTTTGATCGCTGCGGACAAAAAGTCCCATCAGCTTGTCAGAGAACACTGCAACAAAGACAGATACAGCGGCACAGAAAAGTGCCGAGATACCGCAGGAATATCTGACGCAGCTTTTTATCCTGTTATATTTTTTTGCACCGTAATTCTGTGATATGAACAGCGAGAAGGCATTGCCAAACTCCTGTGCAGGCATATAAGCAACGGTGTCTATCTTTACCGCTACCGTAAACGCTGCCATAACAGTTGTGCCAAAGCTGTTTACAAGACCTTGTATCATAAGTATGCCGAAATTCATGACAGACTGCTGGACAGACGCCGCCGTTGACATTCGCACGACTTCACTTACACTGCAATCCTTAAAAGCAGATCTTCTCATCGACAGCCGCAGCAGCGGTTCTTTCACAAGAGAATAAACACAAAGCCCCACGCCTGACACAGCCTGAGCGATCACAGTAGCATATGCTGCACCCTTTACGCCCATATCCATATAGGCAACGAACGCCACGTCAAGCGGGATATTCAGTACGGAGCTGCTGCCGAGAAAAATCAGCGGCGTAATGGAATTACCAAGACTCCTCAGCATAAACGAGTAAAAATTATACAAAAAAATAAATATGATACCAGACAGGATCACATTCACATAGTCAGAAGTCAGGGGTATTATTTCTACAGGGGTACGCAAAAGCCGCAGAATACCGTTTGAAAAGCAAAGAATAATAAGCTCTGTCACCACGGTAACAGAGCCTATAATTACAAATGAAATATTCAGACAGCTTTTAAGCCGACGTTCATTCTTTTCACCAAAACAATAGGAAACGAGCGAGCTGCTGCCCATGCACAGACCTATTATTATGGAGTAAAGAAATGTGGTGAGTGTGTATGTACTTCCCACCGCCGCAAGAGCGTTCTCGCCAAGATATCTGCCGACTATAAACGTGTCGGCAATATTATATACCTGCTGCAACAGGTTTCCGAGTATCATTGGTCCTGAAAATGCCAATAGCGATGAAATTATCCTGCCGTTTGTGAGATCTCTTTTCATGCTTTCTCTATCTCGATACTCAGGCAGTCTGTTTTACTGAGTTTGCAGCTAAGCTCATCAGGCTGGTGTGTGCCTGCATAGAGAGTGAACATCTGAGCGAACTGTTTCCTTTCGCCGATATCAGACACAGTTGTGAACGCTTTGTCAGATATCGGGATATCTACGTCAAGCTTTTCGCCTTTCTTTATAAAAATTCGCTTAAATCCGCACAGAATAGGATAGGTCGGTGAGTTGTCCTCATGTGCTTTTATGTAAAGTTCAATTACTTCACAGGTATCGCAACCGCTATTTTCTACTAAAACTCTAGCTGTGCCATTGTTGTATTCAAATCCCGTAACAGCTACATTTCCGTAAGTTAAGCCATATCCAAAAGGATAGAGGATATTGTCTCTTGTGTATCTATATGTCCTGTCTGACATAGAATAATCCGTAAAGTCAGGTAGCTTGTCAGCACTATCATAGAACGTAACTGGCAATTTTCCTGAAGGCGATACCTTTCCGAAGATAATATCAGCAAGTGCCCTTCCGCCTTCTGAGCCAGAATACCATGCATGGATAAGAGCGTCACAATCATGCTCGATATTTATTGAACTTCCGGCGGCACAAACCACTATCATAGGCTTGCCAATAGCCGCAACACGTCTTATCAGTTCACGCTGACTTTCAGGCAGGCGGAGATCATTTTTATCCCCTGACGAAAACTCATTGCCTGTATCTCCCTCTTCGCCCTCTATAGTTGCATCAAGACCAACGCACAGTATAACAACATCAGAATTTGCGGCGGCAGCCTCAGCCTCGGCGTATCTGTCACCAGCCTGTGCAAGACCTGAAACTCTGTCCTTATACAAATGACAACCCTCAGCATAGAGAACTCTTCCCTCAAATGCGTCCTCGATGCCCTCAAGGAAAGTTATATATCTGTCAGCCGTACCGTTGTAATTGCCTTCCAAAGCCACTCTGCTGTCTGCGTTAGGGCCAATGACTGCTATGGTAGATACCGACTTTTTATCAAGCGGCAAAATTCCGTTGTTTTCAAGCAACACCATTGACCTTACTGCACAATCATATGAAACCGCTTTGTGTTCAGGACAAGACACAACACTATATGGTATGCTATCATATTCTGTAGATTTATCAAACATACCCAGTCTTATGCGAGTTCTCATAAGTGCAACGCAGGAATTTCTGATATCTTCTTCTGTAACAAGTCCTTTATCGAGTGCAGATAAAAGGTTCACATATGTACAGCCGCAGTTTACGTTACAGCCTGCTTTAAGTGCCATAGCAGCGGATTCAACAGGAGATGATGTCACCATATGATGCTCGTGAAAATCTCTTATTGCCCAGCAGTCTGAAACAAAATAGCCGTCGAAACCCCATGAATCGAGCTTACCCATAAGAAGTTCACTTGCACAGGATGGCTCTCCGTTGACACGGTTGTAAGCTCCCATTACACCCTCAACGCCTGCGTCTTTCACAAGCTCTTCAAAGGCGTACAGATAAGTTTCTTCAAGGTCTTTCCAGCTTACCTCAGCGTTAAATTCATGTCGCACCGCCTCAGGTCCGCTGTGGACTGCAAAATGCTTTGCACAAGCAGCGGTTTTAAGCACCTTACCACTGCCCTGCAAGCCCTTGACATACGCCTTGCCGCACTCAGCCGTGAGATAAGGATCTTCACCATAAGTTTCGTGACCTCTGCCCCACCGTGGATCTCTGAAGATATTTATGTTAGGTGCCCACAAAGTCAGACCTTTGTAAATATCCCTGTCGCCACGTTTTGAATATTCATTATATTTTGCACGAGCCTCAGTTGAGGTGATATCCGCCGCCTTGAACACAAGGTCAGTGTCAAACATAGCCGCCAGACCTATAGCCTGAGGGAACATTGTTGCAGTTCCGCTGCGGGCAAGTCCGTGGATACCCTCGTTCCACCAGTTATAGGCATGTATCCCCAGTCGTTCAACAGCAGGAGCGTCATATCTCAGTTGTGAGGCTGCCTCTTCTATTGTCATTTCATTTACCAAAGCCTCTGCTCTCTCCTGAGCTGACAGGCTTTCATCAAGATATTTCTTCATAAATTCTCCTTACGCATTACATTTTACTATACATAAAGATTATACACCCTAACGAGATAGTGTGTCAAGGTATATAACTGTCTCTTATACACATCTGACGCTGCCGACGATAAGGCTC
>ERZ1027056.2-NODE-2-length-219080-cov-14.768195_pt1 | contig 219080 bp, 207 predicted proteins | sample MGYA00519427_ERZ1027056 | MGnify/ENA primary metagenome ERZ1027056 (study PRJEB26926, sample SAMN06164570) | human gut metagenome | biome: ENVO:00009003; feature: ENVO:2100002; material: ENVO:00002003 | host: Homo sapiens | place: USA | collected 2012 ... | reverse complement strand
GAGATGCTCAGGAGTCTCGTGGGCTCGGAGATGTGTATAAGAGACAGATTTTTTGCACAAGTTTTTCATCTTCCCTTGTGCCGGATACATATTGTATCACATATGCTTTGCAAAAGCTGTCGAAACATGACTAATAGTTCTCGTCAACTGCCTCGCCTTTAAGGACTCTGTCCATATTGGCAACGAAGGTATCTACCCATGTTGACTGTATCCTGAACGAGGTCTCGCCGTTGAGCTTTACTACCGAACGTCTTGAGGAATCTTTATAAAGCTCCATAACGTCCTTTTTGCCGTCCTTGCGGTCGAATGTTATGGTCAGGTAGCTTTCGCCCTCAGGGTCTGTGAAGTATATCTCGTTTGTTGGGCAGCCCATAAGATACTGATAGAAGGTTTTGAAATTATCAACATCAAGCTCCTTGCCGTCTGTTGTGACCTTTGTTACCTGTGCGGTAGTTTTGCCGTCAGAATCTGTATCAGCACTTGTGCCTGAGCTTTCGACCTCATAGGTGGTCTTTTTGCCGTTATATACTACCTCAACGTCTTTAAGGTCGACAAGATAGTTTGAAGTCATAAGGCTTGTGATAACGTCCTCGGCTTTGACTGTTGCCCATGGGAGGCTGTCTGCTGAAACGAGGTATATAGCGTCAACGCCCTTTACGCCCTCGAAGTAGCAATAATATGCTGACACGGTATCGGTAGTTTCGCTGCTGTCGCCTGCGGTAGCATAGACAGGGTCGCCTATTTTAAGGGTATAGTCATAGCCGTCACCTGAAAGCCTTACTGTTGCGAATGGGTCGTCAAGACCATGCTCTTTCATTGCCTTTTCGTCAGGCTCTATTATCTCGCAGCTCTGAGCTGTAAGTCCCCACATACCATGGGTGGTAGTGGAAGAATTTGTTACGTTCAGGTATGAGAAGATAGGTTCTGTCATTACCTGACCTGAAAGTCCCTCTATCTCGTTAGGGTTGTTTTCAAATGCCATTTCATAGTCAAGGTCTTTTCTTGTAACTGTTTCCTTGCCATAGTCAGGCCAAGCGTCATCAGACGGTTTTGCAAGGAGCGTCAGTGACGCATAGGCTGTGACAGGGTCGGTATAGTGTGAAAGCCTTGTGCTCATTATCATATAGACTGTTTTCTCATCGTCAAGGCTGACATAGGTATATCTCTCGTTGCTTGGTGAAACAGAGCCTACATGAACGGTAGTGGCAGTGCCGTCGCTGTATTCAACGGTGAAATCCGCTGTTGGCTTATCAAGGCCGTATTTTGACATATCCTCAACATTTTCTTCAACAAGCTTTTTAGCCTTGAAACTGTCAAGATTAGATATCATTGAGGACTCGGCGGTGGTATTTGCATTTATGCTGCCAAGTTCAGGTATGCTCCATGTGGATTTGCCTGACTGTGACTTGCTTATGGAATACTCGCCGTGTTCATTTGACACCTTTACGCTTGTGATATCGTCGCTTGATTTTGTGAGGATAACAACGCTCTCGTCCTCACTTGAAACTGCTGCTGTTGACGATGAGCTGGAGTCGGCGTCAGATTTGCCCGATGTGGAATTAAGAAACGCCATTACGCCCACCAGACAAGCCGCAGTTACTCCGCAGATAATGATACCCTGCATTTTACCATTCATTTGTAATTACCTCTGTTATCAACTTATTTACTTATTCTTTCTTCTTACCCAGATAACTATGCCTACCACGAGAACTACTACCGGCACGCCGAGACAGAATGTCCATTTGAGGGCTGTTTTCTGCTGCTGAGTGATATCGAAAACGTTGCCTGTGATAGTTTTAGGTGTAATAGTGATACCTGCGGTCTTTCCGGTAAGACCGTTTATAACGCTTATGAAATACTCGCTGTTCTGATACTGTGAATACTGGAGATAAGTATCTGACAGCAGTCCCTCTGAACCAACTGCGATAACATTGCTATAGAGAGTTTTGTTATCGTCTGTGAATTTTGCCTTTGAGCCGACAGCCATATAGTTCTGCTGACCCTTTACCAAGGCGTCGCCTATCTGCACCTGACCTGTGGTCTGTGATATATTAACATTTGCGGTATAGGCAGAATCTGAGGACTTGAGGTAGGCGTCTGTAGACACCATATCCTGCTGGTCAAAGAGTGTTTTTACAGGGCGGCAGAGAGCTGAAAGGATAGCCGGATTCTCTGTGGAAACGTCCTGTGTGAAGTTATCGGACACATCTGACGCAACTGTTACGCAAGGTGAGTTATAATACTTGCCTGAGTCGCTTTCGCAGATAACACCGTCGCCTATAGCAAGTCCGTACTCTGAGAGGAACTCGTCAAGGTTCGGGGTATCCTCCTGACCGTAAGATGCGATATAAAGGAGCTGTTTGCCAAGCTTTCCGTCATTGTTGAGGAAGTCGCTGACCTTTGTGATATCTTCTTCAAGATAGTCAGTCTTAGGGGCAGGGATAACGACAACGTCTGTATCGGAAGGGATATCCTCGGAAGTTATATCAACTGTGTTCACGTTATAGCCGTTTGCTGTGAGCAGCGTCTGGAAATATGTGAGCTGTGTAAGTTCACTTCTGCCTGTGAGGATAGTAACGTAAACAGGGTTAGGGTCTGTTACGGTCATAAGTGCAGAGGTGAAAGCCTGCTCGGCATTTGAGGACTCAACATAGCTGCCGTAATATGACAGGAACGCAAGGTCGCCGCCTGCCTGCTGAGCAAGGGTATCGATGCTGTAACCTGACTGTGAAAGTTTCTGCTCGAACTCGTCTGTGAATGTAAGAAGGTCGAGCATACCAAGTTTTCTTGTTCTGCTTATCTCCTTGCCGTCCACCTTTGTTTTGGTTTCAAAGATGATATCGAACTGGCTGATAGTATCGGTATACTCCTTAACGATCTCAGGGTGTGAGTCGATATCGACGAAACGATATGTGATATGGTGGTTGAGCTTGCTATAGTTTTTCAGCAGCTCGACAGCCTGTTTATTGTAGGAGCTGTAGTTTGTATAAGTATTCTCGTCGGCGAACACTGTTACCTGAACGTCAACGTTCACTTTCTTTACATAATCCTCTGTATCATTTGAAACTGAGTATATCTTATTGCTTGTCAGGTCGATAGTGACAGGATATCTGTCAAATATCATCGTTGTTACAACGTTCACGAGCACGAGCAATGCAACGAACACGCAGGTGAACACTGTTGCCATTGTGCCGTGTTTGAGCTTTTTGGCATTGAACTTTTTGCCGTTCTTAGCCTTTTTCTCTTTTTTATCTTTCTTGTCTTTATCTTTTTTATCCTTTTCTGTATCCTTAGGGGCGGTCTTTGCAACCTTTTCGTCTGCTACCACGTCTTTAAGCAGGTCTGCACCTGATACAGAGATCTTTTCATTATTATTCTCTTGCATTTCAACAGTCCTCCTTTAGCCCCAGCGGCGTTTTTCAAGCACTCTCACCGTGAGGAAAAGAAATGCCACTATTGCACTCAAAAAAAACACAACGTTAGAAAAGTCAAAAAGTCCGTAGGTGAATGAATAATATCTTTCGCCGAATGATACTTTTTCGCACACTGTTGTGAGCCATTCAAATGGCAGAAGATTGCCTATAGTTGACAGGAACGACACAAAGATAAGTGCGATAAAGCTTATTACTGCGGCAACTATCTGGTTCTCTGTGAAAGAAGAGCAGAAGATACCGATAGCTATATAAGCTCCGCCAACAAGTGCCAGAGCAACGATATTGCCCACGACAACGTTCCAGTCAGGTGTTCCGAAAGCGGATACCACAACTGCAAACACGCCTGTGATAGCTATTGCTATAAGGTATATAAGAAACGCTGCGAGGAATTTTCCAACTACTATGCTGCCAAGTCCCACAGGGGCTGTGAGCAGGCACTGGTCTGTTTTGGTTCGCTTTTCTTCGGATATGGTCCTCATCGTAAGTACAGGTATGAGCACGATTATTATCAAAAGCAGTGCACTGAAAACGGAATCAAGCTTTGTATAGCCGCTTTCAAGACTGTAGTTTGCAAACATTATGCCAGCGTAGGCATAGAATGCAGCAAGAAAAATGTAACCGATCGGTGAGGTGAAATAGCTCCTTACCTCTCGTCTGAATATAGCACCCATCAGTCATTCTCCTCCTTGTCGAAACTATCTGCAAGGGCAGGCACAGCCTCGCCCATTGTGAGCTTGAGGAATATATCTTCAAGTGAAAGCTCAGAGGTCTTGAGTTCAAGCAGATACCAACTGTTTTTTACCACTGTTTCAAAAACGTCACGTCTGATATCGATGCCCTCTTTTGCCTCTATTCTTATATCGTTCACGCCGTCCTTATGGCTTGCGTCACAAACGACTTTTTCAACGCCCTTTATGCCCTGCATCGCTCTTACTATCTTATCCTTATCGCCCTGTATCTTTGCGGTGAGCTTATGCTCGCCTGAAAGCTTTTGGGACAGGTGCTCCTCGGTATCGTTTGCGACTACCTTGCCCTCATTGATAACTACTATCTTATCGCAGACAGCCTGCACCTCAGAAAGGATATGGGAAGAAAGGATAACGGTATGATTTTTGCCAAGCTTTCTTATAAGAGTTCTTATCTCGATTATCTGTTTAGGGTCAAGACCAACGGTAGGCTCGTCCAAGATGAGCACTTTCGGGTTGCCGATAAGTGCCTGAGCAAGGCCTACTCTCTGTCTATAACCTTTTGACAGGTTCTTGATTATTCTGTTATACACATGGTCGATCTTCACGAGGCTGCATATATCTTTCAGATGTGACACCTTTGGAAGTTTACACTTTTTAAGGTCATACACAAAATAAAGATACTCCTTGACGGTCATGTCCATATAAAGCGGCGGCAGCTCAGGGAGATAGCCTATCTGCTTTTTGGCTTTGATAGGATCTTCGAGGATATCCACGCCGTCAATAAGTGCTTTTCCGTCCGTGCAGGATATGTAGCCTGTAAGGATATTCATAGTGGTGGATTTTCCGGCTCCGTTAGGTCCGAGAAATCCGAGGACCTCGCCGTCCTCTGCTTTGAAAGAGATATTATCAACAGCTTTTTTGTCGCCGTATCTCTTTGTAAGGTTTATAACCTCTATCATTTTATTTCCTCCTCTTAGGGAAAACGTTCATAAGTCTTTACAATTCTATAATACTTATGTGACAGTGGAGTGATAGCTGTACGAAATACAGAGCATTTTAAGTATTTTTAAAGTAGTAACACACTCAAAATGCTCCGCTGATACTTATTTTTGTTTGCCCAAAACGTTAGACAACAGGCTGGTCGGCAGTCGACAGACAACATACGTCGGTCGGTGACAGCTGACAGGGATAATCGGACAGCGGGCGACCTAAGGTCGCCCCTACAGTTTGTCAACGTTCTTGCAGGTCATATTATGACAGCTTTTCAATGCCCTTTCTTATTCTTGCAAGAGTATCTTCCTTGCCGATGAGATAAGATATCTCAACACCGCCGCCAGGAGTGAACGCCTTGCCTGAAACTGCAACTCTCAGAGGCCACAGAACGATACCGTTCTTAACGCCGAGCTTACCGATAAGGTCAAAGAGTGCGTCATGGATATTTTCCTCTGTCCAGTCCTCAACGCCCTCAAGTACAGGGAGGACTGCTTTAAGTGATTCCAGAGAATTTTCAGGATTTGTCTTCATCTTTTTATGTGTATAAAGTGCGATATCATACTCAGGGAGAGCGTCGATAAAGTCTACCATTTCAGGTATCTCTGTGAACAGCTCTGTTCTTGCCTGCAAAAGCTTTGCGACCTCGTTAAGGTCAACGTCATCTCTATGGACAGACTGCTTAATATAAGGGATAGCATACTCTGCGAACTTCTCAGGTGTCATAGCCTTTATATACTTGCCGTTGATAGCCTTGAGCTTAGCAGGGTCGAAGATAGCAGGTGACTTTGAAAGTCCATGGATATCGAACTCCTTAACAAGCTCTTCCAGTGAGAATATCTCGTTCTCGCCCTTTGGTGCCCAGCCAAGCAGAGCGATATAGTTTATAACAGCCTCTTTGAGGTAGCCCTTTTTCATAAGGTCCTCGTAAGATGCGTCACCGTCTCTCTTTGAAAGCTTATGCTGCTTATCTTTCATGATATGCTCAACGTGGATATAGGTAGGAATTTCCCAGCCGAAAGCCTTATAGAGCAGGTTATACTTAGGTGCAGACGCAAGGTACTCGTTACCTCTTACAACGTGTGTGATACCCATAAGGTGGTCGTCAACGACGTTTGCAAAGTTATAGGTAGGCATGCCGTCTGTTTTGATAAGTATTTGGTCGTCGAGGGTAGAGCAGTCAACGGTGATATCGCCGTAAAGCTCGTCATGGAAAGTAACTTCGCCCTCTGTAGGTATCTTCTGTCTGATAACATAAGGAACGCCGGCGTCAAGCTTTTCCTTTATCTCTTCAGGAGAGAGGTTACGGCAATGTCTGTCATACATAGGAGCGATACCGCTTGCCTCCTGAATGGCTCTTACTTCCTCAAGTCTTTCCTTATCGCAGAAACAATAATACGCCTCGCCCTTTTCAACGAGTTCCTCTGCATACTTTTTGAACATACCCATTCTCTGTGACTGGATATACGGACCTACAGGGCCGCCGATATCAGGGCCTTCGTCCCAGTTAAGACCAACGTCTTTAAGTGTTTTATAAATTACCTCAACAGCACCGTCAACGTAACGCTCCTGGTCTGTATCCTCGATACGGAGAATAAAATCTCCTCCATTCTGCTTTGCGATAAGATAGGTAAAGAGTGCTGTTCTCAGGTTGCCTATGTGCATATAACCTGTTGGTGAAGGTGCAAATCTTGTTCTTACCTTGTTCATTTATATCTTCCTTTCAAAATTAATATCAAATGCCGTTTTCCTCAAAATATCTGACCGCCTGCTCTTTGTTCCTTGCTATCTCCTCACGGAGGCTGTTAAAGCTGTCAAACATTTTTTCGGGTCGGAGAAATTCATGCAGTTCAAGTTTAAGCTTTCTGCCGTAAAGGTCGCCGTGATAATCCACGATGAAAGTTTCCGCAAGGGGAGCTGTTTCAACGTGCACGGTAGGCTTTACGCCGATATTCGTTACTCCTGCATACTTTTTTCCGTCTATCTCAACAGTGGAACAGTAAACGCCGAACTTCGGCATTACTCTGCCCTTTGGTATCTGCTGATTTATTGTGGGGAAATCCCACGTTCTGCCACGCTGAAAGCCGTGCTCGACCTCAATGCAAAAGCCGAAATGATAGCCCAGCATTTCATTTGCTTTCGCTATGTCGCCTTCACGGACACAGCGTCTTATTTCCGTGGAGCTTATGACTTCATTGCCCATAAGCAGGGGGCTGACTATCTCCACGTCTATGTCATATTTTTCGCCAAGCTTTTTAAGGTCTATCGCCTTGCCCTTTGCACCTCTGCCGAAAGTGAAATCATTTCCGCAGACTGCACCGCAGCAGTTGAGCTTTTCTTTGAGCACCTTTTTCACAAAGCCCTCAGGCTCCATGCCTTTGAACAATGCAAAATCAGGTGAGAAAAGCACCTCGACCCCAAGCTCAGCCATTTTTTCATGCTTTTCGTCGTCGCTCATAAGCATTTCTATCCTGCCGTCATGGCCCTTTGAGGTCACGGTATCGGTCTTGAAACAGAAAACTGCCGACTGTCCTCCAAGGCTCTGAGCCTTTTGCACAGCCGTTGTTATTATGAGCTGATGTCCTCTGTGGACTCCGTCAAAAAGTCCCAGAGCACACACCGTCTTTTTTTCGGGGATATGCCCGATGTTTGTTATATCCGTCAAAATATCCCTCCGAATAAAACAAGTTATCAGAAATTTTTGAAACTTCTGAAACTGCCATCCTGATAAATGCCGATACCAAGAAAGCTGCTGTCGCTGCCGTAGACACGGTAAAGACCGCCGTCGGCAAGCTCTTTTACGCCCGACTGCTCAGGTCTGAGCTTTACGCCGTTTTTATAAAGCTTTGTTCCCCACTGACCAAGCGTGGTCTTTTCATAGCTTTCAAAGGCCCTGTCAAGTGGGATAAGCATTTCTGACAGCTTATCCTGCCCACAAAGCTCGGCTATCTCCTCTATAGTATAGCAATCCTTTATATCAACGCCCCCTGAATAGGAACGCTCAAGTGAGGTCATCATTCCGCCGCAGCCCAGCTTTTCGCCTATATCGGCGATAACAGAGCGTATATAAGTGCCCTTTTCACAGTCCACCTTTATGACGCCGCTGCGTGAAGTTTCATCATAGTTTTTTACCTCGATACTGTCTATATGGACAGCCCTCGGCTCACGCTCTATCTCCTTGCCTTCCCTTGCAAGCTCATAAAGCTTTTTGCCGTTCACTTTTATTGCAGAATACATAGGCGGCACCTGCATGATATCGCCTACAAATCCGCTTTTGGCTTTTTCAAGCTCCTGAAAGCTCACCGACTTATCGCTGGTCTCAAGCACTTTTCCCGTGCTGTCCAAAGTATCGGTGCTTACCCCAAGCTGAAAGCCTGCAGTATAGATCTTTCGTCTGTCGGGGATAATATCGCAGGCTTTTGTGGCTCTGCCCACAAAAACAGGCAGGACGCCTGTTGCCATAGGGTCGAGAGTGCCTGCATGACCCAATCTTTTTATCCTGAGAACGCCTCTGAGCTTTGCGATAACGTCAAAAGACGTCCAGCCCTCAGGCTTATTCACAGGAAGGATACCGCATATATTATCCTTATTATTTTCCGCCGTCATCAGCCCAAGACCTTTTCAGCATGTTTGAGGAGCTTGTCCTTCACCTCTTCAAGGCTGCCTGTTATCTCGCAGCCTGCGGCTCTTATATGTCCTCCACCGCCAAACTCACGGCAGAACGCTGATGCGTCTATCTCGTCGTCACTTCTCACTGATATCTTATAGACGTTCTCGTGTCTTTGCTTGACTGTTATGCCTATCTTTACGCCCTCAACAGACAATGGTATGGAGGCAAGTCCCTCGAACTCGGCAGCGTCAACGCCGCTTTTCTCCATAAGCTCCTTTGTGAGCACTATCATTGAGCACTTTCCGCTGCAATAATACTCCATATTCGCTGTGACCGACTGCTCCACCATAAGTCTGCCTCTGCTCTTTATATCGAACATTCTTCTGTTGATATAAGCAAAGTCGATATCATATGACATAAGCTCAGCACAGGCGATATGAGCCTGTGGAGTTGTGTTTTCATACTTAAAGCAGCCTGTATCGGTAGCGATGCCGGTATAAAGACATCTTGCTATCTGTCTTGATATTTTTCTGCCTGACTCCTTGAAGATCTGATACATTATAAGTGCGGCAGCTGATGCGTTGGCGTCAACATATGACTGCTTTGCAAAATACTTATTTGATATGTGGTGGTCGATACAAAGGTCTATCGCACCCTCTTCGGCATACTTTGAAAGGTTGCTGCCAAGAAGATTCGTGTCTGCGATATCAACTGCGATAACATACTTTGCATCAAATTCTTGAGGGTAATAGCCCTCATAGATAAGATCATATCTTTCGGGAAGGCTGTCGGAATTTACAACGTTAGCCTTTTTTCCCATATCTCTCAAAAAAGCACACAGACCAAAGCCTGAACCCAACGTATCTCCGTCGGGGCTTTTATGAGTAAGAATAAGAAAATCATCATTTTCCTTAAATATCCTGAGAATATCCTGAAATGTCATAATACCCTGCCTTTCCCCTCTATTGTTCTTCTTTGTCTTGCTCCTCTTTTTCTTCTTCGGGCAAAACCTCTTTAAGGAGCTTATTTATCTTTGCTGAATGTTCGATAGAATTATCAGCAATGAACTTCAGCTCAGGGCACTTTTTCAGCTTGAGCACGTTGGATATCTCTCTTTTAAGGAATCCCGTTGCGGACTCAAAGCCTTTCACTGCCTCTTTTGCCTTATCATATCCCTCAAAGCTTGACACATACACCTTGCAGAATGAACCGTCGCCTGCCACGTCGCAGCGGACTATGGTGAGCATATCTCCTCCGTGTATCCTTGGGTCTTTAAGATCTCTCATTTTGCCCGATATTATTCTTCTTATATCTTCGGACATACGTCCTGCTCTGTAACCTGCCATAATATCTTTATCTCCTGCTTAAATATGCTCTTACGGGGCGGCAGCTCCGCCCCGTGCGAGTATTTATCAATCTCTGTATTCTTCCATATAAAACGCCTCGAAAATGTCGCCCTCCTTGATATCGGTGAACTTTTCAAGAGTTATACCGCACTCAAAGCCTGCGGCAACTTCCTTAGCGTCGTCTTTGAATCTCTTGAGGCTTGACATCTTATCCTCGGCAACAACGATACCGTCTCTTACGACTCTTATCTCGTTATTTCTGCCTACCTTACCGTCAAGGACGTAAGAACCGGCTACAGTACCAACATTGGATATCTTGTATACCTGTCTTACTTCGATACGGGCTGTTTCGACCTCTCTGTACTTAGGTGCGAGCATACCCTTCATAGCGTCTGTTATCTCTTCTATCGCATCATAGATTATTCTATAAAGTCTGATATCAACGCCGCTCTGCTCTGCGTTCTGCTTTGCAACAGGGTCAGGACGAACGTTGAATCCAACGATGATAGCATTTGACGCATTTGCAAGCATAACGTCGCTTTCTGATACTGCACCAACGCCGCCGTGGATAACTTTAACTCTGACCTCGTCATTTGAAAGCTTTTCAAGTGACTGCTTTACAGCCTCAACAGAGCCCTGTACGTCAGCCTTGACGATGATAGGGAGTTCCTTCATTTCGCCCTCGGCTATCTGGCTGAACAGGTTATCGAGCGTTACCTTCTGATGCTGCTGGAACAGCTCTTCCTTAGCCTCATGCTTTCTCTGCTCAACAAGCTCTCTTGCAAGCTTTTCGTCTGCAACTGCGTTGAACACGTCGCCTGCACTTGGAACTTCGCCCAAACCTGTTATCTCAACAGGTGTTGACGGACCGGCCTCCTTGATACTTCTGCCCTTATCATTGGTCATCGTTCTGATACGTCCAACAGAAGTGCCTGCAATTATAACGTCGCCTGACTTCAAAGTACCGTTCTGAACGAGGAGTGTAGCAACAGGGCCTTTACCCTTATCAAGTCTAGCCTCAACTACAGTACCTCTTGCAAGTCTGTCAGGGTTAGCTTTAAGTTCCTTGACTTCTGCAACGAGGAGGATATTCTCAAGAAGTTCGTCTATACCCATACCGGTCTTAGCAGAAACAGGAACTGCGATAACATCGCCGCCCCATTCCTCAACGACGAGGGACTGCTCAGTAAGCTGCTGCTTTACTCTTTCAGGGTCTGCACCCTCTTTATCCATTTTATTGATAGCGACGATTATAGAAACGCCTGCTGCCTTTGCGTGGTTGATAGACTCGATAGTCTGCGGCATGATACCGTCATCTGCTGCAACAACGAGTATTGCGATATCTGTAACGTTCGCACCTCTTGCTCTCATGGCTGTGAAAGCCTCATGGCCCGGGGTATCGAGGAATGTTATCTTCTTGCCCTGATACTCCACCTGATAAGCACCGATATGCTGTGTGATACCGCCTGCCTCAGTGTCTGTAACGTGAGCGTTTCTTATTCTGTCGAGGATAGATGTCTTACCATGGTCAACGTGACCCATAACAACAACGACAGGACATCTTTCCTGGAGGCTCTCCTCTGGGTCTTCGTCAGTTTCGATAAGTCTTTCCTCTATTGTAACGTGAACTTCCTTTTCTACCTTTGCACCCAATTCTTCTGCGACAAGTGCGGCAGTATCGAAGTCAACTACCTCATTGATAGACGCCATTACGCCAAGGCCCATGAGCTTTTTGATGACCTGAGTAGCTGTTACTTTCAGTCTGCTTGCAAGCTCTGAAACAACTATCTCGTCAGGTATCATAACCTTGAGCTGCTGTTTTCTTGCTCTCTCAAGCTCCAGTCTGCGGAGCTTTTCGCTCTCAGTTTCCTTCTTATGTGAGAACTGCTGTTTCTTTCTCTGCTGAGATTTCTGAGTGAGTTTCTGTTTCTTTGTGAAGTTATCCTTGCTCTTGTTCTGCTTTGAGTTTGCAAGGTTATCATACTTCTCGTTATACTTATCGAGCTCTATATAACTTCCTCTTGTGTCGATAGTTCTCTGTGTGCCAAATGAATCGTTGTCCTCAGAGATAGTATAACCGCCTGTGTTTTCTTTCTTATCAGAAAAACCGCCAAGCTGCTGACGAACGCCATGCTCTTTCTTCTTTGCAGGTTTCTGCTGTTCAGGCTGCTTTTTCTTCTGCTCAGGAGCTGGCTGTTTTGTTTCAGCCTTGACCTCAGGCTTTTTCTCGACCTTTGGTTCTGTCTTAGGCTCAGGCTTTGTTTCAGCCTTTGGAGCTGCCTTTGTTTCAGTCTTTGGAGCTGTCTTTGGTTCAGGTTTCTTTTCAGCCTTAGGCTCTGCCTTTTTCTCCTGCTTTTCAGTCTTAGCAGGTTTCTTGGCAGCTTTCTTCTCTTCCTTTACTGGCTTTTCTTCCTTAACAGGCTTTACGTTGTTTGCATAGAAAGCGTCAAAGCTGTCCACCTGATTGTTCTGTGTATAATACTCCAGAACGTAGGATATCTCCTCAGGTGTGAGGACAGACTGTGTTTTCTTTGGCTCTCCGCCGAGCTTGCCAAGACACTCGATAAGCTCATTATTTGTAACTTTCAGATCCTTAGCCATTTCGCTAAGCTTATATTTAGTTGTTTTCATACTCATAGGCTGTAAAATACCTCCTCATTAAATGCTGTAAAACTCGTTCTCGTCTATCGGGATCTCATCAAGTCCTTTTGCACAGGCTTTTGCAAAGCCGCCCTCGCAGACAGCGATAACTCCTGTTCTCTTGCCGAGCCCGAAGTGTATATCGTCCATTGTTATACCGAGGCTGTAAAGCTTTATCCCGTTTTTATAGCAGTTGAACTTTATCTCCTTGAGAGATTTAGGCGAAAAATCGGTCGCCGCAAACACCGCACAAGCTTTTCCTGTATTGCAGGCGTCCTTTACCATGTCCATACCCATTACAAGCTTTCCTGCTTTTCTGCACATTGTAACAAGCCCTATTTTATTATTCATTTTCTTTAAGCTCGCCCTCCATGCTGTCATATATATCCTCGCTTATCATGCAGGAAAAACTTCTTTCAAACTTTCTGGCTTTTCTTGCTTTCTCAAAGCACTCGACGCTTTTGCAAATATAAGCACCTCTGCCTGATTTTTTTCCCGTGAGGTCAAGGGATATCTCTCCCTCTTTTGACTTCACCACTCTGATAAGCTCACGCTTGGGTCTCATTTCTCCGCACCCAAGGCACATTCTCATTGGTATCTTCTTAGTTTTCATCATCGGCAGCCTCAGCCTTTGCAGAGCTTTCGGATACGATATCTATTTTATAGCCTGTCAGACCTGCTGCAAGCTTTGCGTTCTGACCCTTGTTACCGATAGCCAGTGAAAGCTGGTTGTCAGGAACGGTAACACGGCACTCTCTTACGCCCTCTTCTTCGCTGAGCTCAACGTTTATTACCTCAGCAGGAGCAAGTGCCTTTGCGATAAAGTCGGCAGGGTCTTCGCACCAGTTGATAACGTCTATCTTCTCGCCTTTAAGCTCGTTTACAACAGAAGTTATTCTTGACTTTCTTGGGCCTATGCAAGCACCAACGGCGTCAACGTTAGGATCTTTTGAATAAACAGCTATCTTACTTCTTGCACCGGCAACTCTTGAGATAGCCTTTACCTCTACAGTGCCGTCTGCGATCTCAGGAACTTCAAGCTCAAAAAGTCTTTTAACAAGCTCTCTGTGAGTTCTTGATATCTTGATAGAAGGCTTTCTGTCAGGGTTTGCGATACCGACTACATAAACCTTGATGATATCACCCGCCTTGAGTGTTTCGCCTGGTATCTGCTCGTTTCTTACAAGATAAACTTCGTTCTTGTCGATAGTAAGTATAGCGTTCAGAGTAGCAGGCTCTACCTTCTGAACTGTGGCAGAAACGCACTCATGCTCCTTATCGTGATACTGCTCGATAAGTCTTGCTCTTTCAAAATCCTTGATATCGTGCTTGATAGACTGCTTTGCGTTCTGAGCGGCAACTCTTCCGAACTTTGCAGGGTCGAGAGGTATCTCCACCATATCGCCTACCTTGATGTTAGGGTCATAGGTCTTTGCCTCGTCCAGGAAGATCTCATTGTCAGGGTCGTCAACGTACATAACGTCCATTACTTCCTTGAGTATCTTCATATCCAGCTTTCCTGTGATAGGGTCGATATCTACTCTGATATTCTCGCAGTAAGGATAATCCTTCTTGATAGCTTTCTCTATACCTGATTTTATTTTCTCGATAAGTACCTCGCTGTCAATATTATTTTCCTTTTCCAGATCTGCTAGAGCGGTAAAAAAATCCTTATTCATTTTCTGATCAATCCTTTCATACTTGATGCGGGCTTTGCCCATGTTTATTACAATTCTTCATTCAGAACAAATCTGCGTCGTCATTTAGCTTTACATACGCACAGTCTGCAAGCTTGAACTCCACATTCTCAACGCCGTTCATATCCTCGTCGAGGGTCTGACAAAGTATCTTGTCCTTATCATATCCCACAAGACCCACAACAAACTCTTTCTCGCCGTTTTCGTCTGGTCTTATGAGCCTTACCCTTACAACGTCGCCAATGCAGACTTCAAAATGCTCAGGTCTTCTAAGCTCTCTTCCAAGTCCGGGACTTCCGCACTCGAGCACATAGCTTTGAGATATAGGGTCGGCCTCGTCAAGAGCCTTATTCATAGGTCTTGTGAAAGCCTCGCAGTCGTCCATATCTATGCCGCCGTCCTTGTCGATAAGCACCCTGAGGTACCACGTTGCTCCCTCCTTTTCAAACCTTACGTCCCAAAGGAAAAAGCCAAGCTCGTCTGCGATAGGCTGTGCAAGCTCTCTTACCTTTTCTACCGTAGTTTTCTTTACTTCCATACAGCACCTCCGTTAATGCTCTCTCGGCAACGCCAAACGGCTTTGCCTGAAAAAAAGCCCCATACAAAACCAAAAGACCGGAAGTCAAGTTCCAGTCTTTCATTAAAAGCCTATTGTAATCATTATACCACAAAAAACATTTTTTTGCAAGGACATTCAAAAGTTTTTAATGAAAAGAATTAAATATTCCGTTAATAATTCGTAAACATTCCGTCAACTGACGTTCTTTCCATTCTCCTCAGGGATATCCTTAGGTTTTGCTTTTTCTTTATCCACGGGTTTCTTCACTGTTCCCTCCACGAAATCCAGCGGAACGGTGAACATTATTCCCGTATTGGGCTGAGATAGATCGCCCACAGTATTATAAACTATCTTTCGTGCGGTATCGAGCTGATTATTTTTTATTACTGAGAGGATAGTTCTGTTATCCTCGTCGCCGCTGAAAAGTCCTCTTATGGAGGCACTGAGAAAGCTGCTGTCGAGCCTTGAAAGGGTCATTGCCATACCTGACGACTCGATGATAGTCGCACCCTTGATGCCTGCTGCTGAAAGCCCCTCCAGCAGATAGTCAAGGACATCTGTTTTATTAAGGATTATGACCAGAAGTTTCACTGTATATCGCCCCCGTAAAAGTTTTCCGTCTCAGCGTATCTCTTATTCCTCCGCAGCCGAAGGAGCGGTATCCTTCAGCATTGTCTGAACGCTCTCCTTGAACTTATCCGACACCTTGAAGTGTGAATCGTCTGTCCACTCGCCCTCCGGCACAAGAGCCTCGGCAGGAGTAAGGTTCTGGTCAAGCATATCCTTGAGATATGTTTTTTCGTCCTTGAACTGGGCATTCGTCCAGTCGGTATCGCTGTTTGCGGTGAAAATATTATAGAAGTTATCAAGATTATCCTTTGTGATATTAGCCTGCTGGAAAGCGTTGTTCAAAAGCATTGTAACGGCTGTTCCAAGGAACTTCATGTTGCCGTTCCTGCCCTCTGAGAAAACAGGATACTGGCAGATAAGTCTTATCTGATGACCGCTGAGATTTGTCAGCTCTCCGCTTGGAATGGCTATATCGTTCTCGTCGTTATCCTGAGAGAGATAGTAAAGCTCCTCTTCAGGAGTATATGTAATTCCGCCCACAATATCCGCCGCATTTTCAAAAGCGTCGTTTGTAAGGGAAACATAATTGTCGATAGTGATACCGAAAGTATCGGCAACGGCAGCCTCAAGCTTTACCATTCCGCCTGTTTCATGTATCTCACGCATGGTCTGACTGCCGCTCACCGTGAATGCTGAAACAGGCATCACGATTATCTTCTTGGCGTCAGGTGCGACCCTTATGACCGCTGCGTCTGCAAGAACGCCCTTGCTGTTCACTCTTGCAAAAAGGGTATTGTAAACAGGGCTTTTTATTCCTGAATCTGTATTGCTGTCATCATTGCCTATAACTCCGAACTGTTTGAGGGCGAAAAACGCCAGCATACCGATAACAAAAAGGAATATTATCATTGTTATAAAGTAGACCAGAGCGATAGGTGCCTGAGATCTTCTTTTTTTCTTTTGAGCCATATTATTGATCTCCTTACTTTTATATAATGTATAAGGCGGCAAAGCCTGCCTCGCATAAATTTTTTCGGAAAATTTCAAGAAAACTATTGAACAATTTGCAATTTAGGTGTAAACTAAATAGGACGGTTGTCTGCGTCAGAGTCGATATAGAAAACAGGGTTATCGTCAAGGCACAGGATATTCATTTTAAGACCTGCACGCTTTGCCATGTTTATTGTCTGCAAAGTGCCTGAACCTTTGGCTTTCTCTTTTATGACCCCGATGATCCGTGAGGAATGTTCCACCATAAAGCTGTTGCGTTTCTTATAACAGCCCTTTTCATACTTGGGGCTTGTTATCACCACTGCACTGCACGAATCCAGTATCAGTGAGTATGTATAGCTGTCAAGGGGCGACTTCATTTCTGTACGCTGACCTGCATAAGGCAGGACGCAGACGAGTTTCATATCGCTGTATTCCTTTTGGGCAGACAGGCTGTGGACTATTTCCGCACAGCGTAGGTCGATGCCCTTTGACATACCCGATATAAAAGTGCGGCAGCCGTCATTATATGCCTCCTTTATCATAAGGACGAGCATACTCAGGAGATTTTTCATACCCTGCTTATGGACATCGCCGCCGAAAGGCAGGTCCCTGTCCCTATGACCTGTAAAGCAGCACGAGGTTTCCCGGCTGCAAAAGAATTCATCTGCGGGGACGATATTACTCACATCAAAGCCTCCTGAACGGGCTTGCACTGCACAATGCCCATGATAAGAACATTATAACACATTGATTTATCTTTTTCAATAGAAAATGACAAATATTTTATCTATAAAAGCCGAAAGGGAAGAATAATAAAATGGATTTTTTGAAGAGAGCGTGGGCTGAAGTAGACCTTGACTGCATTGAATACAATCTAAGAGAATACCGCAAGCTCATTGGAGAAAAGACTGACATAATGTGCGTTGTAAAGGCAAGCTGCTACGGACATTTTGACAACGGGGTAGTTCCGTTTCTCGAAAACGAGATGAACGTGCACTGGTTTGCGGTATCGAACATACACGAGGCACACAGGCTCAGGGAAATGGGCATAAAGGGCGAGATACTCATTCTCGGCTACACCCCGCCTGAGAACGCAGGCTGGCTCACAAAGCTTGACATTATTCAGGCGTGCACGGAGCTTTCATATGCTAAAGCACTTTCAGAAAACGCTGACGGCAAGGTACGCATACACGCCGCTATTGACACGGGCATGACAAGGATAGGTCTGCACGGTGACGCTGACAGTATCTCCGGTGAGCTAAAAGAGATCTCACAACTTGAGAACATTTCTCTGGAGGGAATTTTCACCCACTATGCAGTGGCTGACAGTCTGAGAGAGCAGGACGAGGAATACACAAAGGCACAGACAGAAAAGATACTTGCCGTTGCTGACAAATGCGAGGCTGAGGGACTTCATCTTGACAAGGTGCATTTTCTCAACTCAGCAGGAGGAGTTTACTACTACAACGAGAGAAGTTCTCTTGCAAGACTGGGCATAATACTTTATGGTCTTTATCCTGACCCTGCAAAGGCTCTTCCTTTTGAGCCAAAGCCTGCTATGACTTTCAAGGCGGCTGTTGCACAGGTGAAATACATAGACAAGGGAACTGACGTAAGCTACGGCAGAACTTATACCGCTGAGGGCAAAGTCAAGCTTGCTACTGTTACCGCAGGCTATGCAGACGGCTATCCGAGGGCACTTTCAAACAAGGGATATGTGCTCATAAACGGAAAAAAATGCCCTATCACAGGCAGGATATGTATGGACCAGTTCATGTGCGATGTAACAGAAGTTGAAAACGTAAAGGCTGGGGACGAGGCTGTTCTCATAGGCTCACAGGGGGACGAGAGGATAACCGCTGACGATATCGGCAGAATGACAGGAACGATAGGCTACGAGATAGTCTGCGGTATCTCTGCAAGAGTGCCGAGAGTTATCTCACGTCACGGCGAGCAGACGGCTGTTCTTGAAATAGAATAAGGAAGGATAAAAGCTTTATGATAAGATTTTTCGGCGGCAGGGTAATGACCCTTGCCAATGGCATAGACACACAGGATATTGAAGTATGGACGGAAGGCTCAAAGATAGTTTTTGTAGGCAAGCCTACGTCTGAAGAGCTTGACGGAAAGGTCTTTGACCGTGAATACGACCTCAAAGGCAATCTTCTTATGCCGTCATTCAAAAACGCACACACACATTCTGCAATGACTTTTCTGCGTTCATATGCTGACGATATGCCTTTGCAGGACTGGCTTTTCAAGCAGATATTCCCAATGGAGGCAAAGCTGGACGGTGAGAAAGTTTACTGGCTCACAAAGCTTGCGATACTTGAATATCTCACAACAGGCTGCACGGCGGCGTTCGATATGTACTTTGAGCTTGACGATTATGTAAAAGCCTGCACGGAAAGCGGATTCCGCTCTGTGCTTTGCGGTGCGGTAAGCGGTGACAAGTCAAACCTTGAAAGGCTTGAAAACAACTATCTGAAATACAACGGCAAAGACCCTCTTATAAGCTTTATGCTTGGTTTCCACGCAGAATACACCTGCGAAAAGGAGCTTATCGAGGGCGTTGGCAAGCTTGCGGCAAAATACAAAGAACCTGTTGCAATGCACAACTCCGAAACTGCAAAGGAAGTAAGAGAATGCATAGAGAAATACGGCATGACGCCAACAGAGCTTTTTGACAGCTTTGGCATTTTCGACTTTGGCGGTGCAGGATTCCACTGCGTTCACATGAGCGACAAAGATCTTGAGATATTCAAAAACAAGGGCGTATGGGCTGTTCACTGTGCAGGCTCTAACGTAAAGCTTGCAAGCGGCATTGCTCCTATCGTTAAAATGCAGGATATGGGCATAAACATCGCCATTGGAACAGACGGTCCTGCAAGCAACAACTGTCTTGATATGTTCAGGGAAATGTTCCTTATGACGGGCTTGCAGAAAATAGCCTGCAATGACGCCTCTGCCTGCCCTGCTGACTCAGTGCTGAGGGCTGCAACGGTGGGCTCTGCAAGGGCAATGGGACTTTCAGACTGCGACATCATCGCAGAGGGCAAGCAGGCTGACCTTATTGTCATAGACCTTTTCCAGCCTAATATGCAGCCGCTCAACAACATTGGCAAGAACCTTGTTTACAGCGGTTCAAAGCAGAATGTCAAGCTCACGATGTGTGCAGGAAAGGTACTTTATGAGGACGGCGAGTTTAAGATAGGCGAAGAGCCTATTGTGATCTACAAAAAGGCTAACGAGATCATAGAGAGCATGAAAGACTAAAAGTAGGGGCGGCCTTAGGTCGCCTTTATCTCTTACGCGGGACAGTATTGATACACAAAAAAGGGACGCTTTAAAACGTCCCTTTTTATATTATATTCTATTTCTCAAAGAAAAATGCTCCGTCAGCTGTATCGTCAGCCTCGTCTGCCAGTGTTATCACTGCACAGCCATTTGAGCTTTCGTCCTTTTTGCCGAATATCTGATCTCTGAAAAGCCAGAAAACGTCAACGCAGATAACAGCAAGTATAAGAATGATAAGTATTATCGGCACAAGTGCACTTGCACCCTTGCCCGGAGTAACGCCGTTCATTTGGTTCATCTGATTTGCCTGATTCATCTGCATCTGCGGCGGAACTGCGTTGTTTACAGGCTGAGCAGGCTGCTGATAGCCCTCAGGTGTGAGAACTCTCTCAGGCTGCTGAGGCCGTGGGGCAACGTTCGGTGTTTCCGCAACTGTTGGCGTCTGAGGTATTTCCACAGTTCTTGACGCCATTGCCACCTCTTCGGCTGTAGGCTGAACAGGCTGTGCAGGTTTTGCAGGCTCTTGGCCCGGCAGATAAACGCTGTCCATTGTCGGCATATCAGGAGTTGTTGGCGGAATGGTCTGATTTTGCACCGGCGTATCGTCAAAATGCAGCTCAGGCACTTCGATAGACTCCATTTCAGGATTTCTCTCGTCGACCTCAGGCTCGTTCGCAGGCGTTTCGTCCTGCGGCACAGCTGTTCCGCAGACATTGCAGAACTTAGCACCGGCATTGAGTGTATTTCCGCAAACTGAGCACACCTTGCTTTTTATAAGCTTTTGCGGCATTTTCGTTCCGCAGGCGGCACAGAATTTTGCACCGTCAGCAACAGGCAGACCGCAATTTGGACAATTTTCCATATTAATACCCTCTTTTCAAATTATTATTTATCCCCTCAGCTTTTCTTACTGAGATCAAATTTTTCTATGACATCTCCGAAAATATACCAGTTGTTTTCTATCTTCACCACTGTTATCTCACGGCTGTCTGACAGCTCTTCTCCCTCCGAGGTCTGTGTGAACTTTGCTGTCATTATGACAGCTTTTTTTATGGCCACATTTTTGTGATAGCTGTCCTTATAGCTTTTCTCAAGATCTTTCACAGTCTCGCTGTCAAGCTCCTTTTTATCGCTGAGCTTATAGGCAAACTCCGCTTTATCCTTACCTCTTGCGAGCAAAGTTTCCGCAAGAGCCTCGTTATAGCTGTCGCCGTTTTTATACGCCGCCGCAGCCTCAGGGGTAAAGCAGGAAAGATATGACGTTGTATCGCTGTACTCTGCCGCTGTGCAGAGAGTTGCTACTGGCTGTTCATATCCAAGGACCGCTCTTTCGTCCTTTCCGCAGGAGCAAAAGAGCACCGCCGCACATACAAGTATGCACAGCACTGATAATTTTTTCATTGTGCAAACACCGTATTTTTCAAAAACGGGCGGAAAACCTCCGCCCGTTACTGATCTTGTTATAACTTAGAAACCTGTGCTGATAGGAAGATCGCCATTGTCGAGAAGTACCCATGTGCCGTCCATTTTACCAACAACAACTGTTGTCTTGTCGGTCTTATCATCGTCTTCGCCTTCGATAGTGTACTTGATCTTTACCTTATAAGCCTTTGTTAGCTTATACTTCTTAGCCTTTTTAGCACCAAGCACAGAGGCAAGATCTGACATTTCGTTGTAGCTGTCGATATCGTCTGAGTCTACCTCAGTCTTTTTAACTACCTCATAGCTTATCTCAGCGTCATCGCCGTAATTTTTTGTAAGTCTGTCTCTCTGATTTTCAGCCTCTTCGTCATAATCCTCATCGCTTATGTCAACGATACCGTCCAGAGCGTCAGCCATATCTTTAACGTAAGGAGGCATAAGTTCCTGATATGCATCACCGTCGCCGTCATTAAGAACGTCCATTGCATTGTTGATAGGAGTTTTCCAACTTCCGCCGCCGAATATCGAACAAAGGATAACAATTACCAGAATCACCAGAACCAGCAGAACTGCCAGAACTGCGATAGTGAGCTTATTAGGCTTGTTTTTCAGATTTTTGATGTTCTCAACAGAAACAGCGTCCTTGATAGCGTTCATATCGATGTTTTTAGCTGCCTGCTGAAGGTTTGCCATTGGTGATGCGGTCTGCTGTGCAGGCTGCTGAGGTGCTATAGTCGCACCGCACTGTGTGCAGAAAGTTGCATTGTCATTGAGCTGTGCTCCGCAATGTCCACAAAATTTTGCCATGATATTATCTCTCCATATTCTTGATATATTTTTTGAAGATACTTACTTCATAATAATATATTAAACTAAAGCGTTAGATTTGTCAATAGTTTTTCACAAAGTTTAGCAAAAAAGTACACATCATCAGCCCTTTTCGGACATTTGTCACATATTATTTTGAAAAAGCTGTTACAAAACCTTAAAGCTGTTTACCTATTCTTATGATGCTTTCAGTGATAAGCTTTTTGAAAAGGGGAGCTGCCTTGTCTGCACATTCCTGAACTTCGGCGTGTGTAAGAGGATTATCCGTCATGCCTGCTGCAAGGTTTGCAACGCAGGATATTCCGCAGACTTTCATGCCTGCATGATTTGCGGCGATAGCCTCGCAGGCTGTTGACATTCCCACTGCGTCAGCACCGATAGTTCTTGCCATTCTTATTTCCGCAGGGGACTCGAAAGACGGTCCGGTGAGCTGGAGATAAACGCCATGGCGGAGGGTTATGTCAAGATCTTCTGCCGCACCTGAGATGATATCCCTGAGCTTTTTGTTATATATCTCGCTCATATCAGGAAATCTTGTTCCAAGCTCGTCGATATTCTTGCCGATAAGAGGATTAGGAACAAAGCTTGAGATATGGTCGGTTATAAGCATGAAGTCGCCTGCCTTGAAACCTGCGTTCACGCCGCCTGATGCGTTTGTGAGGAAGAGCACCTGTGCACCCAACATTCTCATAAGTCTTGCAGGCAGAACAACGTCCTCCATTGCATAGCCCTCATAATAGTGCACTCTGCCCTGCATTATAACAACAGGTACTTCGCCAACATATCCGAAAACGAACTGACCCTTGTGTCCCTCTACGGTAGAGGTCGGGAAACCCTCTATATCCTTATAGCTGAGGGTATATTTCACGTCTATGGAATTTGCATAATCGCCAAGACCTGAGCCGAGCACAAGTGCTACCTTCGGCTCAAAATCTATCTTGCTTTTCACACATTCATAGCATTTTGTAAGTTTCTCATAAGCTGTCATAAAATGCCTCCTTATCAATCTTCGCCAAGTTTCAACGCCTGACTTATCTTTATTTTCTTTATAAGTCTGCCCAGTACCACAAAGGCTGTGAGCAGCATAACTCCTATCACTGCATAGAGCTTTAGATAGTCGCTGCGTTCAGGTATCACCGCAAACGGCGGCACTGACTGACTTGCGTCAAAAATGCTTTGGAACAGAGGCACGAACAGGTCGCTTGTTATGCCGCCGATAAAGATAGCGGCAAATATGGCAACGCCTGATACCAAAAGCTGTTCATAGACTATCATCATTATTATCTCTCTGAACTTCATTCCCATTGCTCTGAGGATACCAAACTGCAAAGTTCTGCTCTTTATGGAGAGTATCCAGTAGATAAGAAAACCTATTATGCACATCACCATGATGATGATAAAGCCCAGCGTCAGAGCACCGTTCATGCCTTGCAACATAGGGTCGTTTTTCTTTTCTATCATCTGCTGACTTGCAGATTCAAGTGTCAGCGGCTTTATGCCTGCCTCGTCAATGGAATCATAGAACGCCTGAACAGACGCACCGTCCTTGAGTTTGAACCACACCTGATAAGGCTCCATACTGGTCTGAACGTTCACATAGTCATAGTTCATAACGGCAAAGTCCATATATCCGCCGTTTTTCGCCTCTTTGTAAGGGCTTAATCCCGGCCAGTAGTCAACAAAGGCAAGCACAGTCACTTCAAAGGACTCGTTGCCGCCCCATTTACACTCAACGGTATCGCCAAGCTCCAGTCCATAGCTTTTAAAGCTTGATGAAAGGATAACTCCCGGCGTATACTCGGCGAGGGCGTTCAGGTAGTTATTTATCTGAACAGGGAGAAGTCTATCCTCAAATTTGCAAACCTTTGAAAAGTTGCTCGGCACAACGGTCATAAGCTGAACATTGCTTGTGGAGCTTTTTCCCGAACTGCTGTCAACGTTTTGGTCGAGAAAATCGTCACGGGTCTTTTCCTCGTCAGACTTTGTCTGCTGTCTTGGAACGTTCATCTTGTTTGACGAGATAGTCACGCCGTCTTTTCTGAACACCTTTGTGACGTTTTCAACGCCTGCAAGCTTTTCAAAGCGTTCAAAAGCAGGCTCTACATACTGGATAGTGGTTTCAGTATCGCTGTCGTCCTCCTCAGCGTCGGTCTGAGCTGCACCTGACTGTGCGGCACTTTGCTGAGTTGTCTGCTGTGCAGCACTTTGCTGAGTTGTCTGCTGTGCAGATTCTATTTTACTGCTATACCACTGCTCGGTCAAAACTGCGTCACAGCCCACCTCATAGGCTACGCTTTCCTCAGCGTTTCGGTTAAGTGCTCTTGCCGTATTTGCAAAGAACACGCCCAGCGAAACGGTGAGCACGAGAAACAGCATCAAAAATCTTTCTCTGCCCGTTGATGAACGACCTATATTCGTCAGTGAAACATACTGTGCAGGCGACCACACTCTTCTTCCTATCCTTGCAAGCAGTCTGATGATATAAGGGTATATCCTTATGAGGAACAGTCCAAGACCAAGGATAAAGGCAGTGGATGCCACGAACATTATAGGATTGACTGTGGCTGTGGTATCTGTTACGCCCTCTGCCACCAGCTTTTCCTGCGTTTTGTTATAATAATACAGCCAACCCACAGAGCCGCCCACGAGGATAAAGTCAAGGCAGACCTTTTCCCACAGGGCGTGTTTTTTCTTTTTGGCTTTTGACTGCTTGTGCTCAACGATAGTTGTCTTTGTGGCAGGCAGTATCGGTATCATAGTTGTGACAAAGAACACCGCCACGGCTATTGCCGCATAGACGAACGCCTCAATGGTCATATGCACAGGGAGCGAACGCCTGTTGACAAATTCAAGGAAACCGTTTGACGCACCAAGCACCTTGCAAAGTCCAAGGCCTGCAAAAGGTCCTATTATAACAGTAAGAACGCCAAGGACAAGGGATTCCAGTGCATAGATAGCCATTATCTGCAAACGGCTCGCACCACGGCTTTTGAACACAGCTATCTCGTTGCGTTCCTGCTCAACATTGAGCTGTGAGACCATAAAGAGATAGAATATTATCATGAGTATGACAGGTATCTGCAAAAGCCACAAAACAAGCTGGAGCTGTGATGAACGGCTTTCATAATCCTTTAGGATATCCGATGCAGGCATTGAAAAGCCTATGGAATTATCGCCGAAATAGGTCTTTTGCTTTGCTATCATCTCATTTGTGCTGTTAAGGTCGGTCATGTTCATGGAGGCATAGTCAACGGCATAGTTGTGGACAGCCTTTGTGATATTCACGACACCTGAATCAACGCAATCCCCAAGCATTGTGTTATAATCTGTAAAGATAGCGGCGGTATACTGAGAGTCAAGGCCCTCTGCCCAATAGGCGTCATTTTCGTCCTTTACGTCAAAAACGCCCACTATCTCTATCTTTATTGACTTATCATCGTCAAACACGTCGGCTATCTCATAGACTGTGTCTATTGCAAGCTCGGTGCTTTTCAGGGCTTTTTCTGTGGCAACGCACTCATAAACGCCGTCTGAACGCTTTCCGGCGGTGAACATTCTGCCCTGCTTGATGCTGATATGGTCGGAGATATCGGTCATGCCGCCGAGGGTAAATCTCGCCTGAGAATTTCCCTCAGAAGTCGCAAGAGAACGCACATACAAATACTCGTCGCTTATATACTTTTTATCAAGCTTTTCAGGCAGACCGAGCTCTTTGAACTTTGCCTCAACTTTGTTGTTGTAATTTTCAACAGCTTTCTGCTGTTCGCTGCCCGAAATATCCATTTTAAGCCCATAGCTAGTATTATAAGCACCGGGGTAGATATCATATTCCTGCTGGAAAGATTCCAAATCTTTTACAAGCATTCTTTGCAGGGAGGCGTTCATATAAATAGGGATAGTGCTCATCATGGCAGACGCCATAACGAATCCTATCAGCAGGCAAAGCACCATCCATTTGGTGTTTCGCATTTTACGGAACAATAAGGTGAACATAAGCTTATCCTTTCAAACCTATCTGATAACGATCTCGTCGCCCTCGTTAATACCCGATTTTATTTCGGTCTGAGAGCCTGTGGAAAGACCTGTTTCCACTTCAACGGCGGTTTTCTCGCCGTTTTTCAGCACATAGACAACCTTTGTGCCGTCAACCTTTTTTATCAGATTGTTTGAGATAACGATAGCGTCCTTAACGCTGTCGAGAACAAGTATGGTATCAGCAAGCTGACCCACCGCCTCGGCAGGGGCTGTATCCTTAAATCTCACATAGATAGTGTCCGCCTGATAATCTATACCTGTATCGTCAACATTGTTATGATCCTCTTTCTGCTCTTCCTGATAATCCGCAAGCTTTTTAGGGGTCATAAAAACAACGCCGTCATAATAATCCTCGCCTATCCTTATCTGCACTTCTGTGTCGATATCATACTGGGTGAGGTCGTCAGGCTGTATTGCGATATAAAGAGCCGAAGTGTCGATAACGGTAGCAATGGTCTGACCCGGATTTACGTTGTCGCCCGCTCTGACGTCAGAAAGTGAAGAAACAACTCCGTCAATAGGTGATTTCAGGCTGGAATCCTCTTTCTGAGCCTGTAATTTTTCAAGCTCTTTTTCAAGGAGCTGCACGTCAACATAGGCAGAGTCTATCTCCGCCTGCGTTCCGCCGCCCTCGTAGATTATATCCACATTAAGCTTAGCTTTGTCGAGATAAAGCTGTTTTTCCTCTATCTGATAATCAAGGTCATATGTATCAAGGTCGCAGATAACGTCGCCCTTTTTGACCTTGTCGCCTGCTTTCACATAGAATTTTGACACCGTGCCGCTCTGCTTTTCATATGAGAGCGTGTACTGATTTTCCGCTGTGACAGTGCCCGTTGCGACTATCTTCTTCTCAAGGTCCTTTTTCTTCGCCGTCACTGTTGAATAAGTAACGTCGCTTGCCTTAACAGTCGGGGCGTCGAGCACCTCTTCCTCGTCAGGCAGCAAATAACAGCCCCCTGCCGAAAGGCACAACGCCGCAGACAGCACCGCTGCAAAAAGCTTTTTCAAGTTTACTTTTATATCCATGTTCAGACTCCTAACTGGCTGAATTTTATAAACAATATACCAAGTTAATTATACCAAAAAAACGGCGTTTTTTCTATACACGATTATACTAAATTAACCTGACATTTCAAGGCATTATGCACAATAGTATGCTTTCATATATGTACAAACTTGATAAACATTAAAAATATGAACATAAAGAGTTTTTCAACGCAAAAAAAGTCCCGCACCGAAGTGCAGGACTTTGATAAGCATATTTGCAAATTAGTTTGCAAGACCTGATCTTTCAACACCCTCGATGAAGTATCTCTGAAGGAATACATACATGATAAGGATAGGTGTGATAGAAAGAAGACAACCAGCCTCAAGCCATACGATGATCTGTCTTACAGATACCGCCTGACCGTCAAACAGCTGCTGTGTCAGGTTTGTATTCAGGTTCTTCAGCATAAGAGCGACTGTGTCGTTCTGTGTGAAGAATGAAGATGATACATAGTAGTCGTTCCAGTACCAAACGATAGAGAACAGGAATACTGTCAGGAACGAAGACTTTGCGTTAGGACACATGATAACAAGGAATGTTTTCAGTGGGCTGCAACCGTCGAGGTATGCAGCGTCCTCAAGTTCCTTAGGCAGTCCTCTGAAGAACTGACGGAAGATGAAGATAAACAGACCTGCACGGAGTCCGTTTGCAAACAATGCAGGAAGATACATGGTCCAACCGCTGTTGATAAGCGATGTAGATTCGCCAAGTGTGAATACCTTAGCGAGCCATGCCGGCTTGAAGTAAGCATACTGAAGGTAAAGTGGGATAGTTGTGATCTGTGGTGGTACGATGATCATAAGAACAACGATACCGAACAGGATTCCCTTACCTTTGAACTTAAATCTAGCGAAACCGTAGCCTGTGATAGAACAGGTTATTACCTGAAGAACGGAGGCAACGAGGTTAAGGATAACTGTGTTTACAACAGTTTCATCAAACTTCATTACTCCCCAAACGTCCTTGATGTTATCAAGTGTGAAGCTCTTAGGGATCCAAACTACTGACGGGTCGTTCATCTGCTCATTTGGTCTGAACGCAGTTGAAAGCATGAATATCAGAGGATAAAGGATTACGAAACAAAGACCAAACAGAATAAGGAATCTGAAGAATGGCCAAATCATTCCGATAGCTCTTCTTCTCCTGTTATAGCTGATCTGCTCGGGGGTGAGATATTTCTCAAGACCCTCTTCCTTCATCTTTTTATAACGGGCTTTAATAGCAGCCTTTCGTTCTTTTTCGAACTCTTTTTCTTCTTTTTTAGTTGCCACTTAAATCCCCCCTTATTCTACTTCATAGTAAACGAACTTATTAACAAGAGCTACAACAATTGCAAGGAATACCGCTACGATAAGGAAGTATGCCCACGCCATTGCCGCTGAGTAACCGTGCTCCCAGTTACTTGCCTTGTTAAGAACGATCGTCATAACTTCGTTCTGTGGATCAACGAATGAGTCAACGATTGTATAAACCACGCTTGAAAGTATCATTGGGCTGATATAAGGAATTGTGACCTTCCAGAAGAACTCCCATGAAGTTGCACCCTCGATCTGGGCTGCCTCCTTAGCTGAGAGCGGGATACCCTGAAGTGCTGAGAGCACCAGAAGTATCTGGATACCTGAGTTCCATACAAGGTTCAGAATGTCTGTTGTCAGCGAGTTTATTATCTCAGTGAGCTTATCACTGATGTTGTAGATACCAAGGAAGTTCAGCAGCTGGTCAACGAGGTCTGCCTCGAACATTGAGCTGAACTGCTCAGATCCGCCTGCATATCCGCCTGTGCTCATGTTACCGTTGATGATGTCGATAACAGGACCTGTAGCGATGATAACAGGGAGGAAGAATACTGATCTTGCGAAAGTTCTTCCTTTGAACTTCTGGTTAAGTATAACTGCAATGAATATTGAGAATATGAGGATAAGAGGAGTTCTCAGAACCGTATTCTCGATCATTGCTACCAGAGCCTTTGAATAGTCCTGATCCTTACGGAAAGCGTTTACATAGTTCTTCCAGCCGATGAATGTCATCTTCATTCCGCCCTGAGTTACCTCAGTTTTGTTGAATGAGTAAATGAGAGATTCTATAAGAGGCAGGATAAAGAAGTAAATAGTACCCAGTGCCCAGAGAGCTATAAAGCCGTAGCCATAAAGACCCTTTCTTCTTTCATAAGAAAGTCTGTGTTTCTTTTCCTTGACTGCCGGTGCAGGAGCGGCTGCCTCAACGGCAGGCTCTTCTGCGACAATCTCCTCAGTGGAGATCTCTTCTATAACAGCCTCAGTCTCGTTTTCCTTCTCGACTGTATCTTCAAGATCTTCAGCCTTTACAGCCTCGATCTCTTCAGGAGTGTTTTTGATCTCTTCGCTCATTATTCTGTCAAACCTCCTTCTATACAATCTGCAAGGTCATAGACCTCTGTGCCGACGGTAGCTGTCGCATTCTTCTTATCAACGCTGATAACAACGTCTGACGCACCGTCCTTTGAATAAGTTGTGGTAAGAACGTTCTTGTCGTCGCTCAGCTCATACTTTGTTATGGTATAATCTGAAACGCCTGAAAGTATGCTGCTTACCTTCTTGTACTGATTAGCTGCAAGATCCGTCCAGCCTGCATAGTTTGAATAATACAGGTCGTCATAATCTGTATCCTGAAGTGTATCAGAATCAGCGTAAGTCATATCGAAGTGTATCTGTGAGCCGGCAGCCAGTGAAAGCAGGAATGTTTCATCTGAATTTGAGCTCTTGTTGATAGGTGTTGAAGAATAATCAACAAATCCGTGAATGACCATCTGATAGAACGGGATATCGTAGTCTGTTACGTTGAATCCGCTGGAGTAAACAGGAACGTTTGAAACGTTTGTTACATATGGGAGAACATAAGAGTTCGCACCGTCTGCAAATACTGTGTCGATCTTCTCGCTTGCACTCTTATAGCCGTCAGCGATAGTGGTCATTGTCTTACTTCTGCTTGAAGGATCCTTTTTTGAGTAATCTGATACCAGCTTAGTTGAATAGTCGCCGAAACCGATAGAAGTCATCTTCTCATCGCTGTAGCTTTCCAGCATCTCAGTAAACACGTTCGTGTACTTGTTAGGTGTGAGCAGAGCAGGTGAAACTCCCTTTTCTGCAACGCCGAATGCAGGGCTGTATGATGACTGTCTTGAATAAGCGTTTGAAACTCTGATAGCTGTGCTTGTGAGTGCCATGTAACCCCATGAACCGCTGTCCATCTGGAAGTTGTTCATTGAAGGTACTATCTTCATGTTCTCGTCCTTTGACAAAAGCTTGTCAAATGCACTTGAACCGCCCAGCGTACCTGAAGGAGATACCTCTGTGGATATCTTGTTCTTAATGGAATCGTTTGTCCAGTCGTTGTAGTTGACTGTGATGTTGTCAACACCGTTTTCCTTGAGTATATCGAGGATATCTGACGCCTGGTCGAAACCTGTTATCTCAGTCTTGAGGTTGAATGGGATACCGAGGATAGAAGTGTCCTTCATAACGCCGCCGTAGAGGTCAACGTAAAGATCGCTCTTATTTGCCTGAGTCTTAGCTGTCAGACCCTTATTATTGATAAGGTAGTTTCTGTACACCTCAGCACAGTCAGCGTAGTTAAGATCCTCGCCGTTGTCTGAATCAACAGGATAGTAACGAACGCCGAATCTCTCGGTCTTGATTCCGTTCTTCTCGAAAACTGTTATCTTGTTTGAGTTATCACCACTCATGAAGAATGAGTCGGAACTTCTTGTTTCAAACTCGAAGTAGCAAGTGTTGTAAGCCTGTTTTTCCTGACCTGCCACCTGAGCGTGTGCATAAACATTTGACTCACCGTCAGACGCAATGCAAACAAGTCCTGATGAACCGCTTACAGTTGCCAGTACAGGCATATAAGCCTGCTGAGTTGTTCTTGGAGCTGTTATAGGAACAGCTGTATAATCTCTGCCGAATACCTGCTGAGAGTAATCAGCGTAATCGGTCTTGCCGTTGTTGTAGTTTATTACAGCACCGCTGCCGTCAGGAACTATCATATAGCCTGTAGCAGCTGAATCAGCAGCACCGAAGTTAGGGCAGAACTCAAGCTTTGTGAGCACCTTGCCGTCTACCTGAGAAGTGTTCTTCTCTTCGATCTCGTCTGAATCGCAGTAAACATAAAGGTTATCGTCCTCAAGAACGTAATGTATCTTGAGCTTTACGCCTTCAGATGCGTAATTGTATGTAGCAACGACGCCGTCTGAATTTGTCTGCCATTTTACCTTTGCCTTGTTTGAGTAAACAGGGGCAGGGGACTCAGTTCTCTTTTCCTGTCTGAGGTCGCCGACTCTTATAGCGGCACTGGCAGCGATCTGCTTTCTCTGGGCATTTTTCATTGCTGTGCCCTTAACTGTGTCGATAATTGTCTGGTCAGCCTCAATGTTTATTGGAGAAGTCCACCAATACTTGCCTGTAGCCTTTACGAACAAACAGAGTCTTTCGTTCTCTTCATCAAGATAGAGAGCAAACTTATCGTTCTCTGTTACCTTTTCGCACATTGCAAGAGCCTCTTCGTCAGTGATAGGCTGAACTTCGTCGTCCTTGCTTGCTGTAGCAGTTGTTGTTTCTGTATCTGCTGCACTGTCGGCTGCGGAATCGTCAACAGCCTTGTCGCCGCTTTCATCGGCAGTTGTTACTGCGTCAGAAGAATCATCTGAGCTTGACTCGTCAGCTGCTGAATCAACGCTGCTGTCAGTATCCTTTGCAGCGGCACTTGAATCAGCCTGACTTGAACTCTCGTCAGTAGAAGAAACCACCATAGAACCCAGAGGCATCAGCATTGTAAGGCAGATAGCAAAGACAGCTGCTTTCTTGTAACTTTTGTTATGCATTTATTATTTACACCACCGTTTCTGTTTTAGCCTCTGATTCTGTACATGATCTCAGTGTAAACTGAGTAACCGAATACATATACCTGCTGGAACAATGAAAGGAGAAGTATCGCAAGGAACAATATAAGGAGCATTGCGATGATCGTACCGATAATTGATGCAAGTGTTTTACCGAATGAATACTGGTGAACGGCTCTCATTGCCTGTATCATAAGGATAAGAGACCAGCCGATACCAAGATACTGGATAGCTGTGATCCAGATCGACTCGTCCTGTACCAGAACGTTTGAGAAGATCACTGCTATGAATGTGCATACGATGTAAGGCACGAGAGAATATGCAGAATAGATGCATATCTTTTTAAGTGTACCTTCACCGTCGAGAAGTGTGCATATTGCCCAGTTGCCGAGTACCCATGTAAAGAAGTAAACTACAGACTGAACGATAAGCGGAACAACGTTGAATACTTTAACGTAGTTGTCATTGAACTGAAAGCCCGTGAGCTGTCTGTCAACGACCATTGCAATAAAGAGGAAGAGAACTATGAGCATCGATATTTTAATTGAGCCTTGTTTCTTCCATCTCAGGTCCTCAAAACCTTCAACAGGGTGGAAAACGCAATGTTTGAGCCAACCTACAGGAGTAAATTCATACATATCAGTTTCCCTCCTTCTTCTTGCGTTTGATGAGCTTTATGCCCTTTTTCTTGAGAACTGCTTTTACGATGAGCAGAGCGATTATAACGATTATAACTATCATTATAGCTGTGAAGTTATCTCTGAGCCATTCTTCTCTTGCATACTTGAACGCCTTATCGTAGTCGTCCTGATCGTAAGCTGTCTTGAAGTAATCCAGAGCCTTTGTATACTCACCGTCGTTAAGGCAAGCCTTGCCAAGACCAACATAAGCCATTGCATAGCCGCCGTCTCTCTTTATAACTTCTTCCCAGTCAGCTCTTGCGTCTGAGTATCTGCCTTCGTCATAAAGGAGAACTGCTCTGTGTACCACGTTGCCGAAAGTTGTTTCGGTGTAGATAGTGATATCGTTCTTTGTGCCGTCGAGGATATATACCTCGTTGCCTCTTGCCTCGATAGCGTTTGGTCCGAGGAAACTACCTGCCTGGTCGGAGGTGGAGTTCTTTGTACCAAAGATGCAAAGGAGGTTGCAAAGCTTGTCATACTGGAACACTCTACCGTTCTCGTAGTCAAGAACATTTATTGTTCCGTTGTCTGAAACGCAGATATCTGTAAGTCTGCACTTATAAGTTTTGTTTGTTGTTGAATCGTACTCAGATGAAACGTCACCGAATGAATACTCATCACCGACTGCGTTGTCCCAGATGTTATAGCCAGCCGGGTTCAGCTTTTTAACTGCGTCTGTTGTTGTGTTAGCAGCCTCAGTAACAGTATAGATAAAGCCGTCATTATCGATATCAAAGTTTGCATACTCAACAGGAACGTTTCTTGTCATTGCTGAGATCTGCTCGTTCGATGCAATCTTTCTCCACAGTTTCTGAGCGATAACGGCAGCTGTTACCTCAACTCGGTTCGCACCGTAGAATCCCTGGAACTCGCCGTCCTTATTGAACTGAACAGAACCTGTGTTTACTGACTTACAAACAACGTAGATGTTCTCAGCCTTGTCTGCAAGTATCTTTGAAGGGTTGAATGTTTCTGAATCATAAAGCTTTGTGTCAGGCTTTGTATATTCCTGAACAAGTTTCATTTCTGTGCCTGACTCAACAGTGCACTTAACAGCTCTTGAGTTATCTGTATCAGCGATATAAATGTAAAGCTCGTCATCGAAGATGCTCTTCTTTACATAGATACCGTTAGGATTGGCAAATGTTGACTTGCCGTCCTCGCCAACAGCTATCTCAGTAGAGCCTGTAAAGCCTGTATAGCAGCCTGTTACTTTAAGATCTGTGTCAAGACGGAGTATTCTGTTGTTGCCTGAATCGCAAACCCAGAATGTATCATTGTCCTGATCGTAATAGAGGTCTTTTGCGTCTGAGAGCTTTGCAGGAGCGTCATCGCTTATGTAAAGCGGATCGCTTGGATCTGAAAGCCTGTCAAGACCCATATCTTTACCTGTTACAGTCTTACCTACACGATAAGCACTCTGGGAAGGTATCGCATCGTCCCAGTAATCGTAGTTATAGGCTGTATAAGGCTCATCTGCGAAAGCAGTCACGGTCATGGTCAAAGCCAGACCTGCTGCCAGTGCCGCAGAGATTATTCGTTTTAGAGAGATTTTATTTCTCGACACTACTTATCACCTTTTTCCTTTTCTATAATTTAAGTTCAAATTAATCCTTCATACCTGAGTTAGCCATTGTTTCCATGACGTTGCCCTGAGCTACGAGGAATACGATCAGTGGTGGTATCAGAAGTACGACCGCTGCTGCAAAGGTTACACCCTGACGGGCAAGACCTGCGGCTGTGATCTGCTGTACAACTGTAGGTAGTGTTTTGAGCTGCTCGGAGTAGATAAGTGCTCCGCCCTGAATGTTCCATGCTCCCTGGAAAGCGAAGATGATAAGTGTCATCAATGCCGGCTTTGAGTTTGGAACGACGATCTGCCAGCAAATCCTGAACAGACCTGCACCGTCCACCTTAGCCGCCTCTACCATGGAATCGTGGATAGTTGTCATGCTCTGACGCATGAGGTAAAGACCCATTGAAGTTGAAATGCTTGGGAGGATCAGTGCCCAGTATGTATCGATCATATGGAGCCTAGCCATTACGAGGAACTGCATGATCCATGTTGCATTTGAGGAGAACAAGAGGGCAATAACGATGATCTGGTTAATGACCTTGTTTCCTGGAAATTTACACTTTGCAAGAACGAATGCTGCACAGCAGCAAACGAAAAGGTTGCAGATACAAATTACTATTGTAATAAAGAAACTGTTGAAGATATATCTTGACAGTGGTACCTGCCATGAGCTTGCGGCTACCTTGAACATATCAGAGAAGTTGTTGGTAGTCGGATTCAGTACATAAAGCTTTGGAGGGAACACGAACAGTTCCTCAACAGGTTTCATAGACTGAATAACTGAGTAATACAGCGGGAACACCATGAATGCACCGAGAAGACAGAGGAATACGAAAATAACTATATCTCCGCCAAGAGAACCGTTGACTCTCGCCTTTTTCTCTTTGACCTTCAGCTTTTCAATAGACTGCTGCTTTTTTCTTTTTCTAGCCATTTATATACTCCCCTCCTTTAGTCAAGATACTTGCCTAAGAGCCAGTTGATACCCTTATTGGCAAGGAGCATTGCAGCGAACAGTACGAAGCATATTGCTGACGCATAACCCATTTCGTAACGAATGTTACCATAGTCGGTAGCGTGGTTCATGATCGTGTGAGCTGCATAGTCTGTTGAAGGCAGACCTACGAGGTTCTGACCAACAACGCCGACTGTGAATGATGCTGAGATCTGGATAACAGCAGCGAACAAGAGCTGTGGTCCCATTGACGGGATAGTGATGTAGAAAAGTTCCTGCCACCTGTTCTTGATACCCTCGATAGCACCGGCCTCGTACATTGACTTATCAATGTTCTGAAAACCTGCACGGATAGCAAGGAATCCTGCACCCATTGACATCCACAGCTGAACGATGATAACAACTGTGAGGATATAGTTTGTATCTGTGAGCCACTGTGCAGGTTCGTTCAGGATACCAAGATCGATGAGCACAGCGTTCAGATAACCGTAGGAGTCACCTGACAGGATGAGCTGCCAAGTAACGTATACGGAAGTTGTCATTGAAGGTGCATAGAAAACGAATGTAAAGAATGTTTTGAGGAATGCGTTCATCTCGTTTATCAGCCAAGCGATGATAAAGCTGAGGATATAAGAGAACGGACCTGTGAATATCGCAAAGATAAGAGTGTTTCTTACTGCGATAAGGAATACGTCGTCGTTAAGGAACAGCGTATAGAAGTTTGAAAGTCCTACGAATTTAGGAGTTTCGATCATGTTAAAGTTTGTAAAGCCTATTGGCAGCGACATTATAACAGGTGCTACCGTGAAGATAAGGAACAAAGACATGAAAGGCAGGAGCATTGCGTAGCAAGCCTTGTTGGTTTTCATCATGTGCCATGTGTACTTCCACTTGCCCTGTTTTATCATAGGCGTTTCAGGATTGGTTTTGGCCATTAGTTACTCCCCTTTCATTAATTATCGTAAAGACCAAGATCTTCAAGCTTACGAGTGATCTCGTCGTTGATGTCCTTGTTGTACCAGAACAGTTCGTCACGAGCGTTGTTATAGTCGTTTACAACGGATCTGAATGCGTTCATAACGTTTCTTGTAACGCCGTAAGATGCAGGGATAATTGGGATCTCTACCTGTGAGTTGAGCTGGTCAAGGAGAAGGTTTACTTCTGATGTTGTCCAAGACAGCTGCTGAAGAGCCTCTTCGTTAGCTGTTGCGTATCTACCCATTGTACCGAGGATAGACTCGATGTTGTTACCATACTTGACCTGAGCGTCAGTAGATGTGAACCACTTGATGAAGTCCCAAGCACCTTCCTGATCTTCAGCCTTTGTGAAGATGATAGCACCTGAACCGTTGGAGTTTGCTGAGTGGTTTATAGTACCGTCAGCCTGAACTGTACCAGGTACTGGCTGGAATCCCCAGCAGCCCTTGATCTCAGGAGCAGCTACAGAAAGCTGGTTGTAGAATGTGTAGTTCTGGATAACTACCGGCATATCACCTGTTCTGAAACGTGTGAATGCGTCATATGTCTGCTGGAAACTGTATGTTGTATAGAACTTTGTCCAAGTATCGAAAGCGTTTACAGCCTCCTGAGTATCGAATGTTGTCTTTGTCTGCTCTTCGTTGTAGTAGTTAAGACCCTGCTGGAGGAGCAGCATAGCAAATGTGTTACCAGGCTCTGTGATAGCAGATACCTGAGTTGTTCCGCCTGTACTTGTCATTACAGGGAGGATAAGACCAACTTCGAGGTAGTTTCTCTGAAGTGTTGGCAGACAGTTGAGAAGTCCGTCCCAAGTATTGAGGTCTGTTGCCGGGTCGATATCGTATTCGCTAAGGATATCTGAACGATAGAACAGCATTGGGAAGGTCTGGTCACATGGAAGACCGTATGTACCGCCGTTATACTGATAAAGAACAGTAGCGTCGTCTGCGAAACGTGTCTTTACCTCGTCAAAGTCGCTGAATGTGGTCAGATCTGTAAGAACGCCACGGGCTGCAAGCTGGATAGGGAAGTCGCCGCCCATGAAGAGAGCGAGGTCAGGACCCTTGCCTGCGAATGTAGCCTCAACGATACCGCCCTGAACGAGCTTGAGGTTGATCTTTGTTTTAGCTGTTGGATTGTATTCACTTGAAATGAGCTGCTGGAGAGCCTCAGCGTTATCACGGCCGAGCATTACCCAGCACTCCATAGCACTTTCGTCCTCATCGGACAGTGCGTTGTAGTCCTCAAAGAATGAACCGATAAAGCCCTTGAAACCAAAGCTCAGTGAGCCGAAGAATGACTTGTCACATGAAGTGAAGTCCTGATCTGAGTTTACGACCTCGATCATATCGACTTCAAGCGGCTGCTCACGATACTGGTTTACGAATGAAGAAACTGATGTGATGTTATCCTTGATCTGTGACATCATCTCAGGAATAAGGTCAGGTTTCTTTACGCACTTATCGAGAACGATAGCCATTTTCTCAAGAGTTTCAGCCTCAGTACCGCCTGAGTTTGAAAGTTTCTCGATCTCAGCCTTCTTATCTCTCAGTGTCTGAGCATACTCCTTGAAGTCAGGAATGATAGAAGGGATAGCTGTATCGATCATGTAGTTGTTGTATTCGTCTGGGTCAGGACCTGTGATCTGTCTGATCTGTCTGTAGTAGCTGTTGATGTTATAAACAAGCTCATCCAGATCGCCCATGATCTCACCGATCTCACCAGGAACAGCCTCAAGTGAGATAGTGTTTGTGCCTGCCTGGAGGTAGAAATAAAGGTCATTTCCGTTTTCGTCCTTAGGAGTTGTTATCTCCCAGTCTGTGCCGTAGTAGAACTTTATCTGATTAGCCTCGAGGCAAGGTACTTCGCCGTTGACGTAAAGACGTCTGTTGGAGTACATACCTCTCATCTGATCCTGTCTGCCTCTTATACCTATCTTATAGTAGCCGGCCTTGTCAACGTTGAACTCCCAAGTAACTGTCTGAGTTGACTGTGTCCAGCTGCCTGAACCGATAGTGTTATATCTTGTCTTAGTAGGGCTTGAACCGTTCTCACTTGATGTGAGATATGAGCTCTTATCTGATGTAGGATAAAGAGTTCTTGCAGACTTATAGGCAGCTGTTTCACCCTCAAGAGTGATCCTCTGTCCCTGAGTCTGTGTCAGATCGCTGTCTGACGGTGCTGCATAAGCAGCAGGTGCCTCATACTGATAGAAAGTGAACTTCTCAACAGCAAATTCAGCCTTTTCAGACTCAAATGTTATTGTGTGTTCACCGGCCTCTATGTAGAACTCCAGCGGCTCGTTGAAGAGTCCGTCGATGTCCTCCAGAGGAGTTTCCTGCCAGCACGGAGTTGATATCTGTCCAGGACGGATATCGTTCTGTCTTGAATCCTGCTTTATCTCAGATTCGTTGATCCACCTTTTGTTCAGCGTGATTCTTGACGCTGTTGCATAAGGGCTCTCACCGTCGATAAGCATTGAAAATTCAACGTCGTTTGTGTTGCTCTCAAGTGCCTCATATACCATTTTGATATTGTAGACGCCTGTTTCAGGAATGTTCACCTTCCAAGAAACTGAGCCCTCCTGATTTGCCCACTGCATAACATCGTTCTTTCCGTCAACTGTTGTAACGGTTATCTGAGCGTCTGTTACTGAGGCAGGATCGTAATCCTTGCCCAAGACCTCAACTGTTTTGTCAGGTCTTGCAGCGTCAGCATACTTCTTAACATAGTTTGTGTAAGAAGTCTGACGGATCGAGTCAGTACCCGTCGTGGCAGCGGAACTTCCGTCGCCTGTTGCAGAATCATCAGCAGTTTCCTGCGTGCCTAGAACGCCTTCGTCTGCGGTTTCGCTGTCTGCAAACGCAGGAACAGCTGCACTCGCACACATTGCAAGAGCCAGCATCGAAGTGATAATGCGTCTAAACATTGTGTCTTTCACTATGAATCCACCTTTCTAAATAATTTGCTTTTGGTTTTGCGAGAATCAAGCCTACTTAATTACATTCTAATATAAATAGTATAGAACCTCTTTCAATATGTGATCCCCCACGGGAATAAAGAAAAATGAAAGTTATGTCCCCCCCGATCTGAACAGCACAAGTTTATCGCCGTTCTCATCAAGTTCGACCTTGACTTTATCTCCGCCTTTTATCTCAAGAGCGTCCATAAAGTCCTTAGGGAGCTGCAAGCGTCCCGACCTGTCCAGCACGATAAGCTCTTCATGAGCCGTTTCCTCGCTGTTCTCAACCAGCACGATATCTCCCATTTCGTTGAGTTCCTCCACATAAGAACGTTTTCTTACGATCTCGGAACTCGTTCTTCCGTCTCTGATAGCCACCACTCTGTCGATATGGTCTGCGAGCTTTACGTCATGAGTAACGATTACAACAGTGATCTTTTCGTCCCTGTTCAGCTCCTTGAATATATCAAGTATCATATTGGAAGTCTTTGTATCCACCGAGCCTGTTGGTTCATCTGCCAGCAGCAATCTCGGATCGTTTGCCAGTGCAATAGCTATTGCAACTCTCTGCTGTTCGCCTCCCGACATCTGGTCGAGCCTGCTGTTTTTCCTTTTCAGCAGCCCCACTCTGTCGAGCAGCTCCAGTGCTTTCTGCCTTCTCTTATGACCGCCGTTGAGCAGCATAGGCAGCTCAACATTTTGTACAGCCGTAAGATACGGCACAAGATTTCTTGCATTATTCTGCCACACAAAGCCTACGGTGTTTCTTTTATACTCCATATAGTCCTTATCAGTGAACTTCAAAAGGTCTTTGCCGTCCACATAAAGACTTCCTGCCGAAGGTTTATCAAGACCTCCAAGCATATTGAGCAGTGTCGATTTGCCACTTCCTGAGTTTCCCACGATAGCCATAAGCTCTCCACGCTCGACATCTAGGTCAAGTCCTTGAAGTGCAACTACCTCAACATCAGAAGTTTTGTATATCTTCACCAGATTTTCACACCGTATCATATATTTATCATTGTTGGCAGCTACAATAGTATCAAGTTCATCACTCAACTATCTCACCATCCTCCAATGTATAAACCTTATCAGCTATATCTATCATGCTGGGGTCGTGAGTCGTCATTATAATGGTCATCTCATCTCTTGCCACCAGCTCTTTGAAAAGCTTTACAACGTGAAGTGCCGTCGCCGTATCAAGTTCGGCGGTAGGCTCGTCCGCAAAGATTATATCAGGCTTATGAGCGATAGCCCTTGCTATAGCCACACGCTGCTGTTCTCCGCCGGACATTTCGCTCGGACGGTGGAACATTCGCTTTTCAAGCCCCACGTTTCGCAGACATTCCCTCGTTCGTTTATCTCTTTCCTCGTAAGGATATTTCGCAAGCCTCAACCCGAAATCCACGTTCTCATAAGCGGTCATTCCCGACATAAGTGCCACCGACTGGAACACGAACGCCATTTTATAACGCCTTATATCATCTCTCGCTCTCTCAGAAAGTCTTGTGATATCCTTTCCGCCGAACATGACCTTGCCCTTTGTTGGCTTGTCAAGTGCACCGAGAATATTTATAAGCGTGGTCTTGCCACTTCCCGAACGTCCCCTCAGGATCGTCAGCCTGCCTTTTTCTATTTCTATGTTGATATTTTTCAGTGCATTCACAACACTGCCGTCGCCTATTTTGAAATCACGGCACAGATTTTCAGTTGAAAGTATAGTATCCATACCGCACATCTCCTTATCACACAGAAACTTCTCTTATCTTCTTCCCCTCTTCCGACCGCCGCACCATTGGTGATTTTGACGTATGTAATATACTCAAACTTCAGTAAAAAAATTTGTGCATTATTCACATATCGTGTCACGAGCACGCAACGACCACAACATATTGTATTTCTTGTACAATATGTTCAAAACAGAGGCTATAAATTATGCAAATCAGCCCATAAATTTATGAAAAATGCTGAAAAGGGCTTATTTAGCTAATCTTAATTATATCAATATATCAGGATTTTGTCAAGGATATTAAACGTTTAAGATACCATAAAAACTAGGCTTGCGGAGGATTTAGTCACCTTAAACAAACCCCAAAACCGTTTTTTGTGCATTTCGCAAGAAAACTTGTCAAAAAAAGTTGAAAACCCTGTTGCTATCAGGATTTTCAGATATAATTAATAATAATTTTACATTTGTACATATAAAAGCCGCAATGTTTCTACCGATATGCACAAAAAACATTTGATTTATTTATTTAAAATATGCAAAAGCAAAACGGTTCTTGACAATGGATAAAGGTCGACGTAAAAAAATCGTCCAAAAGGGCATTTGTGCAATTTTAACCTATAATAAAAAGACCATTGTGAAGAAAAATGACCGTAATATGGAATTCTCTTCCCACAAAAAAACATTAAACATTGTCCTATTTATCATACAGTTTTCACATAAACCAGTATAATATTAGATAACGAAACAAGAAAGCCCCTTGGGGGGCGGATAAAAATTGCAATACGACGGCTCATGCCGCTTACATATCAGGAGGTTTTCATCATGAATGAATATGGTAATAACAACTTCAACAACAATAACAATAATAACAACAATAACAACTTTGAAAACGGCTTTACACAGCAGAATGGATACAATCAGTATCAGGCTCAGGCTGGCGGCATGAATGAGTTCACATATAACCCTAACAAGAAGAAGTCCAAAGGCAAGAAGATACTTTCCGGTATCATCGCAGTGCTTTGCGTTGCGGCTATCGGTACGACTTCTATCGTGGGCTACAATCTTGTGACAGGCAAGAACGCTGTAGGTTCTTCAAACAACGGCACAGTTGTTTCAAAGGACGACAGCTCATCAAACAGCACAAAGAGCACAGTTGACCGTTCAAACCTGCCAACTATCCAGCAGCTTTCAACTCCGTCTGACGCACTTACTATCCCTGAGATAGTAAAGAAGGTATCGCCTTCCGTTGTTGGTATCTCTTGTATCCTTTCAAACGGTACTGCAACAGGTTCAGGAATCGTAATGAGCGAGGACGGTTACATTGTAACTAACGCACACGTTGTTGACGGTGCACAGTCTATCTCAGTTGTGCTCCCTGACAGCTACAACGATTCTTCAAGCAAGTCTGACGACAGCAAAAAGAGTTCTGATGACAGCTCTGAAAGCACAGAGGACAACCTCACCTACACAGCTACACTGGTAGGAAAGGATACTCAGACTGATATCGCAGTTTTGAAGATCGACGCAAAGGGACTTACAGCCGCTGAGTTCGGCACATCTGCTGACCTTCAGGTGGGCGAAGCGTCTATCGTAATAGGCAACCCGCTTGGTTTCTCACTTGCAAACTCTGTAACAGCAGGAATAATCTCCGCAACAGACAGAACTCTTACAGTTGAGGACAGAACGATGAACCTCATTCAGACAGACGCATCTATCAACAGCGGTAACTCAGGCGGACCGCTCATCAACGCATACGGTCAGGTAATCGGTATCACTTCTGCGAAGGTATCTTCCTCAGTAGGCGAGGGACTTGGTTTCGCTATCCCTATCGACGAGGCACTTCCTATCATTGAGGACCTTATGAAGAACGGTTACGTTACAGGCAGACCTAGCCTTGGTATTTCAGGCAGCGACATCACAAGTGCATACTCTTCATACTATGGAATCCCACAGGGATTTTTGGTAAAGAAAGTTACTGAGGGCAGCGGTTCTGAAAAGGCCGGTATTCAGGAGAACGATATTATAATAGGTATAAACGGCACTGTTATCTCAAACATCAACGAGCTAAACGAGATAAAGAACAAGTGCAAAGTCGGCGACACTGTTCAGCTTACTATATACAGAAACAAGAAGATGATAAACGTTGACGTTGTTCTTGGAGAGTCCACTGAGGATACTTCCGAGTCAAACAACAGCGACCAGAACAGTGACAACAATGATAACAACAATAACTACGATGATTACTATGGAAACTATGGCAATGGCCTTGGCGGCTACAATTACGGCTACGGTTTCTAAATAACAAAGCTTTCTTCATATTTTTTCATATTCTTTTACTTCAGGAAAAGAGCTGTCCCGAGTTATCGGGGCAGCTTTTTTCTTTGTTTCCGTCTTGACAGAGGGTCAAAGCAGTGCTATTATAATAAGGTGTACTATTAAACGAGTACGCTTGCTATACTTGGCAAAGGTAGGTGTTTCTGTGACAAAAGAAGAATATCTTGACTTTTGCAGTTCCATTGCAGGTGCAAAATATGACCAGCCTTTCAATGAGGACTTTCAGACAACGGCTTTACGTCATTCGGACACTAAAAAGTGGTTCGGGCTTATGATGCTCCACAATGACAGGTGGATAGTTAATCTGAAACTCCGCCCTGAAGAGGTACAATTTTATCAAAAGATATATGAAGGCGTGACTGAGGCTTACCATATGAACAAGGTGCACTGGATAACATTGTATCTTGACAGCGACGTGCCAAGAGAAGAAATAGAAGATCTTACCCTCCAAAGCTTTGAGCTTACAAAGAGGTCAGATAAAAGTAAAACCAAAAAGCGAAAGGGAGCTTTATAAATGAGAACTTTTTCAAAATCAAGCAAGCTTGATAATGTGTGTTATGATATAAGAGGCCCTGTTATGGACGAGGCAAACGAAATGATTGCAAGGGGAGAGAAAATATTCAAACTCAATATCGGAAACCCTGCACCATTTGCGTTCAACGCCCCCGACGAGATCATACAGGCAATGACCGACAACCTGAGAAACGCTCAGGGCTATTCCGATTCAAAGGGAATAACCGAGGCAAGACAGGCTATTTATGACTATGCACACTTCAAGGGCATACCTGTTGAGAGTCTTAACGATATCTACACCGGAAACGGCGTTTCTGAGCTTATCACAATGGTAATGCAGGGACTTCTCAACAACGGCGACGAGGTGCTCGTTCCTGCACCTGACTATCCGCTTTGGACAGCCTCCGTTACCCTTGCAGGCGGTACTGCCGTTCACTATATCTGCGATGAAAGCTCCGAATGGTATCCTGACCTTGAGGACATGGAAAAGAAGATAACAGACAAGACAAAGGCTATCGTTATCATCAACCCTAACAACCCTACAGGTGCGGTATATCCGAAAGAGATACTTGAAAAGATAGCAGACATGGCAAGACGCCACGAGCTTATCATATTCTCAGATGAGATTTATGACAGACTTCTTATGGACGGCGTTGAGCACACTTCTATCGCATCACTTTGTCCTGATGTTTTCTGCATCACCCTCAACGGACTTTCAAAGTCCCACAGGATAGCAGGTTTCCGTGTGGGTTGGATGACCCTCAGCGGAGATAAGAGCAGGGTAAAAGGCTACATCGAGGGTCTTAATATGCTTTCAAGCATGAGGCTTTGCTCAAATGTACCGAGCCAGTATATAATCAAATATGCTCTTGGTGACTACACAAAGACTGACGATCTGCTCCTGCCGGGGGGACGTATCTACGAGCAGAGAGAGTATATCTACAATGCCCTAAACAGCATCGACGGTCTGTCGGCTGTAAAGCCTAAGGCTGCGTTCTATATCTTCCCAAAGATAGACGCAAAGCGTTTCAACATCACGAATGACGAGCAGTTCGTTCTGGACTTCCTCCGTCAGAAGAAGATACTTCTTGTTCACGGCGGCGGTTTCCACTGGGAGCAGCCTGACCATTTCAGGATAGTTTATCTGCCTAAGCTTGAGGACCTTGAATACTCCATGAAAGAAATGAAAGATTTCCTTGCCGATTACAGACAGGAATAACTGCCCATATTATATATAACAACCTAGTTATATATTTCCGGATATTTATAGCCATGCATCTATAAACACATACACGAGGTACAAAAATGTCAAAACTTTGCAAATCATGTGGAAACTATTATGACGGAGATCACTGTGACAAATGCGGTTACGGCGACCCCAACATAAAAACACACGCTGCGGACAAATACAAAAAGCCTACTAAGCCTGAACGTTTCAGGACAGAGGAAGAAAAAGAGCTTTACGCCAAATGGGAAAAAGAGAAAAAAGCGGACACCGAGATAAAGCGTCACTATGACCCGAATGCAGGCAAAAAAACTCTTGCCATTGTGGCGGTAGTTGTTATCGGCGTTATTGTGGCTGTGCTTTACAAAAGCGGTGTTATTTTCAGCTCAACAAAGACTGAGGTAATAGAAAAATACTTCAAGTCCATACAGACAAGCGATTTTGATTCCTTTGTGGAATGTTTCCCAAAAGAGATGAAAAACGAATACGAGCAGCAGCGTACTGAGGGCGGCTACGGCAAAGAGCAGGTCATGAAGGAAGTTCTTTACGGCGATTTCATTGAAAGCTACGGCACTGACTACACCATTGACGTATCTTTCGGAAGAGAAACAAAGCTTAAAGAATCTGAATATGACCTGAGCGAATACAAGAGCTTTTACGGCTCAGCACCGAATGTTTCAGAGGCATACGAGATAGTAACGAACGTGACGTTTAAGGGCTCAAAAGGCAGCGAGGACGCTAAGCTTTACATCTATGTTGGAAAATGCAGCGGAAAGTGGTGCATTTTCAACATCACTCAGGATAACGGCATCGTTGACGAGGACACGGGGCTTAAAACTTCAGAAAAATAGATTTAACACATAAAAAACCGCCACGGAGCATTTCAAAATTCCGTGACGGTTTTATTTTTCGCCAGAGCCTATTACAAAGCAGCGGGCGACCTCAGGTCGCCCCTACAGATAAGATTGCTGTGTGATTATTTTCTATTAAAGTTAAACGATTTTCTTGTTCTCTGCTTTCCGCCGATAGACATTGTGAATATCTTATCGCTCATGAAAATTTTCAGTGCGATAGTCATGCACACTGCAAGAAGTATGAGCTGATAGATGAGTCCACCTGTGTAGAGGCTGTAGTTGCCGAACATTACGTTTTCGCTTGCCATAAATGTATGAGTGAATGGTATAGCATAAACGATATACTTTATAACAGGTGAAAGTGTTCTGATATCGACTACCATTGCAAGAAGATATGGTATCATTGCGGAGAATGTTATAGGCAGCAGCATTGTCTGAGCAGATTTTGCGTCCTTTGCAAGTGCACCGAGCACCATTGAAAGGGACAATGCAATAAGAATGGAAACAAACATCTGTATTCCCACCAGCACATACTGTCCGACGCTCATTGTAAGACCAAGTTTCTCCATTGCGGATTCATATGCTGAGGTGTCGCCCATGCCGTTGGTAAGTCCGCCTGTCATTTTGCTCATGCCGAACATATAAACGATAGCCTGCAAAGCCGCAACAACGCCTGCTGCAAGCATTTTCGAGGTAAGGACGGAAAGTCTTGAAACAGGTGCGGAAAGGAGCGTTTCAAGGGTCTTGTCTATCTTCTCGGTGGAAATGGCACTGAGTATCATCTGAGCCGAGAACATTATAAGAACGAACATTATTATAGGCACTACCATGCTTTGTGCGGAACAAAGGGACACTACTATAGAACTGCTCACCTTATCTGACTTATCGCCCACCACGGTGGTCTCAGTCAGCTCAACAGGGTCTTCAAGCTGGTTCATTTCTTCCTCTGTCATTGCACCGCTTGCCAGCTTATCCTGATAGATAGTGGCTTTCACCGCCTGCTGGATAACAGCCAGTGCGGTATCAGAGCCTGTGTTTATATTTGACATTGTTGCCATTGAGGTCATTCTCTGAACAAACTCAACGTCTGCTTTTTTATGCTGTTTTACCTGCTCTGTAAAGCCCTTTGGGATTATTACAACGCTGTCCTGATCGAGCCTTTTAAGCTCTGCGGCATAATCCTCAGACCGGATATCCACAACTGTTATCTTGCCGTCCCCTGCCTTAGCGGTAGCTTTCAGCGACTCTAAAACGCCTTCTGTGAACTCTGTCTTGTCAAGGTCGCAGATAGTAAGGTCGGAGGCTTTTTCAGCACTGTCGCTTATCGCACCTGACATCGCCTGACCTGCCATAACAAGCACCACTACCGTGACTATCATTGTGACTATAGTTTGCAGGCTGAGCATTTCTTTTATTTCCTTGCGAAACAGATTATAAAACTTCACGGTCAAGCACCACCCTTTCAAAGACTTCTTCAAGGTTCTGAGCACCGTATTTTTCAATAAGCTCCGCAGGCTTTCCAACCTCCAGCAGTTCGCCCTTTGCGATTATACCAACTCTGTCTGAAACATACTCTATCTCAAGCATATTATGCGAGGAAAGCAGAAAGCTCATGCCCTCTGAGGCAAGTTTTTTTATCATTCTTCTTATTTCAAGAGCATTTATGATATCAAGTCCCGAAGTCGGCTCGTCAAGGATAGCCAGTGCAGGCAGCGGCATTATCGCTCTTGCAAGGAGCAGCTTTCTTGCCATACCACGGGAATAATTTGATATCTTATCATCGAGCCTGTCACCAAGCTCGCATATCTCGCAGCCACGCTTGACAAACTCATAAGCCTGCTCGCCGTTTTCAGCATAGATAGACGCCATAAACTCAAGATATCCCCTGCCTGTCATGGTCTTATACGCACCAGCCTCGTCAGGGAGATATGTAATGCTTTTTCTTACCATATCAGGCTCGGTGAGTATACTATGACCTGCCACAACGGCATCGCCCTCCGTTGCCTGCAAAAGAGTTGATATCATTCTTATGGTCGTGGTCTTTCCTGCACCGTTAGGGCCTATCAATGCGAATATCTCGCCCTTTCCAACGTCAAAAGTGACGTTATGGGAGGCGTATACACCCTTTTTATACTGCTTTGAAAGCCCTTTGACCTGTAAAACAGTTTCCATTCGTCCCCATTCCTTTCTCTGTCTTTATCATTGTATTTTTTATGAATAAATCAAGTATAGCACACTGTCGTTTTACTGTCAACTGACATTTGTCATATGTTTATGCGTAAATATAATTTACTATGAGTATAAACTATCTGTTCCTTATTGTCAATAGTGATAATTGCCAAAGCAAGCGTGATTTTTAATGATAATACAGCCAAACGTAAAATATGCTTACTTTGTCAGACAAGGTAAACCACGTTACACAGTTATTACAAATCAAATAACATTGTGTACATTTTTGCGATTTTGAAGTACATTTTTTTGGATATCCCACTGTAATGAATTAATTACATTTCGGTTACAAATAAGGGTAAAAAAACGGACGATTGTTGAAAACTTTATATTTTTCAACACCGAATTGATGATATAGCATGAGTTTTAAACATTTTCAACATAGTTTTCAACATTTTCAAAAGTTTTCAACCGCAGTTTTCAACTGTCCAAAAAAGCTCTTGTTACCGAATTTTAATCATTTGTAATTTATTCATTTTTCGTACTTCTATAGTAAACAGGGAGGATTTTTTACTTTTTCACCAATGAACGAATTAAAAATTTGTGAAGTATTTGAGCATTAAAATGGTTTTTTGCGGTTTACAAACTGTCGTAAATATGTTAAACTTATAATAAGTATGAATGAAACGTTATTATGTTCATCATGGGAGGAAAAATTATGGGATTATCACTTAATCTGAAGAAAGCCGCCGCTGTGCTGCTTACTTCGGTAACACTCATGTCTGCGGCTGTGGCACTGCCTGCTGCTGACAACACCCCTGTGCTTTCACAGACCTCTATCACTGTAGACGCTGTGAGCGTGGGAAAACCAACGGGGTTAAAATCAAAGACTCTTTCCAACAGTGAGATAAAGCTCACTTGGAAAAAGGTAAGAAGTGCGAGCGGCTACACTGTGTATATGCGTGAAAACGGCAAATACAAAAAGGTAGCAAACTGCAAGAGCAACACCTACACGGTGAAAAAGCTGCCAAATGCCTCAAGAAAATATTTCAAGGTAAGGGCATACAAGACCGTAAAGGGCAAAAAGGTATACGGTGCATATTCCGCAAGTTGGAACACAGCAACAAACCCTCAGGCTGCAAAGGGTCTGAAAGTCAGCAGCGTTTCTTACGACAGCGTAAAGCTCAAATGGTCGAAGATAGGCTGCACAAACTATCGTGTATTCCAAATGGTGAATGGCAGCTGGAAAGCGATAGGAAAGACAACTTCTAACTCCTACACCGTCACGAACCTCAGTCAGACAACTGACTATAAGTTCAGGATAAGGGCCTGCAAGGTAGACTACCGCAATGTTAATCACTTCGGAAAGTATTCTTCCGCTGTGACTGCAACAACAACGAAAGCTCCCGCCGTTGTAACTCCTGTTTCTCAGCATGGAAAGCTCTCTGTAAAGGGTGCGAACATCGTTGACAAAAACGGCAAGGTATTCAAGATAAAGGGTATGTCAACTCACGGCATCATGTGGGAGGACTTCTCTGATATCCTTACAAAGGATTCACTTAAAGTTCTCAGAGATGACTGGAAGGTCAACACCATAAGAATGGCAATGTACACTTATGAATGGGGCGGCTACTGCACTGAGAACGGCAAATATCAGGCTCAGGCAAAGCAGAAGGTCAAGACAGGCGTTGAGAACGCAAAATCTCTCGGTATGTATGCTATAATCGACTGGCACGTTCTCAATGACAGAAACCCAAACACCTACAAAGCTGACGCTATAAAGTTCTTCACTGAAATGGCTCAGACTTATAAGGATTACGACAACGTTATTTACGAGATCTGCAACGAGCCTAACGGCGGAATCACATGGACAGGCGGAATAAAGAGCTACTGCCAGAGCATTGTAAGCACTATCAGAAAATATGACAGCGATGCTATCATAATCTGCGGCACAGGCTCATGGAGCCAGGATATAGATCAGGTCCTCGGCAACAGACTTTCTGACGCAAACTGCGTATACGCACTGCATTTCTACGCAAACACACATACTGATTGGCTTAGAAACAGACTTCAGAACTGCTATAATCAAGGACTTCCTGTTCTCGTATCTGAGTTCGGCACTTGCGACGCAAGCGGAAACGGCGGATACAACTCAACAGAGAGCACAAAGTGGCTGAAACTTCTTGATTCTCTCAACGTCGGCTACATAAACTGGTCAGCCTGCGGAAAGTCAGAAACAGCCTCAGCATTCAACCAGGGCACGAACCTTAAAGCTATCAAGAGCGGAACTTCACAGCTTACAGCAAGCGGCAAGTTTATCCGTGACTGGTACAGAAAACACTGATAACAACATACAAAAACCGACCTGTACACAAAGTACGGGTCGGTTTTCTTTTTGCTAACATTCCATATCATGTATAAGTCCGCAGTTACGCATGGAGATAGCTCCGTTGTTGCCTGCTATATAATGGTCAAGTACTGTCACTCCCAGACATCTCATATATCTCATTACCTCACGGGTCAAGGTAACGTCCTCCTGAGAAGGGGTGTTTGGAGCGTCAGGGTGGTTGTGGGCAAGGATAACGATATCAGTGCCGCTGTTAAGAACGGCTTTTGTAAGCTCACGAAAATCCACCGCCGTGAATCTTGCACCGCCGGAAGAAATATCCGTGACGCTCTTTATATGAAAGCCCGTATCGATACAAATGACCTTGAACTTCTCCTGCTTTTCATTTCTGAAACAGCTTTTTACAAAATCCAACGTTGCGGATATATTGCGAACGTCTATCCTGCTGTCTGTGACTGTTGAGCAGTAGTTTATAAGCTCTTTGAAAAACACGATAGAATTTGCCGAGCTTTCGCCCATATCCTTAACTGAGGATATCTCCTCCGGAGAGGCGTTAAGAACGCCGTTGAGGCTGCCGAACTTTTTTATCAGTGCGTGGGCGATATCATTTGTGTTTTTTCTCGGAACGATATAAAACAAAAGCATTTCAAGTATCTCATGCTCCGAAAAGCCCTTAAAGCTCCCCGACTCTTTGAAACGCTTTCTCATTCTTTCCCTGTGACCGCCATGATCTGCCTGACTGCTCATTTTATCACCTCTGAACGCTGTTTTTTTGCTCTTATCATTAGTATAAAATAAATACCCACTCTTGTCAATAAAAAAAAGAAAAGCCCATGGGACTTTCCTTTTTTATATAGCACCGGCATCAAGGTAAAGGGGATAGCCTTGTTTGCCTGTGCCGTCTTATTCTTTTGTTCTTTACTATATAAAACACTGAAAAAAAGCGAAAAATGTACACTTTTATCTCAACTTTGTATGAAAGCACAAATTGGATCGCAGACAAAAAGCTGATTTTATGCAGTTAGGATAGATAGGATAAAACGCTAAAAATTTAACTAAAAAGCTTATAGTGTCTGTGCGAAATGCCGTTGAAAAAAGCGGTTTTTGTATGATATAATTATTGTAACTAATTTTATACGGAGATGTTTTTATGACAGACCTTACAGTAGGAAAGCCGTGGACAGTGCTGTGGAAATTTTCGCTGCCTATGTTTGTAAGCGTTATTTTTCAGCAGATGTATTCTATATTTGACAGCATAATAGCAGGAAAGTTCGCAGGAGAGGACGCTCTTGCGGCAGTCGGTGCGTCTTATCCTATAACGATGATATTCATGGCTTTTGCCGTGGGCAGCAACGTAGGCTGCTGTGTGGTGATATCACAGTTTTTCGGTGCAAAGGAGTTTTCAAAGGTCAAAACTGCCTCCACCACCACTATAATATCCTGCACGGTACTTGCGGCGGTGCTGACAGTTTTCGGACTTGTGTTCTCAACGCCTCTTATGAAAATGATAAACACGCCGCAAAATATTTTTCATGACGGTGAACTTTATCTAAAAATATACATCGCAGGACTTCTTTTTCTGTTTCTTTACAACGTTGGCACGGGAATTTACAACGCTATGGGCGACTCAAAGACTCCATTGTATCTTCTCATTGGTTCATCAGTTGGAAATGTGGTTCTTGATTATATATTCGTGAGATTTTTCAAATGGGGCGTTGCAGGCGTTGCATGGGCGACTTTTATCGCTCAGGGCGTAGCCTGTGTTTGTTCACTTCTCATACTGGTGAAAAAGACCGCAGAGATAAAGACGGAAGACAAGCCTCCGCTTTTTTTTGGAAAGATACTTAAAAAGATAACACTTTACTCTATACCAAGTATTTTACAGCAAAGCTTTATTTCTGTGGGAAATATCTTCGTGCAGTATCTTGTGAACGGATTTGGTTCATCATGTATCGCAGGATATTCCTCGGCTATAAAGCTCAACACCTTTGCTATAACGAGCTTTACCACCCTTTCAAACGGTCTTTCCAGTTTTGTTGCACAAAATTACGGTGCAGGCAGAAACGACAGGATAAAAAGCGGTTACAAGGCGGGGCTTGTTATCTCTTCTATCGTGGCGATACCTTTTATTCTCTGCTTTTTCTGTATGCCTAAAACGATGATAAATCTGTTTCTCGATGACGGCGGCACAAAGGCTGTTGAGATAGGCGTGACATTGCTTAGGATAATCTCACCGTTTTACATTTTCGTTGGAATAAAGATAATGTCAGACGGTGCACTCAGAGGAAAGGGTGCAATGCAATATTTTATGATATCCACATTTACAGACCTTATCCTCAGGGTAGTGCTTGCGTTCATTCTCTCAGGGCCTTACGGCTCAACGGGAATATGGCTCTCGTGGCCTATAGGCTGGCTGGTATCAACAGTGCTTTCTGTAGTGTTTGCGGCGGTGAAAATGAAAGACAGCAAGTAAATCCCGCAAAAGTATTAAATCAACGGGCGGCCAAAGGTCGCCCATACATACGAATAATGTATTTACGCAAATTGTAGGTGAGCGGCTCATTCATTTTCTGATTAGCACAGACTAAATTAAAAAAAAGTTCTCAATAATAATGTTGACAAGTTTAATTAAATGGTGTATCATTATAAGAATAATATAGTTAATTCATGTTTGCGGGAGGTTAATTTATGCTGGATACTAATGTAAACAACAAGTTTGGTAAAGAGGGTCTTACCTTTGATGACGTTCTCCTTATCCCTGGCGAGTCAGATTGTACACCTGATATGGTGGATATCCACACTCACCTTACTAAGGATATCGTGCTCAATACCCCTATCATGACATCTGCTATGGACACAGTCACAGAGTCAAAAATGGCTATCGCTATCGCAAGAGAAGGCGGTATTGGTATAATCCATAAGAATATGACTATCGCACAGCAGGCAGAAGAGGTGGATAAGGTAAAGCGTTCTGAAAACGGCGTTATCGTTAATCCTTTCTCACTTACAGCTGACAAGACTGTAGCTGAGGCTGACAAGCTTATGGGTAAATATAAGATATCAGGCGTGCCTATAGTTGATGAGGATGGCAAGCTTGAGGGTATCCTCACTAACAGAGATCTGAGATTTATCACTGATTTTGAAAACATCAAGATCGGCGACGTAATGACAAAGGAAAACCTTGTTACAGCTCCTGTTGACACTGACCTTGAAGGTGCTCAGAAGATACTCATGAAACACAAGATCGAAAAGCTCCCGCTTGTTGACGCAAACGGCGTTCTCAAGGGTCTTATCACTATCAAGGATATCGAAAAGGCTGTTCAGTATCCAAATTCCGCAAGAGATAAAAAGGGCAGACTGCTTTGCGGTGCAACTATCGGTATGACAAACGACATTCTCGAAAGAGCCGGTGCTCTTGTTGACGCTCAGGTCGATGTACTGGTACTTGACTCTGCACACGGTCACTCAATGAACGTTATAAACTGCCTGAAAAAGGTAAAAGCTGCATTTCCTAACACTCCTGTTATCGCAGGAAACATTGCCACAGCAGAGGCTGCAAAAGCTCTTTGCGAGGCAGGTGCAGACGCTATCAAGGTCGGCATAGGTCCTGGCTCTATCTGTACTACCCGTGTAGTTGCAGGTATCGGTGTTCCACAGATCACTGCCATTTATGACGCTGCTTGTGCTGCTGCTGAGTATGGCGTTCCTGTTATCGCTGACGGCGGTATCAAGTATTCAGGCGATATCGTAAAGGCACTTGCTGCCGGTGCGAACGTTGTAATGCTTGGTTCACTTCTCGCAGGCTGCGACGAGGCTCCGGGCGAAACTGAGATCTATCAGGGCAGACAGTTCAAGGTATACAGAGGAATGGGTTCTCTGGCTGCAATGAACAAAGGCTCAAAGGATAGATATTTCCAGACAAACTCAAAGAAACTCGTACCAGAGGGCGTTGAGGGCCGTGTAGCATACAAGGGTCCTGTTTCAGACACTATCTTCCAGCTTGTTGGCGGTATCCGTTCAGGTATGGGCTACTGCGGCTGTCACACTATCGGCGAGCTTGGTGAAAAGGCTAAGTTCATCAGGATCACAGGTGCAGGTCTGAAGGAGTCACACCCACACGATATCTACATCACAAAGGAAGCTCCAAACTATTCCGCAGGTATCTAATTGAAATTTATATACAAAAAGAGCAGAGAAACGAATCTCTGCTCTTTTTTGCGTTATTTTGTAGGGGCGAACAGCGTTCGCCCGAAGTTTCATGTTTTTTTGCAAAACTACTACTCCATAAATTCGCCCAGCAGACCGCTTGCTATTGCGACGGTTTCAAGACATGGACGTTTCTGATAATATTCTTTTGTGCGTTTTGCAGGGTCGGGGTTACTAGGGCCGCTCAGACCAAGCAGTTCACGGCATATTATGGTATCAGAGCCAAGTTCTTCTTTGAAACGCTTTGCAAAAAGCTGCACACGCTCATAATCCTTGCCCTTTGCAGCTCTGTCGCTGCCTATAGAATTGCCGAATTTCAGTCCGAGAACCATTACTGCACCTGTGAACGCTCCGCAGACCTCTCTCATTCTGCCTATTCCTCCGCCAAAGCCTGAGGCTATCTTATAAGCAGTTTCACTGTCAAGACCGATATCCTCAGCCCATGCACCTACTACCGCCTGTGAACAGTTATAGCCCTCCATGAAAAGTTCCTTTGCTGCCGCTGCTTTTTCCTTATCCATTTTTAAAACTCCTTTTATTTGTATTGTCAAGACCAGTATAGCACAGCTTTTCGCTTTTTTCAATACGGTTGTGTCAAGTTAGTTGTGTCTACGTCGAATTGCATAAAAATATGTAATAAAATTTTGCAGATATTTTATATTGTTAGATAAAACTAACCTATTGACAAATGTGTACCGATGTGGTATACTTTAATCACAGCAAGGGAAAAGCTGTAGGAAACACCGCAGAAAAGTCTGCGGCCAATTAAAAAAATCGAATGAAAATAAAGTCTAAATAAGGAGGACAAAATTATGTCAAAGTTTGTATGTTCAGTATGCGGTTATGTTTATGAGGGCGAGGCTGCTCCAAAGGAGTGTCCTATCTGCCACGCACCAGCAGAAAAGTTCAATAAAGTAGAAGAAACAGCTATCACATGGGCTGACGAGCACAAGGTAGGCGTTGCAGAGGGTCTTGATGAGGAAGTTGTTGCAGGTCTTAGAGAGAACTTCAACGGCGAGTGCTCTGAGGTAGGTATGTATCTTGCAATGGCAAGAGTTGCTTACAGAGAGGGCTACCCTGAGGTAGGTATGTACTATGAGAAGGCTGCTTATGAAGAGGCTGAGCACGCTGCTAAGTTCGCAGAACTGCTTGGCGAGGTTGTAACACCTTCAACTAAGAAGAACCTTGAGATGAGATACATGGCTGAAAACGGTGCTTGCGAGGGCAAAATGAAGCTTGCTAAGAGAGCAAAGGAGCTTGGCTATGACGCTATCCATGACACTGTTCACGAAATGGCTAAGGACGAGGCTAGACATGGCTGCGGATTCAAGGGTCTGCTTGACAGATATTTTGCAAACAAGTAATAATTTGCTATAATTTAAAGATCACGACGAAATTTTCCCAAAAAAGGCAGAGGTATTAAAAAAAATACTTCTGCCTTTTTATTTTGCGGCAGTGTCAGGGGCTTAAATCTATTGCAAATGACGTAAAACTGTGGTATAATAAAATAATAATGCTTTAGGAGATGATTCTGTGATAGAAACACTGGCAGCGGAAACTGCGACCCTGCAAAACGTTTATGCCCCCTTGCCTTTCAAGGTGCACATGATATTCTGCGTTATCGCTACGCTTTTATATATAACTCAGTTCATAAGGAAGGGTTCTTACCATTATCTTACCATAATGGTGGCTATCGACCTTACTATCATAACTCAGTTTTGTACAAAAAGCTTTGCTATCGGTATGCTTTTCGGGGCGGAGGTCATGTTCCTTGCGGCAACGGCTTTCCTTTCCCACAGGTTCTCAAAGGCTCAGAAAGCCAAGGAAAACGCTGAAAAAGATAAGACCGATACCGCTGTAAAGGAAGATGAAGAATGAAGATAGTTATACTTGATTCTGAAACAGTTTCACGAAACGATGTGTCGCTGGAGGGCATAACCGCTCTTGGTGAACACAAGGTATATGGCTTTACGCCAAATGAACAGGTGGCAGAAAAAATAGGTGACGCTGACGCTGTTATATGCAACAAGTGCCTTATAACAGAAGAGGTCTTTTCAAAATGCAAAAACCTGAAATATGTTGGGCTTTTTGCAACGGGTTATAATAATGTTGACCTTTGTGCCGCTGACAGGCACGGTGCGGTGGTCTGCAATGTGCCTGCATATTCCACAAACGCAGTTGCTCAGCACACTTTTGCTCTTATCCTCAATTATTTCAGCAAGATAAGAGAATATTCTCAGAAAGTCGATGAGGGCGGCTGGGTGAATTACAAGCTGTTTTCGTATTTCGGTATCCCTACCTATGAGCTTGCCGGAAAAACCATTGGTATAGTAGGCTACGGCGACATTGGAAAGAAAGTGGCTGAGATAGCAAGGGCGTTTGGAATGAAGGTCATTACTTTTACACGCTCGCCTCAGAAAATAACTGACGGCACGCCTGCGGTAAGTCTTGACGAGCTTTTGAAAAGCTCAGACGTTGTAACACTCCATTGTCCGCTCACAAAGGACAATGAAAAGATGATAAACGCCAAAAGTCTAGGAATGATGAAAAAGTCAGCATTTTTCGTCAACACTGCAAGAGGCGGTCTTGTGGACGAAAAGGCACTTGCTGAGGCACTTGAAAATGAAGTCATTGCAGGTGCGGGCATAGATGTTCTCACGAATGAACCGATGCGTGAGGATTGTCCACTGAGAAACGTGAAAAACTGCACTGTTACCCCTCACATAGCATGGGCACCAAAGCAGACAAGAGAAAGGCTGCTTGAAACGGTCGCAGAAAATCTGAAAAAGTGGATAGAGGGCACTCCGCAGAACGTTGTCAATAGAAAATAAAATAAGGACATGATAAAAATGATAGACATGACAAAAAAGAAAAGAGTTGTTGTAAAGGTAGGAACTTCTACTCTTACACACAGCACGGGACTTTTGAACATACGCCGTGTGGAACAGCTTGTTAAAACTCTTGCCGATCTGCAAAACGCAGGTCACGAGATAATACTCGTATCAAGCGGTGCGGTAGGTCTTGGCAGAGCAAAGCTGGGCATAAAAGAAAAGCCCAAGGACACTCCCACAAGGCAGGCTTGTGCAGCCGTTGGTCAGTGTGAGCTTATGTATCTTTATGACAATCTTTTCTCTGAATACAGCCTTAATGTAGCTCAGCTTTTGCTCACAAAGTATATTCTTCTTGAGGACAGACGCATAAATGTACAAAACGCTCTCAACCGCATTATCGAGCTTGGTTCTATACCTATCGTAAACGAGAACGATACGGTATCCATAGATGAGTTGGAACTTGAAATGGGCGAGAACGATTCACTTGCGGCAAATGTTGCGGTGCTTGCTAATGCAGATCTTCTTATAATAATGTCTGATATCGAGGGACTTTTTGACAAAGACCCTCACAAGTATGACGACGCTGAGCTTATCCCTGTTGTGCCTGAGATAACAGAGGAGATAAAGGCGATAGCAGGAGGAGCAGGTTCTTCCCTTGGCACAGGCGGAATGGCGACAAAGATAAAGGCTGCGGAGATCGCCAAAAAGGGCGGTATCGATCTTATCATCATGAACGGACGTGATCCAAGGCATTTGTATAAGGTCTTTGAAAATAAACCTATAGGAACACTTTTTACAGCTAACGGGGAGGTATAGTAAAAATGAGTTATATCGATATTTTGGGACAGAAGGCTAAAGCCTGCAAAAAGGACATTGCCTTTGCGTCAACAACACAGAAAAACGACGCACTTCTTGAGATCGCACATATCCTGAGAGTTTGCAAGAACGATATCATAGAGGCAAACAAGGTGGATCTTGAAAACGGAAAAATGAGAAAAATGTCTGAGGCTATGCTTGACAGACTTGCACTTAATGACAGCCGTATCGAGGGCATGGCAAAGGCTTGCGAAGAGCTTGCACAGCTTGATGACCCTGTGGGAGAAGTTGTTTCAGGCTCAACAAGACCAAACGGTATGAAGATAGAAAAAGTCAGAGTGCCAATGGGCGTTATCGGAATTATTTTCGAGGCAAGACCTAATGTTACTGTAGACGGTGCTATACTTTGTCTAAAAAGCGGAAACGCTGTTATACTCAGGGGCGGCAAAGAGGCGATAAACTCAAACAAAATGCTTGCCGACCTTATGAGAAAAGCTGTTGAAAGGGCAGGGTTCAGTCCTGACATCATTCAGCTTGTGGAGGACACAGACAGGGGCATTGCTCTTGATATGATGAAAGCAAACGATTATATCGATGTGCTCATACCAAGAGGCGGAGCACAGCTTATAAAGGCTGTTATACAGTCTGCCACAGTGCCTGTTATCGAGACCGGCACCGGCAACTGTCACGTTTATGTTGACGCAAGTGCAGATATAAACATGGCGGTGAACATTGTTGACAACGGCAAGACTTCACGTCCGTCTGTATGCAACGCAGTGGAAAGCTGTCTTGTTCACAGGGATATTGCGGAGGATTTTCTTCCAAAGCTCAAAGCAAGGCTTGACAAGCATCATGTTGAGATAAGAGGCTGCGAACTTACAAGGCAGATACTTGGTCCTGAGAACGTTACTCCTGCTGATGATGACGATTATGCGACAGAGTTCCTTGACTACATCATTTCTATCAAAGTCGTTGACGATATGGCGGAGGCACTTGAACACATCGACAGATTTTCCACAGGTCATTCCGAATGCATCGTAACAGAAAGTCTTTTTGCGGCACAGGAATTTCAGAAGAGAGTAGATTCTGCGGCTGTATATGTAAACTGCTCAACAAGATTTACAGACGGCGGAATGTTCGGTCTTGGTGCTGAGATAGGCATTTCCACACAGAAACTTCACGCAAGAGGTCCTATGGGTCTTAGAGAAATGACCACCACAAAGTATCTTATCTCAGGCAACGGACAGATAAGAGAATAGGTATTAATGAGGAGTTAGGAGTGAGAAATGAGGAATTAAGGTATCGCCTAACGGCGATGATATTTCTCTCTGTAGGGGCGAACAGTTCGCCCGTTTACTCTATACTTTAATATATTACAAAAAGAGGTAATTATAATGATAAAAGCTATGAATATTTCTTATGAGATAGGCGATAAGCTTTATCTCAACATCACAAACAAATGCCCATGCAACTGCACATTCTGTATTCGTCACAACGGCGACGGTGCATACGGCTCTGACCCGCTGTGGCTTGAACACCAGCCAACTGCTGAAGAGGTTATAGATAACATCAAGAAACGTGACCTTGACAGCTACAAGGAGATAATATTCTGCGGTTACGGCGAGCCTACCTGTGAACTGGAAATACTCAAAGAAACTGCAAAGTATATAAAATCTGTTACAAAGACGCCTGTAAGGCTCAACACCAACGGTCTCAGCGATCTTATCAACAAGCGTGAAACCCCTGCTGAGTTCAAGGGACTTGTGGATATAATCTCAATAAGCCTTAACGCATCTGACGAAAAGGCTTATGACGAGGTAACAAGGCCGTCATTCAAGGGCGTGAACTGCTTTGAAGAAATGCTTTCTTTTGCAAAGAGAGTGAAAGAGTTCGTGCCTGAGGTAATGCTCACTGTTGTGGATATAATCGGCGAAGAAGAGATAAAAAAATCTCAGGCGGTTGCTGACAGCGTGGGTATTCATCTTAGAGTTAGAGAATATGTTGATTAACGTTTTGTAAACAATATATTAAGTTTTATATTTGCTCAATATTCCGTTTTCAGCAAACATCTATATGATGTCGGAACAATGACCGAGTGCTGAAAACGGATATTTTTGTACGATAATCAAAAAGAAAGCTTGGTAGAAAAAATCATGGAAAAGGAAAAGATAAGAAGTCTTGTTTTGCAGGCAGGACAGGGTGACAGAGCGGCTTTCGGTGAGCTTTATGAAGAAACGGGCAGGGGCGTATATTTCAACTGTCTGAAACTTCTTGGAAATGCTCAGCAGGCGGAGGATATTACTCAGGACACTTTCATGAAAGCTCTTGAAAAGCTTGACAGTCTTAACGAGCCTGAGAACTTTTCGGCTTGGGTAAACAGGATAGCCGTGAACAACTGCAAAATGTATTTTAGGAAAAATCCACGGAATGCGGAGGAGGAGTCGGAAAAGATAATCGACGATATGCCCGACAGCGAGCTTATCCCTGACGATTATGCCGACAGCGAGGAAAAACGCAGGATAATAATGAACATTATCGACACCGCTCTCACTGACGAACAGCGTCAGACCATAATACTCTATTATTTCGATATGATGAGCGTTGCGGAGATAGCAGAGATAATGGATTGTTCTGTGGGCACAGTCACGTCCCGTCTTAGTGCTGCAAGAAAGAAGATACGGGAGGCGGTGCTTATTTACGAGGAAAAAAACAACGACAGACTTCATGCTGTTATTCCTATACCTGTTTTGTCAAAGATATTCATGCAGGAATGTCAGCAGCTTGAACTGCCTAAATTATCCGTTTTCAGCAAGGCGTCAGCCACGGAAGTTGTTCCCGATAAAAATACTACAATAAGTAAATCGGGAGGAAAAGGTATGTTTTCAACAGTAAAGTCAAAGGTAATAGCAGGTGTGGTCGCAGTGGCAGTAGTAGGCGGAGGTATCACGGCGGTGATGCTTGCGAACAGAGATAAGACGGTGGAGGTCGATGAACCGAGGACGGCTGTTCAGACAAACGCTGACGGTGACGTAAATGAAAAGGACGTTGAGGACAAGCTCAACGAACTTGACGAAAACACAGATAATGAAGATGATGTTACTGACGATGTTGCAAGCGGCACAAATTCAAACGGCGAGCTTGAAATGGCAGTTTACACTGTGTCTGACGAGATAAAGAATGCAGATCTTTCGTCAGGTCTTGTTCAGCTTAATGGTGACATCATGCAGGTGGGCGGATATATAAAGACATCTGATTTCTATGCAAAATATGCTGACGAATACAGTTTTGTATACTGCGACGGAGGTCACTATGAGGACAAAAAGAACGAAATGCTAAACTACCGTGTGGGTGCAGACAACTATTTCGGCGGTGAATGGTGGGATAGCTATTACATGACGCTTATACCAAAGGTCGAACCGCAGGGAGATGAGATAACGGTATATGTTGCAAACCTCACAAACCCTGACGGTCAGGTATCTTTGGCAGACAGTTATGTGGTATGGGCAGAAGAAACGCCTATGTCAAACGATATTTACACTCCTGCTTGGATACCGACCGGTATGCCGACAAGACTTTGCTATGATGTAACAAGCACAAAGAAACTTGATGAGATATATGACAACATAGACGATTATTCAGCACAATCAGTGCAGGATATGCTTGTTTCTCAGGGAATCTCAAAGGGCGAGAACAGCATTTCAGGAAACTATCTTTCCTATGTTTACTCACAGGGCGATATGTCAATGGACGGAACATACCATGTGAACAGTGACACTGACCCCGACGTTTTCGTTGCATACGTTGCAGGCGAAAAGAATGCCGCCGGACTTACTCCTCTTTTCAGATATCATTTCACATTTGACACAAACACAAAGCAGCTTTATGAAAGCAGAATGTATCTTGCAGGAATGTTCTGATAAAAACTTTATCCCTCACATTTGTGGGGGATATTTTTTTGCTCATTGACAGGTATTTTGTTATGTGATATAATTATTTCTGCAATATCATAGTTATATATTAACATTATGTAAACTATAAATTAACATTCTGAATTTGCTCAACAAATCGTCTGCTTTTTGCATCTAACAAATGTAGGGACTGATAAAGCGGACGAGAAAACAGTAAGACATTCGGAAGAAGGAGCGGAAAAAACTATGGAAAAAGAAGAGATAAAAACGCTTGTATTGCAGGCAGCACAAGGCAACAGGGCGGCATTTGGTGCACTTTATGAAGAAACGGGCAGGGTGGTATACTTCACCTGTTTGAAACTTCTCGCAAATGCACAGCTGGCAGAGGATATCACGCAGGAAACATTTCTGACGGCACTTCAAAAGCTCGGCACGCTCACAAATCCTGAGAATTTTCAGACGTGGGTGAACCGCATTGCCATTAACCTCTGCAAAATGCACTTCAGGGGCAACACTGACCCTGAGGAAAATTCAGAGGATATACTGGAGGATATCCCTGACGAGGACCTTATACCTGAGGAATATGTGAGCAATGACGCAAAAAGAAAGATAATAATGGATATCATCGACACTGTTCTCACAGAAGAGCAAAGACAGTCGGTGATACTTTACTATTTTGATATGCTCACAGTGCCTGAGATAGCAGATGTAATGGGCTGCACCACAGGCACGGTGACTTCCCGTCTTAGTGCTGCCAGAAAAAAGATAAAGGAGGCGGTGCTCATATACGAGGAAAACAACAACGACAGACTTCATGCTGCCGTACCGGTATTTATTCTTTCCAAGCTCCTTATGAAAGAGGCATCAACTACCGCACTTCCTAAGCTTACCGTTTTCACTAGCACAGCCGCAAACGCAGTTCCTGATAAAGTAACATCAACAAAAACTATATCGGGAGGAAAAGGAATGTTTTCAACAGTAAAAGCAAAGGTTATAGCAGGCGTTTGTGCCGTGGCAGTTGTGGGCGGAGGTATCACGGCAGCGGTCGTGCTCAGCTCAAATAGCAATGATGACGATGATATCGTTGTTTCTTCGCAGAAAAACGGTGACAGCACTGTTTCAAAGAACGATGAAACCGTATCTAATACCGCTAATGATAATAAAAACAGCAATCTATATTGGATAGACGGATTTAATGGCGGTACGCCGTCAGATACTTTGCCGCAGGATATTTTCGGCAGCAAAATATCAGTGCCTGTTGACCTTAGTGCCATAGATGGCGGCAATGCCAATATGGAAATGTATGGCGACGATATTGGCAGATCTAGTGATATTATGAGCGTTGATAAAATGATAGGTGAAAACAGTGACGTTGAGATAACCTTCGTTTCATCAGATGAGAGCCAAACAAACTACGACCTTACCGGTGCAAACCCATTTGACCGTGACGCAAGTGTGGCTGACATTCTCAAGGAAAACAGCTGGAGCATTACCATACCTTTAGAAGAGGCTGTGGATACCTCCGACTGGGAGTATGAAAGCTACGGCAGCTACAGCAATAAAGAAGATCTTGATAAAATAATCGACAAAATGGGCTGCCCTACAAGCATTTATATGAACAGCGAATATGACGGCATGGACGATTATAAATGCTATACAATGTATTGGGAGAACGTTGACTATACAATTTCACTCGGCGTGGTGGAAACATATAGTAATTACGAAGAGTATGACGTAGTGCTTGATTACTTCTCGGTTTCCGATTTCACATACTACAGCAAAAACTATCCACAGGAAGAAATACACGAAAAAGACGGAGAGGCTGTTTTCACATCTGAGTATACAGGCATAACAACACCGGGCGAGAGCACTGTAAACACTGATGAGAACAGAGTAAAGGTATATGATGACCTCAAGGCACTTGACCTTACTTCAGACGCTGCTCTGCCTAAGGATATAAGCGTAAGCTATAAGGGCATAGACCACGTTTTCACAGGCATTGAGCTTATTGATGATGTAAGAGAAGAAATGGTGGATACCCCTGACGATGAATACGATTCTGCTCTTTGCTACGGAAAAACAAGCTCAACTATGGATAATATCATCATCTTCGACTTCTGGCTCAACAGCGATCATACCCTCCATAAGATAAGAATGAGTTTCACCACCGAAAGCGACTGCTCAATATTCGGTATAACAAAAAATTCAACTCCTGAGGAGATGGCTGCGATTCTCGGCACACCTGAGGTCAGCGACAGAAACGGCAAAGATCAGTTTCTTGATTGGGAGAGCGATTCCATGAGCGTGAACGCATATTACTATGACGGCGTTTTGCAGTCTATACAGGCTAACTTTGAAAGCTAGGCGGCTTTTATTTGACAACATAAGCGGTATGTGCTATAATATTTTATATTAATACTTTACTATGATAAAATATAGAGAGGATAATGTAAAATGAGCGAAAAGCTTTGGAGAAAAAACCTTATAAATATAGAGCCATACGTTGCTGGAGAACAGCCTAAAAACGATAAGATAATAAAGCTCAATGCAAATGAAAACCCTTATCCGCCGTCATCAAAGGTAAAGGCGATATTGGAGTGCAAGACCATAGCGGAGCTGAGAAAATATCCTAGTGCTGACGCCTCTGCACTAAGGGCGGCACTTGCGGAGCGTGTGGGACTGAAAAGCGAAAATGTTTTCTGCGGAAACGGTTCAGATGACGTGCTTGCCACAGCGTTCAGGGCATTTTTCAACTCTGACAAGCCTATACTTTATCCTGATATAACTTACTCTTTCTATCCTGTTTGGTGTGAGCTTTTGAAGATACCATACAAGACAAAGAGCGTTGACGAAAATTTTGTTATAAATATAGACGATTTCAAAGAGCCTAACGGCGGCGTTGTTATCCCTAACCCTAATGCTCCGACAAGCCTTGGTGTGGGTGAGAAATTTATAAGAGAACTTCTTGAAAACAATCAGGACAGCATTGTTATAATCGACGAGGCATATGTGGATTTCGGCAGGTATTCCTGCGTTGAGCTTGTGAAAGAATATGACAACTTGGTCGTAACGCAGACGTTCTCAAAGTCACGTTCGCTTGCCGGAATGAGAGTTGGCATGGCTTTTGCCAGTGCCGAACTTATCAGCTATATGCAGGCTGTAAAGGACTCATACAATTCTTATCCTCTCGACCAGATAGCCATAGAAACAGCTGTGGCAAGCCTTTCTGACGAGGACTATTTCAAGACGACTGTAGGAAAAGTCAAGGCGACAAGGGATAAAACAGCTGAAAAAATGAGGACAATGGGATTCAAAGTTCTCGATAGTGAAACGAACTTTCTTTTTGCACAGCACGAAAAACTCTCCGCAAAAGAGATATTCACATATCTTCGTCAAAAGGGCATCTTCGTGAGATATTTCAACAAGCCTAGGATAGATAACTTCCTCAGGATAACCATAGGCACAGACGAGGAAATGGAGCTTATGCTAGAAAAGCTTTCGGAGATATGCAAATAATATAGAGTAGGGGTGAACAGTGTTCGCCAGTCTGTTTCTAGCTTTTTTTGAAAGACTTTTGTTTATTATTAATAAGAATATATAAAGGGCGGCTTTGACCGCCCTTTTTTGTGCTATATCCTTTAAAATCAGGGCGTAAAGGTATTGAAAATCAGAAAATGTTGTGATATAATTATCATAAGTAATTATTGCCTGAAGAAAGGATATGTATATATGTTGATAAATTCGCTGGCGGCGTTGGCTCTCGGCTTTACGCTGGATATGCTTTTTGGCGACCCGGAAGTGGTGCTCTATCCTCAGACTGCCATAAAAAAACTGGTCAAAAAGCTTGATAATGTTTTCAGAAACAGCTATAAAAACACTCCTGAGGCACAGCGTATGGCAGGAATGATGATGACTGTGATAGTTTTGCTCATTGTTGCCGCAGTTTCTCTGCTTTTGCTTTTCGTTGGCTACAAGCTGAACGCTGCACTGGGAATTTTCCTTGAGGGCATAATGTGCTGGTCGGCACTTTCTATAAAGTCCCTTAAAACCGCAGCAGGCGGCGTAATGCGTGCGGCAAGGGCAGGCAATCTTTCTTCGGCACAGCGTAAAGTAAAAAAAGTCACATTTCGTGACACTGATGACATGAACATTGACGCCGTTATAAAAAGCACAGTTGAATCCGTTGCTGAAAACACCACAGACTGGGCGGTCGCACCGATATTTTGGTCGGCGATATTCGGCGGACTGGGCGGTCTGCTTTACAGAACCGTAAACATTATCGACAACACGGTGGGCTACAAGACAGACACTTACATAAACTTCGGCAAATTTCCTGCAAAGCTTGATGATGTTCTAAGCTTTATTCCTGCGAGGATAGCGGCTTTGCTTATGAGGATAAACGTTGCTTTCCTGCATCTTGACGGAAAAAATGCCGCACAGGTCTACAGCAAAGACAGAAGGCGTTCGCCTAGCCCTAATTCAGCACAGACTCAGTCAGTTTGTGCAGGTGCACTGGGAATACAGCTTGGCAGTGATGAATACTACGGCGGTCAGCTTGTGAGAAAGCCTCTCATAGGCAGAAACCTCAAGCCATGCGAGCCAAACGATATTTTTTGGGCAAATCAGTTGCTGCTTGGAACGTCATTTTATGCGATGCTTTTCACGGCAGTCATAAGAACTGCATTGTTCTTCCTTATTTAATTATGATATCAAACCAGCTGGACGGATAAAATGTTTGGCTGGTTTTATTTTGCCATATAAAAACGGACGGGCTGTTCAAATGAACAAACCGTCCGTGTTTTTTTGCTTTATAAGCTATTGGCTATTATCTTCTTGCAGCCTTTTTCTTTGTGCTGCCTGTCTTAGAGCCTGAATGTGACTTCTTTGCCTGATGTTTTTTCCAGTGTACCCACAGTGTAGGTGCGATACAGTTAGAAGAGTAAACACCTGAGATCATACCTATGATAAGTGGGAATGCAAAGCTCAGGATAGAAGTTACGCCGCAGATGATGCAGACGATACAAACTGTAGCCATAGCGAGGACTGTTGTAACAGTTGTATGGATAGAACGTCCCATTGTCTGAGTAATGGAGAGGTTTACAAGATCCTCAAGCTCCATTTTATTGCCAAGGAGATTTTCATTCTCTCTGATTCTATCGTAAATGATGATAGTTGCGTTGATAGAATATCCAAGGATAGTCAGCAAAACTGCCATGAAGTTTGCGTTGATGTCAAATCTGCATATTACAAAGCAGCCATAGACCATGCACATATCGTGTGCAAGGGCAACTACTGAGAACACACCGGCTGAGATACCGCCTATCTTTTTAAATCTGAAACCGATATAAATGATAGTGATGACCATTGCCAGTGCACAAGCAGCAAGGCACTTGAAGAAGAAGTTCATACCGCTTGACGCTGCAACGTCATTTGACTCATAAACTTCTATGTTGTTATCAGGAAAATCCTTTTCAAGGGCTGTTTTCAGGGTGTTCTGCTTATCGTCGCTTATACCCTTTGTGGAAGAGAACTTGATCTCTACTGTTTTGCCTGCGTTTCCTGTGTTTTCGCCAAGAGTTACTGTACATTTATCTCCGATACTGTCAGAAACGGTATTTGAAACGTCAGATGTTTTTATATCGCCCTCGTATGTATAAGTCAAGACTGTACCGCCTTTGAACTCGATAGCAACGTTAAGACCTATAACAAATGTGAGAATGATAAAAATTGCGATAAGTGCACATGATATGGAATAAAATAACTTGCTGTGACCCACAACATTCAGGGTCTTTTTTTCTTTACTCATTTATTTCAGCACCTCCGTAAAGCTTGCGTTTCTTAAAGCACTTGAACTTTGAGAGGGACGAAAGCATAAGTCTTGAACAGAAAATACCGAATACAAAGTTCAGAAGGATACCAACGAGAAGTGTATATCCCAGTGAGTAGATAGTACCAGCTGTGCTTGCACCGAATACTGAGAATACAGGGCTGAGAAGTGTTCCGAAAACGCTGTCTGTAGGTCCGAACGCACCCATAAGGATTATTGCAACGAATACGACTGTGATGTTTCCGTCGAATACTGCACTCCATGCTCTCTTATATCCAAGCTCGATAGCACCGTTGAGTGTTTTGCCGTTGTTAAGCTCTTCCTTTATTCTCTCGGCAGTGATAACGTTGGCGTCAACGCCCATACCTATCGAAAGGATAATACCTGCGATACCAGGGATAGTCAATGTAAAGCTGTCAATATTTCCGAAGAAACCTGTGATGCAGGCGATAGAACCTATTACCTGACCTATAAGTGCGATAGACGCAACAAAACCCGGCAGCTTATAGATAATGATGATATACGCAGCGATAACGATAAATGCTATAAGTCCTGCGATGACCATTGCATTTTTTGCACCCTCACCCAATGTAGGTGAAATTATGTTCGTGCTTGTTGTTTTAAGGTCAAATGGGATAGAACCGGCGTTTATCTTATCTGCAAGAGCTTTTGCAGAATCGTATGTGAAGTTGCCCTCGATAACGCATTCGCCGTTTGTGATAGCTGAATTTACGCTTGGTGCTGAAATGCACTTATCGTCCATCCAGATAGAGATAGAGCCTTTTCCGGCAAGCTCAGTTGTAGCGTCAGCAAAAGCTTTTTTACCGCTGTTATTGAGTGTCAGGCTTACAACATACTTGATATTTCCTGTTGTTTCGTCCTGAGTCTGTCTTGCCTCGGCTTTTTTAACGTCACTGCCCGTGAGCACCTGCTCGCCTTTTTCCTCTTTGCCCTTTCTGAACACCAGCTTAGCAGTTTCGCCAAGCTCAGAAACGGCAGCCTCAGGGTCAAAGCTTTCTTCGTTAGCCTGCCATGGGAATGAGACCATTACCTTATTTTTCTTATAGTCTACATAGACCTCGCTGTCTGTGATATTAAGGCTTACAAGTCTTTGCTCGATAACAGCCTTTGCAGCGTCCATTTCTTCCTTTGTGGCGTCGTAATTATCGGCAGGTTCAAACGTTGCGTTTACACCGCCCTGAATATCGATACCCCAGCGGATATCTTCAACACCCTTGATATAACTTGTTTTTATATCTCCGTACTGAGTATGTATTCCTGCATAAGTAAGATATCCAAATGCAATTATACACAAAAGCACGATAAAAAACACGGGTTTTTTAACTTTTCGCACCTTTAATCCTCCTGATAAATTTATTAAGCCCAAAGGCTTTTTTGCCGTCAGGGCACAATACGCCCATAACGAACACATTCACCTTATAATTATAAAACGTTTGATACAAAATGTCAATAGTTTTTATGAAATTCGCACTGTTTATCAAGATAAAGGCAACATTGCGTAATAATCGTATGCAAATCCGATAGACGTGACTTGTGCGTTATGATCTAAATATCAATAAGTTCTCTTAAAGGCTGTTTTAAAGGGGCTTTGTCTTGACAAAATCTCCTTTTAGTGATATTATTAAAAGGATAAATATTGCGGCGTAAGAAATTTTTTACGTCAGCTAAAAGGAGTATGTAAAATGATTGATATTAAGCTTATCCGTACAAATCCTGAGCTTGTCAAGGAAAACATCAAGAAGAAGTTTCAGGACGAAAAGCTCGTTCTTGTTGACGAGGTAGCTCAGTTTGACGAGGAATACAGAGCAGCCAAGACAAAGGCTGACGAGCTGAGAAATAAAAGAAAGGTAATGAGCAAGCAGATAGGCGGTCTTATGGCTAAGGGTCAAAAGGACGAGGCTGAGAAGGTAAAGGCTGAGGTTTCCGCTATCGGTGCTGAGCTTGACGCAATGGCTGAAAAGGAAAAGGAGCTTGAGGGCAAGATCCGTGAGAGAATGCTCGTTATCCCTAACATTATCGACCCTAGCGTTCCAATAGGCAAGGACGACAGCGAGAATGTTGAGATTGAAAAGTTCGGCGATCCATTCGTTCCTGATTATGAGATACCATATCACGTTGATATTATGGAAAGCTTTGACGGAATCGACCTTGACAGTGCAAGAAGAACTTCCGGAAACGGTTTCTACTATCTCAAGGGCGACATTGCAAGACTTCATTCTGCAATTCTTTCTTATGCAAGAGATTTCATGATAGACAGAGGTTTCACATATTTCATTCCGCCTTACATGATACGTTCAGACGTTGTTACAGGCGTAATGAGCTTTGCTGAAATGGAAGGCATGATGTACAAGATAGAGGGTGAAGATCTTTATCTTATCGGTACTTCTGAGCACTCAATGATAGGCAGATTTATCGACACCATTATCCCTGAGGACGAGCTGCCAAAGACTCTCACAAGCTATTCACCATGTTTCAGAAAAGAGGTTGGTGCACACGGCATCGAAGAGAGAGGCGTTTACAGAATACACCAGTTTGAAAAGCAGGAAATGATAGTTGTCTGCAAGCCTGAAGAGAGCATGGCATGGTATAACAAGCTGTGGCAGCATTCTGTTGATTTCTTCCGCTCACTTGATATTCCTGTAAGAACACTTGAGTGCTGCTCAGGCGACCTTGCAGACCTCAAGGTAAAGAGCTGTGATGTTGAGGCATGGAGCCCAAGACAGAAGAAGTATTTTGAAGTTGGTTCTTGCTCAAATCTTGGCGACGCACAGGCAAGACGTCTTGGCATAAGAATAAAGGCAGAGGACGGCACAAAGTATTTTGCTCACACTCTTAACAACACAGTAGTTGCTCCACCAAGAATGCTTATCGCATTCCTCGAGAACAATCTCAACGCTGACGGAACAGTTAATATCCCTGAGCCGCTGAGAATGTACATGGGCGGCAAGGACAAGATAACAAAGTAATTTTGATATGCAAAAAGGTGAACGGTCATGTGCCGCTCACCTTTTTTTGTTGCCTTAAATACAAAAACGGACGGTTTTAAGCCGTCCGTTAATTTTTTTAGTCAATGTAGGGGCGAACAGTGTTCGCCTGTTTATTTTGTTTTTACTTGATTTTTATATTATTCTTCCGTGTTTTCAGAATCGTCATTCTCAACGCTTTCGGTATTCTCTTCAATGACCTCAGCATTTTCCTCAGCCTGAGCCTCTGCTATCTCCTCGGCAGTAGCCTTTTCTACCTCTGCCGTTTCAGCATCATCGTCATGCTCAGTTCTTGTGAATGAAACCACTCTGCCGTCCTCTCCGACTCTCATAAGTCTTACGCCACGGGAGTATCTGCTCATCATGCTGATATCGCAGGCTCTTATTCTGATAACAACGCCGTCTGTGGATATCATGATGATATCATCTTCATCATCAACGACCTTTATTCCGCATACGCCGCCGCTCTTATAGTTCATAAGACCGTAGCCGCCTCTGTTCTGTACCTTATAAGACTCCAGCGGAACACGTCTGCCAAGACCGTTTTCTGCAACAGTGAGAACGCTTGCACCCTCTCTTACTCTTGCCATTGAAACAACATAGTCGCTGCCTCTGAGTTTAATAGCCTTTACGCCGTGAGCAACTCTTGACATCTCTCTTATGTCAGTTTCTCTTATCCTTATAGCCTGACCGTTATGTGTGGCAACTATGACCTCATTGTCGCCAAAGGTCATTCTTACACCTGCTATCTCGTCGCCCTCGTCAAGACCGATAGCGATAAGACCATTCTTTCTTACATTCTTATAGGAAGTCAGCGGAGTTCTCTTTATCTTGCCGTTCTTTGTTACCATAACGATATACTTGCCCTCGTCAAAGTCGGCAGTTTTTATCATTGCGGCTATCTTCTCGCCCTCGCTGAGTTCAAGAAGATTTACTATATTTGTGCCTCTTGACGCCTTTGAACCCTCAGGCAGCTCATAGCATTTGAGCTTATACATTATGCCCTTATTGGAGATAAAGAGTATATTGTCATGTGAAGAACAGGTCTGGAGTTCGTCGATATAATCGTCCTCACGCTGTTTCATACCTGTTACGCCACGTCCGCCACGTTTCTGAGCCTTATACTCTGAAACAGGCATTCTCTTTATATATCCGGCATTTGTATAAGTAACAACGCTTTCCTCAACAGGGATAAGATCTTCGATATCAACTTCGCCGCTGACATTTTCTATCTGAGTTCTTCTCTCGTCGCCAAACTTATCCTGAATAGCCTCGACCTCTTCAATGATTATATCAAGTATTCTCTGATGATTTGCAAGAATATCTTCAAGGTCAGCTATCTTGACCTCAATTTCAGCCAACTCGTCGATTATCTTCTGTCTTTCCATACCGGTCAGACGTCCGAGAGTCATGTTTGCAATATGGTCAGCCTGAATATCTGTCAGACCAAAACGCTGATTAAGTCTTTGCTTAGCCTCAGGGATATTCTTAGAAGTTTTCATTATCTCGATAACTTCGTCGATATTGTCAAGTGCGATAACAAGACCCTTTAAGATATGCTCTCTTTCCTTAGCCTTGTTAAGGTCAAACTTAGTTCTTCTTGTGATAACGTCGACCTGAAAGTCTATATACTGCTCAAGCATTTCCTTGAGGGTCAAAACCTTAGGGATACCATTCACAAGTGCGAGCATTATAACGCCCACTGTATCCTGGAGCTGTGTATAGCTGAACAGCTTATTGAGCACTACCTGAGGATTAGCGTCCTTTTTCAGCTCGATAACGATTCTCATTCCGTCCTTGCCGGATTCATCATTGATATAATGGATTCCGTCAATACGCTTTTCCTTAACAAGGTCAGCGATAGACTCAACAAGTCTTGCCTTGTTTACCATGTAAGGAATCTCAGTAACGATAATGCAGTTTCTGCCCTTTATCTCCTCGATAGAGGTCTTTGAACGCAGTGTTATCTTTCCTCTGCCAGTACCGTAAGCCGCTCTGATACCAGACCTGCCCATGATGATACCGCCTGTTGGGAAGTCAGGACCTTTTATACTCTCCATAAGCTCATCAAGAGTGCAGTCAGGGTTTTTCATGACAGTTTTCATGCCCTCGATAACTTCATGAAGGTTATGAGGAGGGATATTCGTTGCCATGCCGACAGCGATACCTACTGAGCCGTTACAAAGAAGATTTGGAAATCTTGACGGCAGCACAACAGGCTCTTTCAGTCTGTCATCATAGTTAGACTGAAAATCAACAGTCGTTTTGTTTATATCTGTCAGCATATTTACTGACATCTTAGCCATTTTAGCCTCAGTATAACGATAGGCAGCCGGAGGGTCGCCGTCAACAGAACCGAAGTTTCCGTGACCGTCAACAAGAGGATATCTCATTGAAAACTTCTGAGCAAGTCTTACAAGTGCGTCGTAAACTGATGCGTCACCGTGAGGGTGATATTTACCGAGCACAGAACCTACTGTGTCGGCACACTTTCTGTACGGCTGGTCAGGTGTAAGACCGTTTTCATACATAGTATATAAAATTCTTCTGTGAACAGGTTTAAGTCCGTCCCTTACATCAGGTAAGGCTCTGGATACAATTACCGCCATTGAATATTGAATGAAAGATTCTTTCATTATCGCCTCAACATCAGTGTCAATAACGTTATAATCGCTCACTTTATCCACTCCTTTTTAACCTTTCGGTTTACTTTTACAGGAACATATCCTGTTCTTATTTATTATCGATCATTTCATAATCGCTTTCAAGCAGCTGTGAGAAAGTTTTTCTCAGGGTTTCCTGCTGCTGCTCGTTCATAACTCTTTTTGCAAGCACATAGATAGTTTCTTTTTTGAGTATTATAATAAACATCTCGTCATTTTCCAAAACATTCAGAGAAATATCCTCAAAGTCAACTATTCTCGGCGGAACAGGAGTAAAGTCCTCTTCCTGCTTTTCCTCCTCTGTTGGCAGCGTTTCTATTTTGAAACTGTCGTCATAGAGCGTGAAAACATATTTATCGTCCTCAAGAGGTTTAAGAGCCTGCATAAGATATTTTCTTATTCTTCTGGTGTTATACCATGTGAGAACTATTATAGCAAGGCATATGAACGCCAGCACCCAGTTAAGATATCCCGAAGGGTTTCTCACAATGGACACTATAAAAAGTGCTGCCACAATGCCGAATGCCGCTGTTATCTTCCAGTTATGTGCATAAACGAATTTTCTCTGAAAGGCGATAAAAGCTCTTTCCTCTTCTTCATTTTTCACATCATACTCAAAGCTCAGCACAGGTTCTTTTTCAGGCTGTTTTTCTTCTGTTTCAGGTGCATTTTCAGCAGTTTCCTCCACAGTTTCTTCCTCAGCCTTTACCTCTTCAAGCTCTGTTTCTTCGTTTTTATTTTCTTTGATATCCAAAGCAGTATCCTTTCTTTAAACGTCAAGATCCTTTACATACTCTGCATTTTTCTCTATAAATTCTTTTCTCGGTGCAACCTTATCGCCCATAAGAATTGTGAATATCTCATCCGCCTTAACAGCGTCTTCCATTGTCACCTTTATCATAGTTCTTCTTTCAGGGTCCATAGTAGTTTCCCAAAGCTGTTCAGGGTCCATTTCACCAAGACCTTTGTATCTCTGGACGTTTACTTTCAGGTTGTTTTCTCCTGAAAGCTCAGCTATATACTGGTCTCTTTCAGCGTCTGAGAAAGCATATCTTACCTGCTTGCCTCTTGCCACTTTAAAGAGCGGCGGCTGAGCAAGATAGATATGACCCTCCTCGATAAGAGGACGCATAAATCTAAAGAAGAATGTAAGCAGAAGTGTTCTGATATGAGAACCGTCCACATCGGCATCGGCCATGATTATAACTTTGCCGTAACGGAGCTTTGAAAGGTCAAAGTCCTCGCCTATTGATGTTCCCAGTGCGGTAACAACAGGCATAAGCTTTTCATTGCCATATACCTTGTCTATCCTAGCCTTTTCAACGTTGAGCATTTTTCCCCACAAAGGAAGTATAGCCTGATATTTTCTATCTCTGCCTTCCTTTGCAGAACCGCCCGCAGAATCTCCCTCGACGATATAAATTTCGGTGAGTGAGGCATCTCTCTCAGAACAGTCGGCAAGCTTGCCAGGCAGTGAAGAAGATTCAAGAGCTGACTTTCTTCTTGTAAGCTCTCTTGCTTTCTTTGCCGCCTCTCTTGCCTTCTGAGCCTGAACGGACTTATCAAAAATAGCCTTTGCTACAGTAGGATTTTCCTCGAAGTAGTTCATAAGCTTTTCGGTAACTATCTTGTCAACGAAAGGTCTTACCTCAGGATTTCCAAGTCTGCCCTTTGTCTGACCCTCAAACTCGCAGTTTGTGAGCTTAACGGAAACTATAGCCGTCAGACCTTCTCTAACATCGTCGCCAAGGAGTTTATCGTCGTCTTTCAGATATCCGAACTTCTTGCCGTAGTTATTTATTACCTTTGTAAGAGCGTTCTTGAAACCTGTTTCATGAGTACCACCGTCAGGAGTATGGATATTATTAGCAAATGAAAGTATAAGGTCATTATAAGTATCGTTATACTGCAAAGCTATCTCGGCAAAGGTATCGCCCTCCATGCCGTTGACATAGATAACTTCCTCAGAAAGCGGAGTAACGCCTCTTGTCTTGTGGATATGCTCAACGAACTGTCTTATACCGCCCTCGTAGTGGAGAGTTTCGCCAACAGGTTCGCTTTCATTTCTCTTATCTGTAAAGATTATCTTTATGCCGGCGTTAAGGAAAGCTTGCTCTCTGAGTCTTTTCAGCAGAGTTTCATAGTCAAACACTGTTGTTTCCTGAAAAATCTCAGGGTCAGGCTTAAAGAGAACAGAAGTACCGGTTTTATCAGTATCGCCGATTATTTTCAGCGGCTCTGAATAATTACCTCTGTCAAATCTCTGAAAGTGGATATGAGTTCCGTCATAAACTGTAAGTTCAAGATATTCTGAGAGGGCGTTTACTACAGACGCACCAACGCCGTGAAGTCCGCCTGCTACCTTATATCCGCCGCCGCCGAACTTTCCGCCTGCGTGAAGAATGGTATAAACTACCGTTGCGGCAGAGATTTTCTCCTTAGGGTGTATACCTGTAGGGATACCACGTCCGTTATCGGTAACTCTGATAATGTCACCAGGAAGTATTTCTACTTCTATCTCAGTACAATATCCTGCCAGTGCCTCGTCGATAGCGTTGTCAACTATCTCATAGACAAGGTGATGAAGTCCCTTAGGACCTGTTGAACCGATATACATACCCGGTCTTTTTCTTACCGCCTCAAGACCCTCCAGCACCTGTATCTGATTTTCATTATAATCATTCTGCTTGTCCACCATGGATATTTTCTCTGTGTTCTGGATCTCAATCTCGTTGTTATTTTCCAAAAAATAAACCCCCTCATCACTTGGTTTTTATCTTATAATCTAAATTATCTGAAATCTATAGCTGTCATTCAGGCATTCTTTTACTTCTTTTAAGAAGTGTGGCACAACTCATCTGACTTATATACACAGTTTCTGTAAAGTCCTTATCAAGGCACACCACAAAGCTTTTAGGCATTTCATATGTGCAGTTCACAACTCTGTTGTTTTTGGCCGCAAAGTTGAGAAACTCTTTCGTGTTTGCCGACACAGAGGTATTTTCGATATCGAAAATGCCTATCACATCTTTAGTATTGACTAAATAATCGTTGCCTAAATGCAGAAACATCACTTATTCTCCTGAACTATCATTCCGTTTTCTATATTGAATATCTTTCCGTGACTTTTTTCGTCAAATGGGATATTCCTGTCGCAGCAGGTGATAAAGACCTGCATATCATGTATCTTTGAGATAACGAACTTCTGTCTTGACAGGTCAAGCTCGCTTAAAACGTCATCGAGAAGTATGCACGGGCTGTCATCTATCTCCTCAGCAAGTATATAAGCCTGTGAAAGCTTTAATATAAGTGCAAGAGAACGGTGCTGACCCTGTGAGGCGAACTGTCTTACAGCCAGTGAATTTATCTTTCCCGTAAGGTCATCCCTATGGACGCCTTTTTGAGTAAATCCTGCCCTTATATCCTCATCAAGATTATCCCTTAAGCAGTTTAAATACTCCTCAGCCATTTCACCTGCATAATCTTTTCTGCCCTCAAGGTTTGAATACACTGTGGAATAATACTCAAGCTCCAGTTTTTCTCTGCCCTCTGATATCTCCTCATAAAGCTTTTTAGCGAACATATCGAGCTTTTTCGTATAATTATACCTGAGAAGTGAAATATAAGCACCCAACTGAGCAAGCTGTATATCCCACACTTCAAGTTCTTCTCTCTTTGATCTGCCGTAAGATATATTTTTCAGCAGTATATTTCTCTGCTCGATAAGGTCGTCATACTTTGCAATAACAGAGCTGTAGGAATTTTTTATCTGCGACACCGAAAGGTCAAGAAACTGACGCCTGTTTTCAGGAGAGCCTTTTGAAAGCTCCAGATCCTCAGGGGTGAAAATAACGCAGTCAAGGCTGCCGAAAAGCTTTGAAGGAGCTTTAAGTTTCACGCCGTTGAGGGTGACGTTTTTTTCTCTAACATTCGGTCTTGCCATGGCAAAGTGTATATCCTGACTGCGAAAGCTGTTTTTAAATGATATGTCGATATTCATGACCTGTCCGTTTATATCTATCATTTCTCTGTCTTTTGTGTTTCGGAAAGATCTCACACCGCTGCAAAGCCATATAGCCTCTATCAGATTAGTTTTGCCCTGAGCATTTTTTCCGCAGAATATATTCATTTTCTCATGTGGGAATATCTCGACCTTTTTGAGATTTTTAAATCCGTCTGCGGAAATTTTGGTTATCACCATTTTATTTTACCACTATCTCTGTAGCTATCTCGTCTATCTGCACCTTATCTCCTGGACGGATCTTCTTTCCCCTCATTGTGCAGACCTCGCCGTTCACCTTTATTCTCTCTTCAAGGATTATTTCCTTGCCGATGCCGCCTGTTTCCACAACGCCTGCATATTTAAGCAGAGAATCAAGTTTTATGAACTCTGACCTTATGGTCACATCTATCTGTTGATATTTCATAATATTATAAATTTCCTTTCAGAAGGCTTATTCCTTCGCAAGTCTTACAGGAAGAACGAGGTAAGTATAAGCGTCGCCCTCGCATGGAACTATCTTCATAGGCAAAAGACTTCCGCTCATTTGCAGCTTGACTTTATCTTCCTTTATAACTTTAAGAGGGTCGAGAAGATATCTGCACTTAAATCCTATTTCTATAACAGGACCTGCGATATCCGCTTTTATCTCATCTGTTATCTTTCCCACATTTGTTGAGCAGTTTATCTTTATAGCATTGTTCTCAAAATAGCATCTTACAGGTGACGGAGTTCTGTCGCTTATAAGGAGCATACTTCTTTCAAGAGTAGCGATAAGCTCTTTTCTGTCAACAATTACCTCTGTTGTGCAATTATTTGGTATAGCAGACTTATAAGGGTGGAACTCGCCCTCGATAAGTCTTGAATAAACGAGATATCCGTTCACTTCAAAAACGATATGGTTCTTTGAAAGATAAACAGAAACTGTTTCTTCGTCATTGTCTCCCAGCAGTGCAGCTATCTCAGAGAGAGTTTTTGCAGGCACTACGAATTTAAGGCTGCCGTCATACTTTATAGGCTCATATCTTACTGCAAGTCTATATCCGTCAAGGGCAACAAGTGTCAAAGTGCCATTTTCAATCTCAAAAAGCTCGCCTTTGAGAACAGGTTTCAGGTCTGTAACAGCTACAGCGAACTTTGTCTGATTTATCATATCTTTCAGAACAGGCTGTGAAACTGTTATCTTGTTTTCTTCCTCTTTCTTAGGAAGTGCTGGATATTCCTCAGCTGATGTAGCAGGGATATTGAATGTTGTAACTCCTCCTGAAATAGTCACCTGAAGATTTTCAGACACTTCGATAAGAATCTCCTCAGAAGGCATTTTTCTTATCATTTCAGCAAAAAGTCTTGCATTAAGTATAAATTCTCCCGAATCGTCGCTTTTTACAGGTATAACAGTTTTTATTCCGATCTCAAGGTCATAACCTGTAAGCTCAAGCATTGAGTTTTCAAGCTTGAATTTTATTCCCTCAAGAGATTTCAGTGCAGTACGTTCTGACACTGCTTTGGAAACATTTGTTACTGCTCCGTAGAGAGATGCATTGTTGCACAGAATTTTCATAGCAATTTCCTTTCTAAAAAATTACATTGATCTGATCATATTTTTTTTTCAACATATAAAGATCACAAAATTATCTTTCTCACTCTGATAATATATAAATATATCAATATTAATTTAGTATTAGTAGTAGGGTGTGTTGAAACGGTTGAAAAGTACTCAAAGACCTTTTGCAGCCTTGTTTTGCTTTTCAAAATTATTTTAACAGAAGTTCAACTGTCTTTTCAAAAACTTTTTTGAAGTTTGAAAGGTTGAAAAAATGTTTGTTGAATGTTTAAAAATATCGCAGAAAATGTTGAAACCTGAAAAACGGTGTTTATTTTTATAACACTGTGGTTTAAACTTTTTTGTGCAAAGTTTTGAAAACATTCCGCAAAGCTTTTTATATCCACGGCTGACAATTCAACAAAAATGTTGAAAACTATGTTGAAAATGTTGAAATAGTCCGTTTAATTGTCCTTGAGGTTCTTTATGATGTCATCAACGGTATCTTTCAGCTGTTTATTCTCTTTGAGATTTTTCACAACGTCCTGATAGTGGATAGTCATAGTAGAGTGGTTCTTGTTGAGCACATTGCCTATCTGTATAAAGGTCATTCCCTTTACGTCCTTGAAGATATAGATAGCTATTTTTCTTGCAAGTGACACGTTTGCACGTCTGTTTGTGGATCTGATGTCGTCGGCAGTAACGTCAAAAGCCGCTGCTACCTCCTGAAGTATCCTGTCAACAGTTATCTCAGCAGGGTGATTTTCAATGATTATTTCCTTTATTATCCTCTGAGCCATAGATATGGACGGGCTTTCATTAGTATAAAGGGTAAGAGCCTTTATTTTGTTTACCGTTCCCTCAAGCTGACGGATATTTGTTTTTATCTTTTCGGCTATTATCCTTACAACGTTGTCAGAAAGCTGGAGATCGAGATTATCTGCCTTTTTCTTGACGATAGCCATTCTTGTTTCAAAATCAGGCGGTGTAACGTCTACCTGAACGCCCAGTGAAAATCTGGTAAGTATTCTATTTTGCAGTTTTGATATCTTTGAAGGGGCGATATCAGATGTAAGAACTATCTGTTTGCCTGCATTGTAAAGATCATTGAAGGTATGGAAAAATTCCTCCTGCATACGTTCTTTTCCTGCAATAGTCTGTATATCGTCTACCATAAGATAGTCAGCGTTTCTGTATTCGTCATGGAACTTATTTGTTTCCTTTGACTCGATAGCTTTTACAAGCTGATTGATAAAGGATTCGCCGGTTGTGTAAATGACTTTCAGTTCAGGGTGATTTTTCTTTACCTCATGGTCGATAGCTTTCATAAGGTGAGTTTTTCCAAGTCCCGAATCGCCGTAAATAATAAGAGGGTTAAATATCTTATTTGTGTTTGACGGCGTTTCCTGATCTTCGTCATACTTGTGTGCAACGGCTGTGCAGAAAGCATAAGCAAGGTCGTTTGATTTGCCCTTGATGAAGTTTTCAAAGGTAAGGTTGTTGTTTGCCTCCTCAGAAAAGTCAGCCACCTTGACTTCTATATCCTTGTCCTCAGTTTCAACGACTTCTTTCTTGTCCTTAACAAGTATCTTTACATCGACTTCAAAGCCAAGTGTATTGAGAAAAGCCTCTTTCAAAAGCTTTTCATAAGCGTTCATAGTGATATCTCTTGAAAAATCAGAATCAGTGAGCAGATAAGCCACATTATTTTCAAGTTTCATCGGTTCAAGTATCTTTATCCATTTGTTATATCCCGGTTCACTGATACTTTTACAATTTCGGCAATATTTCAGGACCTCCTGAAACACGTCATTAAAGGAATCCATTGTTACTCCATAACCTCCCAGAAAAATAGCTCTGCCTGTGCGGTGTTGCCTTAAAAACCGCTGTCCGCCGTGACCCCTGTCAAACAGACGGCAGGTCAGAGATCTCACAAAAAATATAAACAGGCATAATTAATCAATTCTATACTATTATAGCACATCTGACTTTAAATTTCAAGTCCTATATATTATATATAAGGAAAGAAAGAGAGAAAAAGAGCGGCACATCAAAGATAAGAAAAAACACTTAATACAGATAAATTTTATATTTGACCCACAATATGTTGTATGCGTATCACAAACCACAGGCTAAGCGGCAGGTTTTTCGGACAGTAAGCCCCGCAAAGCAAAGAAAAATAATATCAAAAAAAATATAAAAATATTATGAACAGGCTTGACAAATGGTGTGTGAATGAGCTATAATATTAAATTACAAGGGCTTTTTTCATAGCGATATTGTAATTTGCTGTGACCCTATAAGTTTAAACATCTCCGAAAGTGATTTTTTGTGTAAAATGACGGAGAGTTGAAAGCGGAAGGAGGAGAATTCGATGAAAAGAACATATCAGCCTAAAAAGCTTCAGAGAAAGAAAGTTCACGGCTTCATGAAGAGAATGTCTACTGCTAACGGCAGAAAGGTACTCGCAAGAAGAAGAGCAAAGGGCAGAGCTAGACTCAGCTACTAAGAGATACAGGCAGTTTCTGATGATAAGTCTGACAGGCATTATTCAGGCGGTTAGTTACGCCTGAAGGAGTGCCCATAGGCAGTTGTATATAAGCGTCGTTGGACGCTGCCTCAGATGACCTATATACCATTCATTGATTTGCATGGTATTGGGTCTTTATCTTTTTTTGGCAAAATTGCCGTGATAAGGCGAAAAGGGTAAAAAGCCGCAGATAAAGAGCGGCGACGGTTCACAATGGGGAAATGAAGATGCTGTTCACAACGGTTTTAAAGGATAACAAGGCATTTTTAAGGTGCTATAAAAAGGGAAGATTTTGTGCAGACAGTTTTGTAGCAGCATATTTTTATCCCAACGGCAGCCCGTATAACAGGCTTGGCATAACGGCAGGCAAAAAGCAGGGCTGTGCGGTAACAAGAAACAGAATAAAGAGAATAGTTAGAGCCGCTTACAGACTTAATGAGGCGGAATTTCCACTGGGCTATGACATAGTTTTTGTGGGAAGAAACGATATAGGGGAAAAGAAAACTCAGGATATTGAAAGATTTATAAAAAAAAGACTCATTAAAGAGATGAACAAGCCTGTTTCAAAGGGTAACAAGGCAGGCAGGACGAAGAGAAAGTAAAATGAGTAAACTGGCTCAGCTGCTGATAAGGTTTTATCAGCGTTTTATAAGTCCTCTTTTCGGACCAAGGTGCAAGTATTATCCGAGCTGTTCGGCATACGCACTGGAGGCATACAGAAAGCACGGCTTTTTTAAAGGCACGCTGCTTACTGTGTGGAGATTGCTTAGATGCAATCCGTGGAGTCTGGGGGGAGTTGACTATGTTCCTGACAAGCTTACCACTGAGTATTTTAAAATCAGAAAAAAATAAGCCTGAGAGCTTAATCAGATATATAGGTGTATTCATATGACAAATAATTGATCTGGAGGATATTAAATGGGTATTATTGCGACCCCTTTGGGCTGGATAATGAAAGGCTGCTATTTTGTATGCAAAAACTACGGAATAGCACTGCTGCTTTTCACTATCCTTACAAGACTTATAGTATTTCCGCTTAACGTCAAGCAGCAGAAGAGCACGGCAAGAATGACGATGCTCCAGCCTGAGCTTGAAAAGATAAAAAAGAAATACGCTAAAAACCAGCAGAAGATGCAGGAAGAGCAGATGAACCTTTACGCCAAGGCAGGCGTAAACCCTATGGCAAGCTGTTTGCCAATGTTGATAACAATGGTCATTTTGTTCGCACTTATCCCTGTTATTTACGGACCTCTTACCTACGTTTCAAACGCAGATAAGGAAGAGCTTACAGACTCAAACAACATGATATCAAATCTTTATGTTGTCAGTGCTGAGGTAAAGAGCAAGGATACTACTATAAAGAAACTTCTTGCAAAGTATGAAAAAGACGGTGCTACTGAGGACGAGGCTTACGATAAGCTCCAGGATCTTTTGACAAATAAGGAAGAATATCCAAAGTCTGCAAAGGCACTTTCAAATGATAACAAGATATCAAACGTTATGGACGCTATCAAGGCTCATAATGATATCGACAGTTTCATTCTTAATGAGAACTATTTCTCAACAAATCTTATTCAGTCAAGACCTGAGCTTATGACTTTCGTTTTCACTGAAAAAGAGGGCGGACAGTATGCTGACATACTTCCAACAAGCGTAAAGGCTGCGGCTGATGATTTCAACTACAGCATTTTCGGACTTTTCCTTGGAAAGATACCAACAATGAAGGATCTTTCATGCATTATCCCTATTGTATCAGCACTTTTGCAGCTTATAGTGACATTCGTTTCACAGCATTTTGCAAAGAAGAACAATCCTGACGCCGCTAATATGGGCGGAATGGGAATGAAGATAATGCTTTACGGTATGCCTATCTTCTCACTTTGGATCGGTTTCAGCTATCCGGCAGGTCTTGGTCTTTACTGGTGCTATTCTTCACTTTTCGCACTGGGACAGACTATCGTACTCAACAAGATATACACACCTGAACACGTTGCAGAGCTTGTTCAGAAGGATATCGCAAAGCAGAAAAAGAGGGGAAAGCCAACTCTTATGGAGAAAATGGCTGAGGCTCAGATGATACAGGCTGGTAAGGATCCTGCTGAGATCAGAAAGTCACTTTCTGACGATGAGGATTGCGAAGAGCCTAAGAAGAAAACAAAAACAGAGCTTAAAGACGAGCAGAGAAAACGCCTTAACGAGGCCAGAAAGAGAATGGCTGAGAAATACGGCGACGAATATGACGATTCACAGGATTGACCTGTTGTTGACTAAACTTTTTTAGCGAGAGGAGCAGAAAAATGAAACAGATCTTTACAGCCGCATCTGTAGAAGAGGCAAAGAACAAGGCGGCAGCTGAATTTGGAACAGAAGTAGAAAAGATCACATTCACAGTCCTTGAAGAGCCTAAAAAGGGCTTTTTCGGAAAGATCAAGGGCGAGGCAAAGGTAGAGGCTGAATATGAGCCTGAAACAATAGTTGAGGCAGAGCCTGAAAAGGTGGAAGTGACCGAGGAAAAGGCAGAGGTACAGGAAGAAGTCAAGACAGAGGTAGAGTGGAGCGACACTTTGCAGAAAAAGGCTGACTGTGCAAAGGAATATATACTCAATGTCATAAAGGCAATGGGAATCGACAATGCTGACATCGAGGTAACAAAGCTTGAAAACGGTGCATTTTTTGAGATAAAGAGCGAAGAGTTTGAAAAGCTTATCGGCAAAAAGGGCGATATCCTCGATTCACTCCAGTATCTTGCATCACTTGTATGCAACAGGATAGACAGAGAGTATTTCAGAATATCCACAGACTGCAACGGTTTCAGAGCAAGAAGAAAAACTCAGCTTGAGGAGCTTGCAAGAAAGATAGCAAACAACGTTAAGAGAAGCGGCCGTTCATCAGCTCTTGAGCCAATGAACCCATATGAGAGAAGGATCATTCACGCTGCTGTATCAGAGATAGAGGGCGTTACATCTCAGTCAAAGGGTGAAGAGCCTTGGAGAAAGGTAATAATAAGCTCTACAACGCCTAGAAAATATGATAACAGAGGCGGATACAAGAAGAACGGCGGCAGAAGAAGAAACAACAATCGCCGCTCAAAGGGCTTTGATATCACAACAAGCTTTGAAAAGGACTACAAAAAGCCAAAGCCTGAGGACACAATGAAGGATTCAGGTCTTTACTCAAAGATAGAGTTCTAAGTTAAAAATGATAATAAGAAAACACGCTGAATTTTGGTTCAGCGTGTTTTTTTGTGCATATATTCGTATTATAATTTTTTCTTTTTCATTTGACCCTTGTTGCGTGGATATTTTTCAGGCGTTTCAGATACTTTTCTTATGAGGATAAGCGTTCTGCCGTCGCCTGTTGGAAGTTCATAGTCAAAGACCTCTTCGACCTTTCCTCCCAGTATCTTAATAGCATTTTTAGCCTCTTTCAGTTCATCATTTCCTCCCGAACCTTTTAAAGCCGCAAAATATCCGCCGACTTTTACAAAAGGCAGACAGTATTCACAAAGGTCGCTGAGGTTTGCCACTGCTCTTGCTGTGGCAATGTCATACTGTTCACGACACTCCATATTTCTGCCAAGCTCTTCTGCTCTGCCGTGTATGCAGGTCGCACCAAGGTCAAGGCTGTCTGAAAGCTGTGCAAGAAAATTTATCCTCTTGTTAAGGCTGTCAAGAAGTGTAAGCTTTATATCATCACGAACTATCTTCAGCGGACAGGAAGGAAACCCTGCACCTGTGCCAACATCTATGACTTTTGCGTTTTCTTTTACCTCAAAAAGAGTGAAAGGATAAACGCTATCAAAAAAATGTTTTATTGCAATGCCCTCAGGGTCAGTTATGGCAGTGAGATTTATTTTTTCGTTCCACTCACAAAGAAGTTCAGCATAGGTCTCAAAACGTGAATAGTCGCCCTCTGATATTATAATGTTGTAATTTTCAAAAAGCTTTATAAAATCGTCTTTTGTAATAAGACTTGCCATGCCTATCCCTCCTTTTTATCGCTGTTTTTCTGTGCCGAGAGCCAAACCAGCAGCACGCCAACGTCCGCAGGGTTCACTCCGCTTATACGGCTTGCCTGACCAACTGATACAGGCTTTATCTTATTGAGCTTTTCAGCCGCCTCAAGTCTTAATCCCTTGATATCGTTATAGTCGATATCAGCAGGCAAAGCTTTTTTCTCAAGCTTTCGCATAGCCTCCACCTGCTCAAGCTGTATCTTTATATAGCCGTCATATTTTATCTGCAACTCTACCTGCTCTTTTACCTCTGCTGAAAGCTCAGGTCTTTCGCTGTCAAATGGTGCAAGACCGTCATATGAAACCTGCGGGCGGCGGATAAGCTGTGCAAGCTTTATGCCGTTGTTGAGAGGGTCAGTGCCTACAGATTCAAGATAAGCGTTTATCTCAGGGTTTGGTGCGATATTTATCTTTGAAACACGCTTTATCTCAGCGGCTATCTGTGCATTTTTGTCAAGCAAATGCTGATATCTTTCGTCTGAGATAAGCCCTATCTCATGTCCGATAGGCGTAAGCCTTATGTCAGCATTATCCTGCCTGAGAAGAAGTCTGTATTCACTTCGTGAAGTGAGCATTCTGTAAGGGTCTGAACAGCCCTTTGTAACAAGGTCGTCAATAAGAGTGCCTATGTATGAGGACGCTCTGTCCAGTATAAGCTGCTTTCTGCCAAGAATTTTCAGTGCAGCATTTATTCCTGCAATAAGACCCTGTGCGGCAGCCTCTTCATATCCCGAAGTGCCGTTGAACTGACCTGCACCGTAAAGACCGTCAAAAGCCTTGAACTCCAGCGTAGCAGAAAGCTCTGTAGGGTCGCAGCAGTCATATTCTATGGCATAGGCGTTTCTCATTATCTCAACGTGCTCAAGTCCTTTTATTGTGTGCAAAAATTGCAGCTGAACGAACTCAGGCAGTGATGATGACATACCCTGCAAATAGTATTCGTCAGTATCAAGACCCATTGGCTCGATAAAAAGCTGATGCCTTGGCTTATCTGAAAATCTCATTATCTTGTCCTCGATAGACGGACAGTATCTAGGACCAATGGCGTGTATCCTTCCCGAATAGATAGGTGAAAGATGTATGTTATCCCTTATTACCTTGTGAGTTTCCTCATTTGTATAAGCAACATAACATTTTACTTTATTTTCAAGTTTTTCATGATTATCAAAAGAAAACGGAGTTATATCATCATCGCCGCACTGCACTTCAAGCTTGTCAAAATCTATTGAACGCTTGTGTACACGGGCAGGAGTGCCTGTTTTGAAACGTCTTATGGTCATGCCTGCCTTTTTAAGACACTCTGTAAGGCTGAGTGCAGGCAAAGTTGCGTCAGGGCCGCTTGAATATGATACTGCACCCACATGAACAGTGCCGCCGAGATATGTTCCTGTTGATATCACAACAGCCTTGCAGTCGTACTCAGTGCCAAGTTTTGTACGCACACCACGAACAGTTTTGCCGTCATCTTCAAACAGTATATCAGTTATTTCAGCCTGTTTCAGATAAAGACCCTCTGTGTCCTCAATAGTTTTTTTCATAAGCTTGTGATATTCCACACGGTCTATCTGTGCTCTCAGACTGTGAACGGCAGGACCTTTTCCACGATTTAATATCCTGCTTTGGATAAATGTTTTGTCAGCAGCCTTGCCCATTTCGCCGCCCAAAGCGTCTATCTCACGAACAAGATGTCCCTTTGCAGTTCCGCCTATGGAAGGGTTGCAAGGCATATTTGCAACGCCGTCAAGGGTAATAGTAAAAAGTGCTGTTTTTAGACCGAGCCGTGCCGCAGCCAAAGCCGCCTCGCAGCCTGCATGGCCTGCACCTATCACGATAATATCAAAATATTCCTTTTGCATAATAAAACCACCTGTCTGAAAATAAGACCGAAAAAATTACTTTCCTACGCAGAATTTTGAAAATACCTCGTCAACGACCGCCTCTGTTGCCTTTTCGCCTGTCAGCTCAAGCAGTGCGTTTGCACCGTTGTCTATCATCACCGTTACAGCGTCAAGAGTTTCGCCCATATCAAGGCTCTCCAGTGCCATATAAAGATATTTTCTTGCCCTTTCTGCACAAGCCTTTTGACGCTCGTTTGCAAAAATAGTGCTGTCAGCGTCATATCCGCCAATGCCCAAAAGTTCCTCTGCGGCTTTTTGAAGTTCTTCTCTGCCATCGTCAAGCTTTGCAGATATCTCTATCACATGGTCTGAATATTTTTCAAGCTGCGACTTTTCCACAACGTTTTCAAGGTCAGACTTGTTGAGAACTATGATAACTTTCTTTCCAAGCTTTTTCACATATTCAAGCAGTTCTTTGTCTTCTTCGTCAAGCTCTCTTGAAATGTCAAAAACTTCTATAACAAGCATAGCGTTTTCAAGCTTTTTCTTTGCGATATCAACGCCTATCTTTTCAACTTCATCATCAGTTTCATGTATTCCCGCAGTGTCTGAAAGCTTTAAAATAAGCTCTCCAAGCTTTGCACTTTCTTCAATAACATCTCGTGTCGTGCCTGCCACATTTGTGACTATAGAGCGGTCAAAGCCCAAAAGCATATTCATAAGCGTGGATTTTCCAACATTCGGCTTGCCTGCAATAACAGTGTCAACGCCGTTTTTCAGTATCATTCCGCTGTCATAATCTGCTATTATCCTGTCAAGCCCTGCCAAAGCGTTTTTAAGGCTATCTCTGAGGTTATCTTCAGATATCTCAGGCAAGTCCTCCTCAGGATAATCCACCCATGCTGCAAGCTCGCCAAGAATTGTGACAAACTTTTTAGACATATCGGAAATGAGCCTGAAAAGCCTGCCCTCCTTTGTGAGGTTTGCAGAATTAAGTGCATACTCTCCCTGAGCGGAGATAGTTTCCATTACGCCTTCAGCCTGAGTAAGTGAAAGCTTTCCGTTGAGAAAAGCCCTTTTTGTGAACTCACCCCTCTGAGCAAGCTCCGCACCCTGTTCAATGCAAAGTCTGAGGACTTTTTTTGTAACATATATTCCGCCATGACATGATATCTCACAGACGTTTTCACCGGTGTATGACCTAGGTGCACGGAAAACCGTCAGAACGCCGTCATCGACTTCTCTGCCGTTTTTGTCAACTATTTTTCCGTATGCACAGGTATAACCCTCCATGTTTTCAACACTTTTGCATGACAAAGGTTTAAAAACCTTTGCACCTATGCTTATGGCGTTTTCTCCGCTTATTCTTATGACTGATATACCGCCCTCAGCGAGTGGTGTCGAAACTGCACATATATCTTTCATTTTTACCTCTTTTTAATCTGACAGAGCCTTTCCCTGCCATGAATCTCTTCTTCCCATTTCTTTATCTATCTCGTTCATAACGCAGAATTTTTTCAAACTCCATAGCGGTGCTAAAAGGTCGTCCTTTGCACCGTCCCCTGTGACACGCTGTATAACTATCTCAGCAGGCAAAAGTTCAAGCTGGTCGCAGACGATATTGACATACTCGTCCATATCCAAAGCCCGAAATTCTCCACGCTTGTACATCTCAGCAAGTGCAGTGCCTTTCAAAACGTGCAAAAGATGTATCTTTATGCTCTGTATATCAAGCTGACCGAGAGTTTTTGCTGTTTCAAGCATCATATCTCTGTTCTCATTCGGAAGTCCGTCGATGATATGCACGCACACATTAACATTCCGCTTTCTGAGCATTTCATAGCCTTTGAGAAAATCCTCAAATGTATGACAGCGGTTCATCTTCAAAGCTGTTTCATCATGGATAGTCTGCAAGCCAAGCTCCACTGTAAGAAACGTTTTTTCAGCAAGCTCGCCAAGGAGGTCGGCTTTTTTCTCGTCGATACAATCCGCCCTCGTTGCGATAGAAAGCCCTGCCGTATTTTCAAATGACAGGGCTGTATAAAACATTTTTCTCAGCACATTTACATCAGCATAGGTGTTCGAGCCTGCCTGAAAATACGGTATGCACAGACCTTCGCTCCACTTTTTGCTCATTCTTTCCCTTATCTCCTTATATTGAGTAAGGAGATCTTCATGAGGGTCGCCTGCGAAATCTCCGCTCATTTTCGCCGAACAGAACACACAGCCTCCTACTCCTTTTGTGCCGTCCCTGTTTGGACAGCCAAGGTCGATATTAAGCGGTATCTTAAAAACCTTAGTGCCGAACTTGTGCCTTAGATAGTAATTATAGGTGTGATATCTTTTGTTATCGTCCGAATATGGAAAAGGATTATCAAACTTACTATTCATTTGCCGGCTCCGCAGTCTGTTCTGTTGTCTGAGGCGGTTCGGTAGGCTCTGTAACAGGTTCGGTCACAGGCTCTGTTTCAGTAGCCGTTGTTGTGGTAGTAGTAGTCGTTGTTGTCGGGCCAGGCTGATTTATTATCTCAGTTTCTGTTACTGTATAATATGGCTTATCGTTATTGGTTGTGGTAGCGGAAGTTGTTGTGGTAGTAGTGCTTTCAGTTTCCTCAGGTCTGTCGATAGCCGTGGTGGTAGTGGTTTTCTTCTTCTCGTTCTTTTTAGTTACAGTCACGATCTCTCCGTCTTTAGTCTTTGAAGTAACAGTGATGATATTTTCGTCAGGATCATCATTGTTATCATTGGTCGGATGGTCAAAACTGTTATGGTCGGTATCGGTGTCCGCAGGAGTTTCCCTGATAGGGTCAGTAACCTTATTGCCGATGCCGTAAACAAGGGATATACGCTCTTCTATAGCCTTCATGGCGTCAGGAAAAGGTATACCATTATTATAGGAATCCTCAAGACCCTGAGTATAATCCCCTGAGAAAAAGGTCTTGAAAGAAAGAGACAGATTGTTGTCCTGCACGATATCGCTGCCTGAAACGGCAATGAAGAAAATGCAGGCAAAAAGCATTATCACCGCCAATGAAAGCAGATTTATAAAGCTGTAGTGCTCTTCAAGATTGGTTTCCGCAAGCTCTTCCGCAGCCTCCTCGGCAGCCTCGCACTCCTCAGGTATCTCATATTCATCGTCAGTATGAACGATATTGAATTGTGTTACTTTATCTTCCATAGGTATTTTCCTCTTTTTATGACGCATATTCTGCCGCAAGTGTTATAATGCTCACAGCAAAAATAAGCATGGTCATAATAGTTTTTGTTATCATAACTCTGCCATAGGATGCCTGAGATCTCTCGGAAAGCTTTTTGAAAAGCTTGCAGAAAGCCCTCTTTGCAGGCGGGCAGACGATAAAAAACGATATTATTATAAGTGTGATATTTTTAAGCACTGCACTTTTTACCGACACGCTGAGAGTGTATTTCACATTCACTCCCATGAGTGCAAAAAGCCACTTTTTATATCCATAGAAACTGTCAAAATAAAGTCCGCCGAAAATAACAAGTGCAGTGAGCACAAGATATATATACTTCACAACAGCTGGCAGCTTTGACAGCGGTCTTTCAAGGAAAAGCTTTTCAAGCAGACAAAGTACAGCCGCACAAAGTCCCACTATGATAAAGTTCACCTTTGCCTGATACCATATTGAAAGTGCCAGACCGCAAAGAACATAGCAAATAAAAGTAAAGACCTTGTTCATGTTCTTTTTGCAGCCGAATACCTCGCTGAAAAACTCAACAACAGTTGTGTTGAAACTTTTTATCATGCCTGAAAAAAGTCCGTCAGCCTCAATGTTTGTATAGTTGTCAGGATAAACAAAGCCGTTTGTCAGACCAAGTCCCTTTGCCATATCCGAAAGTCCGGTGAAAAGAAAATAATACTGTGCCAAAAATGACAGCATACCAAGCCAGCAGCCAAGAGTAGTTATCTCTTTGCCGTTAAGACCTGCAAGCTTTATCTGCTCGAAAACTCCTGCAAGAAGTACCACCTTGCCAAGTCCGAAAACTATCTTTGTAAGACCTTCGTTGAGCTTTGCACCTGTGACCTCACGATGCCTTATCTGCGGCTCAATATCACCGTATCTCACCAGAGGGCCGACCACCATAAAATGCAGTGACACCATATAGGTCAAAAGACAGAAAATATTTTTCTCTCCCTTGCAGTTGCCTTTGAAAACATCATATACATAAGAAATTCCCATGAGCATATAATATCCCATACCAATAGGAAGTATGGCAGCCTCAAAGCTCAGTTTCTTTACCTTATTATATAGTATATTCTGACCGAATATAAGCATGAGCGACAGGTTCATGAGTATATCCAGCGTCAGAAAAATTCCGCAGACCGCTTTTTTATCACGGTTCTTTGAAATGATAAGACCAAAGAGCCAGTCGAGAATGACCGACAGGAAAATAAGACAGAACACAAAAGGTCTGCCCCAGCTGAAAAACAGCAGCGAGCATATTATCAGAACAAGATTTTTATATTCTGCACTTCTGTCGAAAAGTGAAATTATGGTCATTATCGGGAACATTCCCAGTATAAATATAAGATCGGAATAAACCAAAATAAATTGCTCCTTAATATTTTTATATGTTAAAATATTTTTATATATCTTTTGCATACGATTTATATCTATAATTTTATCACAATTCACTAAATATAGCAAGCAAAATTATAAAGAAAATCTAAATTTTTCAGAATTTTTCAAAAAGTATTTGCAAATATTAAAAACTGTGGTATAATTATAGTAAATAAATGTGCAATTCTACTTGGGGAAGGAGTGGCAGAGTTGGCTTCTATTTTAGTTACAGGAGCAAGCGGAATGATAGGCTTGTACCTTACATCCAGCTTACTGCACAAAAAGCATCGTGTATATGGAATAGATACACGCAAAAATGAGTTCATCGGAACTGATCCAAACTATACTTTTATCCAGTGTGATATTACTGATAAGGACGCTATCACTAATGTAATCGATAGCAACAAAATAGACGTAGTCGTACATCTGGCAAATTCTGTAGATAACGATATCGACCCATATGTAACAGACGCTGAGATGAAAAAAAGCAAGATATGCGATAAGTTTATCTATGCGGCTGCGAACAAGGCTGAGGTAAGGAGCTTTATCCTACTTAGCACAACAGCTATCTATGGCGTTCAGAAGGGCAGAGAGCCTATAAGAGAAACTGCTCCTGAAAAGGGCAATTCAAACTACGCAGATCTTAAAATGACTTCTGAGAAGATAATGCAGAAGGAATTTAAAAAGTCTGAAACTATTCCTGTTATCGCAAGAGTAGCTCCAATATATGACGCTGAGTATACTCAGAACCTGAGGGACAGAGTATTTGACGCCAAGGAAAATGTAGCCTACATATTCAATGACGGCGAGTATGGTTTTTCATTCTGCTGTGTATTCAATCTTATCGACTTTATAAATGGTATCATCAATGTGCCGACAGGAAGATATGAGGGAATATATAATCTTGCCGACTCAAGACTGATAACAGCCAAAGAGATAATCGACTATGAGAAGGAACATCACCGTATAGGTGCTGTTATCCAGAAGTCGCCTGGAATGGGAATCAGCATAAACAAGGGTAAAATGAAAACTGACTACCGCTATTTTGACCCGTCTATAACTTTCAATAACTGGAATATAGACAATACAAGGGCAAAGAGAATAGCACCTTTCAGATGGACTCTTTCAAACACAAAATAAAGAAAAAAGGCAGCCCTTGGGCTGCCTTTTCTTGTAATGTTACATGTGGAACATATGATAGTCATACAGGAGGGCAGGTATGATAAATAGCAAAAGGTTCACGAAAATAATATGTATCGCCTGTGCGGCAGGCTGTTGCCTTTCTTCCTGCGGCAGCACCGGTGATGAAAAGCCTAAAAAGCTTTCCAGCGTCAGCACGGGAGTGACAACAACGGTCACAACAAGCGAAAAATCAGTTGAAACTCTCATGGGTTCAGTGACTACTATACAGACTGCTGCGACCTGCTCAAAGATATCATTTGACGGCGGATATACTCTCTTTGCAAATGCTCAGGGCGGTTATACACTTATAAACAGCTCGAATGAGATAGTTGATAAGATCGAGATAACTGACGATAATGGTGATAAGCTTACGCTTACTTGTCAGAACAATATGGTCAAGCTTACAAAGGACAGCGACGAGGTAAACTCTTTTAGCTATAAGGGCACAAGGATAATAATTTCAAACAATGAGGTCTACTACGCAAGCACAAAGGTGACGTATGTTGACGAAAGTTTCAGCAGCTTTGATGTTACTGACAAGGTTTCCATAAAGTGCATTGCAGAAGGCAGATTTGAAATAACTAAAAGCGGCAAGACTGTTGACAAAGCCACTGTCAAGGACGTGAACGGTTCAAAGTATGTTCTTGAGGCTGTTGACAGGGGCATCGAGATAACAAACACTGATGACGAACTTATGGAGTCCATAGTTGTGGGAACGAACTACATAAGCGTTTCAGGTGAAAAGGTGATAATAAACGGCAGGACTATGCAGCCTCCTCACAGTGCTGACATAACGGCTGTCACTACCACAGCAACTACTACAACTACTACCACTACTACGACCACAACGACTACTGCAAAACAAACTGAGAAACAGACTGAACCGCAGACCAGTGCAGAAACTGAGCCGCCTGTTCAGGAAGAACCTCAGACGCCGCAGCCAGCTGAACCTTCAGAGCCTGAGTCAAGCACAAATATGTCAAACAGAAATCTTTCTGCTGAAACATCTGAATTGCTCGGCTATGTAAATGAGGTCAGACGTCAGTATGGTCTTAGAGAACTTGGCGGACTTGAACTTCTTGACTCTGCGGCAGGCGTGAGAGCAAATGAACTTCTTGAATCTTACTCTCATGACAGACCTAACGGCGACTCGTACCTTACGGCGATTGAAGAAACTGATCTTCCTGAATGGAGAGCAGTGGCAGAAAATATCGCATACGGAGTGAACGGCATGAGCACTGTGAAAGAGGCTTTCGACGCATGGATGAATTCACAGCCTCATAGAGAAAATATCCTCAACCCTGATGTGCGTTACATGGCGTGTGCAAAAGCCACAACGACCCAGGACGGTAACGATTATACATACTGGGAGCAGCTTTTTTACAGCGACGTATAAAAACAAAATCGGACGGACTTTCAAAGTCTGCCCGATTTTTTTGTTCCATGTGGAACATTTTATTCTGTTTTTTGCTTTTCTGAGGGTATCTTTATTATGTATTCAATGTAATCCTCATGGTCGATACGCTTTGCGTCAGCCTTTACTCCTGCAAGCCTCATGACGTCCATTGCCTTGTTTACCGTATTGAAAAATAATCTCACATCTTTGAGCATGACTGCCCTTTTGTGATAGCTTGACCTCTGTTCGTCATCTTTCAAAAGTTTTGTAATGTATTTTTCCAAAGCGTCAACAGTCCAGCCGCTTTCAGATGCCTTGTTAAGTATGGCGACCCTGCGGTCACAGTCAGAGATACGCAGCAAAGTCCGTGCGTGACGTTCTGACATATTGTGGTCAAGAATTATCTTGCGTTCCTCGTTTGTCAGCTTTAGAATACGCAGCTTGTTCGCAACCGTAGACTGAGCAAGTCCAAGACGGATAGCTGCCGATTCCTGCGTCATACCGTATTTTGTGATAAGTTGTGAGATAGCCTCAGCCTCTTCAAAAAAGTTCAGATCGCAACGCTGAATGTTTTCAATAAGTGCAATGACCTGCGAACGTTCCTCTGTGGCATTTATAAGGATACACGGCACAGACCTCAGCCCTGCAAGCTTTGCGGCACGCAGTCTCCTTTCACCTGAAACAAGCTCAAAAGTACCGTTCACTCTCCGTACCGTGAGAGGCTGTATGATACCGTCCTGAGAAATGCTTTTCGCAAGGCTTGTCAGTTCGGCAGGTGAAAAATATCTTCTCGGCTGAACAGGGTTCGGCTTTATCTCACCTATGGAAATGTCGATTATCTTGCCAAGCGTTTGATATGGTGACGCTCTCTGTGGTTCTTCTGTGTCCTCACTGAAAGCTTTGGTCAATGTTTTTGGAAAAATGCTCATTTTTATACCTCCGTTTCTATATAAATACATGATATCATGCCGCAGATCATAATGCTATATTTTATTCAGAAAACTTTTCTTCCTGTTGTGACCAAAAATACTACTTAAATTATAATTTCTCTGACTTTCTATCTTAACCGCCACAGCATTTGTCATATAATATCGGTTCGTGTTTTGTTCCACATGGAACAATTTTGAGAAAAATTTTCAAAAGGTCTTTTCAAAAGGAGAAAAGTGTAGTATAATAATATTTGAGATGATTTTCTAATGAAAAGAGGTAAAGAATATGGGAAAGATAATAGCCGTTTCTAATCAAAAGGGCGGCGTTGGAAAGTCAACCACCGTTGTGAATCTTGCGGCAGTTTTCGGACTGAAAGGCAAAAAAGTCCTTATCGTTGACTTTGACCCACAGGGTAACACGACCACAAGTTTTGGCATAAAGAAAAAAAGCATACGAAATACAGTGTATGATGTGATATTTGAAGACTGTTCGATTTTTGAGGCTGTCGTGCCTACCGCTTGTCGTGGTGTATCTGTTGTCCCTACCACGCAGGACCTTTCAGGTGCGTCTGTTGAGCTTGTCAACGAAAAGGACAGAGCAATGAAACTTCGCAACGCTCTCATTCCTGCAAAAGAATTTTACGATTACATTTTCATAGACTGCCCGCCTACTCTTGATATGCTCACAATAAATGCACTGGCGGCGGCAGATTCGGTACTTATACCTCTTCAATGCGAGTTCCTTTCACTTGAGGGACTGGTTGAGCTGCACAATACTATAAATAGAGTAAAAGCATCATTCAATCCTGACCTTGATATCGAGGGCATTTTGTTTACAATGTGCGTTGAAAGATATAAAATAACGGGTCAGATAATAAGTGAGGTCAAAAAGCACTTTTCAAAGGAAGTCTTTGAAACCACCATACCGAGAAATGTCGCTTTGTCTGAGGCCCCAAGCTTTGGCGAGCCTGCTGTTTATTATGACAAGAAAGCCAAAGGCTCAAAGGCATATGAGAACCTTGCAAAAGAAATGGTTAAAAGAGAGAAAAAGAAAGTGGCAAAGAATAAAGATAAGTAATGTTCCATGTGGAACATTACATCAATGTAAATGTGAAAGGATAATACAATGGCTAAAAAAAGTAAAATGGACAGGGGCCTTGACAGCCTGTTTTTTGATAATTCTATAGATGTCGAAGAAACTGACAGCAATGCGGCTGATGATAAAAACGGTTCGGAGGGCGGCATCTCTATGGTGAGAATATCACTTATAGAGCCTGATAAAAAGCAGCCACGTTCTGAATTTGACGAAGAGGCTCTCAACGAGCTTGCCGAAAATATCAGACAGCATGGCGTTTTGCAGCCTATACTCGTCAGACCACTTGACAACGGCGGATACAGAATAGTTGCAGGCGAACGCAGGTGGCGTGCGTCACGTTTGGCAGGTCTTGAGGAGATACCGGTATATATAAAGGAACTGACAGACCTTGAGGCTGCGGAAATTTCCCTTATCGAGAATATCCAACGTAAAGACCTTACTCCTCTTGAGGAGGCTGCTGCTTATCAGACTCTTATTGAGACCTACGGACTGACGCAGCAGCAGGTAGCAGAGGCTGTGGGACGTTCACGTTCAGCTGTGGCAAATTCTATAAGACTGCTTTCTCTTAGCGAGAACGTAAAGAAAATGCTCGGTGATAAGAAGATAACTGAGGGCCATGCCAAGGTGCTGGCAGGCGTTGCAGATAAAGATGTTCAGGATAAGCTTGCTGCCCAGTGTATAGAAAAAGGCTGGACGGTAAGAGAGCTTGAAAAAGCTGTGACAGATCTTGAAACAAAGAAAAAGACTGAGAAGAAAATAAAGCGTACTATCACAAATCCTATGTACACGGAATTTGAGATAAGAGTAAATCAGGCTACCGATAAGCTCCGTGTAAGTCTGAGTGAAGATAAAAAAGGCGGCTCAAAGCTTGACGTCAAATTTGGTTCTGACGTTCAGGTGGACAAGATACTCAATGCCCTTGCAGAGCTGCTCATGAACTGCTGAATCATTACTTTTTTTATATAGGAAAAATGTCTGTTCACGCAGGCATTTTTTTATTGCTCAAATGTGTTGGATTTATCTGTCAGGAAGTCACAACTAACCGAAAATAGGGCTTTTACAGCGTATAAATCAAGAAAAAATGTGGTAAAAGGTCTTTACAAATTGAAAAATAAGTGTTATACTATAAGAGTTAAAACAGATGTATTCTCAAAAAGTTTGTTACAGCTTACTTTGAAAGAAAATGTCTGCTGTCCTTAAAGAGATACGCCGTGAAAAGCGTGTCAAAAAGGAGATTTGAGTTTTGAGCTTTTGCTTGAAATATCGAGAAAGGAATGATTCTAAAATGGCAAGAAAAATGAAAACCATGGACGGAAACAACGCTGCTGCTTGGGCGTCATACCCATTTACAGAAGTCGCTGCTATCTATCCAATCACCCCATCATCTGTTATGGCAGAAGTAACAGACCAGTGGGCTGCCAAGGGTAAGGAAAACCTCTTCGGCACTCCTGTAAGACTTGCAGAGATGCAGTCTGAGGCAGGTGCGTCCGGAACGGTTCACGGTTCTCTCGCAGCCGGTGCTCTCACAACAACATATACAGCATCACAGGGTCTTCTTCTTATGATCCCTAACCTGTATAAGATCGCAGGTGAGCTGCTCCCTTGCGTTATCCACGTTTCCGCAAGATGCGTAGCATCACACGCACTTAACATTTTCGGCGACCATTCTGACATCTATGCTTGCCGTCAGACAGGTTTCGCTATGCTTTGTTCTTCAAACGTACAGGAGGTAATGGACCTCGGTACTGTTGCTCACCTTTCAACAATCGAAGGCAGAGTACCATTCATCCACTTCTTTGACGGATTCAGAACATCTCACGAGATTCAGAAGATCGAGACATGGGATATGGAAGACGTAAGAGATATGGTAGACTTCGAGAAGGTCGAGGAGTTCAGAAAGAGAGCTCTTAACCCTGAGCACCCTGTACTTAGAGGTACAGCTCAGAACCCTGATATCTTCTTCCAGGCAAGAGAGGCTTGTAACCCATACTACGACGCTATCCCTGGTATCGTAGAGGATTACATGAACAAGGTAAACGAGAAGATCGGCACAAACTACAAGCTGTTCAACTACTATGGTGCACCGGACGCTACTCACGTTATCGTAGCAATGGGCTCTGTATGTGATACTATCGAAGAAACTATCGACTACCTGAACGAGAAGGAAGGCACAAAGCTCGGTCTTGTTAAGGTTAGACTTTACAGACCTTTCCGTGCTGACAAGCTCGTTGAGGCTATCCCTTCAACTTGTGAGCAGATCTCAGTTCTTGACAGAACTAAGGAGCCAGGTTCTGAAGGCGAGCCACTTTATCTTGACGTTGTTGCTGCTCTCAAGGGCACACAGTTCCACGATGTAGCTATCGCTTCAGGCAGATATGGTCTTGGTTCTAAGGATACAACTCCTGCACAGATCAAGGCTGTTTACTGGAACGCAAGCTGGAAGGACACTTATAAGCCAAGATTTACTATCGGTATCGAAGATGACGTTACAAACCTCTCTCTCGAAACTGAGGGCAAGCTTGACTCTGCTCCGGCAGGTACAACTGCTTGTAAGTTCTGGGGTCTTGGTGCTGACGGTACTGTTGGTGCAAACAAGAACTCTATCAAGATCATCGGTGACCACACTGATCTGTATGCTCAGGCATACTTTGCATATGACTCAAAGAAGTCAGGCGGTGTAACAGTTTCTCACCTGAGATTCGGTAAGACACCTATCAAGTCAACATACCTTATCAATCAGGCTGACTTTGTTGCTTGCCATAATGAGTCTTATATCACTAAGTACAACATGGTACAGGATATCAAGCCAGGCGGAACATTCCTTCTGAACTGCCAGTGGGAGCATGAAGAGCTGGATAAGCACCTCCCAGGTCAGGTAAAGAGATATATCGCTGAGAACAACATCAAGTTCTATACGATCAACGGCGTTAAGATCGGTAAGGAGATCGGTCTGGGCAACAGAATAAACACTGTTCTTCAGTCTGCATTCTTCAAGCTCGCTAACATCATTCCTATCGACGACGCTATCAAGTACATGAAGGACGCTGCTACAGCATCATATTCTAAGAAGGGCGACGCTATCGTTAAGATGAACCATGACGCTATCGACGCTGGATGTCAGCAGGTTCACGAAGTTAAAGTTCCTGCATCTTGGAAGAAGTGCAAGGATACTCCAATGGGTATGCCTGCCGCTAAGTGTGCAGATAAGACTCTTCAGGACTTCGTAAACAACATTCAGATTCCTTGCAATGCTCAGGAAGGCGACAAGCTCCCTGTTTCAACATTCACAGGTATGGCAGACGGTACATTCCCACAGGGCTCTGCTGCATTTGAGAAGAGAGGTATCGCTGTTGACGTTCCTGCATGGAATGGCGACAACTGTATCCAGTGTAACTTCTGTTCATATGTATGTCCACACGCAGTTATCAGACCTGTTGTAATGACAGACGCTGAACTGAAGAAGGCTCCTAAGCTTGCTCAGGAGAAGGCAGTAGCTATGACAGGTATGCCTGGCTATAACTTCGTAATGACAATGTCTGCTCTGGACTGCACAGGCTGCGGTTCTTGCGTAAACGTTTGTCCTGGTAAGAAGGGCAACAAGGCTCTCAGCATGATGCCACTTGAAACTCAGCTCGCTGAGCAGGAAGTATTCAACTATGGTCTTACACTTGCTGAAAAGCCAGAAGTATTCGAGAAGTTCAAGGCTACAACAGTTAAGGGCTCACAGTTCAAGCAGCCATTGCTTGAATTCTCAGGTGCTTGTGCAGGCTGCGGTGAAACACCTTACGCTAAGCTCATCACACAGCTCTTTGGTGACAGAATGTACATTGCTAACGCAACAGGCTGTTCATCAATTTGGGGTGGTTCAGCTCCTTCAACTCCTTACACAGTAAATAAGGAAGGCAAGGGTCCGGCTTGGGCTAACTCACTGTTCGAGGATAACGCAGAGTACGGCTACGGTATGTACCTTGCACAGTCCACTATCAGAAACAGAACTATCGCTAAGGTTCTTGAACTGTCTAAGACAACTAAGGCAGCAGCTCTCAAGAAGGCTTGCGAAGAGTATCTTGAAACAGTAGACGACGGCGAGAAGAACTCACCAGCTACAGATAATCTTATCGCAGCTCTCAAGAAGACAAAGAACAAGGCTACTGAGGAGATCCTCAAGGACGCTGACTATCTGAGAAAGAAGTCAATGTGGATCTTCGGCGGCGACGGCTGGGCTTATGATATCGGATTCTCAGGCGTTGACCACGTTATCGCTCAGGGTCAGGACGTGAACATCTTCGTATTCGATACAGAGGTTTACTCAAATACAGGCGGACAGTCCTCTAAGTCAACTCCAACAGGTGCTATCGCTCAGTTCGCAGCAGCTGGTAAGGAAGTTAAGAAGAAGGACCTCGCAGGTATCGCAATGTCTTACGGCTATGTATATGTAGCTCACGTTGCAATGGGTGCTGATTACAACCAGTGCATCAAGGCTATCCACGAGGCTGAGTCTTATCATGGTCCTTCGATCATCATTGGTTATGCTCCATGTATCAACCACGGTATCAAGGGTGGTATGTCAATCGCTCAGACAGAGGAGAAGAAGGCTGTTCAGGCTGGTTACTGGCATCTGTACAGATTCGACCCACGTCTTAAGGCAGAGGGCAAGAATCCATTTATCCTTGATTCTAAGGCTCCAACAGCTGACTATAAGGACTTCATCATGGGAGAGGTTCGTTACAACGCTCTTGCAAGACAGAATCCTGAGAGAGCTGAAAAGCTCTTTGGTAAGGCTGTTCAGAATGCTAAGGACAGATATGATTATCTGCTCAGATACGCTAAGCTTTACAATACTGAGGAAAAGTAATCTAAGTTACTATAAAAAAGACGCTTACGCATTTCGGTGCGTGAGCGTTCTTTTTTTGCATTGTTTTATAAGGGCAGACAAAAAAAACAGGCGGACGATAAAGTCCGCCTGTTTGCTGTTTTATTTGTTGTCAGGAGTTTGTCCAAGAATAAGCTGGTCGATAACTCTGTCTGTGGACTTTCCGTCAGTATAGGTGAAGTTCTTCTTTATAAAGCCGTCCATTTTCTCAAACTCGTAGTCCTTATTTCTCAAAGCAGTCATAAGGTCGTCAAAGTTGTGAACTATCTTTCCCGGAACAAGATCCTCATAAGGTTCATAGAAATCTCGTGTAGCCTCATAATGTTTCTGGTCAAAGGCAAAGAAAAGCATAGGCTTTTTCAAAAGTGACATTTCATAGATTATCGAGCTGTAGTCAGTGATGAGCACATCAACGATGAAAAGAATGTCATTTACTTCACGGTAGCTTGATGCGTCAAGTATGCGGTGCTTGTATTGCTCAGGTATCTCCACCTTACGCCTTACAAACGGATGCAGCTTTACGATAAGCACGGAGTCAGTCTCTTTAAGAAATTTTCCCCATGACTCTAAATCAAGCCTGTCAAATGGGAAGTAAGCGTTGTTCGCATTGTCGCCTCTGAACGTCGGGGCGTACATATAAACTGTCTTTGCGTCCTTGCACTCTGAGAAGACCTCAAGCATTTCCGCTCTTGTTTTCTTTTTGTATTCCTCATCAAAGAAAATATCCGTTCTCGGTATTCCCACTGGATAGAACTTTTTGATGTCGATAGCAAAGCCCTCGGCATTGTGAAGTGCTGAATGGTATGAGCTTACAGGTACATGAGTGTAGCACTTGTGTATCTTCGTGTTGAATGCAGGTGCACCCGACTTGCCAAGACGTTCAAAGCCCACCGACTTGAACGCTCCGCAAGCGTGCCAAACCTGAAGTATCTTTATGTGCTTTGGATAATCAACCAAATAAATGTCAGGGTAGTAGTCGTCAACAAGTATAATGTCAGAAGTCGCAAGATAATATGCAAATCTTATCATCGCAGGTATCGACCTGTTTACAGATATGCTCGCCTTGAAATCAAACCTGAACTTGAATTTGCTGTCAAGACCACGTTCCACCATTCTGTCATAAATGACCTTTTCGTTTCCGCCTATCTCAGCTCTCGAACCGCTGGCAAAAAGGATAATGTCGCCGTTTTTCTTTGCAAAATGGGTGAACAGGTTGAAAACACGTCTGAATCCCCATTTTTTCAGACCGTAAAGATCTCTCACAATGAGTTTTTTACGGTTTGAAAGCATCTTTTTAAGTCTTTTCGGGAGAGTCTGGGACGGTTTCGGCTCCTTGTAGGTCACTGCCAAATAGTATTCCAAGCTGTCAAGATCGCTCTTTGACTCGGCGTAGAAAAGGTTTTCCGCACCACGTCTTATCTTGAAATTCATTGGATTGTCTTTTGTGTCATCTTCGACAGCCTCTACCTTGTCGGAGATTATGCAGGAATACTCATGGGTAAGCACCTGCTTTGAAAGGCATCTGCCGTCTTTGTCATAGGTGTTTTTCAAGAGCGTGTTGCCGCTCAGAACATAGTCTGTGGCGTCGCTTGAGATCTGCGGCTCGTTCATGCCCTTGTATTTCTTGAATATTTTCAGGATATAATTGCCCGTTTCAATAGGCATTTCCTTGTTTGCAGACATCATGTTCACCCAAAGGTGGAAATGTCTGCCCGAAAGCTCAAATGACTGAGCAGGAAAACTCAGCGACCTGTCCTGCGTGATAAATCTTGCAGTGAGGTCAGTGAGATCCTCAGGCTCAAAGCCGATAAGATCGCCCTCGATGTGAAGTATTATTCTTTTGAACTCAACTCTTGTGAGTTCCGCAAATTTTTTGTTTCTCTTTTTAAGATCGTTTATTGTTTCTCTTCTGTTCCCGTAAATTTCTTCAAGATCCTGTCTTGTATTATCCATTGAATCTATTCCTTACTTTCTTGATAATAAATAACAAAGACAACACCACGCAAGGACCGCTTGGCGGTGCTGCCTTAACTTATGAGATCAAAGCTGTTACGGTTTTTTTCTTATGATCTAGTTTACAGCTAGGCCTTTTAAAATACATTATAGCACATTGAAAATTATTTGTCAATAAGCATAAAAATCATGCAAAATATTTGTAAAAAATGCACACAACAAGAATTATTTGCACTTTCTGAGAAGATAAGCTTTCAGTATAGCCGCTGTAGTTTTTGCGTCAGGGAGCTTGTTTTCCATGACCATTTTGTAAGCCTCTTCAAGGGGCATTTTTGTGACGTCAAGAAACTCTCCTTCGTCAAGATGCTGCTCGCCGAAATCAAGACCCTCCGCCATGTACATATGGATTATCTCAGTATCGTAAGCCACAGTTGGATAAATGCAGCCAAGATAGGTCATTTTCTCAGCCGTCGCACCTATCTCTTCTTTAAGCTCTCTTTTTCCACATTCAAGGTGATCCTCGCCGTATTCAAGCTTGCCGGCAGGTATCTCCATAAGAGCGGTCTTGAAAGGATAGCGAAACTGTTTTACAAAATAAACATTCTCGTCCTTGTCAAGAGCCACGATACAAACTCCGCCTGGGTGATGAATGACCTCTCTTATGGTCTTGTAGCCGTTTTCAAGCTCTACATCATCACAAGTGAGATGAACAACTCTGCCCTTGTATATTTCCTTTTCGCTTATAGTCTTTTCATTCTGATACATTTTTATCCTCCCTCTCAGGTTTTATGCGTTCTTTTCCTCAGTCTGTGGAACTTCGTTTTTCTTCTTTTTTCTGCTTGTGAATCTAACTGCACCAAGATAAACGATAAGTGAGCCAAATCCAACGGCAGTTATGACCTTGCCCCAGAAAAGTCCCTTTGTTTCATATGTGAACTGGATATCGTTTGAACCCGCAGGACAAAGCACAGCCATAAAGCCGTAATCTACCTTTTCGATATCAACGTCCTGACCGTTCACCTTTGCACTCCAGCCGTCGTCATATGGTACTGAGAAGAACACAAGATTATCCCTGTCAAGGTCTATCTTTGCATTGAAACCGTATGAATCATAGCTGAATGACGAGCAGCTGTTTGCACGTCTGTCAAGGCAGTTCTGATAATACTGGTCCGTTGAATAGTCAGTGCCCTTAAAGCTGTAGTAGCTGAGGATATCACTGTATTTTGCAGCCTGTTCAGGCTCAAGCACAAGTGCTTTCATGAGCATTGAAGTCTTGTCTACCTCTGACGCCTTTTGGATATCAGCGTCAAGACAGTAGTAGTCAAATGTAAATCCCATTGGTATATAGTATTTGTTTTCGTAAACGTTAAAGCCGTTCTGGGTGTCAACATACTCAAAGCCGTAGAGATTTGTCAGAGTTTCAGGTGTTGAAACTTCTGAGATACCCTTTCTCTCGTTCTCTGTAAGTTCATTGAAATAATATTTTACAGAAAACAGACTTCTCAGCGGATAAACCTTTGTTTCCATTCTTGAGGCAACATCTCTCGTCTGTCCGATAGAGCCGTAGAAATCCATGATAGAAGTTGAAACGACGCTGTGGAAACATCTCATTGAGGACAAGTTCCAGAACATACACCAGTTGTCAACGTTCTCTGAGGTATCTATCCTGTAGAAATTGTTGTCTGCGTTGTAGTTTTCCGACTGTGATTCAAGCTTGTCCATGTTGATGTTGTCGCCGCCGTTTATGGCTCTGTTGATATAGTCGGTGTTGTCAGTTCCCTGCGTAACGCCGTATACGATAGATGAGGTCATGCAGATAACAACAGCTGCCGCAGTCATTGCCGATGCGACCTTCATGTAATCCACTTTTTTCTCTGCGACCACATAAATAAGCACGCCAAGCATTACCGTCATCACTATCGTAACGATAGCCTGAATGTAGTAAAGCTCGATATATTCAGGAACTTTGCCGTAAGAAACAACGCCGTTCTCATTTGTCGGCAGCAGACCGATGCCAATGAATATCGCACATACCACGCAAACAGGTACAAAGCCCTTTTTAAGATCGTCCTTGTTTTCAGCGATGACCTTTGCTGTCATAAGACACATAAGCAGGATAGGCATATAATACCACCTTGCATAATATGACGCATTGAACAAAACGAATGTTGAGTTCAGTATAGGAACGCAAGCCATTATGCCGAACACGATAATAGCCTTTGAAAGCCAGCTGTCTTTGCCTTTCTTTCTTGTTCTCATGAAAGCGATAACGCCTGCCATTGAGAACATAGGCAGATAGCCTGCCATTGACGCCCATCTTGCCTTGTCTGAGTTGAGGATATTTATTCTCGCAGGCATATCGGAGAGCATAAAGAATGACTGGATGATCCTAGGTATTCTTACATTCTCGCTGTATATAACAAGGTCAAGACCGTAAAGTCTTTCGTTCACACGGTAGTTGCCCATTACGCTCAACGCCGACGGCAGGAAGATAACAGCGGATATCATCACGCCGATAACAGCCTCAAGGATAAGCAGACCGAATTTCTTCATGTCAATGTCGAAGTCCTTGTCAAGACATCTCAGGAAGAAGTAGATAACGATAAATACGACATCGCAGGCGAAGAAGAAATAGCTTATGGTCGCACATATAGCTACCGCTACCGCAAACGGACCCTTCTTGTTCTTTTGTACCAGCAGCTCGAATCCCAACAGCATAAGCGGGAAGAACGCCGTTGCGTCATGAAAATGGTTGAAGAACACGTTGTAGGTCTGGAAACCTGAAAAGGCATAAAGCAGACCGCCTATAAAGCAGGCACTTGTGTTGTCAACAAAAAATCTGATATAAGCATATGCAGTTATGGCAGCTATAGCCGTTTTAAGTGCAAGCAGCCATGGTATCAGATAAGGCACTGCCCCTGACGGGAAAAGCGTGGTGAGCCAGAAAAACGGCGAACCAAGCAGGTAGAAAGCATATGAGCCTATAAAGCTTGAGCCTAAGTCTGTTCCCCAGTCCCAGCCCATGTTTCCGCTGCGAACAGCGTCATGGCAGTGCTGATAGAACATCATCTGCTGTGAATTAAAGTCGCCGTAATAGAGAAAAATGCCCTTGTTCACTATCATTGACGGTATGAATGAGATCATCATGCCGATAAAAGCCACCGCAAACAGCAGCAGATACTTTTCTTTTGGCTTGCTGTCAGGGCTTTTGAGAAGTCCGTTTTTCTTAAACATTGTCTTGTCCTCTTTTTCTTTACTGATAATATATTGGTAAAAAACCATACACAATTCATTATAACATAGTCGTCTACAAAAATCAACGGTTTTAACGGCTTTCAGGACGATTTTGAATAAAAAAGGCTCATATGCAATAAGCATATGAGCATAGTTACAATATTATTTGTTCCCTTTTCTCTGAACGATGAAGATACCTGAGCAGACAAGGATAAGTGCGGCTATCCCCTGAACGCCGAATATACCCTTTTCTTTGAGAAGTATCGTTGAAAGCAGCACTCCGCACACAGGATTCATAAAGCCGAATATCGCCACCTTTGAAACAGGGTTGTGCTTTAAAAGCACCGACCATAATGAATATGCTGCCGCTGACACGAATGCAAGATACAAAAGCATGAGAAAAGCCTTTGCACTCATGTGACCGAGTCTGCCGCCCATTAAAAATCCTATGACAGTGAGCACCGCTCCGCCGAAAACGAACTGCCAGCCGCTGAGCATAACAGGGTCTTCTGTTTCTGAGTAGCGTTTCATGTACACCGACGAGAAAGCATATGCACAGGTGCAGAGAAAAATAAATCCGTCGCCGAGAAAGTTAAAGCTTACTCCCGAAAGTCCCCCAAGATTTATAACAATGATACCCGAAAATCCCAGTATGCATCCTGCTATCTTCACAGCGGTGAGCTTTTCAAGCTTGTATAAAAGCGAGGACACCAGTATCGCTATAAAAACGTTTGCACCGACTATTATCGCCGCCTTTACGCCTGTTGTGTGTGCAAGACCTATGTAGTAGAAAAAATACTGCAAAATGGTCTGAAAAAGGCTTATTATCATTATCTTTGGTATAGAAGTTTTTGTGGGGAGCAATATCTTCCTCTCCGCTGTGCTGCCCATGGCAAGAGCCATTAGCCCTGCCACAAAAAATCTTATGCCGCCGAACACAAGCTGCGAACCGCTGTCGTTAGTGGTGATGTTCATAAGGCTGTAGCCAATTTTCACACAGGAAAAAGCACTTCCCCACAGCATACAGCATATTGACGCAAGAGCCGCCACCACCCAAGTTTTTGTCAGAATATCTTTTTTCTCGTTCATATATTATCCTATCTATCGTATTTTCACAGAAAGACCGCAGCGGCGGAAAATGCCGTTGCGGTCGGGGTATCACTTCTTGTCCTTTTTTGCTTTCTTTTCTTTTTTGCGTTTCTTCTTGTTTTCCTTTATTATCTTGAGAGGGTCGCCGAAACGCTCCTTATCGTCCTTAACAGGCTCGATAGTTTCACTCTTTGTCATAATATCGGTCATCTGCTGCAAAAGCATGGATTCTTCAAACATATCCACAGCCTCTTCACAGGTGTCAGCCTTGCCGTCAACAAGAAACTGTTTTATCTGCTGAACGTTTTTCATATAGTCAAGTGACATGAAAGGCACTCTCTTTTCAAGAGCCTTGTAGTAATCGTCCCTCTGACGCTCTACCTGCTTTATCCTGTCGTCAAGCATTATTATCTGCTCGTTTATGCCCTCGTTTACCTCCACCTGCTTTTGCTCAGCAGCTGTAAGTCTGTATTTGTTCAGTGCGATACCGAAAACGCCTACACCGATAAAAATAAGTGCACCTGCAATAATGCCCACTATAATAAGCTTTGTGCCAAGGAGCAGCCACAGCAGCAGAAAAGCCGCCACACCGATAGCCGCACTTATGCCCACAGCCTTAACGATCTTATTTTTTATATTGAAGTTTTTAACAACATAATCGTTGTCATGGATATAAGTTTTGAGGTATTCTTTATTTTCCTTGCTGACCGTTACAGCGTCCTCAAACTCAAAATATCTTTCAAAGTATTCGGCAGCACGGTCAATTTTTTCAAGCTCAGTTTCGTTAGCCATATATACTCCCTCAGATCACGAAAAAATTTCTAAAAGCAGAACCTTTTAGTCTTTTGCGTGGTGCGTGATAGTGAACACTGCACAAATAACACGCCATATTTCCCACCATATTACTACAATTATAACACACAGTACGTCTTTTGTCAACCATATTCAACTTGATTTTTGAAAATGAAATCCCATGTATCTTACGCTGTTTTACTCTGTAAAATGCCAATATGGGAACAAAAAAGAGGACGAACTCAGTCCGTCCTCTTAAAAATGTCATAAGTAATGAGGATTATTCAGCTGTTTCGTTATTTGTAACTGTGATGTCAGGAGTTTCGCCCTTTTCAGCAGCCTGTGCAGCCTGACGTTCCTTTGCTACCTTTATAAGGGTCTGCTTGATAGACTCCAGCATCTCCTGTGTGAAAGGAAGGTTCTCGCCGAATGGGTTTATAACAAAGCCCTGTACCTTTGGTGTCTGCTCAGTGAGAGCAGCTACGTCCTGAAATCTCATTGCAAAGCACTGGAAAGGCTTGTCATACTGAAGTTTTTTAGCCTCCTCAGGGGAAGTGAAAACAGGGAAGAAAGTACCGTTTGTCTTGTTGTTGTTGAGAAGAATGAACTTAGCCTTGTTCTTGTCCTCAAAATTAACGTGGTTTTCAGCGTCAGCAACAAGTTCTGTTGTCTTTTCTACCATTGCAGGCACGAGGAATGTGCAAGCAAGTGCTACGTTTATTACTCTGTTCTGAGTGTCTGCACAGAAATTCTTTCTCATCTCTGTGATAGCCTCGATAAGCTTAGGGTTGTTGTCAAAATTAGCCTTCTGATTATTAGCTCTGAGTTCTGCCATTTTAATTACTCCTTGTCTGATTCTTCAAGATTTGTTTCAATTATAAATTTAGGTCTAGCCTTTGTTTCCAGATAGATCTTGCCTATATATTCTCCGATAATGCCTATTGCCAAAAGCTGAAGTCCGCCTATCGCCCATATGGACGTTATTGTTGACGCCCAGCCCTGAACAGTGTGTCCCACTGCCCATGTTACCAGGAAATATATAAGCATTATAAGTGATACCAGAAATACCAAAATACCGATAGTTGTGATGAACCTTATTGGCTTTACAGACAGCGAGGTTATTCCCTCCACTGCAAAAGCGAGCATTTTTTTCAGCGGATATTTCGATTCGCCTGCCACACGCTCGTTTCTAACATACTTGACTATGTCACTCTTAAATCCTACCATAGGCACAAGACCTCTCAGGAAAAGATTCACTTCCTTAAAGTCTGCCAAAGCGTCGATAGCCCTTTTGCTCATAAGTCTGTAGTCTGCGTGGTTGTAGGTTATCTCAACTCCCATGTGCTCCAAAAGCTTGTAATAAGCCTGAGCAGTTCCACGCTTGAAAGCGGTATCCTTTTCTCTTGATGAACGAACGCCGTAAACAATGTCACAGCCCTCTGCCCTTTTGTCAAGAAAACCGTCTATAGCATTTATATCGTCCTGAAGGTCAGCGTCCATGGAAACGATGATGTCAGCATAGTTCCTTGCAGTCATAAGACCTGCAAGCAGTGCGTTCTGATGACCCTTGTTCCTTGAAAGTTTCAGACCCGTGAAAACAGGACTTGCCTCATGAAGTTTCTGTATTATCTCCCATGTCTTGTCTTTTGAGCCGTCGTCAACGAACATGACCTTGCTGTCATGAGCAATACGGCCGTCTGCCTTTAGCTTGTCGAGCTTTTTAATAAGAGCCTCGGCAGTTATCGGCAGCATCTGCTCCTCATTATAGCATGGGATAACTATATACATAGTTTCGATCATTTTGTTATCTTTATCCTTTCACATACTCGATACCGAACAGGCGGCAGGCATTTTTGTTTGTTATGTCCAGCACTTCCTGCGGTTCAAGTTTTTTTATCTCAGCCACTACCTTTGCAACTTCCTCTATCATAGGGCTTTCGCACCTCTGACCTCTGTAAGGAGGCGGAGCCATATAAGGGCAGTCCGTTTCAAGAAGAAGTCTGTCCATAGGGACGACCCCAAGGGCACGTCTGGCCTTTTTTGCATTTTTAAACGCAAGTGCACCCGTGAACCCGATATACATACCAAGTCCCAGCACTATTTCTGCCGTTTCCGCAGAACCTGAAAAACAGTGCACAACTCCCGACGGAGCGTATTTGTTGAGCACATCAAGACAATCCTGAGTAGCCTCACGACAGTGAACTATAACAGGCAAGCTTTTTTTCACCGCATATTCCACCTGCTTGTCAAACAGCTTTATCTGCTTGTCTTTGTCATAGCCCTCATAGTGATAGTCAAGACCTATCTCGCCGATAGCCACAAGCTTATGGGTGGAGCAAGCCTTTACATAAAGCTCGTCAAGTTTTTGCATATAGTCCTCAGGCAGTGTATCCATGCACTCAGGGTGAAATCCTACAGAAGTGTAGAAATTCTCATATCTTTTCGCAGTTTCTATGCCAAACAGAGATGACTGCTCGTCCGTTGCGGCGTGGCAGACCTTGTCTACAGGAGAGTCAGGGTCGCAAAGCAGCCTGTCAAGGACTTCATATCTGTCCTCATCAAAAGCGTGATCGTCATAGTGACAATGTGAGTCAAATATATTTTTTATGGCAAGGACGTCCTTTCGTAAAAATATACAAATATATTATAGCACAACTCATCAATTTTGTAAAGAGTTTTATTGAATAAAAACGGGCGAACGCACTGTCCGCCCGAAAAATATCTGAATTTTATTAGAAAGCGATCTTCTTTGAGATATGATCTACCAGATCAGCTATCTTTATACGCTCCTGCTCCATTGTATCTCTGTCTCTAACTGTTACACAGCCGTCCTCAACAGAGTCAAAATCATATGTGATGCAGAAAGGTGTACCGATCTCGTCCTGACGGCGATATCTCTTACCGATAGAACCTGCCTCGTCATAGTCAACAAGGAAGTGCTTTGAAAGCTCTGCATAAAGCTCGCCAGCCTGCTCGCTGAGTTTTTTGGAAAGCGGAAGAACGCAAGCCTTGAAAGGTGCAAGTGCAGGGTGGAAACGCATAACAGTTCTTACATCAGGCTTTTCCTCTGTGCCGATATTCTCCTCGTCATATGCCTCGCATACAACAGTCAGGAACAGTCTTTCAACGCCGAGGGATGGCTCGATAACGTATGGAACGTATCTCTCGTTAGTTTCAGGGTCAAAGTAATCAAGGCTCTTGCCACTTGTCTTGATGTGCTGATTAAGGTCATAATCAGTTCTGTCGGCAACGCCCCAAAGCTCGCCCCAGCCGAATGGGAAGAGGTACTCAAAGTCAGTTGTAGCCTTTGAATAGAAACAAAGCTCCTCAGGTGAGTGATCTCTCAGGCGGAGGTTCTCTTCCTTGATGTTAAGGCTAAGCAGCCAATCCTTGCAGAATCCTCTCCAGTAGTTGAACCACTCAAGGTCTGTGCCCGGCTTGCAGAAGAACTCAAGCTCCATCTGCTCGAACTCACGAACACGGAAAATGAAGTTACCCGGAGTTATCTCGTTTCTGAATGACTTACCGACCTGTGCAACGCCGAAAGGTACTTTCTTTCTTGTTGTTCTCTGGATATTTGCAAAGTTTACAAAGATACCCTGTGCAGTTTCAGGACGGAGGTAAAGCTCAGACTTTGAGTCCTCAGTTACACCCTGAAATGTCTTGAACATAAGGTTGAACTGACGGATATCAGTGAAGCTGTGACTGCCACAGTTTGGGCATGGTATCTGCTTTTCCTTGATGTAATCCATCATCTTCTCGTTTGTCCAGCCTGCAACGTTAGTGCCGTCAAAATCTTCAATGAGGTTGTCTGCTCTGTGACGTGTCTTACAGTCCTTGCAGTCCATAAGAGGATCAGAGAATCCGCCGATGTGACCTGACGCAACCCATGTCTGTGGGTTCATGAGGATAGCGGAGTCAAGACCAACGTTGTACTTGTTCTCCTGAATGAACTTCTTTCTCCAAGCGTTCTTGATGTTTGTTTTCAGCTCAACGCCAAGCGGACCGTAGTCCCAAGTGTTTGCAAGACCGCCGTAGATCTCACTGCCTGGGTATACAAAGCCTCTGTTTTTACAGAGAGCCACGATCTTATCCATGGTTTTTTCAGAATTATTCATGAAACATTCTCCTTATATAAAATATAATACTACCATTATATTTTATAGCAAAATGCCGCAAATGTCAAGGAGTTTCGGCGATTTATTACTTTGCATCAAGATATGGCTTTTTATCGTTGCAAAAAATCACGCATTGTGCTATAATAAAATAGTATCGCTATGACTATTCATGTATTGGAACATATTAGGAGAATTTGACTTGATGAACAGTTTTTTTATCGGAAACGTTGAAATAGAAAAGACCGCCGCATTAGCACCCATGGCGTCGGTGGCAGATAAATCCTATCGTCTTATGTGCAAGGAATACGGTGCGTCATATCTTGTGAGCGAGATGATATCCTCGAAGGGTCTGTGCTTTGGCGACAAAAAGACCGCACGTCTTTGCGAGATTGAGAAAGAGGAACGCCCCTATGCTTTGCAGCTTTTCGGGGAAGACCCTTATTATATGGGAAAAGCAGCATATAAGCTAAACGAATATTCCCCTGATATCATTGATATAAACATGGGCTGCCCTGTGCCTAAGATAGTCGGCAACGGCAGCGGTTCGGCACTTATGAGGCTGCCAGACACTGCGGCGGAGATATGCAGAGAGGTTGTTAAAAATGCAGACTGCCCCGTTACAGTGAAGTTCCGTGCAGGCTGGGACGAAAACAGCATAAATGCGGTGGAATTTGCAAAGCTTATGGAGCAGGCAGGTGCAAATGCGGTGACCTGTCACGGCAGAACAAGAACGCAGTTTTATTCAGGCAAAGCCGATTGGGATATAATAAGGCAGGTAAAAGCGGCTGTGAAGATACCTGTTATCGGAAACGGCGACGTTGTTGACGGAGCAAGTGCAAAGGCAATGTATGAGCAGACAGGCTGTGACCTTGTTATGATAGGCAGGGGCAGCTATGGCAGACCGTGGGTTTTCCGTGACGTAAAGCATTATCTTGAAACAGGTGAGAAACTGCCTGAGGTGGGCATAGAAGAGAAAATGGCAGTGATGAAAAAGCACTGCGAACTTATATGCAAATACAAAGGTGAACGTCAGGGCATGAAAGAGGCCAGAAAAAACTGTGCATGGTATGTAAAAGGGCTAAAAGGCTCGGCAAAACTCAGGGCACATTGCGGCGGACTTGACACCCTTTGTGACCTTTATAAAATGATAGACTTTATACTTGCCAACGAGCAGCAGGAAAGGATATAAAAATGGGAAAACTTTATGTTGTGGGAACGCCTATAGGCAATCTTGGAGATATGACATACCGTGGTGTGGAAACACTTGAAAACGTAGATTTTATCTGTGCAGAGGACACAAGGGTAACGGCAAAGCTTTTGAATTATTTTGAGATAAAAACTCCCCTTGTTAGCTATCATGAGCACAATGCAAAGCAGGTGGGCGAGAGCATTTTGAACAGGATAATGGCGGGCGAGAATGCCGCTATCGTCACAGACGCCGGTATGCCTTGCATTTCAGATCCGGGAGAACTGCTTGTAAAGCTTTGTGCTGAAAATGGTGTAAAAGTGGAGGTAGTGCCCGGTCCGTCGGCGGTAGTTTCGGCACTTGCCATAAGCGGACTTGACACCGCAAGATTTCAGTTCGAGGGCTTTTTGTCAACCACCAAAAAGCAGAGGTCAAATCATCTTGCATCGGTGAAAAACAGCACGAACACTCTTATTTTCTACGAAGCACCTCACAAGCTCATTTACACTTTAAAGGATATGCTTGAATATTTCGGCGACAGAAAAATATCCCTTTGCAGGGAACTTACAAAGATACATGAAGAAGTTTTCCGCACCACCCTTTCGCAGGCTGTGGAATACTATGAGGCAAATAAGCCAAAGGGCGAATTTGTGCTTGTTATAGAGGGTGCAAAGGAGGACGAGCTTTGTCCTGCGGAGAGTATCGAGGAGGCATTAGAGCAGGTGAAAGCCCTTGTGGAAAAGGGTATGCGTGGAGCAGACGCCTGCCGTGAGATCGCAAAGGCAACGGGATTTTCTAAGGGGGAGCTGTACGGACGCTTGTTTAAATGAGGAGTGAGGAATGAGGAATTAAGGTATCGCCTGCGGCGATGTTTATTTCTTGTTTTTTGTTGCATTTGTATTATATATCAATTTAGATTTTTGAGGTGATTTTATGAGCATAAAAGAATACATAGGCGGACAGTGTGCTGACCCTGAGGGATTGGGCGGATTAGCCTGTGCAAAATTCATGAATTTTTTCAATGCAGAGCACTACAGAGCGGTGAAAAAATTTGTCTGCAAGCTTGACGGTGCAAGGATATTGGATATAGGCTTTGGAAACGGCGTGACTATCAAAAAGCTTAGCAAGAATATAAACGCTAAGTTCTACGGCGTCGATATTTCTGCGGATATGGTGGAAAAAGCAAAGCGTGAGAACCATGACGGCGTGAATACCAACAAGGTCATTTTGCAGCAGGGCAGGGCTGAACAACTTCCTTATAACGACGATTTTTTTGACACCGTTTATACTGTGAACACCATTTATTTCTGGGAGGACACCGCAAAAGTCCTTGATGAGGTAAGGCGTGTTCTCAAGGACGGCGGCAATTTTATCTGCACATTCTATACAAAGGGATATCTTGATAAGCTGCCATACTGCGATTCAGGTTTTGATAAGTTTACTCCTCAGCAGGTGCGTTCAATGGCAAGAGAAAGAGGCTTTCATGATGTTAAGATCAAGATATTGAGCGACTGTAAGGCGTATTGCCTTGTGGGCACAAAGATAGAGGGAGAATAAGTTGGCTGAGCTGACCATAACACCGCTGACAATGGATAACGTGGAGCTTTTTGCACGAACTGCGGCAAATATCCTGCCGGAGGCGTGGAGCGTTGAGACCTACAAAAAACAGGTGCAAAACCCTGACGATATATCTTTTCTTGCACTGTGTGACGGCGAGGCAGCAGGCTTTATAAGCGTGTGGTGCGTTTGCGGCGAGGCGGAGATAAACAATATCGGCGTTTTGGAGAAGTTCCGCAGAATTGGTATCGCAGGCAAGCTTTTTGAAAGAGCTTTTGCGGCGGCAAAGGCTGAAAAATGGTATCTTGAAGTGCGTGAGTCGAACAATGCGGCAATAAGCTTTTATGAAAAGCTGGGTTTCGATAGGGTAGGAATGAGAAAGAATTTTTACCGTGACCCTACGGAAAACGCCGTTTTAATGGCTCTCGACCCTGAAAATTATTGCCTTATGGAGAAAAAACAATGACATATAACGATTTTACTTTCGAGTCCTTAGGGGAGGGCATCGAGATATGTATATCCGATGAGCACCGTTTTGGTACTGACGCTTTTTTGCTTGCAGATTTTTCCGCAGGACGGCATAAAGACGTCTGTGCAGACCTTTGCACAGGCAGCGGCATAATCGCACTTTTGCTGCACAAGTTTTACAAGCCGCTGAAGATATACGCCGTGGAGATCCAGGAAAAGGCTCACGAGCAGCTGAAAATATCTTTGGAAAAGTCGAAAATAGACGCTATACAGCCTGTTCTTGGCGACCTTAACAACTGGCGTAGCGAAAAGGAACTTGATCTTATCACCTGCAATCCGCCTTACAAGATAAACAACACAGGTGCAAAAAATGACAGCGAGGCAGTGTCCATAGCACGCCATGAAATGCTCTGCACCATTGACGACGTGTGCAGATGTGCAAAGAAAAACCTAAAATTTGGCGGCAGACTTTGCATTTGCAACCGCCCTGAGCGGCTTTGCGATATAATGACGGCAATGAGGGCGAACGGTATCGAGCCAAAGCGGCTGAGGACTGTTCACAAGAACCCTGAATGTCCGCCGTGGCTTATTCTAGTTGAGGGCAAAAAGGGCGGAAAGCCTTTTGTGCAAATAGAAAAGCCGCTGTATGTCCGTTCGGCTGACGGGGGAAACTCGGCGGAGATGAAGAGGATATACGGACTTCCTTGAAAAGTGAGGAGTTAGGAATGAGGAATTAAGGTATCGCCTGCGGCGATGATAATTTCTTGTAGGGGCGACCTTTGGTCGCCTGCTTGCTCCAATTTGTCTGCTTATTAAATGTATATGATATGCTTATATTTACGAAATAATAAAAAGAGGGTAATATAATGAAGATTTTAGGAATAGAAAGCTCCTGCGACGAAACAGCTTGCTCTGTTGTGGAGGACGGAAAAACGGTGCTTTCAAATATAGTTGCAAGTCAGATAGACGAACACAGGCTCTATGGCGGAGTTGTGCCTGAGATAGCCTCACGCCGTCATGCCGAGAATATAACTTGGGTGACAAAGGCTGCCCTTGAGGAGGCAGGCTGCACTATGGAGGATATCGACGCCGTTGCCGTGACCTATGCTCCGGGATTAATCGGTGCACTTCTCGTGGGAGTAAGCTTTGCAAAGGGACTTGCCATGAGTGCAAATAAGCCCCTTGTGCCTGTTCATCATATTGCAGGTCACATTGCCGCAAACTATATTTCACACCCTGAGCTAAAGCCGCCTTATCTTTGTCTTGTGGTATCAGGCGGACATTCTCATATCGTTGAGGTGCTTGACTATTCAAGATATCATGTCATAGGCAGAACAAGAGATGACGCCGCAGGCGAGTGTTTTGACAAGGTAGCGAGAACGCTGGGTTTTGAGTATCCGGGCGGAAAATTTATCGACAATGCCGCAAAGTCAGGCGACCCTAATGCTTATAAACTGCCGCACCCAAAGGTACAGGGCAGCGAGTATGATTTCTCTTTTAGCGGACTGAAAACTGCCGTAATAAATCTTGTGCACAATGCCGCACAGAAGGGCGAGAGCGTGAATGTGAACGATATGGCGGCGTCATTCCAAAACACCATATCCGACATTCTTGTAGACAAAGCAATGCTTGCCGCAAAAGATCTTGGGTATACTACCATAGGGCTTGCAGGCGGCGTGTCAGCTAATTCAGGGGTAAGAGAAAAATTGCAGAAAGCCTGCGACAAGCGAGGCTATAAGCTTTATATGCCTGAGTTCAAATACTGCGGAGATAACGGAGCGATGATAGCCTGTCAGGGATATTTTGATTATCTAGCAGGCAGGCGTGCAGACGAAAGCCTTAACGGCATCGCAACGCTGTCGCTGGATAAGATTTCAGAATAAAATTCATGGATAGACCTGTACGGAAACAAATACGGCTGGATAATTATGATTATTCCAAAAATGGACTTTATTTTATAACGATATGTACGAAAGATCGCAGCGAGTTGTTGTGGTCAACGAATGTAGGGGACGGCGCCCTCGACGTCCCGTTATGTTCTGCAAATCGTGTCAATAAAGTTTTCCTTTCAAACTTTGGCAGAATCGTCAGAGATAACATTCGCAAAGCAAACCGTGTTTATTCAGATAAAAAGATATTGCAGTATGTAATAATGCCAAATCACATACATTTTATTTTGAAAATGAGATTTCTGAGGTCGGTACAGGCGTAAACGGGACGTCGGGGGCGCCGTCCCCTACAAATGAGATAGTTCCACTATATGTATCAATGTTGAAAAGATTTATAAACAAAGATATCGGTTTTAACATTTTTCAGCGTTCTTATTACGACCGTATCATCAGGAATGAAAAAGAATACATTGCGATTTCAGCTTATATACACAACAACCCGTTTAAATGGGACGTTGACGAATATAATCCTAAAAATAAGAATAACAAAATGGAGGTGCAGGGGGTAAAATGAAATTACTTGCCATAGACGGAAACAGCATAATGAACAGGGCTTTTTACGGAATAAAGCTGCTGTCAAATTCAAAGGGACAGTTTACGAATGCCCTTACGGGGTTTATGAATATTTACCTCAAGGAGATAGGCGAGGTAAAGCCTGATTGTGTGGCTGTGGCTTTCGACCTTAAAGCCCCTACCTTCAGACATAAGGCGAACGCATCTTATAAGGCTAACAGAAAGGGTATGCCTGAGGAGCTTGCTCAGCAGATGCCTGTGATAAAAGGGCTTTTGGGCGACCTTGGCATAAAGATAGTACAGTGTGAGGGATATGAGGCTGACGATATTTTGGGTACGCTTTCAAAGGCTGCCGCAGATTCAGGCAACGAGTGCTATCTCCTCACCGGCGACAGGGACAGCTTTCAGCTTGTTTCCGACCTTGTGACAGTTCGCCTCGCCACCACAAAGGAAACCAAGATATATACTCCTGATAGGATAATGGAGGAATACGGCGTTACCCCTCGCCAAATGATAGAGGTCAAGGCACTTATGGGAGATACTTCTGATAACATTTCAGGCGTAAAAGGCATCGGCGAAAAGACCGCCCTTTCACTTATAAAGCAGGAGGGCGACGTCAAGACCCTTTATGAGCACCTTGCCGATATCAAGCTTACCCCGTCTGTTCGTACAAAGCTTGAAAACGGTCATCAGGACGCCATAGACAGCCGTTTCCTTGCCGAGATATGCCTTGACGCACCTGTGGAAAAAGCTACTGAGTTTTATAAGCTTGGCGAAGTGGATACCGAGAAAACAAAGGCACTTCTTGCCAACCTCGAAATGATGCGTCTTTTAGATAGACTGGGGCTTAGCGGAAAAACTGCTGAGAATACGGATATCGTTCAGGAAAGCAAGCTAAAGCTTTCTGACCTGCCTAAGTTTGAAGTGAAAACTTTGGACGAAAGCGTTATATCTGCCCTTGATAAAGACAAAACAGTATACTTTATCTTTGCTGACAACAAGCTTTCAGTCCTCTGCGACGATATTATCTATACCACCGAGGATAAAGACCTTGCAACATCTTTCATGGGCACAGCCTGCAAAAAGATAACTTTTGAGGGCAAGACCGCACATAAATTTGCCTTTTCTCAGGGAACGCACCTTGAAAACCTTGCTTTCTGCTGCGACCTTGCAGGATACCTCCTTAATTCACAGTCAAGCGAGTATACAGTAGAAAACCTCTGCCTTTCGTATAAGTGCCTTTACCGTTCAGATATGGGCGAATTTGCAGACCTTTCAAGCCTGCCTGCACTTAGCGAAAACCTGAAAAATCAGCTTGAAATGACCGATATGACAAAGCTTTTTGACGATATCGAAATGCCTCTTTGCGAGGTCTTGGCCTCAATGGAGTTTTACGGCGTAAAGGCTGACGCAGAGGGAATAAAGGCTTTCGGCGAGGATCTGAAAATAAAGATAGACCAGCTGACTTCGCAGATATATATGTATGCAGGCAAGGAGTTCAATATCGCCTCCACAAAACAGCTTGGCGAGGTTCTTTTCGATGACTTGGGTCTGCCGGCAAAAAAGAAAACAAAGTCAGGATATTCCACCAATGCGGACGTTCTCGAAAGCCTTATGGACAAGCACCCTATCGTACCTCTTATCGTTGAATACCGCACCCTCACAAAGCTCAATTCCACATACGTTGACGGACTTTTAAAGCTTATCCACCCTGATGGCAGAGTTCATTCTGTTTTCAAGCAGACAGAAACCCGAACAGGCAGGATATCTTCCACAGAGCCTAATATGCAGAATATCCCTGTAAGAAAAGAGATAGGCAGGAATATGCGTAAATTCTTTGTGGCACAGGAGGGATACACTCTTCTTGACGCCGACTACAGCCAGATCGAGCTGAGAGTTCTCGCCTCAGTGTGCGGCGACAAAAATATGCAGGAGGCGTTTTCAGAGGGCAGAGATATCCATACCTCAACTGCGGCACAGGTCTTTGATATCCCGGAGGATTTCGTCACCCCTGAAATGAGAAGTGCGGCAAAGGCTGTAAACTTCGGCATCATTTACGGAATAGGTGCATTTTCTCTGTCAAAGGATATCGGAGTAACGGTAGCAGAGGCGAAAAGATATATAAAGAACTATCTTGACAACTTCCCGAAGGTATCAGAATTTATGGACAAGACCGTTGAGGACGGCATAAAAAACGGTTATGTTACAACCCTTTTCGGCAGAAGAAGATATATCCCTGAGCTTTCTGCGTCAAACAAGGTTTTGCAGGCTTTCGGAAAAAGGGCGGCAATGAACGCACCTATCCAAGGTGCTGCGGCTGATATCATTAAGATAGCAATGGTAAGAGTATACAAAAAGCTTAGAGAAGAAAAACTTGACGCAAGACTTATTTTGCAGGTGCACGACGAACTTATAATCGAGGTCGCTGAAAAGGATAAGGACAGAGCCGAGAAGATACTCAAGGACGAAATGGAGAATGCTGTTAAGCTTGCTGTGCCTATGACTGTGGACGTAAACAGCGGAAAAAGCTGGTATGAGGCGAAAGACTGATCTTTAAGTGAGGAGTTAGGAGTGAGGAATGAGGAATTAAGGTATCGCCTGCGGCGATGATTTTGATTTCTATATGTAGGGGCGAACAGTGTTCGCCCGCCTCTGAATACCACTGTCATTATTTTGTGAGTGTTGACGAATTTTTAGACGGCTGTCGCAAAAATACTTGACTTTTGTGAAATTTGTGGTATAATTCTCTATATAAAATGTATGTAAAAACAAAGATAGATAAAAGTAGAATAAAAAAGTAGAATAATAGGATAATAAAAACTTAAAGGGGCTGGGAAAATGAAAAAAATGCTGTTTGTGTTCAATCCCTATGCAGGCAAGGGACAGATAAAAGATAACCTTTGCGACATTGTGGATATTTTTACAAAGGGCGGCTATGAAGTAGTTACTTATCCTACGCAGGCTAAGCTTGACGGCTATAACAAGCTTTGTCAGTGCGGACAGGATTATGATATGATAGTCACATCAGGCGGCGACGGCACGCTGTCTGAGGCTGTAAAGGCTATGATGACTTTTGACAAAAAAATACCGCTTGGATATATTCCGGCAGGTTCGACGAACGACTGTGCACAGTCGCTGAGCATACCGAAAAAAATGCTTGACGCTGCAAGGGAGATAGTTGACGGCGTGTATTTTGACTATGACGTTGGCAAGTTCAACGGTCAGTATTTTGTGTATGTAGCAGGCTTTGGTGCATTCACCGACGTGTCCTATGAAACTTCACAGACCTTGAAAAACAAGTTCGGTCATGCCGCATATGTGGCTGAGGGCATAAAAAGGCTGTCAAAGATAACAGGTCAGCAGATGAGAGTTGAGCATGACGGCGAGGTAGTAGAGGGCAGCTTTATACTGGGCCTTATCTCAAATACTATCTCTGTAGGCGGAATGAGAAAGCTTATCGCATCAGGCGTATGCTTTGATGACGGACTGTTTGAAGTGGTCTTGGTAAAGACCCCTAAGAACGCTATCGAGCTTAGCAACACAATAAACGAGGCGGTGCTCAACAAGCTCAACGATAAGCATTTTGTGACTTTCAAGACTTCAAAGGTCACTTTCACAAGCGTGAACGAAGTTCCTTGGACGCTGGACGGAGAGTCAGGCGGAAAGCATACATATGTTGAGATAGAAAACTGCAAGCAGGCGATAAGGTTCAAACTCAAACCCAATGACATAACCGCAGAGCAAACGGCTGTTCAGTGCAGTGCAGGGGATATGATAATGACCGATGACGGCCACCCTGTTGTCATTGAAGATCAGTATGAGATAGAAGATTAAGCTGTTTTGTATGGGCGACCTTTGGTCGCCCGCCTTTCAATAGATATTTGACAAAATAAAAGCGGACGAGTTCTTTTCGTCCGCTTTTTGCATATGCCTATTTTTTGTTTTTCTGCCGAAACTGGGAGGGTGTCATGTTGTATCGCCTTTTGAACTGCCGCATGAAATGTACGTCATTTTCATATCCGCATACAGCGGCAATGTTTTTCACCGTCATGTCAGTGCTGAGAAGATAGTATTCAGCGTTTTTCATTCTCGCACATAAAATGTCTTCATAGCAGCTCACCCCGAAACGTGAGGTGTAAAGATACTGAAAATGTGAGGGGCTTACGCTAAGGGACTTTGCCATGTCTGCAATGCTGCGGCTGCCTGCCGGCGAGCTGTATATGTCCGCACGAAGTCTTTCAAGAGAATCCGCATAATGGCTGCGTTTTTTCGGCGTTTCTCCGCTTTGACCAAGTGCGTATTCTTCACCAAGCCTTACGAGTAACATTCTCAGCATAAGCTCGATATAGTCCTCACGCCTGCTGCTTTCTGAAAGGCTGAGCCTGCTCACCACCGATAAGATATCCTCAGCCTTTGCCACATCTGACAGAGAAAAAATCGTATCATATGGGAGTGACGCCTCCTGCGTTAGAGCGTCATCACAGTCGAAATGCAGCCAGTGGTTGATGTAAAAACCCTTGCAGGCACGGTATATCTGCGGCGAGCTTTTTCGGTAAAGTATGGCACTGTCAGGCGAAACTGTGTAGTCATTGCCGTGCAAACGCACCACCGCAGAGGATTTGAATATAAGCAGAAGATTGTCCCCCGAACCGTTTGGACGGCGGATATCGAAAGAACCGTCATGGCTGTAGTTAAGTCCCAAAGCGTGAAGTTCCATAGGTTTATCCTTTCTAATTTCGTATGATGTATCAGTATAATAATAGGATATATCATTGTTGTTTTTTTGTCAAGTGATAAAATATAATTGAAACTAAAATCATACACTTTTAGGAGGTCACAATGAAGAACATTTCAATGCTTATCAATACCGCAGACAAGCGTTCCCACATCAACCCTGAGATATACGGACATTTCTCCGAACATCTTGGCAGATGTATCTATAACGGAATGTATGTTGGCGAAGATTCAGAGATACCGAACATAAACGGCGTTAGAAAGGACGTTATCGAGGCTTTCAAGGAGATAAAAATGCCTGTTCTCCGCTGGCCGGGCGGCTGCTTTGCAGACGAGTATCACTGGAAAGACGGTATCGGCGAAAAATCCCAGAGAAAGAAAATGATAAACACAAACTGGGGCGGCGTGACAGAGGATAACTCTTTCGGCACAAATGAGTTCTTTGACCTGTGCGAAGAGATAGGCTGCGAACCGTATCTTGCAGGAAATCTCGGCAGCGGCACTGTTCAGGAACTTGCAGAGTGGATAGAATATATCACCTTTGACGGCGTTTCCCCCATGGCTGACCTGAGAAGAAAGAACGGCAGAGAAAAGCCGTGGAAACTGAAATATCTTGGTATCGGCAACGAAAACTGGGGCTGCGGCGGCTCGATGCGTCCTGAGTATTATTGCGACGAATACAGAAGATATCAGAGCTTTTGCAAGAATTTCAGCGGCAATGAGCTTTACAAAGTTGCCTGCGGACCAAATTCCAACGATTATAACTGGACGGACGTTGTAATGTCAAACCTTGGGGAGTGGCACACAAAGGCTATCTCTTTGCACTATTACACCGTTCCTACAGGGGATTGGAACAAAAAGGGCAGTGCGACAGAGTTCTCAAATGAGGAGTATTACGAAACCATATCAAAGACACTCTACATGGACGAGCTTATAAAACGCCACAGCGAGATAATGTCACGCCATGACCCTGAGGGAAAAATAGGTCTTATCGTTGACGAGTGGGGCTGCTGGTATGACGTTGAAGAGGGCACGAACCCTGGTTTTCTTTATCAGCAGAACACAATGCGTGACGCTATCGTGGCTGCCTGCAACCTTAATATCTTCAATGCCCACAGTGACAAAGTTGTAATGGCGAACCTTGCTCAGGCAGTGAACGTTTTGCAGGCTCTTATCCTCACAGAGGGCGAGAAAATGGTAAAAACGCCTACATATCACGTCTTTGACCTTTTCAAAACTCATCAGGGCGGCGAGCTTTGCTATAGCCATGCCGACAACTGTCAGGCAGGCGGCAAGATACCAATGATATCACAGTCTGCCTCAGTAAAGGACGGCGTTCTTACTGTCACGATAGCAAACTGCTCTATAGACGATGACGCTCATATCTGCTGCGACATCGCAGGTTCAAACTATCAGAACATTGAGTGCAGGATACTTGACAATGATGTAAGGGACTATAACGATTTTGATAATTGTGATAAGGTCGCACCAAGAGAGTACAGTGCGAAAATGACAGAAAAGGGCTTTGAGATAGACCTGCCAAAATGCTCCGTAGCGGTAGTGACAATGAAATAAAATTTTATAAGGAGAGCCCAAAATGACAGTAAAAGATAAAATTTTGCAGGGCAAGACCTATCTTGGCATAGAGCTTGGCTCAACAAGAATAAAGGCTGTTCTTATAGACGATAGCTTTGCCGTTATCGCCTCAGGCTCAAAACAGTGGGAAAACCGCTTTGAAAACGGCTGCTGGACATATTCTCTTGATGATATCCATGGCGGCATACAGGCGTGCTATAAGGATCTTGCAAAGAACGTAAAGGCACAGTACGGCGTTTATCCTGAAACATTCGGTGCAATGGGCATTTCTGCAATGATGCACGGCTATATGGCTTTTGACAAAAACGATAAACTGCTTGTGCCGTTCAGAACATGGCGTAATACCATGACCGCTCAGGCGGCTGAAGAGCTTACAAAATTGCTTGGATTCAATATCCCACAGCGTTGGAGCATCGCTCACCTTTATCAGGCAGTGCTGAACAAAGAGCCTCACGTTGCGGATATTGCCTATATAAATACTCTTGCAGGCTATGTGCACAAAAGGCTCACAGACCGTTTTGAAGTAGGCGTCGGCGAGGCGTCAGGTATCTTCCCTGTAGAGGGCATAGGCTATAAAAAAGAGTATTTGGAGCTTACAGAAAAAAGCCTTGCGGAAAAAGGCTTTGACCATAAGCTGAAAGATATCCTCCCTGCTGTGAGAAACGCAGGAGAAAAGAGTGCTGTCCTTACAGAAGAGGGTGCAAAGTTCCTTGACCCTGAGGGACACCTCAAAGCAGGCGTGCCGGTCTGCCCTCCTGAGGGCGACGCAGGCACCGGCATGGTTGCAACAGACAGCGTTCTGAAAAAGACGGGAAACATCTCCGCAGGCACTTCAATATTTGCAATGCTTGTCCTTGAAAAGCCGCTGAAAGGCGTTTATGAGGAGATAGACGTTGTAACTACCCCTGACGGTTCGCCTGTCGCAATGGTGCATTGCAACAACTGCTGCTCAGAGCTTGACGCATGGGTTAATATGTTCGGCGAGTTCGCAAAGCTCACAGGCAACGAGATAGACAAAAGCAGCCTTTACGAAACGCTCTATAAAAACGCTATGACAGCCGATAGCTCATGCGGCGGCGTGACAGCCTATAACTGCCTTTCAGGCGAGCCTGTCATAAAGCTTGATGAGGGCAGACCAATGTATTTCCGCACCCCTGACAGCACTTTGACCTTGGGCAGCTTTTTCAGAGCACAGCTTTATTCCGCTTTCACTGCACTGAAGATCGGCATGGATATACTTTTTGATAAGGAAAAGGTAAAGGCAGAAAAGATAACAGGTCACGGCGGACTTTTTAAAGTCAGCGGAGTTGCCTCACAGCTTATTGCGGACGCACTTTCAACCCCTGTTTCAGTAATGAAAACAGCAGGCGAAGGCGGAGCATGGGGCATGGCTCTTTTAGCAGCTTATATGGAGCTTTCAGAGGGCAAAAAGCTTGCCGACTTCCTTGACGAAAAGGTCTTTGTGGATATGGAAGTGACAACTTCTCAGCCTGAACAGACAGGCTCAGAGGGCTATAAAACATTCTTAGAAAGATATAAAAACGGATTGACGGCAGAAAAAGCTGCACAGTTCTGATTAAAAATCATAGAAATTCATAGAAAAAAATGAAGGGGCGATCTGAGGTCGCCCGCCTGCCCACTCAAACTGTCGGTAAGCTATTCACTTGTACGGAAAATGAGCAGACAAAAGGTGCATTTACCAAATCAGCGAAAGGAGAATTTTTTATGCTGGAAGAATTAAAACAGCAGGTGTGCGAGGCTAATCTGCTGCTGCCGAAATATGGTCTTGTTACGTTCACATGGGGAAATGTTTCCGCCATTGACAGAGAAAAAGGCCTTGTGGTCATAAAGCCGTCAGGCGTGCCATATGAGGGCATGACAGCCGATGATATGGTGGTAGTTGACCTTGAAAGCGGAAAGGTAGTGGAGGGCAAATATAAGCCTTCAAGTGATACTCCAACGCATTTGGAACTTTACAAAGCTTTTGATATCGGAGGAATAGTCCATACCCATAGCCGCTGGGCAACATCTTTTGCTCAGGCAGGAAAGGGCATAATACCAATGGGCACAACTCATGCAGACTATTTCTACGGCGAGATACCATGCACAAGAGCAATGACCCCTGAGGAGATAGCAGGAGAGTATGAAAAGGAAACAGGTACTGTTATAATAGAGGCTTTCAAGGGTCTTGACGCAACTCAGATACCTGCCGTTCTGGTAAAAAGCCATGGCCCGTTCACATGGGGAAAGGATGCAGCAGAGGCTGTCCATAACGCAGTTGTCCTTGAAGAGGCTGCGTTCATGAATTTCCACGCAATGATGATGAACCCTGAGATCGGTCATATGCAGCAGGAGCTGCTTGATAAACACTTCCTCAGAAAGCACGGCAAGAACGCATATTACGGTCAGAATTAAATTGCATATATCCTATTTTGTGTAGGAGCGACCTTAGGTCGCCCGTTGTTCCGTTCATTTTATATTTTATAAACACTCTCACGTCCCGATTTTTCGGGGCGTTTTTTTGTGCCTGTGCCCCTATATTGTGCAAAATGTATATTATGATAATGCTAATTTGTACAAAAGGGTAGTTTTTTGTACTTGTTATAAGTAAATTCTTGACTTGTGTTTTAATAATATGTTATAATTAAAATAATGTCACGGTAATATTTGTGTGTCTTAACGGTAATGAATGGAATATGATATAGATATTACCTTAGAAATGAGGAACGGAGGCTTGTAATGAAAAAGCAAATTGATTACGGCAGCTATGCGTCCTATAAGGAAACCGTAAAAGGTCTTACCGAGAACCTGAAATCGCTGCTGGGGCTGAGCGAGGAGATCGCTCTTGTCAATACTGCGGAATCTATTCGGGAAACATTGGAGAAAACAGCCGAGGAGCACTTTGAGGTCGCTATCGTCGGCGAGTTCAAGAGAGGTAAAAGTACCCTTATCAACGCAATGCTCGGTCAGGAGGTATTGCCTGCTGACGTGCTGCCTGCAACGGCTACCCTTAACAGAGTGACCTATAGCGAAGAACCGTATGTTCAGGTGGAATACAAAAACGGCGAAAGCGAAAAGGTGGATATAAACAAACTGGAGGACTATGTAACAAAGCTCACGGCAGAGTCGGAGGAAAGAGCCGAAACTGTCAAAGAGGCTACTGTTTATTATGATACCGAGTTCTGTAAGAACAATGTCGATATCATAGATACTCCGGGTCTTAACGATGACGATCAGATGACTAACGTTACTCTGTCGATACTGCCGAAAATAGACGCAGCCGTTTTCGTTATCAGTGCAAACTCCCCTTTCTCACAGTTTGAAAAAGAGTTTCTTGAAAAGAAAATGCTCACTTCCGATGTGGGAAGGATTATTTTCGTTGTAAACTGTTTCGGTACATTCTCTCAGGCAGACGAGAATAAGATAGTCGAAACTGTAAGAGGACGTATCGGAAAATACGTTATGGAAAAGGCTAAAAAGGTCATGGGCGAGGATTCCCGTGAGTTTGCGGTCTATAAGAGAAAAATAGGAACTCCGAGAGTTATCGGCGTTTATGCAAAGCAGGCCCTTATGGCTAAGGAGTCAGGGGATAAGGAGGCTCTTGAAAAGAGTAACTTCCCTGAGTTTGAAAAGGCTCTTGAAACCATGCTCACAAAAGAGCGTGGCGTTATCGCCTTGCAGATACTTGCAAATAAGATAACAAATTCGGGTACTGAGATACTCAGAAGTGTCGTTATGCAGGAAAACGCCCTTATGATGGCTAATGACGAGTTCATGGAAAAGTATGACGACGCTATCAAGGAGATCGGCGAGATCAGAAACAAGAAAAGACAGGAATTTGTCAAGATCAATGACGCCGCAAATCAGGTGTTCAATGACTTGCAGCCTGTTTTGGACAGCTATTGGACGAATATCGAGCAGACCGCTATGGAGGTAATAGACAACTTCCAGATGTCCTCTGACGATTTCAAGAAAGACCAGCTCAAGCTTGTTACCGCAAAGCTCACCGAGAAGATAAAAGAGAGCATCGAGGCAAGAGCACAGATAATCTGCGAGCAGATACAAAACAGCATCAACTTCGCTGTTTCCTGCGAGGCTGAAAGACTTCAGGAATTTGAGGACGAGTTCTTCGAATCCGTTACAAAGATACAGCAGATGTTCACTATCTCCGACAGAGTTTCAAAGAACGGCGGCGTTATGGATAAGATAATAGGCGTCGCTATCGGCTCTTACGGCGTCGGCGGACTGTTCTTGGGATTCAGAGAATCCGGTGTAAAGGGTGCTCTTCTTGGCGGAGCGACCGGCTTTGCAGGATTCTATGCTACTTATTATACCGCTATATTCTTTGCAGGCTTTTTTGGCATAACCGCTACCCTGCCAGTGACCCTCTGCCTTATGGCTCTTGCAGGTATAGCAGGTACTTTTACTTCAAACTTTGCCGTTGATAAGATACTTGTCAAGGAAAGAATAGATAAGTATAAGTCAAACTTCAAAACTCAGGTGAGAAAGCAGTTCCACGAAATGAAACTCAATAACGACTTCACTGAAACTGTCCGCCGTCAGGTATTCTCAGCATTTGAGGGACTGAAGGGCAAGATCGAGAGCGAAACAGAGATAATCCTTCGTGATACTCAGGAAACACTTGATAATCTTAACGATCTTAAAACTGAAAAGAGCAACATTTCTCAGAAGGAAATGGAGCGTCTGCATGATATTGCCGAGAGTGCAAGTGCAATAGTTCAGGAGGCATATCAGGTAAGACGTGTGCTCACCGAGGCTATGGAAAGCTGACGGACAAAACAAAAGGATATCATTTTAAGATCAAGGGAGGACAGGTCATGAGTACAAATACAACGGAAAGGGAAAATCCGCTGCTACAGATTGACACCAGTTTCCGCACCTATCTGAATGCTTATACAAGAAGTTATCAGAACCATATAGTTGACGGCGTGCTCGACTATGCTTTCGAGTCCGATTTTGCCGTAAGGCAGAAGATAATGGGACTTGGCGGCTGGGGAAAGCTCGTCAAGGCGGCAGGCTCGCAGGACGTTTCTGCTGAGGCAAAGCACCTGTTTTTGAAATGCGAGCAGGTCGGACCGCTGAAATATCCCGATATATATGACATCGTGAAAAAGTGTGCCGAGCGTCTTGAGCTTGTCGTGCCTATCGTCTTTGTCAGAGGGGATATGGACAAAGCACAGATCTACTCTATCGCAAGCGACATAATCGAGCCTTGTATCGTGCTTTCAAAGCAGCTTGTGGAAATGTGCAGCAGTGAGGAGCTTATGTTCCTTATAGGCTGCGAATGCGGAAGGATACAGAACAATCATTGTGCCTATAATATGGCATTCACATACCTGAATTATAATAAATTCACTTTCAGACCCATTGAAAGATCATATAAGCAGACTGTAAATAATCAGCTTTATACGGCTCTTGTGCAGTGGGTGAAATATGCAGATATAACAGCAAACAGAGCAGGCATTATCTGCCTCGATAAGCCGGGAATGTTCATAAGCATCATAACAGGGCTTTATAACAAGGGCTTTATCGACTTTTATGGCAGACAGCAGAAAAATATGGATACCAACGAGCTTATCAAAAAAGCCGAGAGCGTCCATGCAGTGGCGTCAAGAAATCTGAAAACAGAAAATTCAATGAGCGAGCTTGAAAAGCTTGTTATCGCCGTGACTGAGTTTCTGTACTGTGCGGTGCTTTACGAGTGGCGAAAAGACGCCGAGGATTCTGACAGACACCTTGTTTCAGGTCAGATATGCGACGTCCGCAGCAGCGTTATAATCGGAAACGGAGGCGTGATAGGTGGATAGTGCGAATATGAACACAGCAGAGCAGAATATTGCACAGGTAAGAGCCGATCTCAAAGCCTTCGTGGATAATGAAAAGATAGCCAAAATGCTCGGCAAGGATTTTGTCAGCGAAATGAACGAGTGGGAGACACTTATCGAGAAAAAAAGCGAAGAGCCTTTTACGCTGGTCATACTTGGCGAGTTCAAAAGGGGCAAGAGCACTATCATAAACGCTCTTCTCGGCAAGGAGCTTGCTCCCATAAACGTGACCCCTGAAACTTATACCATAAATGAGATATCCTTCGGACATACACAGTATGTGGAGGCGATATTGGAAAACGGCATGAGAGTGCCGCTGGCTCTTGAGGATATCACAAGGGAAAAGCTTGAGCAGCGAATGAAACTCTTTCCTGCAAAAATAAGCTACGTCCAGATAAAGGACAACGCCCCTATACTCAAAGAGATAAGGATTGTCGATACTCCGGGCCTTTCCGACTTGGAAACTCTCGACAAGCAGGTAATGGATTATATCGTCAATGCAGACGCTATCATGTATGCAGCGTCATGCCTGCTGCCGTTCTCTGAAACGGAGCAGATCTTTCTCGCAAGCCACGTCCGGCCGCAGAGGTTCGGTATGCTCTATATCCTTGTGAATATGATAGACGCAATGAACTCTCAAAAGGACGCCGATAAGATATTAAAGCGTGTGAGAAACATTTCCGAGAGGATAGTCCCTAACGCTATCGTCTATGGCATAAGCGGTGCTGATGAACTGAGCAGAAAGCTTGGAAGAGAAAGACCGATAGATAAAGGCACAAGAGAGTTTTATGAAACGCAGTTCTTCCAGTTTGAACTGTCTTTGCAGCGTGATATAATCATGCAAAAGGACGTTATCCGTTCAAAGCGTGTGCTCACGATGCTTTCGCAGATGTGTGACGAAACTGCCGCAAAACTTCGACTTATAAGCGATATGGCAGAGCTTGATAAGCAAAAGCTTGCCGACCGTGCAAAAGAGTTTGAGGAGCAGTGCGAAAAGCTTTCAAAGGCACTTGAAGAGAAAAAACCTGCCCTGCACCTTTCTATTATCGAAATGCAGCAGGAGGCAGAGGCTTGGATGTATGAGTTCTTCTCAAAGCTGAGAGCAAGCATTTTGGACTGCCGTGGAAAAGATGCCGACGGCAATGACCTTTACAGCCCTGAGGATATAGAAAAGTATTTCTATTCGTTCCTTATGGAAAAGGTCGGCGAGGCGTATAGAAACTGTATTGAGAGCCATAGGGATAGGATAGCCGAGATAGTGGAGAGCACAGGCAGAGAGCTTGCCTCTGCACTTGGTATCGACGACCTTTCAAAGGCGGCAAAAGCACCGTCAGTTGAAATGATAATGACCTCCCTGAACAAGAATGTAACACGTTCTGTTATGGGCGTTCAGCTTTTTGGTACAAGCGAAACGTTCCCGCCTGCAACAATGTCAGTTTTCAGCCTTATCCTGAAAAAGAAAAAGCAGACCGATATCATTGATATCGCCCTTGAAAACTATGACGATATTAGAAATAATATCGTCAAGGATATAAAGACCGTTTATCAGGATCTTGAAACAAAGGCAGCCGCAAGGCTCGACAGCCTTTATCAGTATCAGGTGGAAATGGGCAGAGAGGCTCTTAATCAGGCTCAGCAGCTCATGACTGTCTATGACAATGACGAGATAAGGGAAACTCTTGTGGAGGCAAAGCAAATGCTTGCCAGACCGCAAAAAATACTTGCAGAGTGCACATTATAAAAAAATAAAAACGTCCCATTAAGTTGGGGCGTTTTTTTGATAATGGCGTAAATACGCTTATTTTGTGTAGGGACGAACAGTGTTCGCCCGCTTTTTGACAAAAATAAAACAGGCTGTTTTTGCAGCCTGTTTGGAATGTTTAAAAAGTATCAAATCAACGGGCGACCTCAGGTCGCCACTACATTTTGTATGCAATAATTATTTGTCTTTGTATTGCTCTACCTTGTTTTCTATCTTGTCTACAGAGTTTTTCTCCGTTATGTCGACACGATAGTTGTATTGAGCGTCCTTGGTGGTGGTGTTTTCCGTGAAGTATTCAAGACCGCCGTCCTTGTCGAAAAAGTAGGTGGTGGAAAATCCGGTCGTGCCTATCTCCTCAGCGTCTTTTCCAAGCTTTGAAACGTCATAAACGTATGTCACCGTAACCGAACCGTCATCGCCGATAATGTCAGAAACAGAGCTTACAGCCTTTGGTGCAAACATGAGCATACCTTCGTCAGCCTGTGGGTGCTTTGATTTTCTCGTGTATTTTGAAAATCCCTTGTCGCCCCTTACAGCGTGAGAATATTCTCCGTTGTCATAGGTGTAACTTTCTACACCGTCATTGTATTGTGCATATTCCTTTCCGCTGTTCTTGCCGTAGTAGGAATAGGTCAGCACGTCCTTTTCGTCATACTTGAAGGTGAACTCCTGCTCGATATTGCCAGTGTCCTCATTTGTTATAACGACCTTTGCGGAATCCAATGCCGCATAGTCCTCCCTTGCCTGATAAACCAGCGTGTCATGCTTTAGCTCAGGCGTGCCGCAGGAAGAACAGAAAAGGCAGACAGCCGCTGTTAAGGCTGCTGCCGCTGTTTTCAGAAATCTCATTGTAAATTTTACTCTCCTTAAAGCCCCTTGCAGGTCTTTGAGAACACTATAAGTGCCGCAGCTATGGTGACTATCTGCGAGATAGTGGCATGGACCATAAGACCTATATTGAATTTTATCACATACAGGTCTATAGCAAAGCTTTCAACGCCTACATTTTTTCCCCATGCAAGCCAGCCAACATAATCCTTGCCCTCACAGACGTAGGCTATGAACGCACCAAGTATTATTCCCGCCAGCATGAAAAATATAAACGCAAAAGTCTTTTTGAAATTCTTCATGACTGAATATCCTCTGTTTTATGTATCAGTATCTACTTTCTTCTTGACGGAGATTTTCTCTTGTTGTCAATGACCTTCTTCAGATCAGAAAATCTCTCTTCACTTGAGGCCTTGAACTTGCTGAGCATATCCTCAAAATCAGCATTTCCGGAATTGCTGTCAGCATTGTATACCGGCGGTGGATTTTTAGCAAAATCCTGCGGCGTCCTGTCCCTGTTGTAGTCATTTCTAGGTCTGCCCTGAGAATTGCCGCCCTGACGGTTGAAGTTTCTCTGACCACCGTTAGGTCTGCCGTCTCTGCCGCCCTGATGACCGTTTTCTCTTGGCCTTCTCTGAGGTGCAGGCTGAGCCTTCTTGATAGAAAGTGATATCTTTCCGTCGTCGCCCAAGCTGAGTACCTTTACCTTAACGGTCTGACCCTCAGTGAGATGATCCTTTATCTCGTTTACGAACGTGTTCGCAACTTCCGAAATGTGGACCATTCCCGTTGTATCCTTGTCAAGCTCCACAAATGCTCCAAACTTTGTGATACCTGTTACTTTTCCTTCATAAATTTTTCCTACTTCAAGCTGCATCTGATTTTTATGTCCTCTCTGCAATAAAAATTCTGCTATATAAACGGTCAAAAGACCGTGTTCGCCTTAGTCGCTGTTGTTCACGATATAAAATCTGCGTTCATTGGGATAAGCATAGCCCAGCTTTTCAATAGCTATCTTCTCCATGTATTCCGCCTCATCATCAGAACTGAGTAGCCTTGTGTATTCATCATTGAGCTGCTTTGCGGCGGTTATCTTTTTCTCTATAGCGTCTGACTGTTTTTTCAGCTGAGCGATCTGAGCCTGCTGGGAGATGATAGTTACTCCCGAATAGACTACCAGAGCAGCCACTGCAAAAATGGTCAGAAGTTTCACAAATCTTGATTTTTTCGGCTTTGGATTTTTTTCAGCAGCGTCCTTTTCGGTCACAGCCGCATCGGACGTTTTATTTTTAAAACCTAACATTATGTACTCCTTTTTGATTACAAAACCGACATTTTATATTCCTTATTATTATACACTAATTAAAAGATAGTTTTCAAGTGCTTTTGGAAGTTTTTTTTCGCTTAAAAGAAATTTTGCACTTTTTCACAAAACCGTCCGTCAAACCGCCCGTCCATTTGGTAATTAATTTTGCCACTGGCGAAAACGTTTTAGCAAGCAGCTTTCTGACCGTCCCGAAAAGCTTTCTCAGCACGAAAACAACAGCGTTTCCCACCGTAAGATGTTCAAAAAGCGACCCTATTAGCATACCGACCAAAACGAACGCCCTTATCGCCCCTGTCAGTCCAGTGCAAAAGGTAAAAAGTGCAAAGCCGTAGAGAAAGGTGTAGAGGATATCCTCAAAAAAAGTGAGTATCTTTCCGTGAGGCAAAGCCGCCCTGAATACCCTGAAAATATCATATAAAAGCCCCAGTCCGCAGCCCAGCACCACCGCCAGCAAAAAAAGCTCCCTTTCAAGCTCTATGCCTAACTGCATTTTTTCCATATATCTTTCCCCTTTCTCCAACCTTTTGCACCGTGCAATGACATTGCATATACTTTTGGCTTAAAAACAGCCCGAATACACACCCCCACTTGTAGGGGCGAACAGCGTTCGCCCGCCTGTTCGCGGTTTTTTCGGTGAATAGCTATCCAACAAAAAAGCGGATATACCGACCACAAGTAGCGGTCAGCCAACGGGTGACCTAAGGTCGCCCCTACATATGTTATCTGAATATCTTTCCTATCGCCGAAAGCTTTTTCTTTCTGTCCTTTTCCCCATAGACCAAAGCCCAAATGTCCCCCTCCACGGAAACATCTCCCGACTCTACACTTATCTCGTTTATGTGCAGGTCTTTCCCCTTGACAGTCAGCTCTCCAAGCTGTGTGAACAGCCTTATCTCCTCCTCGTCAAAGCTGTCAACGTCCGTCACGCCCGAAAGCTGTAAACGCTGTCTGTTTTCAAGAATGGCATTGTGCCTGCCCTGAGTATCGTTCATAAAAGCACCCCCTGATATTTTTCTTATCTATGTATATTCGCTCCGTGTAAAAATATTTCTCTGAAAACGTTTTATATCCTTGACAAAAATGCCTCGAAAAGCTAAAATAAACATATGCAAAAAAACATAGTATCGAAAGGATATGAAAAAATGACAGATAATAAAAAGCTTATCAAAGCAGATAACAGCTTGCTCACATATATGGGCAGAATAGACTTTTCCGACAAAACACGCCCTGAGTTTTATTACGCAGGCTCAAATGTAAAAATGACTTTCACAGGCACAAGCGTGTCCGCCGTGATAAAAAACCATAAGTATTTCAACATTCAGGAGCTTGGCTTTGTTATCGACGGCAAAGAGGGCAAGGTGACTTTTGATAAAAATGACGAGGATATCACCCTTGATATTGCAGCTGACCTTGAAAAAGGCACTCATACCGTTACTCTCTTTAAAAGACAGGACGCCTCCCATTACTTTGAGTTCGTTGGCTTTGAGATAGACAGCGACGGAGAAGTTCTCGAAAATCCTCCTCTCCCTGCAAGAAAAATTGAGTGCTACGGCGATTCTGTTTCCGCAGGTGCAGTGTGCGAGGCTGTGGACTTTGTTGCAAGCTGCGACCCTGAAGATCATCAGGGCGTTTACGATAACGCATGGCATAGCTATGCAATGATAACAGCAAGAAATCTCGGTGCACAGATACATAACATCGCACAGGGCGGTATCGCTATATTTGATAACACAGGCTATTATCATGCACCGAATTTTATCGGCATGGAGTCAGTCTATGACAAGCTTTGCTATTTCCCAGAGGGAGCAAAGGGCGTGACCCCTTGGGATTTTGACCTTTATACACCTGACGTTGTGCTTTTTGCAGTTGGTCAGAACGACCCTCATAACGAAGGCCATGAAGATTTTGATATCGCCGACCCTGAATACAGAGCAAAGTGGAAAAATGCTTATAAAAACATTATCCTTGACCTTAGGAACAAATATCCAAACGCTACATTCGTGCTCCTTTTGACCGTCCTTTGCCACGGTGAAGAGTGGGATAAAGCCGTTGACGAGATCGCCGCCGAGCTTAATGACGAGAAGATCTCACACTTCATGTTCACAAGAACAGGCAGGGCGACCCCTGGTCATCCAAGACTGCCTGAACAGTATGAAATGGCAGAAGAACTCACAGCTTATCTCTCAAATATGGGCGATAAGATCTGGGGCTAAAAGCTAAAAGATAGAAATAATAGGGCGAACAGCACTCCCCCTACACAGACTTTAAAAGCATCTGTAGGGGTGAACACTGTTCGCCCGTTTTTTACGCAAACTTATCGTTTCTGTGCGTCATTATTGCACTTATTACCCTGCTATAGTCAGCTTATCCCCTGCTGTTCTGCCGCCTGCCTGTCAAGCTCCATGCGGTAAGCAGAAAGTATCTCCCCCTCTATCTCGTTCCTGAGCACACTGTCGATAGGGTGAACGATGTCACGGAAAACTCCGTTGTCATCACGTCGGCTCGGCATAGCCACAAAAAGCCGCTCCTCTCCCTGCACTATCTTGATATCGTGTACCGCAAAGCTGCCGTCAAATGTCAGGCTCACCACAGCCCTGAGCTTGCCCTCGTTTATAAATCTTCTGAATTTTACCTCTGTTATAGTCATTCTTTTCTGCGTCCTTTCTTGTGATGATGATGTGCAGTAATATTTTTGCCTCTTTTTTTGAAAAATAATCAAAAAGGGGTTTATTTTTTTCTCAAAATGTTATATAATAAAATAAACATACATTCTGAGTATTCTAAGGAGTATTACTAAAATGATATCAAATGAAACTTTGAAAAATATAAAGCACGTTCATTTTATCGGCATAGGCGGTTCAGGTATGTATCCGCTGGTACAGATATTCCATTCAAAGGGATATTTCATCACAGGCTCTGACAATAATGAAACCGAAACTCTTGAGGCTGTAAGAAAACTTGGCATAGAGGTCTTTCTCGGTCAGAGAGCAGAGAATATCAAGGGTGCAGATCTTATAATCTACACCGCCGCAATAATGTCAGATAACCCTGAGCTTATCGCCGCAAAAGCAAGCGGTGCCATATGCTGCGAGAGAGCCGAGATATTGGGACTTGTAACAAGCTGGTATACAAACGCACTTTGCGTTTCAGGCACTCATGGAAAGACCACCACATCTTCCATGCTCACACAGATATTCGTTCAGGAGGGCACTGATATCTCCTGCGTTATAGGCGGAAAGCTCCCTAGCATAGGCGGCTCAGGCAAGGCAGGCTCATCACAGACCATGGTCTGCGAATCCTGCGAGTTCGAGGATCACTTCCTCAGACTTTTCCCTGACGTTTCAATTATCCTTAACGTTGACGCAGACCACCTTGAGTATTTCAAGAATATCGAGAATATCATAAAGTCTTTCCATAAGTTTGCTGAAATGGCTGACAAAGCTGTTATCTATAATGGCGACGACGCAAATACCCTGAAAGCTGTTGAGGGCATTGAAAAAGAAAAGATATCTTTCGGCTGGGATAAGAAAAACGATTATTCCGCCGTCATAAAGTCGAAAAAAGGCTTGCAGACACGCTTTGAGCTTTATCATAAGGGCGAGTTTGTCAGAGAACTTACTATCCACGTTCCGGGCGACCATAACGTCATGAACGCCCTTGCAGCCATTGCCGCCGCAAGATATTCAGGCGTTTCATGGGAGGGCATCGAAAAGGGACTTGATACTTTCTTCGGTGCAATAAGACGTTTCGAGAAGATAGCAGAGGTCAAAGGCGTTACTATCGTTGACGATTATGCCCACCACCCTAAGGAGATAGAGTGCACATTGAAAGCTGCAAAGGGTCTTGACTTTAATAGAGTTTGGGCAGTTTTCCAGCCTTTTACCTATTCGAGAACAAAGATATTAATGGACGATTTCGTTAAAGCACTTTCCATTGCGGATATCGCAGTCGTAACAGATATCATGGGCAGCCGTGAAAAGAATACAGACGGCGTATATGCTGAACAGCTTGCAGAGAAGATACCTAATGCAGTTTGGTTCAAGACCGACCATGAGCTTGTGGATAAGCAGACCGCACAGCAGAAAGAATATAATTTCTCACAGTGTATCGACTATATAAAGAAAAACTGCAAAGAGGGCGACCTTGTTATAACCCTCGGCTGCGGAGATGTCTATAAGCTTGCCAAAAGGCTTGCAAAGGAGCTGTAAGGCAAACCTCACAAGATCCTAAAATGAAAGGACGGAGCTATGAGAAAAGTAACCGAGAATGAAAAAATGGTATTCGAGTTTATAAAAGAACGCATAGAAGAAGGCTATCCGCCGACAGTTAGAGAGATATGTGCAAAATTCGGATATAAATCAACTTCTACGGCACACAGATATATCAATAACCTCACCGCAAAGGGACTGCTTGAAAAAGGCAGCAACCAGAACAGAGCCATAAGGCTCACAGGCGGCAACGGCATGAAGATACCCCTTGTGGGAACTGTCACAGCAGGTACGCCTATCACAGCTATAGAGGATATCACAGACTACATAAGCTTTCAGCCTGACAGACATTACAGCAACCAGCTTTTTGCCCTTAAAGTCAGGGGCGAATCAATGATAAACGCCGCTATCCTTGATGGGGATATCGTTGTTATCGAGCAAACGCCGTATGCGGAAAACGGCGATATAGTCTGTGCACTTGTTGATAACGAGTCAGCGACCATAAAAACATTCTATAAGGAAAACGGCCATTTCAGACTTCAGCCTGAAAATGATACCATGGACCCTATCATTGTTGACGAGGTAAAAATATTAGGAAAAGTCGTTGGCGTTGTAAGATATCTGTAAATATAGATAAAGAAGATCTGTAGGGGCTAACAGCGTTCGCCCGTGTCATTAAAGAAAACGGGCGGATAGTCCGACATAGATATAGAAAAAATTTCGACAAACAAAACAGTTTTAAATGTGTAAAGGATTGGTAATAATGAGCAGACATTGTACATTCTGCGGTTCTAAGCTTGAAGACGGGGCTAAGATATGCACCAACTGCGGAAAAATGGTACCTATTGCCTCCTCAGTGCAAAAGAGAGGCGAGCAGGAGTATATAGACCGTTCAAGGATACAGGGCATACCAAAGCGTGTCTATGAGCACCCGAAAAGAGCCGAGGCAGAAGAAAGAATGAGACGTGAGCAGGAGGCTCGAAACGCAAGACGTGCCCGTGAAACAGCGAGAAACAGAGAGCTGAGTGCCCAGGAGCATAGACGTACACCTACCGAACATTCCAGCAGCGGCAAGGAAAATTACGGCAATGGCAAGAAGATAATAAAGACCGTGCTCAAATTTGCCGTGATATTGGCGTTGATATATTTTGTTCTGGCGTTTGTAAGGATACTTGGCGTAAGACATTCCACCTATAAGTTCGATACCGAAATGACGCTTGCCAACGAGAACTACGGCGAGGCCTTTGACGCATATTTCAAGAGCGGCAAGTGGAAGTATAACATCTTCAAAAATCAGGTCTCCTATGAGGGAACGTCCGAAAGCGGAGATGAGTATACAATGACCTTCGGCAAAAAGAAAGGTCAGACCATTGTAAGACTTATGACAAAGAACGGCAAGAAAATGGCGTCGGACAGCATTATGAACGACGTAATGGGAATGTTCATGTTCGAGAAAAAGGTCACAGGATAAAATAATAAGGATATAACAAACGGACGAGGTAAAAACCTCGTCCGTTTGTTTGTAAATATGTAGGGGCGACCTTAGGTCGCCCGCTATTGTACGTTATGTTATGTTTGCTATGACCTAGTTTATACTATTGTCCCGTTTATCATCAAACATTCTGTAATACTGCACGGTCTTGTATTCGTTGAGGATATCCTCATACTTGTCCGCAACGTCATTCACAGAATACCAGTCGCCGTCTGCCGTCTTGTAGCCGTAAGAGCTTATTATAGGTATCTCCTTGCGTATTTTTTCAAGCTCCTGCTGATATCTCGACTTAGGCAGACCAGCCGCCTCCATGACCTCGTTTGAAAGATAGTTAAGGCTTATGTCCTCTATCTCCTTAGGCTCAAGTCCCTTGTTGCTCCAAATAAGGAAAGGCGTCTGACGCAGCCTTGAATAATCCTCCGTTGAAAGCAGAGCAATGTCCGTGCCGTAAAGATGCTCCGTAAAGCTTAAAATGTGTGGATAATGGTCGCCGAACATTACGATTATAACTTCTTCGTCCTTGTCCCTGAAATAATCCGTAAGCTCTCCCAACGCCTTGTCAGACTGATAAATGGCGTTTATATACTGCAAAGCCTCATTGTTGTTGTAGCCCTCAAATGTTATCTCAGACGGAACAGTGCTCAGGTCATCATATGGACCATGGTTCTGCATCGTGGCAGTCCATACAAAATACGGCGAATCCTTGTTGCTCTCGTATTGTGCCTCAATGTAGTGGAAAAGGGAGCTGTCTGACATATTGTTGTTTATGTATTGACAGTTTGAAATGTAGTCGCCGCAGTTGAATATCCTGCTCTTGAATTGCAGCTGCTCATAAGCGTTGCCTATCTCCCAAAGCAGTTCCGAGCATGGTGAAAGTGCCTGCGTGTTGTATCCAAGCTCGTTGAGCCAGCTTACAAGACCGTTTTGCTTTTCATCAAGATACTGTGTGAATACCGCACTTCCAGACGGCAGGAAACCGAGAGTGTTGCCTGTCAAAAACTCATACTCTGAGTTGCATGAGTATCCGCCGTATGCAGATACAGAAACATATCCGCTTATGCTCTCGTCCTGAAGTCTGTGATAGTTTGGCAGATAATCTTTGTTTGTGTCAAACTGAGAAATGTGCTCAAAATCCGCAAAGGATTCGTTCATGATAGCAATGATAGTCGGCTTTTTGTTGGTAACAGCCGTTTCATATTGATCTAATATCTCCTCAGCCTTTTCCGTGGAGTATCCCTCAGGCTTTGTCACACGGTTGTACATTCCGTCAAAGCAGAACATCAGGTCATATCCCACACATCTGTATGTGTCAGCATTTTCCGCACCCGAAAAGTTCAGGCGTATGTATCTGTTCTTTATACCAAGATCATAAGCAAATCTGCCTCCGTAGAAAAGAACGAAACAGCCTGCCACCAACGCCGCACCTGAAATTATCCTGCTGCGTGCCTTTATCTTCCTGAACTTTGTTGTCACGATAACAGCCGTCGTCAGTGCGAAGTTCACAATGATGAAAGCCACCGTGCTGTCAAAGAACAGCGTGTACATTCCGTTCACCGCCGAAACAGAAATGAGGTTTTCAAGGTCTGCAAACTGCACAGGGTTTCCCCTGAACTCAGTGACATAATATTGTGCCAGAGAATATATGGTGAAAACAGCGTTCACAACGCAGAAATAAGCGTGCGGCTTTGGAAATATCACCGACCCCACTAAATATAAAAGCCAGCAAAGAAGTATTCCAAGAACGATGTAAAGAAAATTGCTCTTCGGAAAATATGACTTCATCACAAAGTCAGGGAGAAAATAAGAGTTCAGCCCCAGCATGAACGCCGCCGTGAACGGGTCGATGCCGCCCTTTGTTTCGCTCTTTTTCAGCCTGCCCGTCATGGTGAAAAACTCTGCGATTATGAAGATAAGTGCAAGGTCTATGAAACAAGCAGCGATAAGAGCATAGTTTCTCTCCTTAGGCAGATAGTTCTCCTTGTCCATGTAAACGCCGATAAGGGACATCATCACCCCGATTATAACGATAGCCGCCAGTGCACTGACGAACCTCAGCGTCTGCATACCGTCAGGCGATGAAAACCACCCTTTTATCTTTTTGACTACGCCGCCCTTTTCAGCGACCTGTTCCTCAGCAGGAACATTATTTTTTTCTTCCATTATAATATACTCTTTTCTGTTTATATTTTACTCGCATTTTACAATACCCATTCATTATAACACAGCTATTTACAAATTTCAACGGCTTTTATAAACAATTATTTTCCACTTCGTTGTGAAGTGTTCACAATTAATTTACCCACAGCCTTAAAGAGTGTGTAAATTGTACTTGAAAAAGGAGCGGCAACGTGTTATAATAATTATGTATTTTAAATTGAAACGAAAAGAGGTAAATATATGTCACATGAGAAGATACTGGTGCTTGACTTCGGCGGACAGTATAATCAGCTTATCGCAAGACGTGTGAGAGATCACCACGTTTATGCCGAGATAAAAAGCTTTGAAACTCCACTTGAAGAAATAAAAGCAGCAGGCTATAAGGGCATAATCTTCACAGGCGGACCAAACTCCGTTTATGATATGACTTCCCCGCATTATGATAAAGCTATACTTGACCTTGGCATACCGGTCCTCGGTATCTGCTATGGCTGTCAGCTTATCTCATGGATGAGCGGCGGAAAGGTAGAGGGCTGTAAAAAGAGCGAGTACGGCAAGATAGAGATAACAGCCTCCGCAGAGAGCAAGCTTTTCAAGGACGTTCCTGAGAAGAGCATAGTATGGATGAGCCATACCGACTATGTCAGCGTAGCTCCTGAGGGCTTTGTTATCACTTCCCATTCTGAGGACTGCCCATGTGCGTCAATGGAGAATGCGGAGAAGAGGATATACGCCGTCCAGTTCCACCCTGAGGTTACTCACAGTGAGTATGGTAATGTCATTCTGAAAAACTTCCTCTATGAGGTCTGCGGCTGCAAAGGCGACTGGGTAATGGATAACTTTATCGAGAACACCGTTGCAAAGCTGAGAGAGCAGATAGGCGATAAGAAAGTAGTTCTGGGACTTTCAGGCGGAGTTGACTCCTCTGTTGCGGCAGGACTTATCAGCCGTGCAGTGGGCAAGCAGCTCACCTGCGTGTTCGTAGATCAGGGACTGATGAGAAAAGATGAGGGCGACTTTGTTGAGGAAACTTTCACAAGACTTTTCGATATGAGATTTGTGAGAGTAAACTGTCAGAAACAGTTCCTCGAAAAACTCAAGGGCATAACAGACCCTGAGGAAAAGAGAAAGACTATCGGCACAGAGTTCTATAAAGTGTTCTGGGATAAGATAAGAGAAGAGGCAGACGGCGGATTTTTCGCACAGGGCACTATCTATCCTGACCGTATCGAAAGCGGAAAGGGCGACGCTGCCACAATAAAGACCCACCACAATCAGGTAAAAATGCCTGAGGACATCAACTTTGACGGCGTTATAGAGCCTCTTGGCGACCTTTTCAAAGACGAGGTAAGAAAAGTCGGCGAAAAGCTCGGCATACCAAAGGAACTCGTATGGCGTCAGCCGTTCCCGGGCCCGGGACTTGGCGTAAGAATAATCGGCGAGATAACAGAAGATAAGATAAAGGTATTGCAGGACGCAGACGCCGTTTTCCGTGACGAGATAAAGAAAAGCGGACTTGAAAGCAGCCTGAGCCAGTTCTTTGCCGTTCTGCCAAACGTCCAGACTGTAGGCGTAATGGGCGACCACAGAACTTACGACCACCTTATAGCTATCAGAGCCGTAACAACAGACGACTTCATGACAGCCGATTGGGCAAAGATACCATATGACGTTCTCGCAAGAGTGTCAAATAGGATAACAAATGAAGTTGACCATGTAAACAGAGTAGTTTACGATATAACCTCAAAGCCACCGGGAACGGTGGAGTGGGAATGATCCCCACATTTCTAAACAAAGCAATAAATCGCCGCAGTACAATAAAATGCACTGCGGCGGTCTTTATTTATTAAGCTCAGTAAAAATTTTCATCACATCTTGTGCCCACATTCTCTGCAAAATTTCGCATCGGAAGGTATCTCCGCCGAACATTCAGGGCAGATAATCGTAGCCTCTTTGTCGCCCATTATCTCCGCTTTCAAAGCAGCAAATTCTTCAGCACTGATGTTCCCTTGCTCTAAAAGTGCCGAAAGCTCTTTAAGCTGTCCTACCTTGTTTCCAACTGTAGCACTTGCCGTGTCATGATAACTTGCCCTGACTGGCTCAGCCTTAACCTGCCTGCTTATGATGCTCTGCACCTTGCTGACAGCCCTGTAGAAATCCGTTATTTCCTGCTTGCCAAGAATACCAACAGGGAAATAAATATCAAGAGATGCAAATTCAAAGCTCAGAACCGTCCTGCGTTTGAATATCATGAAAAGCAGATTTGCGAATATCAAGATAAAACAAATTATCTGTGTGATTATGAATATTATAGTAAAGACATTCTCTTCATCAGTGCCGTTCATCATCTTATAATACATCCTGATATCCACCACAACGTCTAAAACGAATATAGCGATAGAAAGCAGGAAGAAAAACAGCGTCCTGTATAAAAAGATACGCTTTACTTTTACGCCCTTTAATTCATCTGCATTTATCCTGTGCTGTACGTTCGCCTTGTGGTGTACTGACCCTAAAGCACCTTGATAAACGCTGCCTAAAAAATAATATGCCTTATTTGTCACAAAGCAAAATCCATTCTTGCTGTCCTTTTTGGAAATTATCTCAAGAACAGACTTTTTTCCAAGCAGTCCCTCTATTATCTCCTGCTTGTCTGCAATAAAATTATTGCGAATGACATCAAATATCTTGTCATTGAATTGCCATTGAGAATCGTCTATAGGGTTGTTTCCGATCTTGCCTGCACGGGTCAAAAACATCAAAACAGGCAAAGTCAGGTTCAAACAAGCCAAAAGTATACATAATGCTATCATTTTTTATTCTCCAAACTATCTTTTTGGATATCTTCAAATAGCTGCATTGCAGCCTTGTTCTCTTTCTTTTTCTTGTGAGCCGCCACCATGATGATTGAGATTATCAGCACGATAAAAGCAACTATGGCAACAAGCAGTGTCAAAACATAACTGTATTCTGCTAAGATACTTGTTGTCGCTGAAAGTATTGACATTATATATCCCTCCTGATTTTATTTTTTATCTTCCCAGTAGCTGTTAGAAAGCTGTTCAAGAACATTATTTGCCTCTTTTTTCTCGTTGCTCTTATATCTTTTATGTATAATAAAAGGAATAGCTATCAAAGAAACCAAGATGAGCAAAAGGATAGCACCTCTGCCTATAAGGGGACCAACCAAATTGTATGCTAGAATGTATGCCAGTATTATGAGAAATATTGAAATTGCTTTTTTCTCAAACGCCTTTACTTCATCTGCATTTGGACAGTCCTTTTTCTTCACAGCAATAACGAAGATAGCAACTATAGAATAAACAAAAATGATAATAGATGTTACCACTGCAAAGCCTATGTATCCCGAACCTATCAGCCCGTGAGTAAGGTCAGGGAGAAGACCGGAGAAGAAAAGCAAAACAGATGCTATCAACGTGATAACAAAGAATTTCATTTCACCGACCCCCTAGTTATTGAAGATTCCTTTAACATCCTGTTTTAGGTTCTCTTCAACATTTTGAAAATAGTGTTTCTTGCAGTAACCGTCATCGTAAATTTCTGTTTCGTGACAGCCGTCTTCTTTGCACTCAGGTGACAGAGAACAAGCAGTGAGCTGAAAAGCCATCACCCCAAGCATGAGAAACGCAAAAATTTTCTTCTTCATAATAGTTATCCTCCTATAAAATTATAAAATATTTTGAAGGCAACACCGCACAAGGCACGACCCAGAGGTATTGCCTTTAATTACTTTTTGGTATTTTTATGAGGGGTTTTCCTCATTGAGCATTATTGTAGCTTTACGCTCTTTTTTCTTTTTGTGATGACGTATGATAAGCATTATTATTACCGTGACAACAAATATACCTATAGCTATCACTTTGGAAAGATACTCATAGAATATCAACGTGTCAAAGAATATACTAGGCAAATGGAATAGATTGCTGAATACGAAGTCCCAGCCGTCCTCAGCGTCTACCTTTTCAAGTTTATGGCTGTAACTGAAAGCAGAACCTCCGATATCAACGCTGCTTGGAATATTGATCTCTCTCAAATTGCTACAGCCTTCGAAAGCACAAGGACCTATTTTTTCAACGCTCTCAGGCAGCTCCACTTTTTCAAAACCGCAGTCCAAAAAAGCATTAACACCGATTATCTCAACGCCGTTCGCCATATTGACCGTCTTTAAAGTACTGCATCTGCCAAATGCAAAATATTCTATCTCTTTAACGCTGCTCGGTATCGTTACAGATTCAATTTGGCAGTCGTTTCTGCCGATATTATTACTAAAAGCTAATTCGCCTATTGCTACTATCTTGCTGCCGTTATAAGATTCCGGAATATATACATCTTTAGGAGCATCTTTATATTTATATTTTGTGATTATGATATTTCCATTTTCGGTGTATTCATAATCAAAATAAGATTCAAAGTTTACGGAGAAATCGTTCTGTGCTCTCCAAATATCATCAGGGTCAAAGGTCTTGCCGAAAACTACATCGTTTTCATATTCCTTGTCAATAGGATCAGGATACTGTCCCACAAATTCCTTGCCTGACTTATCCCCACACCACTGAAGAACAAAACTCGTGTCATGATACTCCTCCGATTGAAAAAGTATCCTTACATATCCGTCATCGATTACATCTTCCAGAACGTCCTTCAATCTGCCGTTTTGAACATCGATAGCACCAATAAACTCTCCATGTGCAATAGAGTCCTCAATATGAAAAGTTTCATCAAAATATTCCCTGACCGCACCATATGCAAGCTCAGCGTTCTTGTTTGCCTTGTTCAAAGAGTATGAAAAGTCCGTCCTTTTTTTCACTCCGCTGCTGTTTCCACTGTCACCACCAAAATCGTAGGTGCTGAAAAAGATGAAAACTCCGCATATGAGAGCTATTTCAAATATCAAAATTATAATAGCTGCCACTTTGCCCTTTGATACCTTTTTGACCGCCGCAGCCTCGATATCTTGAATTATCACTTGCTCCTCAGGTTCAGCAGGCTGCTCTTCAACTGCTTGCTCATCACCCAATGCCGCACCGCAATAAGGACAGAATTTTACATTTTCCTTGACCTGATTTCCGCATTTAGAACAGAACATAGACATTTCTCCCCCTAAAAATACATTTTATTGTCATAATTATATCACAACCATAGGTTGTTGTCAATGACTAATATATAGTGTTTTGTTTAACTCCCTCCAGATGTTATGATAGAAGTAAGGGGTGATGATATGGTCGAGAATCTGAAAAAACTCAGAAACCAAAAAGGCGTCAGCCAACAAAAGTTAGCCGACACCATAGAAGTTAGTCAACAGTCCATAAATAAATATGAAAATCACAAGATAGAACCTGATATCCAAACCCTTGTTAAGCTTGCCGATTACTTTGATACCTCCGTGGATTACCTTGTCGGGCATACCGATATAAACCACGTCATGGAAACAGTATCCAGCTATGACCTGAACGAAGATGAGGCGGCTCTTATGAACAACTACCGTAAGTTGTCAAAAAAGCAAAAGGAAAGTATCAGGCTCATTATAGAAAATTATATAGATTTGTAAGAAACGTCGATATGCTTGACGCACTTAAATCCGTAGAATAACCAAAAACCGTGGATACCCCAGTATCCACGGTTTTTTCTGCCTTGTTACCCCTCTCTGTAAAGCCCGCAGCCTTTTTCGTGAGAATAAATAATCCCCACCGCCTGCAAAAAGGAGTATATGATAACACTTCCCACAAACTTCATTCCACGCCTTTTAAGATCAGCCGAAATGCCGTCCGAAAGTTCGTTTGTTACCTTCCCAACTTCATATGTGATTTTCCCACCGGTGAAAGTGCAGAGATATCCGTAAAAAGACCCGTGCTTTGCTATGATATCCCTGAAAATATTGGCGTTTTTGATGCTCGCCCTTATCTTCAGCTTGTTCCTTATTATCCCACTGTCACCGCAAAGCTCCAAGACCTTTTCTTCACCGTAACCGCATACCTTTTCAATGTCAAAATCATCATATGCCCTGCGAAAATTCTCACGCTTGTTCAGTATACATTCCCACGATAACCCTGCCTGAAATGACTCCAGTAAAAGCATCTCAAAAAGATATCTGTCATCAGTCCTGAGAACTCCCCATTCCTTGTCGTGATATTCCACATACTTTGGATTTTTCAGATCACACCAGCTGCACCTGTTCATATAAGCTTTGTGCCCTCGTTGTCAATGCGGAATTCCTTTACCTGCCAGCCTCTCAGCCCTGCGTTGTCAAGGGAGAATTTCATCTTGCCTGCAAAATATTGATTGCTCTCGTCCACAATAGCCATGATAGTAGGGCCTGCACCGCTTATGTATGCCGCATATGCACCATGAGTGTAAGCAATGTCAAATACCTCAGAGCAGTGCGGTATAAGTTTCATTCTGTAAGGCTGATGAAGTCTGTCATCAACAGCCGTTTTAAGATTTTCAAACTTGCCCGTAAGCAAAGACGCCGAGAAAAGTGCCGCACGGGAAAGATTGTAAACTGCGTCCTTGTGGGAAACTTCCTTAGGCAAACAAGCCCTTGCCTCTTCTGTTTTCAGCTCAAAATCAGGTATTATCGCCACAAATTTCAGCTTTGTGAATACCTCCTGCTTTACCCAGTGCACCTTTCTTCCGTCAAATACCGCCGTAACGATTCCGCCCAGCAGTGCCGGAGCAGTGTTGTCAGGGTGTCCCTCTATCTGAGCCGCAAGGTCAACAAGATCGTCCTTCGTGAGAGGGTCGCCAAGCATCTTGTTCGCTCCCACCAGTCCTGCGATTATGCAGGCAGAGGAAGAACCAAGTCCCCTTGCCATTGGAATATTGCTCGTTTGGATAAGTTTAAGTCCCTCAAGCTTTTTTCCGCAGACCGCAAAAAGGTCCTTGGCAGATATGTAAATAAGGTTCTTTTCGTCAGTGGGAATGTCTAAACCGTCCGCCGCAGTTATGTCTATGGTGTCATGCTCTTCCATTTCAATGTAGTTGTAGTATGTAAGTGCAAGACCCAGTGCGTCAAATCCGGCACCAAGGTTAGCCGACGTTGCAGGTATCTGTATTTTTATCATGGTGAAAAACTCCTTTATAAAAAAGGCGGACATCAAGTCCGCCCCGGTTTTTTTGAATGATCTAACGATCAGCGGCGACCTCAGGTCGCCCCTACACAAAACAACGTATCTACGTCATTTGCGTGGTTTCGTAGTTTTTAGTATATCCTTATCTTGCTTGCGATCTCAGCGGAATGTGAAAGAATAGTAAGGTTTGCGTCAATGTCAGCCTCTTTCATGTTTGGCGTGATGAACGCAAGCTCATTCTCTGTCCTGCCCGAACGCTCGATATACATAAGCTTGCCGAACATCTCAGAAATGGAGGACTTGAGAGCCTCAGCATTCTCAGCCTTTATGCGAACATACATAGAAACGTCCATGTCCTTGTAAGGTGCAACAAAGTTCTTGTCATCACAATCGTCCCATGTGAGAGCCAGTACCCTGTGATGATGTTTCAGACAGTCGATAATGTCGCCCACTACCGCAGATGCCGTCGGCAGCTTGCCTGCACCCTGTCCGTAGAACATAACATCGCCAACACCGTCACCCGTTACGCTGATAGCATTGTATACATCGTCAACAGACGCAAGAAGATTTGACTTTGGCACAAGTCTAGGACAAACGATAGCACTCACTCTGCCGTCATCAAGTTTCTTTACCGAGCCGATAAGCTTTATAACATATCCTGCATTAGCAGCATATTCAACGTCATCGAGAGTTATCTTTGTTATGCCTGAGCAGTGTACCATTTCAGGATAAATGTGCTTGCCGTATGCAAGTGAGCCAAGTATGCATATCTTTCTGCAAGCGTCCTCACCCTCAACGTCAGCCGTAGGGTCAGCCTCAGCATAACCAAGTTTCTGAGCCATTTTCAGTGCGTCGTCAAATGACATCTGATCTTTTATCATCTTTGTAAGAATGAAGTTTGTCGTTCCGTTGAGGATACCGGATATCTGAAGTATCTCGTTTCCTGCCAAGCACTTGTTCAAAGGTCTGATGATAGGGATACCGCCGCCAACGCTCGCCTCAAAAAGATAGTTGCAGTTGTGCTCTTTTGCGATCTTCAAAAGCTCAGCACCCTTTGCCGCTACCAAAGCCTTGTTTGAAGTTACAACGCTCTTGCCGTGCTCAAGAAGTTTCTTTGTGTAGTCATAAGCAAATGTCGTTCCGCCTACTACCTCAGCTACTACCTCTACTTCATCATCGTTGAGAATGATGTTGAAATCCTTTATCATTCTGTCCGCAAACGGAGAATCAGGGAAATCTCTCAGATCAAGAATGTACTTGATGTCGCAATCCTTGCCAACTTTTTTTGAGATAGACTCACGGTTTTTCATAAAAAGTTCCACCGTGCCTGAGCCTACAACGCCATAACCGATAACTGCTACTTTACACATAAAAAATCCTCATTCCTAATAAATTATATAATGTTCAAATTTTATTTTACTTTTACTCGCCCGATATTATCTTGACTTCAACAACGCCAGGAACTTTTGAAAGCTCCTCTGTCAGCACATTTGTGCTCAGTGCGTCATGCTCGAACCGTACCGAGAACGTCACCGTCGCCACCGAATCGATAGGGATATTCTGGTTTATTGTCAGAATATTTGTGTTCAGCTCGTAAAGCCGTGATATAATGGAGGAAAGCACACCCTTTTCATCTCTCAGTATGCAGTATACCGAAACGATGTTGTTCGTGAGCTGCTCTTCATAGTTGAATACGGAGTCCTTGTATTTGTAGTATGCACTTCTCGATATCCCCACCTTGCGGCAAGCCTCAGAAGAAGTCGATACCTCGCCCCGTGCCCTCATACGCTTTGCAGCAAGTACCTTGAGCACAATGTCAGGCAGAACGTCAGAGCTTACAATAACAAGTCTGTTTTGCCCGTTCTCCAAATTTAGTCCACCTCCAAAATACAGATGTGTGTGTGATACATACAAGTTTACCACTTTTGCCCCCTTTTGTCAAGTGACCTGACCTCAGATATTCAACTAATTTTCCCTATCCAGGGCAAAATAAAATGTGTATTCTGACTAAAATTATTACACATAGAGCAATTTGTCCAAAGAAACGTCATATAGATAGTGCAAAGTATACAAATAGTTTCGGCTATCACCCGCCAAACTTGCTATTTAAGACAAAAAGGTGTACAATTAAAGTCATGAAACTATCCCGAATGAAAGGGGAGAATTATATATAATGGATATGATAGCAGAGATACTGCAAACTGATAAAGCCGCCGCAGGCAAGCTTGAAAAAGCCGATATGGAAAGCACACAGCTCCTTGAGCAGACCGTGAAAGAAATAAACGAGCTTAAAGAGAATGCCAGCCGTGACGCCGAGGTCTATAAAAATGAAAAAGCCCGTGAGGTCACAGAGCGTATAAACGCCGAAAGCGAAAAAATAACCGCCGCACAGAACAAAAAAACAGCGGCTCTCGATAAAATATTTGAAGAAAAACATACTCAGTGGGAGAATGAGATATTTGATAGTATCATCTCTCCGAAGTAGAGCAAAAATTCTCCGTGAAAGGGGCTGAAAAAATATGCTTGACAGCTGGTCTGCCAACGGAACAGTGGCGAAAATAAAATATATCCACGGCAGAATGTTCACAAAGGAGAACTATCATGAAATGCTCATGCGAAGAACAGTCCCCGAGGCAGCAGACTATCTTGCTCATTCAGCCAGATATAAAGACGCCTTCCGTGACGTTGACCCTAATACCGTCCATAGAGGTTTTGTGGAGGAACTTCTCCAAAGAGAGAATTTCAATACCTATATGAGACTGTGCAGATTTCAAGAACTTGATAAGCTGCCTTTTTATGACTTCCTTATCAAAAGCAAGGAGATAGAATGTATTCTGTCCATGATAAACAATATAAATTCAGGACTTGATAATTCCTATCTTAACGACCTACCGGGCTATGTCATAAAACATTCAAAGGTCAGCCTCCTTGAAATGAGCAGAGCAGGATCCTTTGAACAGCTGCTAAAGATACTCAGGAATACACCTTATTATAAGATACTCGTGAAAATACCGCCCCTTGAGGACGGCTCTGCGGATTATACCGAGTGCGAGCTAAGACTGAGAACAGCCTATTATACCGAGCTTTTGAATACCGCAAAGCACGATTTTTCCGAAATGCAGAGCAAACAGCTCTCCGAAATGATAGGCAGAGAAATAGACTGCCTTAATATAATAAATGCCTACCGTATGAAAGCCTTCTTCGGCTATTCCGCCGAGGAGATAAAAAAACGGCAGATAAGAATAAAAACAGCCTCAGGCTCAGCTAAAAGACTTGATAAGTATTATGAGCTTGAAAGCCCTGAGGATATGCTCGAATGGGTGAAAAGATCAAAATATTCAAAGGGCGGAAAACAGTCCTCTGAGTATATCGAAAGTATAGTCCGAAGTTCACAGTTTGCCTATCTTTCTCATATCCTCGCCCAAAGCACCGCCGCACCGGTTTCCCTCTATGCCTTTATGAAACTGTGCAGCACAGAGGTCCTTAATATCGTGCATATAATCGAAACGATAAGATATAACGCCGACCCGTCGGCAGTTGAAAAAGATCTTATCATTACCACCGCCTGAGCGGTAGATTTCTCAGGAAAGGAGATAATGTGATTGGCTATAGAAAAAATGTTCCTTGTGAATATAGCAGGATTAATGGACGAGCTTGACGCCACCCTGAAAAGGTGCTGCGAAAGCGGCTGCTTTCATATAGAGCCTGCGGGCTCTTCCCCTGACAGTGCAATGAAACCGCTCAGCGAGAAAAACGAGTATGACCGCCCACTGAAAGAGCTTGCCCAGCTTTCCACACAGCTTGGCATAACTCTAAAAGAGACCGATTTTACCGACTGCGATCTGTCAGCTCCGCAGGATTTTCAGTCGGTGTTTGAAAAGTATAATGCCACTTTCAGTGAGCTTAATGCAAAGCGGCTGGAGCTTACCCAGCGTATCTCAGAGTTGGGAGGAGCGGTCAGACAGATAGACCACCTGAAAGGTATGCACAGCGACTTTCAGCAGCTTTTCTCAATGAAGTATGTTTCCGTCCGTATCGGAAAGCTGCCGGTGGATAACCTTGCAAAGCTTGATTATTATGACGAGAATTTCTTCTTTGTCCCATTTGAAACAGGAAAAAGCTTTTGCTGGGGAATGTATTTCGTCCCCGAACGTGATAAACAGCGTGTTGATGATATCTTCCGCTCAATGTATTTTGAAAGGATACGGATACCGTCCTATGTTTCAGGCGATGCCGATGAGGCTCTGGAAAAGCTGAAACAGACCATAGATTCCGATACCGTTGAAAACGCAAAACTCACCGAGCAGATAAACGAGCTTGCCGCAAAGGCTGAGCCTGAACTGCAAAAAGCTTTCTCAAAGCTGAGATTTATACATGATACCTTTGAACTGCGGCGAAACGCAGCCGCCCTTAACGATAAGTTTTATCTTAAAGGCTTTATCCCCGAAAAGGAAAAAGACCGCTTTGGTAAACTCTTTTCTGATATGCGGTCAGTGTCAGTGGTCTACCTGCCGCCTGACGCAGACGCCTCCTGCGAACCGCCTACAGTGCTTAAAAACAATTTCCTGACCCGACCTTTCACAATGCTTGTGGAAATGTACGGCCTGCCTGAGTATAAAGGCTATAACCCGACCGCTTTCGTGGCAATAACCTATACCCTGCTTTTCGGCATAATGTTCGGCGACTTGGGTCAAGGACTTCTTATCGTCCTTGGCGGACTTGCCTTGAAGAAAAAGCTGGGGGCAAAAACAAGCGGCTTGGTCACACGCCTTGGAATATCAAGTATGATATTCGGCACTCTCTATGGCTCATTCTTCGGCTATGAAGAACTCTTAGACCCAGTGTTTGAGAATATAGGACTTGACTTTTTGCCTCTAAAGGTTTTCAAGCAAACGAACTTTATCTTGATAACCGCCGTTGCAATAGGCGTTGCACTTATCGTTATCTCGATGATACTGAATATCTATATCGGCTTTAAAAATAAGGACTACGAAAAAGCCATTTTCGGCTGTAACGGTATCGCAGGACTTGTGTTCTATAGCTCCGTGGCAGCAGGCCTCGTCGGAACGCTCATGTTCGATGTGAAAGTCATGTCCGCTCCGTTCATAATCTTCCTTATAGTAATACCGCTTGTGTGCATATTCTGCCGAACACCGTTCTCTATCGCCGTGAAGTATAAACAGTGGCGTTTGTCTGAGGACGAGGAAAAAATGACCGTTGGCAACTTTATCGTTGAGAACTTCTTTGAAATGTTCGAGTTCCTGCTCAGCTACGTTTCAAATACCATGTCATTTCTCCGTGTAGGCGGATTTGTCCTTTCTCACGCAGGCATGATGCTCGTGGTAATGACCCTTATGGAAATGTGTTCCGCCGCCGCACAGCCATTCGTGCTTGTGCTTGGCAACCTGTTTGTAATGGTAATGGAGGGAATGATAGTTGCCATTCAGATAATCAGACTTGAATTTTATGAGATATTCTCCCGTTTCTATGAAGGCGGAGGAAAACCATTCGAGCCTGTTGGCGTAAAATTCACCGCACAAACAGAGTAAAACCATTTTAATTCGTAATGTTACCTAAACAAACGGGATTACGTCATTTGTGTAGGGGCGAACATCGTTCGGTCACTCGCCGTGACGGGCATTTTACCCAACGCCATTATCCGCACCCCATACAATTTGATCCGTAAAACCCAACGTAAAACAATGTCTTGAAAGACTAAAATAATTTTTTTGGAGGAATCAACTATGCTTATCTATTTTCTGCTGCCACTTATAGCAGTCGCACTTCTTTGTGTGCCATTCATTTTCACCGCAAAGAAAATAAAGAACGGAAAGTCCCCTAAAGGTGCTTTTGTAGGAAACCTCTGTGCGTTTGCAGGCATAATGCTCTGTGCACTCATCGTCCCTGTTGGCAACTTTGTTTCCGCAGCCAGCGAAGAAGGCGTGAAAGCCGCCCTCTCAACAGGTGCAGGCCTTGGCTACCTTGCAGCAGCCCTCGCCGTTGGACTTTCCTGCGTCGGCTCAGGTATAGCCGTTGCAGCAGGTGCACCGGCCGCTATCGGTGCAACATCTGAAGACCCTAAGAATTTCGTAAAAGCACTTATCTTCGTTGTCCTTGGCGAAGGTATCGCCCTCTATGGACTTCTTATCGCTATCCTTATCATCTCTAACGTAGGCACTGCACTGGGCATCTAATATGAGATTTTATCTTATCAGCGATAATATAGATACCCAAATGGGCATGAGGCTCTCAGGTATCGAGGGCGTGGTCGTCCATACCTCCGAGGAGGTGTCAAACGCACTTGATAAAGCCATGGAAATGAAAGACGTTGGCGTTGTGCTTATGACAGAGCTTGCAGTCAAGCAGTGCAGAGAAAAGGTCTATGACTATAAGCTCACCAGAGAAACACCCCTCATAGTTGAAATACCCGACCGCCATGCCTCATCAAAGATATCTGATACCATTTCCCACTATCTTGCAGAGGCAGTGGGAATAAAGCTGTGATTTTGATAGGAGTTTAGTAATGGAAAATCAGACAAATAAACTGGAGCGTTTCAAGCAGGCAGTCTTTGAAGACGCCGAAAAGCAGGCAAAGCTCATAACTGAGGCTGCGGATAAACAGCGTGAAACGGAGCTTGCTCAGGCGAAAATAGAGGCACAAAGCCTCGCAGATTCAAAGAAAGCCGCCGCCGATAAAAATGAAGAGGCAAGAGCCGTCAGGGAAATATCCTCAAAACAGCTTGAGGCTAAAAGAAACGTGCTCTGCCATAGAGAAAAGCTTATCGACAGCGTTTTCGACAGCGTAAAAAATAGGCTTGCAGCTTTCAAAGCAAGCGGAGAATATAAACTGTGGCTCAAAGAAAAAGCCGAAAAATGCAAACAGACCTATCCTGAGCATAAGGGTGTGTTGTATCTCTCCCCTGAGGATATGACCTTTGCCCCTGAGCTTGCAGGCTTTGAGGTGAAAAGCAGAGATTCTATAGAACTTGGCGGCGTGCTCGCAGTCTATGACGATATGGGCATAGCCCTTGACTATACCTTTGATTCAGCCTTTGAGCAGCAGCGTTCCGCCTTTACTGAAAAAGCCGAGCTTGTGCTTGGGTAATAAGGAGTTTTTATATGGATAAAATATATTCGGTAAACGGACCTGTAGTAAAGGTAGCGGATACGAAAAGCTTTGCCATGCAGGAAATGGTCTATGTTGGCAAAAAGCGTCTTATCGGCGAGGTCATAAGAGTGCAGTCCGATTTTACTACCATTCAGGTCTATGAGGGCACAACAGGACTTATGCCCGGCGAGCCTGTTATCTCAACAGGTGCACCAATGTCCGCAACCCTCGGTCCCGGAATAATAAACAACATCTTTGACGGCATCGAAAGACCTCTCAAAAAGCTTGAAGAAGTCTCAGGTGCTTTTATCGCCGACGGTGCAGACGTAAGCTCGCTTGATACAGAGAAAAAGTATCCCGTCCAAATGACCGTGAAAACAGGGGATAAGCTTTCCGCAGGGGATATATATTGCACCTGCCCCGAAACGCCCCTTATCACGCATAAGTGTATGCTTTTTCCTCTGTCAAAAGGCGGCGAAGTTATATGGACAGCCGAAAACGGCGACTATACCATAAACGACGTTGTGGCAAAAATAAAAGCACAAAACGGTGCAGTGGAGGAACTCACCCTCTGTCAGAAATGGCCTATCAGAACATCAAGACCATGCAAAAACCGCCTGCCTATCACAAAACCGTTGGTAACAGGTCAGCGTATCGTTGATACTATCCTGCCTGTTGCAAAGGGCGGAACAGCCGCAATCCCAGGTGGTTTCGGCACAGGCAAGACCATGACACAGCATCAGCTTGCAAAGTGGTGCGACGCAGATATCATCGTCTATATAGGCTGCGGCGAGCGTGGAAACGAAATGACGCAGGTGCTTGAGGAGTTCTCCGAACTTATCGACCCGAAAACACAAAGACCGCTCACCGACCGAACAGTGCTTATCGCAAATACCTCCAATATGCCTGTTGCCGCCCGTGAGGCGTCTATCTATACAGGCATAACCCTCGCCGAGTATTACCGTGATATGGGCTATCATATCGCAATAATGGCAGACTCCACCTCACGTTGGGCAGAGGCTCTCCGTGAGATATCAGGCGGACTTGAAGAAATGCCTGCCGAGGAAGGTTTTCCTGCATATCTGCCGTCAAGGATCTCTGAGTTCTATGAGCGTGCAGGCTATGTTGAAACACTGGGCGGCAAGGAAGGCTCTGTTACTATAATCGGAGCAGTTTCTCCGCAAGGCTCTGACTTTTCCGAGCCTGTCACACAGAACACAAAGCGTTTTGTACGCTGTTTCTGGGCACTTGATAAATCCCTCGCCTATGCAAGACATTATCCTGCAATAAACTGGAATACAAGCTATTCCGAGTATGCAGAAGACCTTGCAGATTATTATAATAAAAACGTCAATGAGAACTTCATGAAAATAAGACAGGAGATATCAAATATCCTCGTTGAGGAAAATACCCTTATGGAGATAGTCAAACTCATGGGTACAGACGTCCTCCCTGACGATCAGAAACTTCTTATCGAAACTGCAAGAGCCGTAAGAGTGGGCTTTTTGCAGCAAAATGCCTATCATAAAGAGGATACCTACGTCCCTCTTGATAAGCAGTACCGCATGATGAAACTTATCACAGATTTCTATGCCCTTGCAAAGAAAGCACTTTCACAGGGCGTGAACGTTGATAAGATAATAGGCTGCGGCTGGATAGAAAAGCTTATCAAAGTCAAGTATGATATACCGAACGATAAGATAGAGCTTTTTGACGAATACGAAAAGAATATGAAAGCCGATATGGAGGCTTTGACAGGAGGTGCAGGAGCGTGAACGTAAAATATATCGGACTAAGCGAAATAAACGGCCCGCTCGTTGCACTTGACCATGTAAGCGGCATTTCCTATGACGAAATGGCTGAAATAAAGCTTGATGACGGCACACGCCGCCTTGCACGAGTTGTGGAGGTGGAAGAAGATAAAGCCGTCTTGCAGGTGTTCGAGGGAACAAAAGGACTTTCCCTTGTAAATACTACCACAAGCTTTCAGGGCAAGCCTATGGAGCTTGCATTGTCTACCGAAATGCTGGGCAGGATATTCAGCGGAGCAGGCAAGCCTATCGACGGATTGGGAGATATCTTCCCTGAAAAATACCGTGATATAAACGGCTCGCCTCTTAACCCTGTTTCAAGAACATATCCTCGAAACTATATAAATACAGGCATATCCTCCATAGACGCCCTTACTACCCTTATCAGAGGTCAGAAACTCCCTATCTTCTCAGGTTCGGGACTTTCTCATAACAAGCTTGCCGTGCAAATAGTAAGGCAAGCGAAAATTGCCGACGAAAACGGACAGGATTTCGCAATAGTTTTCGGAGCAATGGGCGTAAAAAACGACGTCGCAGATTACTTCAAACGCTGCTTTGAGGAAACAGGCGTTTTGCAAAGGGTCGCAATGTTTTTGAATCTTTCAAACGACCCTATCATAGAGCGTATCCTCACCCCAAGATGTGCCCTGACTTGTGCCGAGTATCTTGCCTTTGAGCACAATATGCACATTCTCGTTATCCTCACGGATATGACTTCCTATGCCGAGGCACTGCGAGAGTTCTCATCATCAAAGGGCGAGATACCGGGAAGAAAAGGCTATCCGGGCTATCTCTATTCCGACCTTGCGTCTATCTATGAAAGAGCAGGCATCGTAAAAGGTGCAAAAGGCTCTGTTACGCAGATACCGATACTCACCATGCCGAATGACGATATCACCCACCCTGTCCCTGACCTTACAGGCTATATCACCGAGGGACAGATAGTTCTCGACCGAAACCTCGACCAAACAGGCGTGTATCCTGCCGTTTCTATCCTGCCGAGCCTTTCACGTCTTATGAAAGACGGCATAGGCGAGGGCTATACACGAGAGGATCACCAAATGGTGTCGAACCAGCTTTTTGCCGCCTATGCAAAGGTTCAGGACGCAAGAAGTCTTGCCTCTGTTATCGGCGAAGAAGAGCTTTCCGATACCGATAAAGCCTATCTGAAATTCGGCACGCTTTTTGAAAAGCATTTTATCGACCAAGGCTTTGACGTGAACCGTTCCATAGACGAAACTCTCGACCTAGGTTGGAGCTTGCTTTCCACACTGCCGAAATCAGAGCTTGACCGTGTTGACGAAGAGCACCTTGAGCATTATTACAGTGCCGAAAAAGCTAAGGCACTTTTTGCAGAGGACTAAAATTCAGTGCCGCACAAATAATTATGTAGGGGCGGTCACTCGCCGTGACGGGCATTTTACGCTACACTTTTTGTTAATGCGACATATTTGCACCGCATAAAACAATTATGATAAAAAATCGGGTAAACGATGTTCGCCCCTGCTTGATCTTTAGACCATACTAGATTTTTTAATGATACAGTGATATAATAGAAAGAGGGTGTGACCAATGGCTGAACAGCAGGTCTTTGCCACAAAGGGAAATCTGATACTCTATAAAAAGGCTCTGAAACTTGCCGCATTGGGCTATGAACTTCTGGACAGAAAAAGAAATATCCTTATAAGAGAACTTATGAGCCTTGTTGATAAAGCAGGGGAGTTGAGAGGCAGTATAGAAGATACCTATAAGGAGGCATATAGTGCCCTACAGCTTGCAAATATCTCCATGGGACTTGTTACACCTTACGCTAACTGTATCCCCGTGGAAACAGGTGTCGAGATAAGGACAAGGAGCGTAATGGGAGTTGAACTGCCAAAAGTCACGCTTAAAGAACGCCCACTGAAAGTCACCTACGGCTTTTCTCAGACCGATTCGCAGCTTGACAGAGCGTATCTTGCCTTTGAAAAGGTAAAACAGACCACAGCAGTCCTTGCAGAAGTGGAAAACAGCATCTATAGACTGTCTGTCGCCATAAAAAAGACCCAGCGTAGAGCAAACGCTCTGCAAAATATAATCATTCCAAGAAACGAACGCATAGTGAAATTCATCACAGACTCTCTTGAAGAAAAGGACAGAGAAGAGTTCTCACGAATGAAAGTAATAAAGGCGGCAAAGCTAAAGTCGGCAAAATGATATTTGTAATGGCGTGGCGTAATTTCTGCAATGTTATTGTAGGGGCTGGTGCCCTCGACAGCCCGCTTTTCAACGTTGTTTTGTTTATTGTGGGGGCGGCCACTCGCCGTGACTGGCACTTCACGCCATAATTTTATTAATGCGACACTTTTGTACCGCTAGGATAATTTTTGTGTTGACAAAACGCATTTATTGTACCAAGCTGCCAATTTTCAGCATTATAAAACAGGAAAGGAAAGATAAAAATGGAATATATCAAAAAAGTATTCAGGAGCTATTGGATATTGTCTATATTCTGCGTTGTGCTCGGCATAGCACTGATAATAGACCCGAATTTCTTTACAGACGCCATAGGCTATGTTATCGGCGGACTTTTCGCCGCATTCGGTGCAGTGGAGCTTATAAGATATTTTGTCATGGGCAGAGATGACCCTGCATATTATTCCTCTAGCCTTATAAGAGGTATCTTGCTTGCAGCCATAGGCATTTTTATTATCATAAGACCTGACTTTATCCCGAAAGTCATCGCCATTGTCTGCGGACTTTATATGCTCATAAGCGGCATAGTCAATATTCAGGATTCGCTTAACCTCAGACGTGCAGGCGTGGAAAGCTGGAACGTCAGCTGCATTTCTGCCGCCGTCACCACCTTGGTGGGAATACTCCTACTCTTTGACCCTATTATTTTGGGCGAGGCTGCAATGATAGTTTTGGGCGTCGCATTGCTCGTTTCAGGCGTGACGAATATTTTCGGCTGCTTTACCGCAGGCTCAAAACTCAAAAAGGTAAAGAAACTTATGAAAAAAGAATATAAAGACAGACCCGATAAGGATCATTATATAGATATCTGAATGTGCGTTATAATGTAAATATTTACGGAAATATGTGCAGTTTGTTGATATCATGTATAATCACACAAGTTTCAACAAATATTTTCGTGTTCATTTGTAAAAGTCTATAAAAATCAAAAAAAGCCTTGACAAATCGGAGCAAAAGGTTTATACTCATAACTGTAAACAGCAAAGGCGCTGTGAACCACTTAGGTTCGCAGTGTCTTTTTTTATTTGAAAACTATAATTTATAATAGGAGGAATTTAATATGGCAAACGTTCCTGAATATTTCGGCTCAGACGTATTCAACGAATCAGTGATGAAGGAAAGACTTCCAAAGGCTACCTACAAGGCTCTGAAAAAGACTATCGATAACGGTGACCCACTGGATATCGAGGTAGCAAACATCGTTGCTAACGCAATGAAGGACTGGGCAGTTGAAAAGGGCTGCACACATTATACTCACTGGTTCCAGCCAATGACAGGTCTTACAGCTGAAAAGCTCGACAGCTTTATCTCACCAACTGAGGACGGTCACGTTATCATGGAATTTTCAGGTAAGGAGCTTGTCAAGGGCGAGCCTGACGCATCTTCCTTCCCTTCAGGCGGACTGAGAGCAACATTTGAGGCAAGAGGTTATACAGCATGGGACCCTACTTCATATGCTTTCATCAAGGAAAAAGCTCTCTGTATCCCAACAGCTTTCTGCTCATATAACGGCGAGGCACTGGATAAGAAAACACCACTTCTCCGTTCAATGGAGGCTATCAATAAATCAGCACTGAGAATTTTGAAAATGTTCGGCTCAGACGCAACAAGAGTTACATCAAACGTTGGTCCTGAGCAGGAATACTTCCTCGTTGACAGAGAGATGTATTCAAAGAGAGAGGACCTTATCCTCGCAGGCAGAACACTTTACGGTGCACCTGCTCCAAAGGGTCAGGAACTTGAGGATCACTACTTCGGAACTATCAAGACAAGAGTTCAGGCTTATATGAAAGACCTTGACGAGCAGCTCTGGAAACTTGGTATCTACGCTAAGACAAAGCATAACGAGGTTGCACCTGCTCAGCATGAGCTTGCTCCTATCTACGGTACAACAAATATCGCTACCGACCATAACCAGCTCACAATGGAGATCATGAAGAGAACAGCAAGAAAGCACGGTTTCAAGTGCCTGCTCCATGAAAAACCATTTGCAGGTATCAACGGTTCAGGTAAGCACAACAACTGGTCTATCTCAACAAACACAGGCGTAAACCTTCTCGACCCTGGTAAGACACCTGCCGAGAACGCTCAGTTCCTCCTGTTCCTCACAGCTGTTATCAAGGCTGTAAATGATTATCAGGACGTTTTGAGAGCATCAGTTGCATCAGCAGGCAACGACCACAGACTTGGTGCTAACGAGGCACCTCCTGCGATCATCTCTATCTTCCTTGGCGACGAGCTTACAGGAGTTCTCGATTCTATCGTAAACGGCGTTAAGTATGAGGACAAGAGAGTTGAAATGGAGATCGGCGTTGACGTTCTGCCACACTTCCCTAAGGATACAACAGACCGTAACAGAACTTCACCATTCGCATTCACAGGAAACAAGTTCGAGTTCAGAATGCCTGGTTCAAAGCTTTCAGTTGCAGGTCCTAACACAGTTCTTAATACTATCGTAGCAGACGTTCTCGACCAGTTCGCTGACGAGCTTGAAAAGGCTGACAACTTCCAGGACGCTCTCGACGATCTTATCAAGAGAACTATCAAGGAAAACCAGAACATCATCTTCAACGGCAACGGTTATTCAGACGAGTGGCCTGTTGAGGCTGAAAAGAGAGGACTTCTTAACCTGAAGTCAACCCCAGCTGCCGTTCCTGCATTCCTTGCACAGAAGAATATCGACGTATTCTCAAAGTACGGCGTTTATACAGAAACAGAACTTCAGTCAAGAGTTGAGATACTTCTTGATGAATATTGCAAGACACTCAATATCGAGGCTCTTACAATGATCGATATGGCTAAGAAGGAGATACTTCCGGCAGCTGCAAAGTATGTAAAGGATCTTGCTAAGACAGCTGAGCTTGCAAAGAGCTGCGGTGCTGAGGCTGTGTTTGAAACAGAAACAGTTAAGGAAGTTTCCGCTCTTACAACTGAGATGTACAAGGCTCTTGGTACTCTTGAGGCTGACGTACAGAAGGTTCATCAGATCGAGGATACAGAGGAAATGGCAAACTACTTCCACGATGTTATCTTCGCAGATATGGGTGCTCTCAGAGTTCCTGCTGATAAGATCGAAACTCTCGTAGGCAAGGAGTACTGGCCATATCCAACATACAGCGACCTGCTGTTCTATGTTAAATAATCGACAGATCTAATTTTTGATACAGCAATTATTTTCTATCATTCCTACTAATATATCTACCACTTAGACCCACTACATACTTACAAATATTCAGAATGCACAATGAAGTGTATGATAAGCCAAGCTGAAAGGCTCTGGCTGTCATACACTTTTTTGTATTTTTAAGGAGGAAGAAATATGATCGATACAGTATCGGTATTGGCTGCAAAATCTGATTTCAGTGCCGTCAATACTATTTGGGTGCTGTTGGGAGCTGCACTTGTATTCTTTATGCAGGCAGGCTTTGCAATGGTGGAAACAGGATTTACCCGTGCGAAAAACGCAGGTAACATCATCATGAAGAACTTAATGGACTTTTGTATCGGAACGCCGCTGTTTTGGCTTTTCGGTTTCGGTATAATGTTCGGCGACGGAAAGTTTATCGGAGCTTATAAGGGCATCGCAGATTCAACTTATGCCTCAGCTGCTCCAGACGGAGTGCCTTTCTTTGCATTCCTTATCTTCCAGACAGTGTTCTGTGCAACAGCAGCAACTATCGTTTCGGGAGCTATGGCAGAAAGAACAAAGTTCATTTCTTATTGTATCTATTCAGCAGTTATAAGCCTTTTGGTATATCCTATCGAGGCTCACTGGATCTGGGGCGGCGGCTGGCTCGCAGACCTTGGTTTCCATGATTTCGCCGGTTCAACTTGTGTACATATGGCAGGCGGTGTTGCAGCATTTGTTGGTGCAGCTATCCTTGGTCCTCGTATCGGCAAGTATGACAAGAACGGCAAGGCAAAGGCTATCCCAGGTCATTCGCTTACACTTGGTGCACTTGGCTGCTTTATCCTTTGGTTCTGCTGGTTCGGTTTCAACGGTGCTTCAACAGTTTCTATGGAAGGCGACGCTATCCCGCTTGCAGGTAAAGTCTTCGTAACAACAAACCTTGCAGCAGCTGTTGCAACTATCACAACAATGATATTCACATGGATAAAGTATAAGAAACCTGATGTTTCAATGACACTTAACGCATCACTTGCAGGTCTTGTAGCTATCACAGCTCCTTGCGACACTGTTTCACCTACATCAGCAGCTATAATCGGTATCGTTGCAGGTATCCTCGTAGTTGTAGGCGTAGAATTTATCGATCAGGTACTCAAGATAGATGACCCGGTTGGTGCTTGCGGAGTTCATATGCTCAACGGTATGTGGGGCACTATCGCAGTAGGTCTGTTCTCTGACGGTACTTGCGGCGAAAAGGGACTTTTCACAGGCGGCGGAGCACATCTCCTTGGCGTACAGCTCCTTGGTATGGTATCAGTAATCGCATGGGTTGCAGTAACAATGATAATCGTGTTCCAGATACTCAAGCACACTATCGGTCTTAGAGCATCTGAGCAGGAAGAGATACTTGGTCTTGATATCACAGAACATGGTCTTGTATCATCATACGCAGACTTTGCACCAGCAATGTCACAGGCAACGCTCAGCTACACAAAGGACGACGCAAAGAGCGTTGTAAAGGTAGACAAGACAACAGAACCTGTTGTTCCTGTAGAGAAGGCTATCAAGGTAGAATCTTATGCAACAGACACACCTAACAAGGACGGCACACCAAAGATCACAAAGGTGGCTATCATATGCAAGCAGCAGAAGTTGAACGATCTTATCTCAGCACTTGAGGACATTGATGTAACAGGTGTAACGGTAACGAACGTACTTGGCTGCGGAATGCAGAAAGGTCAGCCTGAATACTACCGTGGTGCAGTTGTTGAGGCAAATCTGCTGCCTAAGGTAAAGGTAGAAGTAGTAATTTGTAAAGTACCTACAAGAGCAGTTATCGACGCTGCGAAGAGTGCACTTTACACTGGTCATATCGGCGACGGAAAGATCTTTGTATACAACATTGAGAACGTAGTAAAGATCAGAACGAACGAAGAGGGATATGACGCACTTCAGGACGATTAAGCGTAAAAGATGAAAGGGTAATGACCCTATAAGAAATTGCCCCCATCCCACTTATAAATTATAGCTTGGAACCCGTGGTCGGAGAAATTCGGCTGCGGGTTTCAAGTTTTTATGAGGAGGAGTATAAGTGAGGAGTATGGGCAAAGCCGACCAGAGTAAAGAACAAGCACAAAGTAAAAGTCAGCACCGAGCGTAGCGATTTTGCGGCGGAAGAAGTTGCCCGAATAAGATGTAGGGGAGAGCTTTTGCGATTATCGGACAATGTTGTCATCGTGGCTTGTTACTTCGACGGGCGAACACCGTTCGCCCCTACATATACATTGTGCGGTCATTAGGATTTGTGCAATAAAACAAAAACAGGACAGCATATATAATGCTGCCCTGTTTCACTCTTTAGGGATTATTCTTCTATTTCTGTGGTCTTGATGTGCAGTTCTTCAAGCTGCTTTGCATCTACTGTGGACGGACAAGCACTCATAAGCTCGCTGGCGTTCTGTACCTTTGGGAAGGCTATTACATCTCTCAGACTGTCTGCATTGCAGATTATCATGGAAAGTCTGTCAAGTCCTATGCCCATGCCTCCGTGCGGCGGTGCTGCATAACGGTAGGCGTCAACAAGAAATCCGAATTTCGCCTCTATCTCTTCATCGGTCATGCCAAGTGCCTCAAACATCTTCTGCTGAAGTTCAAAGTCTGTTATTCTCATTGAACCTGATGAAAGCTCTGTGCCGTTGAGGACAAGATCCCACGCCTTTGCACGGACGTTTGCAGGGTCTGTGTCAAGATAGTCAAGGCACTCTTCCATTGGCATTGTGAATGGGTGGTGTGCTGCTACCCATGTGTCGTTCTCGTCATCATACTCAAAGAATGGCATTTCTGTTATCCATACAAAGTTGAACTTGCCCTCCGGGATAACGCCAAGACGCTTTCCGCAGATAAGTCTGAGTGCTCCGAGAGTTGGAAGAACTACCTTGTTCTTGTCGGCACAGATAAGAACGAGGTCGCCCTTTTCTGCTCCAACGGCTGCGTTTATCTTTTCAAGGTCACTTTCGCCAAGGAACTTCTTGAACGAGCAGTTTGGCTCGTCTGCCCAGCGGATATATGCAAGACCCTTTGCTCCTATTCCCTTTGCGTGGTCAACGAGCTTGTCGATCTCTTTTCTTGTATATGTGGCTGCTCCGCCCTTTACGTTTATTGCACGAACTGAGCCGCCTGCCTCGATAGCTGATTTGAATACCACAAAGTCGATATCCTTGACGGTATCTGTGATATCCTGAATTTCCATGCCGAAACGTGTATCAGGCTTGTCTGAACCGTAACGGCTCATGGCGTCTGCAAAGGTCAGTCTTGGCAGTGGGAGCGTTACCTCTACGCCGAGGATCTCTTTGAAAAGCTTTTCGATGTAGCCCTCGATACAAGCCTGGATATCCTCCTGATCTACAAAGGACATCTCAAGGTCTATCTGTGTGAACTCAGGCTGTCTGTCGGCTCTCAGGTCCTCGTCACGGAAACATCTCGCAAGCTGGATATATCTGTCGTAGCCTGATATCATAAGCAGCTGCTTGTATATCTGTGGTGACTGTGGAAGTGCATAGAACTTGCCTGCGTGAACTCTTGAAGGAACGAGGTAATCTCTTGCTCCCTCAGGGGTAGACTTCATCATCATAGGTGTTTCTATTTCAAGGAAACCGTTGTCATAGAAATATTCTCTTGTTATCTGAGCTATCTTATGACGGGTGATGATATTCTTCTGGAGCTTTGGATTTCTCAGGTCAAGGTAGCGGTATTTGAGTTTAAGCTCATCGTTCACCTTATCTGAGTTTGTTACCTCAAAAGGCGTCGTTTCAGCCTTTGAGAGTATTCTCAGGTCTGTTACGGCAACTTCTATCTTACCTGTTTTAAGTTTTTCGTTCACGCTCTCACGAGGACGTACAACGCCCTTTGCCATGAGGACATACTCGCTTTTTACAAGCTGAGCCTTTTCAAAAACGGCTCTGTCAGTTTCGTCATTGAATGCAAGCTGGACAAGTCCTGTTCTGTCACGGAGGTTGATGAAGATAAGGTTGCCCATATCTCTTACTCTGTCGGCAAAGCCGCATACAACGACTTCCTGCTCGGTTTCAGGCACTTCGCCGCAGTAATGCGTTCTGCGGAGGCCTTTCATGGTATCAAGTTTCATTTTACATTACTTCCTTTTCTTTATGTTTATATGGATAATAATTATTCATCGCTTTCGTCTGTTTTGCTCACGGCCGGCGGAAAGCTGTCAAGATAGGCTCTGACGAACTTTTTCTTGTTGTCCCAGAACATCAGGAACAATCCCACGAGCCATATTGCGGCAAAGCAGGCTGCACCTGTTTTCTCTTCCAGTGCCACAAGCATAAGGGTGAGGAAAAGCACCAGTACTGTCCATATGACGCCCACAACATAGGCATAGATAGGCTTTCTGAACTTGCCGTATATCCTTGAGCCGTTAGGGGTCTTTTCCACTTTGCCGTAAAAGCCTGTTGAGCCGCCGTCACGCTTTTTGGCGGTATGGTGGAAGATCTGAAAGCTTTCGGCGTCTGTGCGGTAGCCATAAAAAATGGTATCGTCACGGTGGTTCTTCATGAACTTGCTTTGGGAGAGAATGTTTATGGTGGGTCTATGCTCGATAAGGTCGCCGTCAAGCTTTCTCAGAACTCTTTTCGGCGAAAGTGAGGTCTCCACCTCATAGGTCATGGGTCTTATTGCAAGCATTATTTATCTTCCTTTTTATCAGGATAGTCGGCAGGGTCAAAGACCTTGTCGTTTATCTTTATCTGTCCGCCTGTGTGGGTGTTGCAGAGCATACCATAGATAGTGCCGCATTTTGTACACCTGAACTGGTGGAAAAGCTTTTCAGCATACCACTTGTTGTCGTTATCCATTATCTTATCAAGGGGGCATGTTTGATAGGTCATTTCAACGTCCCCTGCCAGCAGCATTCTTGCAAGAGAACCTATGCAGAGCATATATTCCTGCGGAGTGTGTATTTCTACCAGAGGTATTTTTTCGCACTGTTCACATCTCATTGCTTAGTTCTCCTTTCCAATGAATTTCTCGATATCGGCGTCGATATCCTTGAACATATCTGCCATAAGTGCATTTGAAAAGCTTTCGGCGATAGTTCCGTCAAGCTTGATATCTGTCTGCTCGCCTGTGGTCATGTTTTTAAGCTTTGCAACGCCTGACTCTATCTCGTTGTCGCCAAGCACCATAACGAACTTTGCACCTATTTTGTTTGCATACTTCATCTGAGCGTTCAGACCTCTGCCGATAAGGTCATACTCAACAAAGCAGCCTTCCTGTCTGAGGTCGGCGGCGATGCCCATTGCTTTCTTTGCGGCGTCCTCGCCCATTGGTACGATATAAAGGTCGCAGGTCTTTGGCTCCATAAAGTCGCAGCCCTGACTTTCCATTACCATGAGAAGTCTTTCAAGTCCCAGTCCGAAACCGAGGGCAGGGGTAGGCTTGCCGCCAAGCTGCTCGATAAGTCCGTCATAACGTCCGCCACCGCAGACTGTGCCCTGTGCGCCTATCTCATCGGTGATGAACTCGAAAACTGTTCTTGTATAGTAGTCAAGACCTCTTACTATCTTAGGGTTGATGTCAAACTCGATACCCATTACGGAGAGGTATTCCTGCAATTTCTCAAAGTGCTCTTTACAGTCGTCGCAGAGATAATCCAGTATGACAGGTGCGTCTTTGCCTATTTCCTGACACTCCTTTGACTTGCAGTCAAGTATTCTCATTGGGTTTTTCTCTAATCTTTCCTGACAGGTTTCGCAAAGGTCGTCCTTTTTTGCGGCAAAATACTCTTTCAGAGCCTTGCGATATTCTGCACGGCAGGTTGGACAGCCTATAGAGTTGATGTTGAGCTTGATGTTTCTGAGCCCTGCTCTGTCAAGAACGCTTTTTGCAAGAGATATTACCTCTGCGTCTGCTCTTGGGCTTTCAGAGCCGACCATTTCACAGCCGAACTGGTGGAACTCTCTGAGTCTGCCTTTCTGTGTATTCTCGTGTCTGAAACATGAGAGGATATAATAGACCTTCTGCGGCAGACCCTCGTTGAGGATGCCGTTTTCAAGAACTGCTCTCATTGCGCCTGATGTTACCTCCGGGCGGAGTGTGAACTTTGAGTCGCCTGCTGCGGAAACTGAATACATCTCTTTCTGAACAACGTCTGTTGTTTCGCCAACAGAACGCACGAAAAGTCCTGTTTCCTCAAAAGTTGGTACTCTTATTTCTTTGAAGCCGTATATTTCGGCAGCTTCGGAAACTATCTTCTCTACAGTGTGCCACTTATAGACCTTTGAGGGAACGATGTCTTCTGTGCCTTTTGGTCTTTTAACTATCAATGCCATATAATAACAATCCTTTCTGTATTTTGTCTTGTTTTTTTGAATACCGATATCGTTCAAAGAGCTGTGATATCGGAACGTTGTTAAGGAACGAGCGAACACTGTTCGCCCCTACATCAAATTGACTTAATGTTTTACAACAACGTTTCAAATTTCAAAATCCTTGATAAGACCTTTTTTTATATAATAACCGAATTTAAGACATTCGTCAAGTGCTGTTGTGCTGCCTTTTTCGGTCATTGACCAATTATTTCGCTGTGTGCTGCCGCGGCTGGCAGGGCAGGGGATAATTTTCTGTGTGAAAAAGTGCTGTGCAAGCATGGCGGCACGCCGCATATGATAGGCGGTTGTGACGATTATGATGCTTTTGCAGTTTGGAAAATGCTTTTTTACAAGCTCGGCTGCGTTTTGCAGATTTTCCACGGTATCAAGAGAGTGTGTTTCCACCGTTATGGCGGAGGTCGGTATGCCGCATTTTTCGGCGGCGATGAGCATGGCTTTATACTCTTCCATTTCGCCTTGTGAAGTATTTTGCACTTTTCCGCCGCAAAATATGAGATGTGGGGCTTTTCCCTCGTGAAAAAGCTTTGCTGCCAGCGGAACACGGTAGTCGCAGGCTTTGCGGCTGCCAAGGACTATGATAACGTCGGCTTTTTCGCCGCTGTAGTCAAGCCCCTGAAACAGCATTTTATCTACTATTTCGGGTGAGATGTTTTCTTTTGTCAGCTGGCTGGCTTTCATGGGAGTACCACCTTTGTTTTTTTGTATGCTGATTTAGAGATACGAGGGAGCGAAACGGGCGAACAAAAAATAAAGCCGCCCCCTGACAAGGGACGACTTTTACCGTGATACCACCCTAATTATCCGAACGTGTTTGTATCGGATCACTCAAATGCTTTAACGCAGCACTACGTCCGCCCTTTATCAGGCAGAAACTTCGGGGTGTCCTTCCTCCTGCCCTTTATGCAAGCCCTTTCACCAACGGCTCTCGCTGAAACATCAGGACGGGAATACTCTCCCCTTCATAGTTTTTATATATGAAATTGTGCTTATATCTTGGTAGGATTAACGATATCTCTCCAGTCAAGATCGCCTCTTTCAAGGGCGTGGATAAGTGCCTCAGCTGTAGCTATATTCGTTGCTACAGGAATGTTGTGCACGTCACAAAGTCTGAGAAGATTCATATCGTTAGGCTCGTGCGGCTTTACTGAGATAGGATCTCTGAAAAACAGCAGCAGGTCTATCTCGTTGCAAGATATTCTTGCTGCGATCTGCTGGTCGCCGCCCTGTGATCCGCTGAGATAACGCTGAACGTTAAGTCCGGTCGCCTCGGCTACCATTTTTCCTGTCGTACCTGTGGCACAAAGATTGTGCTTGCTGAGTACGCCGCAGTAGGCGATACAGAACTGTACCATGAGTTCCTTTTTAGTGTCATGAGCTATAAGTGCAATATTCAATGGAAACCCCCCGTTTATATAGTGTATTATATTAATGGATAAATAAGTTTCATAGTGTCAAACAGCCGAACTATGCACTGATCCCCTCACGCAGCACGGCTGACAAGGTGCTCAGACCTTGATAGAGAGGGGTATATGCTCGCCCTTGATCCTCCTTGAGATAGCAGAGAATGCAAGGAATCCCATTGAGCTTGAAGAAAGAGGTGCTCCCTTTCCTGTTGCCAGCGGGATAGCACTGTCCTCAGGGATAACGCCGAGCAGCTGTACACCGACTGTATCGATAATAGCGTCAAGGTCGTCCATTTCGTCAAACTCGAATATTCTTTTGTTTGCCTTGTTGATAACAAGTCTTTGTTTCTGATTTCCTCTCTTATAGAACTCGTCTGACATCATTCTTGCATCTCTTACGCAGACAGGGTCAGGAGTTGTTACTATAAGGATAAGGTCAGAGTTCGTAACTATATCAAATACAGAACCGTTGATACCTGCGGAGGTGTCAATGATTATATACTCAAAATACTTTCTCATTTCCTGTGTGATCTTCTCGATATCCTCAGCCTTGAGCTGTACGAACGGGTCAGACGGAGCACAAAGAACGCTCAGGTTCGACGCAAGCTTTACTGTTGTGGTAGCCTTGTATACATCACAAGTGCCTTCAAGAACGTCACCAAGATCGTATGTAATATTACCCTGCATACCGAGCATGATATCCATACATCTCAGACCGAAGTCAAGCTCGATGATAAGAGTACGGTTTCCCTGCTTGGCAAGGGCGTAACCGAGACAGGCACTTATAGAAGATTTACCTGTTCCGCCTTTACCGGAAGTAACTGCAATAATTTTTGACATAAAACTCATTGCTCCTTTCATATATCAATCCTGCGGCTATCCGCAGAACGCATTATCGCTAATAAATCTCCCTGACATCAACTGCGGGAAACTTACCAAAGAAAACGTTTCAGTACCGACCGTTAAATACACAGCGGTGGTATGGCGTTACCTAATAATATTGTACCACATATTTTGAAATTGTCAAAGACATTTGTACAAAAAAGTACAAAATCGTTAATTCACATTAATTTGCACTTTGCCTTTTGGCTATTTTGCACAACGTATACATTAATATGAAAGGTGCGGCACAAAAGCGAAATAAGATACGGCAGCAGTGAGTAGGTAAAAATCATAGCAAACCGATAAAAATATTATACAATAAGATTATTAATGCTATAAAAATTATTTTTGAAAATTATATAACAAAAATCGGACAGGTAGTTATATTTCGTGGGACAACACATATAAATGTACAAACTTTGAAATAAGAAAGCGAGGAAAAGGGTATGTTCATAAAAACGATAAAAGTAAAAAAGCCGACATTTGCGGCAGTAGGTGCGGTATTGGCGGCGGTGGTGCTGCTGGCGGTGATAGTGATAACGGTAGTAAGGATATCTTCACCGGTGGTATACGAGATGAAGAGCGAGGCACAGCGGCAGTCCTTTTTAAAAGACATGGGCTGGGAGGTGTCGGAGGAGTACGATGAATGTAAGGCAGTGACGATACCGAAGGAGTTCAATGAAGTGTATGAGAAGTACAATAAATTGCAGAAACAGCAGGGGTTTGACCTGGAGGACTATAAGGGCAAAACGGCTGAGGTGTATACATATACGGTGAAGAATTATGGGGATAAGAAACAGGAAGTCAGAGCGAACCTTATCGTCTGTGAGGGACAGCTTATTGGTGGAGATGTGTGCTCAGCGGAACTGGACGGATTTATGCAGGGATTGAGGAAAAAGTAGGCATCTGAGCGTGGAACGTCGGCATTATGAATAAGGGTAAACTAATGTTTCGTAGGTCGAAAAAACCGATACAAATAGTAATAAAACGCCTGTGGAGCATATCTGCAGGCATTTTTTTGTCAAGGTTTTTTCGCATATTTGACTTTTGGCGGTATCGTATGCTATAATCTTTATAAGAAAATTGTCAGAAAGGCTTTTGCTATGAGACTTGATAAATTTGTTTCTTCACAGCGTAACGATATTTCACGGAGCATGGTCAGGGAACTTTGCAGAAAAGGACTTGTGACTGTAGGCGGCAAGGTCGCAAAGGCTGCGGATACTAAGGTCAGCGAAAACGATGTTGTTGCCGTGAAAGGCGTGGAGATATCATATAAAAAATATGTTTATATCATGATGAACAAGCCTCAGGGCGTGGTTTGCTCTACTCGTGACGGTGAATCCAAAACCGTTCTGGAGCTTGTGCCGCCTGAAATGTTCAGGGAGGGGCTTTTCCCTGCTGGCAGGCTCGATAAGGATACGGAGGGATTTGTTCTGCTCACCGATGACGGCGGTCTTGCTCACAGAATGCTGTCACCAAAGACCCATGTCCCAAAAACTTATTTCGTCAGACTTCGTGACCCGTGGCAGGAAAATTATGCTCAGGCTTTCGCTGAGGGCATGACTATTGACGGCGGCGAGAAATGTCTGCCGGCGGAATTTGTCGGAAATGTGAACTGTCCCGATGAATGTACTGTTGTGCTCCATGAGGGAAAGTATCATCAGGTCAAGAGAATGTTTGAAAAACTGGGAAATAAAGTGACCTTTTTAAAGCGTGTGAAAATAGGAGAATTGCCGCTGGACCCCGATTTACCGCTAGGTTCGTGTTTGGAGATAATGCACAAAGATGTTGAAAGATTATTGACGGCGAAATCGTTTGAATGTAAGTAATTACCTATTCTATGTGAATTTTCGTCAATATTCATAATGAGATATAATAAAGTTTAGTAAAAAAAACTCTTGCGGGTCTGTTAAAAATTTGTTATGATAATAGCATAGCTAATTAGGATATTAGTAAAATTTAAATAGGGAGGTCCTTTTTTAATGGCAAGTGTATCATTAAGGGAAATTTATAAGAAGTACGCAGGCGGCGTTATTGCCGTATCCGACTTCAACATTGAGATCAAGGATAAGGAGTTTATCATCCTCGTAGGTCCTTCTGGTTGCGGTAAGTCTACAACACTTAGAATGATCGCAGGTCTTGAAGAGATCAGCGAAGGCGAGCTTTACATCGGCGACAGACTTGTAAACGACATCGCTCCTAAGGACAGAGATATCGCAATGGTATTCCAGAACTACGCTCTGTATCCTCACATGACAGTATTTGAGAACATGGCATTCGGTCTGAAACTCAGAAAGGTACCAAAGGACGAGATCGCAAGAAAGGTTGAGGAGGCTGCAAGAATTCTTGACATCGCTCACCTTCTTGACAGAAAGCCAAAGGCTCTCTCCGGTGGTCAGAGACAGCGTGTAGCCCTCGGTAGAGCTATCGTTCGTGAGCCACAGGTATTCCTTCTTGACGAGCCTCTTTCAAACCTCGATGCTAAACTGAGAGCACAGATGAGAACTGAGATCTCTAAGCTCCATAAGAAACTCGGTACAACATTCATCTATGTAACTCATGACCAGACAGAGGCTATGACAATGGGTGACCGTATCGTAGTTATGAAGGATGGTTACATCCAGCAGATCGACACACCAACAAATCTTTACAACGATCCAGTAAACCAGTTCGTTGCAGGATTCATTGGTTCACCACAGATGAACTTCATCGACGCTAAGCTGCTCAAGATCGACGGCAAGTATGTTGTTGAGTTCGGTTCTGAGGATACAAAGACAACGAGAGGCGTTAAGTATCAGGTAGCAGTTCCAGAGTCTAAGGTTGACCCTGAGGTTCTTGAGCCACTGGTTGACCAGGAAGTTGTTCTTGGTGTTCGTCCGGAGTGTATCCATGACGAGCCTGCATTCCTTGCTCAGGCTACAACAGGCGTTATCAACACAACTGTTGAAGTAACTGAAATGATGGGTGCTGAAACATATCTGTATCTGAACTGCGAGGGTATCCAGCTCACAGCTAGAGTTTCACCTCGTTCTGACGTACGTCCACAGGATGAGCTCAAGGTTGCTATCGACCCTAACAGAATCCATATCTTCGATAAGGAAACTGAGAAGGCAGTTCTTAACTAATTGCAGAAAATATCACATTGATATAACCAAAAAGTACGGCTTTGTCCGTACTTTTTGTGTTTTATACGGTGTGAAACCGTTTTCGATAAACATAGACAGGAAAGGGAATATTTATGGGAATGAAAAGACTTCTGGCAGTGCTTATAAGCGTTGCAATGTGCGGAGGGGTTTTGGCAGGCTGCGGAAACAGTGCGGATAGCTCAAAGGCGGAAAGTGCCGCACAGTCAAGTTCGCAGGCGGAGAAAATGCCTGAAACTGACGAGGAATGGACGCAGGCTATGTATGACAAGGCTATGGTGTCATACGGAAACACTTCAATGATGCAGAATGTTATAAAGAAAGCACAGTCGGGTGAAAAGGTAACGGTGGCGTATCTTGGAGGCTCTATCACGGAGGGTATCTCTGCAGGTGCTGAGGGCTGTTATGCCAAGCTCACTTATGACTATTTCGCACAGAAATTCGGCACGGGGGACAACGTTCAGTATGTGAACGCCGGTCTTAGCGGAACGCCGTCAAAGCTTGGTATACTCAGACTTGACAGAGATGTGCTGGCTTATGAGCCTGATATCTGCTTTATCGAATTTGCTGTAAATGACGGCACGGAGGCTGACTATCAGAACGCTTATGAGTCAATAGTGAGAACGCTTTTGCAGAAGAATATCACGCCTGTACTGCTTTTCTCGGTGGCAGAAAATGACCACTCGGCTCAGGATTATATGAAACAGATAGGCGAGTTTTATCACTTGCCGATGATTTCATACTGCGACGCACTGAGATATCTTTTCGCAAACAATAGAATGACGTGGCAGGACTTTTCCGATGACCAGTCGCACCCTAACACTGAGGGTCACAAGCTTGTGGCGTCAATGATAGACTACTATTTTGACACTGTTATGGACGTTGAACCTGAGGGCGATTATGTTATGCCTGAGGACACTGTTTTCTCACCACGAGAGGTGGACGCCCATATGTATGAGAGCGACAGCCTTACTCCAACAAGCCTTGGCAGCTGGAAAGAAGGCTCAAGCATCGCAAGCTTTACAAAGGGCTGGACTTATGACAACACAGGCGACAACAGTCCGATAGTGTTCGAGTTCAAGGGAAAAAAGTTCCTTTATATGATATACAAAGAGGTAAAGCAGGGCGAGTTCGGCAAACTGCACGTCAAGGTCACTGCTGACGGCGAGCTGTATGACGAGAGCGACTATAGCACCATAAGCCCGTCAGGCTGGGGCAACGCTCAGATACAGAATATCGCTATGCTCCCTGAGGACACTGACTTTACAGTGGAGATATCAATGGCGGCAGGCGACGAGGACAAGCACGGAGAAGTGCTTGCATTCGGCTATACTGAGTAATTTTAAGAATTTTAGCAAGAGGTCAATATATTAAGGCAACACCGCACAAGGACCGCCTAGCGGCTTTGTGCGGTGTTGCCTTATGGCAGATGTGCTTTTTTTTGAGAACGGCTGTGGGAACAGCGGGGAGAAAAAAGCCGTCTGCCTTTGTTTTTGTGGGATCTTGTGTGGCGTTATGTTTAGAATTGTAGGGGACGACGCCCTCGGCGTCCCGATATTTCTCGCCAGTTGAATTATTGGAACACATCACAATAATGTATCCCAAAACAATTCTGCATCATGGGGGTGACAATTACTTTGTTATCTTTCCACCCCTACCATTGCACCCAAACACCACAAAAATAATATCAGAAATAAAGCGGCGGATAAATACTGCCGCTTTTCTTTTGCCCCAAAACCTGTGGCTTTGCAACAGAATTTCGACAAAAATACAGCAGATTAACTGCATTTTGTGTATTGCAAAAACTAAAAATAAATGTTATAATCAATTATGTATCACTATTTTCAGAAAGGCAGGTGGGTAATGTGGCGGAAAAAATAAGCGAAAAGATACAAAAGAAAAAACCGAAAAAACTTATCAATATGATATTCTCTCAGAAAACGACTATCATCATTCTCCTCGCTTTGCAGCTGATGTTCATATTCGTTATCTTCCAAAGCTTTGCCGTGCATTATGCCTACCTTCATATCGTCTTTTCTACCGTGGCTATCGTGCTGGCTATTTATATCCTTAACAGCAGCGAGAACCCTGCATATAAATTGGCGTGGATAGTGCCGCTCGTTATCGTGCCTATCTTTACGGTGGTGCTTTATATATTACTCAAAAATCAGTTTTCAACAAGAAAGGTCAGAAACCTTTATGCTAAGAAATCCGCCAATACAAGACCTTTTCTTAAAACAAATGAACAGATAATGAGCTATCTCCGTGAGAATGAGCCTGAATTTTATAAGCTCGCTAATTATGTTGATAAGTCAGGCGGATATCCTGTCTGCGGCAATACGGAGGTAACGTATTTTCCACTGGGCGAGGATAAGTATAAGGCTATGCTGGAGGAACTTCAGAAGGCCCAGGAGTTTATCTTCATGGAGTATTTTATCATCGACGACGGCGAAATGTGGCGTGAGATAGTTAAGATACTTTTGGAAAAGGCTAAGGCAGGCGTGGAAGTAAGACTGCTCTATGACGGCATGGGCTCGCAGTTCACACTGCCTTTCAGATATAAGAAAAAGCTTACAGACCAAGGGGTTAAATGCCTTGTTTTCAACCCTTTCCGTCCTATGCTTTCTACGATTCAAAATAACCGTGACCATAGAAAAATTCTCGTTATCGACGGCAACGTGGCTTTCAACGGCGGTGTTAATATCGCCGACGAGTATATAAACCGCAAGGAGCGTTTCGGCCATTGGAAAGATACCGCAGTTATGCTAAAAGGCGACGGCGTTTGGAACTTTACTATGATGTTTTTGCAAATGTGGGAGGTCATCTCAGGGGATAAAACTGAGTATAATATGTACTGCCCGACTGTAAAAAATGTTGTGAACAACGGCTATGTTATCCCTTACGGCGACTCCCCTCTCGATGACGAAAATGTGGGCGAGCTTGTCTATATGGATATGATAAATAATGCAAAGGACTATATCTATATCTCTACTCCGTATCTTGTGCCTGACAACGAAATGCTCACGGCTTTGGGCTATGCGGCGAAAAGCGGCGTCGATGTTAGGATAATAACTCCTGAGATACCTGATAAATGGTATGTGAGCGTTATAACAAAGTCTTTCTACAGAGATCTTGAAACGCTGGGCGTAAAAGTCTATGAGTATAAAGGCGGATTCAACCACGCTAAAATGTTCCTGTCAGACGATAAGTCGGCTGTGGTGGGCACGATAAATCTTGACTACAGAAGTTTGTATCTCCACTTCGAGTGTGCAACTTATATGTATAAGACAAGCTGTATAAAGGATATAAAAGCGGATTTTGACGATATGTTTGAAAACCGCTGCCATAGGATAACTCATGACGATATAAATAACCGCAGTTTCTGGTCAAGGTTCATGTCGGTCATTCTCAGAACTTTTGCACCATTGCTTTGATGTATTTTACGAGGTATCAAGGGAAAAATAAGCCTATCTTTGCTTTTGCATAGCTTGGAGGGCTTTTATGATACTTCTGAATAAATTGTTTTCGTCAAAAAGATCTGCAAAGGGCAGAGTGGATTATCCTCTGCTTTTGGTAGGTGCTGTGATATACGGCATAAGCGTTGGACTGGTTTTAAACCCTAATGAGATAGCACCCGGAGGTGCGTCAGGTCTGGCAGTGATGCTGTCAAGATTCCTGCCGCTGGGCGTGGGTTCGCTGACAATGGCGATAAATCTGCCGCTGCTGGCGGTGAGCCTTTATGTGTTCGGCTGGCATTTTCTTGTTGGCACGGTGGTCGCTATAGCGGTGTCGGGTCTGACAGCGGATATATGCTCTTTTTTCACGCCCCTCACCAATGACATTTTTCTCAGTTCCATAACAGGCGGCATTTTAATTGGCGTGGGCTGCGGAGTGGTCTTTCGCTCAGGCGGCACGACTGGCGGAACAGATATCGCCGCTAAGCTTATAAAAAGAAAAAAGCCTTATATGGCGGCAGGTCAGATATTTATGCTTGCCGACGGTTTGATATGCGTGCTCAGCGGATTTGTTTTCGGCAGTATCGACAACGCACTGTATTCGTTCTTTACACTGTGGGTGTTCTCAAAAACACTGGATATGATACTTTACAGCGGCGACAGAGGAAAGCTTGCATTGATAATAAGCCCTGCCGCAGACGAGATATTACGGCGACTTCTTACGGAGGGCAATATGGGCTGTACGGTGATAAAAGCCCGAACAGGCTATAAAGGCGAGGACAGGGACCTTGTGCTCTGTGCTGTCCGCAAACGCAGGATAACCGACGTCCGCAGGATAGCGGCGGAAACTGACGAAAAGGCTTTCGTACTTGTTGGGGACGTGAGCGAGATAATAGGCGAGGGTTTCAGGCTCTCTGACGACTACTTCTGAAAGGACTTCATAATGGACATAAAAGATTTTAAGGGACACATTTTCGACTTGGACGGCACGCTGACAAAATCAAATCACGTCTGGTCAAAGATAGACGAGGATTTTCTCGGCAAGCGTGGGATAGAAGTGCCTGAGGACTATTTCAAGCAGGTGTCTGCAATGAATTTCGAGCAGGCTGCCGTTTATACCAACGATAGATTTTCGCTGGGGGAGAACATTCAGGATATAATGAAAGAATGGTTCGATATGGCGGTGTATGAGTATACGAACGTTATCGGGCTTTGCGGAAATGCAGGGGAATATGTTCGCAGATTGAAAGATCAGGGCAGGAAGATAGCATTGGCGACTGCGTCAACGGAGGAACTTTATAGACCTGTGCTCAAAAGAAACGGCATTTTGGATTGCTTTGACTGTTTTGTGTCAACGGAGCAGGTGAAAAGGGGAAAAGGATTTCCTGACGTTTATGAACTGGCGGCTGAGAAATTGGGACTTGAGGCACGGGACTGCGTGGTGTATGAAGATATCGTCGAGGGCATAAAAGGAGCGAAAGCAGGGGGCTTTTTTGCAGTCGCTTGCTTGAATGACCATTATTCTCATGATTGGGACGAGATGAGAGATATCGCCGATGAGATCGTGGAGGACGGAAAGTTCCCAGTTAAGTGAGGAATAAGAAATGAGGAGTGAGGAATTGGCATAGCTGACCAGAGTTGTGCACAAGTATAAAGTAGAAGTCAGCACCGAGCGTAGCGATTTTGCGGCATAGCAAATTTGCCCGAAGAAGCTGTAGGGGCTGGCGCCCTCGACAGCCCATTTGGAGAGCGACGAGGTTTTGGGGTATTACAAGGTTGTGTAGACGTGCCATATGGTAAACGATGTGCCATGGTGCGTTGAAACAATGTGCCAGACGTTTTACGGATAACGCAGGATTGAGCGGGCAAACGGGTGCGGGACGTCGAGGGCGCCGTCCCCTACATGATTTGTGAAATGCAGAGGGCGTTGTGCGGATAACGTATGTATGGACAGATAAACAAAAGCGGGCGAAAAGTGTTCGCCCTTACAGAAAAAAATCATCGCCGCAAGGCGATACCATAATTCCTCACTCCTCACTCAACCAAACGATAAAATTTACAGAAAATTAATATTTGCCTTTGACAAATGATTGACAAACAGAAATAGAGATGTTATAATTGTAGTACCTCTTTATGAGGTCTATTTTTTTGTGCCCATTTTTATGAGGTGCAGAAAAGCATAAGTTACCTCAGGGCTGTATGACAGCTTGCGTGAAAACGTATGAGGGAGGCAGACGTACCCTGAATGTTCTTGCGGGGTATAAATTTCGTCAGGAGGTGCCGAAATGAGAGTAAAAATTACACTTGCTTGTACTGAGTGTAAGCAGAGAAACTACAACACTAAGAAGAACAAGAAGAATGACCCTGACAGACTTGAAATGAACAAGTATTGCAAGTTCTGTAAGAAACACACTCTTCACAAAGAGACTAAGTAATATTGAAAGGAGCTATTTCTAATGGCTAAAAAAACAGATGTTACTAAGTCTTCAAAGAAGGATACCGGCAAGGATCAGAAGAAAAAGGGCGGAATAAGAAAGTATTTTAGAGAGCTTAAAGCTGAAATGAGAAAGGTCGTTTGGCCTACAAGACAGCAGGTCACTAAGAATACCGGAGTTGTACTCACTGTAATGGTGGTAATGGCTCTGTTCCTTTTCGGAGTTGATTCAGGTCTGGGTGCAGCCATAAAGGCTATCCTTAAGATCGGCGGCTAAGCCGTCAAAACGGTTTTTACAACATCAATATGGAGGTAAAAGACATGTCAGAAGAAGCAAAGTGGTATGTTGTTCACACTTATTCAGGTTATGAGAATAAGGTAAAAAGCAATATTGAAAAGGTTGTTGAAAACCGAAACCTTCAGGACCTTATCCCTGAGGTAATGATCCCTATGGAGGAAGTTACCGAGGTAAAGAAGGATAAGATCGAGAAGGGCGACAGAAAGCTTTTTCCAAGCTATGTGCTGGTGAAAATGGTGCTTACGGACGATTCTTGGTATATCGTTAGAAATACCAGAGGCGTTACCGGATTTGTAGGCCCTGCGTCAAAACCTGTTCCGCTGACTGATAAAGAGGTCGCAGCACTGGGCGTTGATACACAGAGATCTGCAAATGTTGAGGTCGGCTTTAAGGAAGGCGACACGGTAGTCGTAACAGCAGGTTCATTCGAGGGATTCACAGGAACTGTGGAGAAATTCGATATGGAGGCACAGACAGCTGACGTCAGAGTATCTATGCTCGGCAGAGAAACAACAGTTACTATGCCGCTTACACAGATAAAGCCTGAGGCATAAGGAAAAAGGCGGTAAAAACCCGCAAACATTCGTGAAAATGGAAGCAAAGCCGTCGATGACGGTTCGGATATACGGCTTCCGGAAACGTGGGAGAGCGTATGACGCTCGCCTTACCACTTAATTATGGAGGTGCGAACAAATGGCACAGAAGGTAGTAGGCTATATTAAGCTTCAGATTCCAGCAGGAAAGGCAACTCCTGCACCACCGGTTGGTCCAGCACTTGGTCAGCACGGTGTAAACATCATGGCGTTCACAAAGGATTTCAACGAGAGAACTAAGAACGATATCGGTCTTATCATTCCAGTTGTTATCACTGTTTACGCAGACAGATCATTCACATTCATCACCAAGACTCCTCCGGCAGCAGTTCTCATCAAGAAGGCTTGCAAGATCGAGTCAGGTTCCGGTGTTCCTAACAAGACTAAGGTCGCAACTATCACAAAAGAGCAGCTTCAGAAGATCGCTGAGCAGAAGATGCCTGACCTGAACGCAGCAAACATCGAGAGTGCTATGAGCATGATCGCTGGTACTTGCCGTTCAATGGGCGTTGTAGTTGAGGACTAATCAATCGTACTGTGCATTTATGCACGGCAATGGTGGGAGGAATTTTCCGCTAACCGACTAGATATTCACTGTCGGTATTACCACTTAATGAGGAGGAAATATTAATGAAACATGGCAAGAAGTATGTTGACAGCTTCAAGGCTATCGACAAGGCTAAGCAATATGACGCTCCTGAGGCTCTGGAACTTGCAGCTAAGGGTGCTAAGGCGAAGTTTGACGAAACTATCGAACTTCACATTCGTCTGGGTGTTGACTCAAGACACGCTGATCAGCAGGTAAGAGGTGCAGTTGTACTTCCAAACGGAACTGGTAAGTCTGTAAGGGTTTGCGTATTCTGTAAGGAGGACAAGTATGAGGCTGCTAAGGCAGCTGGTGCTGACTATGTTGGCGGCATGGATCTCGTTGAGAAGATCACAAAGGAAAACTGGATGGATTTCGACGTTGTAGTTGCTTCACCTGACATGATGGGTGTTGTAGGACGTCTTGGTAAGATCCTCGGACCTAGAGGACTTATGCCAAACCCAAAGGCAGGAACTGTTACTCCTGACGTAGCTAAGGCTGTTACAGAGGCTAAGGCTGGTAAGATCGAGTATCGTCTTGACAAGACAAACATCATTCACTGCCCTATCGGTAAGGCATCATTCGGTGTTGAAAAGCTTGAGCAGAACTTCAACACACTTATCGACGCTGTTGTAAAGGCTAGGCCAGCTGCTGCTAAAGGTCAGTACCTGAAGAGCGTAGTTGTAGCTTCTACAATGGGCCCTGGTATCAAGATCAGCACTGCTAAGTACGGCAACTAATCTGATAACAGATAAATATTGAATTTTTAAGGGACTTGTGCTTTGGCACGAGTCCCTTTTTTGTATATTCTCACAATTTGAACTACCAATGTTCAAATATTTGCATTATCAAGAAAAATTAACAAAAAAATTTTCAAAGTAATCGTTTTACCCTGTTGCATTATTTTTTCTATGTGTTATAATATCAATGAGCCGCAAGGTTCAGATTTTTGCAAGGAGTGATAATTATCAATATCTTTTACAACGAAAAAGACAAGGCTTTCAAACTGAGAGCCAATAATACAGACTATATGATGAAGGTCTGCGAGGAGGGCTACCTCGCTCATATCTATTACGGAAATAAAGTCCCTGACGAGGACCTCACTTACCTCCTCCGTCTTGACGAAAGCCCTTTCACACCTGCCACTAACGACCGTGACAGAGCAAGCTTTATGGATACCCTGCCTTTTGAGTACCCATGTTTCGGTATTGGCGACTACAGAGAGTCTGCTTTCAAAATAATGGACGCTAACGGTATGTCTACCTGCGACCTGAGATACGTTTCTCACAAAATGTATGAGGGCAAACCAAAGCTTGAGGGTCTGCCTGCTACTTTCGCTACCGAGGAGAGCGGCTGTTCAACTCTTGAAATAACAATGTATGATAAGTATGCCGATATCGAAGTCGTTCTTATCTATACAGCCTTCAATAAGTTGGACGTTATCACACGTTCTGCCGTTATCACAAATAAGGGCGAAAAGCCTTTCAAAATAACAAGAGCACTTTCCGCTTGCGTTGATTTCGATACTGATAAAATGGATATGATAACCCTCAACGGCTCGTGGGCTAGAGAAAGAGCTGTTGAAAGATGCAGACTTCACCACGCTAAGCAGCTTGTTGATTCCTGCAAGGGCGAGTCATCTCATCAGAACAACCCGTTCGTTGCCCTCTGCGACAATAACGCCGACGAGGATAAGGGCGAGGTGTTCGGTTTCAATTTCGTTTATTCAGGCAACTTCTATGCTCAGGCTGAAGTTACTCAGCATAAGAAAACTCGTTTCCTTATGGGTATCAATCCTCTTGACTTCGAGTGGCTGCTTGAAAAGGGCGAAAGCTTTACCTGCCCTGAGGTTGTTATGGTGCACTCTGACGAGGGTATCGGCAAAATGTCAAGAACTTTCCATGACCTCTATAGAAATAACCTTATCAGAGGCGAGTATAAGGATAAAAGACGTCCGATACTCATTAATAACTGGGAGGCAACTTACTTTAACTTCGATACAGACAAGCTTATAGATATCGCCAAAGAGGCATCAAAGCTTGGTATAGAAATGCTCGTTATGGATGACGGCTGGTTCGGCCACAGAGATTCGGATAATTCTTCTCTGGGCGACTGGTTCGTTTATGAGAAGAAACTCAAGGGCGGCCTTAAATATCTCGTTGACGAGGTAAATAAGCTTGGCATGAAGTTCGGCATTTGGTTCGAGCCTGAAATGATATCCCCTGACTCTGAGCTTTATAAGGCTCACCCAGACTGGGCTATCCAGATAAAGGGCAGACCTTTGACACTTTGCAGAGAGCAGTATGTCCTCGACTATTCAAGAAAAGAAGTCAGAGATTACGTTTATGGTATGATGAGAAAGATACTCGACAGTGCAAATATCGAGTACATCAAGTGGGATATGAACAGACAGCTTACAGAGGTCGGCTCGGCTACCCTGCCTGCTGACAGACAGAGAGAACTGTGGCATAGATACGTCCTTGGCGTTTATGACCTTATGGACAGACTTACTACAGATTATCCTCATATCCTCTTGGAGAACTGCTCAGGCGGCGGAGCAAGATTTGACCCTGGTATGCTCTACTACAGCCCACAGATATGGTGCTCTGACGATACAGACGCTATCGAAAGACTGAAGATACAGCACGGCACATCAATGTGCTATCCATGCTCAGCAATGGGTGCTCACGTTTCTGACTGCCCTAACCACACAGTCGGCAGAAACACTCCGTTCAAAACAAGAGGTCACGTTGCTATGGTGGGTACTTTCGGCTATGAGCTTGACGTAACAAGGATACCTCAGGAGGATAGGGACGCTATCCCTGCTCAGATAGAGGAGTTCAATAAGTTCAACAAGCTTGTAAGAACAGGCGACCACTACAGAATAGGCAATATGTTCGAGGATAACACTTGGGACGCTTGGGAGTTCGTTGCAAAGGATAAGAGCGAGGCACTCTTCGAGTTCGTTCAGGTGCTTGCAAGACCTAACGAAAGATCAAGACGTATCAAGCTCAAGGGTCTTGAGCCTGAGGCTTACTATTATGAGGAGAGCGAGCCTGACAAGAAGATTTCAGGTGCGGCACTCATGAACGCAGGCATAAATATCGCAAAGATATGGAACGGCGACGGACTTTACGGCGACTTCTGCTCAAAGATACTTCATTTTATAAAGGTGTAAGAGCAAAGCGTTTATCAAAGTTGTGGTAAGGTTAGATAAATACACAAAAGACTATTGACAATTTGAAGATATTGTAGTACAATAGTTGTGAAATAAGTTCAAATTTTAAAGGCGGAGATCTTCCGCCTTTAAATAACGCAGAAATGTAAACGAATACAGCTTAGAAGGAGAAATTTTATGAGGTTAAAAAAGTTAATGGCAGTGGCTTGTGCCGCAGCCCTTACGGTGACAGCTTTCGCAGGCTGCTCAAAGAAAGAAGATTCCTCAAGCGGCTCTGACAGCAAGGGCGACACCAATAAGGAGTATTATAACGCTCAGCCTGTTGATACCGGCTGGGAGTGGGGAAACGTCGAGATAGTTGACGGCGGATTTATCCCTGACGTTATTTATAACCCTACCGAGGAAGGTCTTATCTACGCAAGAACAGATATGGGCGGTGCTTATAAGTATAATAAGGATACCAACCGCTGGGAGTGTATAACAGACTGTTTCGGCGGCGACGACTGGAATTATAACGGCACAGAGAGCCTTGCAACAGACCCTGTTGAGCCTAACAGAGTTTATCTTGCAGCGGGTACATATTCCACAAACAAGGGTGCTATCTTTGCGTCAGATGATTACGGCAAGAACTGGACTATCTGCGAAATGCCTTTCGGCATGGGCGGAAACGAGGTCGGCAGAGGCTGTGGTGAAAGACTTCAGGTTGACCCTAACGATAACTCGATACTTTATTTCGGTTCAAGAGCAGACGGTCTGTGGAAGTCTACAGACTACGGTGCAACATGGAACGAGGTAACTGCCTTCCCTACAAAGGGCGGATATACTGAGGACGGTTATTCTATCGGTCTTACATTCGTGGCATTCGATAAGTCAAGCTCTGAAAAGGGTCAGGCTACAAAAACTATAATCGTAGGTTCAGCAGGAACTCAGGGAGATTATCTCTATCGTTCTGACGACGCCGGCGAAACATGGACTGCTATCCCTAATCCAAAGGCTGAGTCTACAGGCGATAAGATAGAAAAGCTCAAGCCTTGTCAGGGCGAGATATCTTCTGACGGATATCTTTATACAACTTGGTCTTATAAGGTAGGCCCTAACGGTGCGTCTGACGGTGCAGTTCAGAAGTATGACCTTAAAACAGGCGAGTGGACAGAGATAACTCCTGAAAGACTTTATACCTGCGGATATAACGGAATCTCTGTAAACCCTAACGACCCTAACATGATAGTCTGCACAACTCTTGATCTGTGGGCATATTTCGACAATATGTTCGTTTCCTATGACGGCGGCGAAACATGGAACGGTATATGGTCATATGAAAAGGGCGGCGACCCTGAGAACAACTTCACCCTTGATATAAGCAATGCTCCATGGCTCGATTGGCAGGGACAGCTCAAGCCGGGCTGGTGGATGACAGGCGTTGCGATAAATCCATTCAATCCTGATGAGGTGCTCTATACAACAGGTGCGACGATCTTCGGCACAACAAATCTTTCTAAGATAAAGGAAGAGCCTGTAAATATAGAAGTAAGAGCAATGGGTGTTGAAATGACAGCGATATTCGATTTCGTTGCACCGCTGGATAATGGCGAGGGCACTCCTGAGCTTTATTCCACAATGGGCGACCTTTATGGTTTCCGTCATGACGATGTAACAAAAGCTCCGCAGAAACATTACGGCGACTTCAAGGCAACTTCTATCGACTGTGCGGCACAGGATTATAAAATAGTAGTAAGAGCGACAGACGATGGCGACGGCTCGGTTTACTATTCAACAGACGCTGCTGAAACATGGCAGGCTGTTGAAACTCTCCCAGAGGGAGTTGGCAAAAAGGCAGGCGGCACAGCAAAGCTTTCCGCTGACGGAAAGACAATATTCTATCAGTGCGGCACAACTGGCGTTTCAGCATATGTAACAAGCGACTTCGGCAAAACATGGACAGCCTGCGAGGGACTTCCTGCCGGTGCAGTTATCGAAACAGATAAGGTAAATCCTGATAAGTTCTATGGCTCATATGACGGAACATTCTATATGAGCACAGACGGCGGAAAAACTTTCAGCCCTATCGCAAATATGCTCGTTTCAGCAACATCAATGAAAGCTTGTCCTGATACAGAGGGCGACCTTTGGATACCTGTAGGTGCGGGCGGAGTTTACTATCTTGACTCATCAACAGGCACTCTCGCTCCTACATCTCAGGACGTTACACAGTGCGACGCTATCGGCATTGGCAAAGCTGAAAAGGACGGCGACTACATGGCACTCTACATGATGGGCGAGGCAAACGGCGACGGCTACGGAATCTACCAGTCCACCGACAAGGGCGTAACATGGAAGAGAATAAACGATGATACACAGAAGTGGGGCAACGTTAGAAAGATAATAAGCGGCGACCCTAAGACCTACGGCAGAGTTTATGTAGGCACTGACGGACGTGGTATCATAATGGGCAACGTTAAGCAGTAATACATTATAATATAGCGAAATAGCGAAAAAGAGCGGTATGAAATGTGCCGCTCTTTTTGTTTGGGATAATGCATAACAGAAAGCCGAGAGATCGGGACGTCGAGGACGCCGTGTCCTGTAAGAGGTCTTGGCGTAGCTCGCCTGTTTTTATGGCGTATATTTTTATGATTTTACCACGCTAAAGCCCCGAAAAACCGACTTTTGCGGTGAATGTGAATAAAATGTAGCGGCAAATGATACACTAAGTGAAAATTGTGCAGTGTGCATAAAATGATAAATGAAAATTGATAAAAATTCTATACTGTAATTTGTCTGTAACCGCTTGCAAATGGCTTGAAAGTAGTGTATAATAATACTTGCGTGACTGCACAGTGTATTTAATGTACACAAAGATGATATGCGATGAAACGGAAGGTTGCTGACGGTAGGTCAGGTAATTTCCGTGGAGTATGTCCGATTTTAAACCGGGCGACTGTTAATACCGAACACAGTATGTGCTTATACTTCTTGCGATAGCGGACAAGGTCTGCTTTAGTATGGGTGTGTGCGATGCTGTGTACGCTGTTTTCTGAGTCCGAAAGCCTTATGGGTTTCGGAATTTTTTATGAGAATGGCAGGAAACACACGGCAGAGTGTAAACGGGTATCAACAGAAAGCTTTTTAAAGCTCGAACCTGTCAATTGCGTAAGCGATCGGCACGCCTCGATCATTTACGCAATTGACTGAGGCTTGAGTGAATGAAAGCTGCCCCCTATACTTTTTTAATTTGCACAAGGAGGCGATTTAAGTGGCAGTCAATGAAAAAATCAGAATCAGGATCAAGGGTTATGAGCACGCAGTTGTTGATGCAGCAGCAGCAAAGATCGTTGAGGCTGTAAAGCGTTCAGGTGCTCAGGTTTCAGGTCCTATCCCACTTCCTACAGACAAAGAGGTAATCACAATCCTCAGAGCTGTACACAAGTACAAGGATAGCCGTGAGCAGTTCGAGATGAGAACTCACAAGAGACTTATCGACGTGCTCAGACCAACAAAGGAAACTACAGCAGCTCTTGAAAATCTTGAACTTCCTGCAGGCGTTAACATTGTTATGGAGATCAAGTAATCTCCAAATGAGATCACAGGTGATCTCAAAAAACATTTAACACGCAGGTCACGTCGGACAAGTCCGACCAATAACCACATAGGAGGAAAACATAATGCAAAAGGGAATCATCGGTAAGAAAATCGGTATGACACAGATTTTCGATGAAACAGGAAAAGTAATTCCTGTAACAGTTGTTGAAGCTGGTCCTTGCGTTGTCGTTCAGAAGAAAACAGTTGAAAATGACGGCTATGAGGCTGTTCAGCTGGGCTACGGCGACATCAGAGCGAAGAGAGTAAACAAGCCTCTTCAGGGTCACTTCAAGAAGGCTGACGTTGCAATGAAGAGAACTCTCAAGGAGTTCAGACTTGCTGACACATCAGCTCTCAATGTTGGAGATATCGTAAAGGCTGACACATTTGCTGCTGGCGACATCGTTGATGTTAGCGGTACAAGCAAGGGTCACGGATTCTCCGGTACGATCAAGCGTCACAACAACTCAAGACTTAAGGAAACTCACGGTACAGGTCCTGTACACAGACACGCAGGTTCTATGGGTGCTTGTTCATCACCTTCAAGGATCTTCAAGGGCAAGGGTATGCCTGGTCAGTACGGTAACGTAAAGGTAACTGTACAGAATCTTGAGATCGTCAAGGTAGACGCAGAAAACAATCTTATCGCAATCAAGGGTGCAATTCCTGGACCAAAGAACGGTACAGTTACAATTTGCGATTGCGTTAAGAAGGCTTAGTGGAAGGAGGAATCATAATGTCACAGATTTCAGTATTTGATATGACAGGCAAAAAGGTTGCCGACACTGAGCTTAACGATGCTATTTTCGGTATCGAGCCAAACAAGGCTATCATGCACGCTATGGTTGTAAACTATCTTGCAAACCAGAGACAGGGCACACAGTCAACTCTTACAAGAACAGAAGTAAGAGGCGGTGGTAGAAAGCCATGGAGACAGAAGGGAACAGGTCACGCAAGACAGGGTTCTATCAGAGCTCCACAGTGGGTACACGGTGGTGTTGCTCTCGGTCCTAAGCCAAGAGATTACAGCTATTCACTTAATAAAAAGGAAAGAAGACTCGGTATGAAGTCTGCACTTTCAACAAAGGTCGTTGACGAAAATCTCGTAGTTGTTGACGCTATCAAGCTCGAAAGCTACAAGACAAAGGCAGTTGTTGAGATGCTCAAGGCACTGGGTGCTGAGGGTAAGGCTCTCATCGTTACAGCAGAGTCTGACAAGACTGTTGTCAAGAGTGCAGCCAACATTCCTGGCGTTAAGACAGCTACTGTAAATACTCTCAGTGTTTACGACATTCTGAACTATGATAAGTTTATCGTTTCTTCAGAGGCTGTAAAGAAGATTGAGGAGGTTTACGCATAATGAGAACTGCTCAAGATATTATTTTAAAGCCAGTTATCACTGAAGATTCTATGGACAGACTTCAGGCTAACAGATACACTTTCAAGGTCGCTAAGGACGCTAACAAGATCGAGATCGCTAAGGCTGTTGAAGAGCTTTTCAACGTTAAGGTAGCTAAGGTAAATACGATCAGCGTTAAGGGTAAGCAGAAGAGAATGGGAAGAAGCGTAGGCTACAGACCAGACTGGAAAAAAGCGATCGTTACTCTTGAGGGTGACAAGACAATCGAATTCTTCGAGGGCTTGTTCTAATATCCTCTAAAAGAGGTGCAGCGTAAGGCTGCATTTCTCCGATGAACTTCATGAATACCGAGAAGTCGTCGGAAGGGTCCTGCGAGGCGGCGAGGACCGCTCGTTAATTTCACCGCAGGACGTAAGTATGGAAGGGCACTTGGCGTGAAAACGCTTTGACCTTTTCGCAAAACTCAGATAAGGAGTGAATTTTAAATGGCAATAAAGAGCTACAAGCCTACTACAGCCGGCAGAAGAGGTATGACAGTTACCGATTATTCCGAGCTTTCAAAGGTTGCTCCATGTAAGTCTCTGCTTGAGCCACTCAAGAAGAACTCAGGTAGAAACAGCTACGGTAGAATCACTGTTCGTCACAGAGGCGGCGGAGTAAGAAGAAAATACCGTGTAATTGATTTTAAGAGAAACAAACTCGATATGAACGCAACAGTTCTTACTATCGAGTACGATCCAAACCGTTCAGCATTCATCGCTCTTGTAGAGTATGAGGACGGCGAGAAGAGATACATCATCGCACCTTACGGACTGAAGGTCGGTGACGTAATCAGAGCTGGTGCAGACGCAGATATCAAGCCTGGTAATGCACTTGCAATGATGAATATTCCTGTTGGTACTTTCATCCACAACATCGAGCTTTATCCTGGTAAGGGTGCTCAGCTCGTTCGTTCAGCAGGAAACATGGCTCAGCTCATGGGTAAGGAAGACAACTACGCACTCGTAAGACTTCCTTCAGGCGAGATGAGAAAGGTCCCTGTAAACTGCATGGCTACAGTAGGTCAGGTAGGAAACATCGACCATGAGAACGTAAATATCGGTAAGGCAGGTAGAAAGCGTCATATGGGCTGGAGACCTACCGTTAGAGGTTCTGTAATGAACCCATGCGATCACCCACACGGTGGTGGTGAGGGTCGTGCTCCAGTTGGTAGACCAACTCCAGTTACACCTTGGGGTAAGCCTACAATGGGATACAAGACCCGTGCTAAGCATCATCGCTCCGATAAGTTTATCGTAAAACGCAGAAACGGTAAGTAATGCTGAAAGGAGGCAGATGATCAATGGGCAGAAGTGTCAAGAAGGGACCATACGTACAGGAGGTCCTTTACAAGAGAGTTAAGGCAATGAACGATGCAGGCGAGAAGAAGGTGCTCAAGACTTGGAGCAGAGCATCTACTATATTCCCTGAATTTGTTGGTCACACATTCGCAGTTCACGACGGACGTAAGCACGTTCCTGTATATGTAACAGAGGACATGGTTGGTCACAAGCTGGGAGAGTTTGCTCCAACAAGAACATTCAAGGGTCATGCAGGTTCAAAGACCTCAAACAACGGTAAGTAGTGCGGAAGGAGGAATACAAATGGAAGCAAAAGCAATTCTGAGAAATGCTCGTATTGCTCCTCGTAAGGTACAGATCGTTCTCGATCTGATCAGAGGAAAAGACTATGATGTTGCAATGGCAACAGTAAAGCATACACCAAAGGCTGCAAGTGAATATCTTGAGAAGCTTCTGAAGTCCGCCGCTCACAACGCTGAGAACAATCATAACATGGATAAGAACAACCTTTACGTTGCAGAGTGCTATGTTTGTCCCGGACCGATAATGAAGAGAATCATGCCAAGAGCACAAGGCAGAGCATATAGAATCCTGAAGAGAACATCACACGTTACGATCGTTCTCAAGGAAAAGGAATAAGCTGAAAGAGGAGGTAAACTATGGGCCAGAAAGTAAATCCACACGGACTTCGTGTCGGTGTGATTAAGAATTGGGATTCCCGCTGGTTTGCAGAAAAGGGTACTTTCGGCGATACACTGGTTGAGGATTACAACGTTCGTAACTTCATTCTTAAAGAGCTGAATACAAGATCAAAGAATCCTGCAGATAAGTGCGTATACGCCGGCGTTCCAAAAGTAGAGATCGAAAGATTTGCCGATAAAGACGGCGGTCAGAAGGTAAGAATCCACATCCACTGTGCAAAGCCTGGTATCGTAATAGGCAGAGGCGGTGCAGAGATCGAAAAGCTCCGTGCAAACGTTGAGAAGATGATAGGCAAGAGCGTTGCTATCAACATCGTTGAGGTAAAGCAGCCTGACATCAACGCACAGCTCGTTGCAGAAAAGATCGCTCATGATCTTGAGGACAGAATTTCATTCAGAAGAGCAATGAAACAGTCAATCGGCAGAGCTATGAAACTCGGTGCAAAGGGTATCAAGGTTAGATGCGGCGGCCGTCTTGGCGGTGCTGAGATCGCAAGAGCAGAAACATACCACGAGGGTACTATTCCGCTCCAGACAATCAGAGCTGACATCGACTACGGTACAGCTGAGGCACACACAACTTACGGTAGGATCGGCGTTAAGGTATGGATATACAGAGGCGAAGTTCTTAAGGGCGAAGTTGCTGCTTCAGACAAGAGAGAGTCAAACGACAGAAGACGCCAGAACAGAAATGGTAAGCGTGACTTCAATAAGGCTAAAAAAGAGGGAGGTAACAAGTAATGCTGCTTCCAAAGAGAGTAAAGTTTAGAAAACAGCACCGTGGCCGTATGACAGGCAAGGCCATGAGAGGAAATACAGTTTCTCACGGTGAGTATGGTCTTCAGGCCCTTCAGCCTGCTTGGATCACATCAAACCAGATCGAGGCTGCCCGTATCGCAATGACAAGATACATCAAGCGTGGCGGTCAGGTTTGGATCAAGATCTTCCCAGATAAGCCTGCAACAAGAAAACCTCTTGGTACTCGAATGGGTAAAGGTAAAGGTGCACCTGAGTATTGGGTAGCCGTAGTTAAGCCAGGCAGAGTAATGTTCGAGATCGCAGGAGTACCTGAAGAGACAGCTAGAGAGGCAATGCGTCTTGCAATGCACAAGCTGCCGATCAAGTGTAAGTTCGTTAAAAGAGATACTCAAGAAACGGGTGGTGAGCAATAATGAAGGCTAATGAAATCAAGGATATGACAGTCGATGAGCTCAACAGCAAACTCGCTGAGCTCAAGCAGGAGCTTTTTAACCTTCGTTTCCAGCACGCTGTAAATCAGCTGGAGAATCCTAAGAGACTTCAGGCTGTGAAGAAGGATATTGCTCGTGTTAAGACATTCATTCGTAAGCAAGAGTCCAATGTTCAGTAATTTTCGAAGGGAGGATTAACTGTGAGCGAAGAGAGAAATTTGAGAAAAACTAGAGTAGGCGTTGTAGTATCCAACAAGATGGATAAGACTATCGTAGTTGCTATCAAGGATAACGTACAGCACCCTCTTTACAAGAAGATCATCAAGAGAACAGTTAAGCTAAAGGCACATGACGAAAACAATGTTTGCAATATAGGCGACAAGGTTGAAGTTATGGAAACAAGACCTCTGTCAAAGGACAAGAGATGGCGTCTTGTTAACGTTCTTGAGAAGGCTAAGTAATTAAAACGCAATAGTGCAGGTGGCAGATAACTTCTGCCGACCGCACGTTAAATTCTGAAAGGAGGAACGCACTGTGATACAAATGCAGACTTACCTGAAGGTAGCAGATAACTCCGGAGCAAAGGAGCTCATGTGCATCAGGGTACTCGGCGGAACACGCAGAAAGTATGCAAACATCGGTGACGTTGTAGTTTGTTCTGTTAAAAAGGCAACACCAGGCGGAGTTGTTAAAAAGGGCGACGTTGTTAAAGCAGTAATCGTTCGTTCAGCTAAGGGTCTTCGTCGTGCAGACGGCACATATATCCGTTTTGACGAAAACGCAGCTGTTATAATCAAAGAAGACAAGAACCCAAGAGGTACTCGTATATTTGGACCAGTAGCTAAGGAGCTCAGAGAGAAGGATTATATGAAGATCCTTTCACTTGCTCCGGAAGTTCTGTAATTGGAGGTGTCGTAACAATGAATAAGGTACATGTAAAAACAGGCGACACCGTCGTTATCCTCTCCGGTAAGGACAAGGGTAAAAAGGGCAAGGTCCTGGAAGTTTCCCCAAAGGAGGGAAAGGTAATCGTTGAAGGTCTTAACATTGCTACAAAGCACGTTAAGCCAAGACGTCAGGGCGAGCAGGGCGGCATAGTTGAGGCAGAGGCTGCAATGTACGCATCAAAGGTACAGGCAGTTTGCCCTAAGTGCGGCAAGCCAACAAGAGTCGCTCATAAGTTCCTTGAGGACGGTACTAAAGTAAGAGTCTGCAAGAACGCAGACTGCGGCGAAGAATTTTAATTAGGAGGATATTACGATGGCTAGACTTAAAGAATATTATGTTAGCGACGTAGCTCCTGCTATGATGAAGAAATTCCAGTACGCTAACGTTATGCAGATCCCAAAGCTTGATAAGGTAGTTATCAACGTGGGCTGCGGTGCAGATAAGGATAACAAGAAGGTTATCGACGCTATCATGACTGATCTGGCTGCTATCACAGGACAGAAGCCGATCGTTTGTAAGGCAAAGAAGTCCGTTGCTAACTTCAAGCTTAGAGATGGACAGATCATCGGTGTTAAGGTAACACTGAGAGCAGAGAAAATGTATGAATTCGTTGACAGACTTTTCAACGTAGCATTTCCTCGTGTAAGAGACTTCAGAGGCATCAACCCTAACTCTTTCGACGGCAGAGGTAACTACTCTACTGGTCTTAAAGAGCAGCTGATCTTCCCTGAGATCGAATACGATAAGATTGATAAGGTTCGTGGTATGGATATTAACTTTATCACAACTGCAAAAACTGACGAAGAGGCAAAGGAGCTGCTTTCACTTATGGGTGCTCCATTTGCTGATAAGTAAGAGGAGGATAAAAAATGGCTAAGAAGGCTATGATCAACAAACAGCAGGCTACGCCTAAATATTCCACTCGTGCTTACAACAGATGTAAGATTTGCGGAAGACCTCATGCTTATCTGAGAAAGTTCGGCGTTTGCCGTATCTGTTTCAGAGAATTGGCTCACGAGGGTAAGATTCCGGGAGTTAAGAAGGCTAGTTGGTAAAAGGAGGTTAACACGCATGCAAATTACTGATACAATAGCGGATCTTCTTACAAGAATCCGTAACGCAAGTACTGCGAAGCACGCAACAGTTGACGTTCCTGCATCTAATATGAAGAAGTCTATCACACAGATCCTCGTAGACGAAGGATACGTTAAGGACTTCAAGATCATTGAAGACGGTAAGCAGGGTATCATTAGAATTACTCTTAAATATGACGAGAACAGAAATCCGGTCATCACAGGACTCAGAAGAGTTTCAAAGCCGGGTCTGAGAATTTACGCAAGCTGCGAGGATATGCCAAAGGTTATAAAGGGCCTTGGTATTGCGATCGTATCAACATCTAAGGGCGTTATCACTGACAAGAAGGCTAGAGAGCTGAATGTCGGCGGCGAAGTTCTCGCATTCATCTGGTAAGGAGGACTAAGTTATGTCAAGAATAGGTATTAAGCCAATTAGTGTTCCTGCAGGTGTAGAGGTTACTGTTGCAGACGGAAACGTAGTTACAGTAAAGGGTCCTAAGGGTTCACTCACAAAAGAGTTCCACAAGGATATGATAATAAAGTGTGCAGACGGCGTGATCACAGTAGAGCGTCCTACAGAGGATAAGTTCCACAAGTCACTGCACGGTCTGACAAGAACACTCGTACACAACATGGTAGAGGGTGTTACAGACGGTTTCGCAAAGAAGCTTGAGATCGTTGGTGTAGGTTACAGAGCACAGAAACAGGGTAAGAACCTTGTTATGAACCTTGGTTTTTCTCATCAGGTAATCGTTCCTGAGACAGATACTATCAAGATCGACGTACCTGACGCAAACCACATCGTAATTTCAGGCTGCGACAAGCAGGAAGTAGGTCAGTTTGCTTGTGAGATCCGTGAGAAGCGTCCACCAGAGCCTTATAAGGGTAAGGGTATTCGTTACGAAGGCGAGTATGTTATCCGTAAGGAAGGTAAGGCTGGTAAGGGCAGCAAGAAGTAATAAAAGGAGAGAATTACTATGGTTAAAAAGCTTGACAGAGCTAAGGCAAGAGCAAAAAGACATCAGAGAGTCCGCAACAAGATCAACGGCACAGCTGATTGTCCTCGCCTCAACGTATTCCGCTCCTCTAAGCATATTTATGCACAGGTTATCGACGACATAAACGGCGTAACACTTTGCAGTGCATCCTCAATGTCCAAGGACTTTGAAGGCAATGGCGGCAACAAGGAAGGTGCTCGTAAGGTCGGCGAAATGATCGCTCAGGCGGCTAAGGCAAAGGGCATCGAGAATGTCGTATTCGACAGAGGCGGCTACCTTTACCACGGACGTGTTCAGGAGTTGGCAGACGGAGCCCGTGAAGGCGGACTCAAGTTCTAAAGAGGAGGGTAAACATTGGCTTTAATAGATGCTTCAAACATGGAACTTACTGAAAAGGTCGTAGCAATAAACAGAGTATCAAAGACTGTTAAGGGCGGCCGTATAATGAAGTTCTCAGTCCTCGTAGTAGTAGGCGACGGAAACGGAGTAGTAGGTTTCGGAATCGGTAAATCAGGAGAAGTTCCTGACGCAATCAGAAAGGCAATCCAGGACGCCAAGAAGAACCTTATCAGAATTTCACTCAAGGGAACAACAATCCCACACGAAATTATCGGTAAGTTCGGTGCAGGCGAGGTTCTTCTCAAGCCTGCAGCACCAGGTACTGGAGTTATCGCAGGCGGCACAGTAAGAGCCGTTGTAGAGGCTGCTGGAATCAAGGATATCAGAGCTAAGCAGCTCCGTTCAAACAATCCTTACAACGCAGTAAGAGCTACAATAAACGGTCTTGCAAACGTAAGAAGTGCTGAAACAGTAGCAGCTCTCAGAGGCAAGACAGTAAAAGAAATTACAGGCTAAGGAGGATAACAGTTATGGCAATTAACATCGAACTGATAAAGAGCCTTAACGGAAGAAGCGAAAAGCAGATCGCAACCGCTAATTCACTGGGTCTCAGAAAAATCGGGGATAAGACTTGTCAGCCTGACAATCCTCAGACAAAGGGAAAGGTAAAGGTTATCTCCCATCTTATTAAAGTAACTGAAGCATAAGGAGGTGCAATCTGAATGAAACTGCACGAATTATCACCTGTTGCAGGCTCCGTAAAGGAGAGCAAACGCAAGGGCAGAGGTCACGGTTCCGGTAACGGAAAGACCGCAGGTAAGGGACATAAGGGTCAGAAGGCTCGTTCCGGCGGCGGAATAAGACCGGGCTTTGAAGGCGGACAGACAATGCTCGCAAGAAGAATCCCTAAGCGTGGATTCAACAATATTTTCGCAACAAAGTATGCTATCGTAAATGTATCTGATCTTGATAGATTTGTTGACGGCACAGTTGTTGATACTGAGCTTCTTAAAGCTTCAGGCATCATCAAGAAGGAACTTGACGGCGTTAAGGTCCTTGGAAACGGCGAATTAACTAAAAACCTTACCGTTAAAGCTGCAAAGTTCTCAGCAGCTGCTAAGGAAAAGATTGAAAAGGCAGGCGGGAAGGTTGAGGTGATGTAATTGTGATAGAGACATTTCGTAATGCCTGGAGAGTTCCGGAATTAAGAAAAAAACTTCTATTTACTTTTTTCATCATCATCATCTACAGAGTGGGCGGTACGGTGCCTGTTCCATATCTCGATTCAGTTGCATTGTCGAGTTGGTTTGAGCAGAGTGCCTCGTCAGGTGACTTTTTCAGTTATCTGAACGTTCTGTCAGGAGGTAACTTCTCGAAAGCTACCCTCTTGGCACTTTCCGTTTCACCTTATATCAATGCACAGATCATTATTCAGCTTTTGACCTATGCCCTTCCACCACTGGAAAGACTCCAGAAGGAAGGTCCTGAGGGCAGAAAGAAACTTAACAAGATAACAAAGTATGCGTCGCTTGCTATCGCTATTTTCCAGGCGTGGGCTTATTACCTCACTATGAAAAAAGCAGGTGCTGTCGTTTATACCGACGGTTTCAGCAAGATCTTCGCAGAGCTCGTTATTATCGCTTGCTTTACAGCAGGTGCATCACTGACTATCTGGCTCGGTGATGAGATCAACGAGAAGGGTATCGGAAACGGTATCTCAATGCTCCTGTTCGCAGGTATCATTGCTAGAGGTCCTTCAGCAGTTCTCGGTCTGTTCGACTATATGAAGACAGGCGAGGCTAAGAACATCATTCTCGTAATTGCTATACTTGTTGTGTTCGTTCTGATGATAGGCTTTATCATCTTCATGAATGAGGCTGAAAGAAGAATACCGATACAGTACGCTAAGAGAGTAGTCGGCAGAAAACAGTACGGCGGTCAGAATACTTTCATTCCGATCAAGATCGCAATGAGCGGCGTTATGCCTATCATCTTTGCAATGGCTTTCATGTCACTGCCTTCAACACTCAAGATGTTTATTGAACCTAAGAGCGGAAGTTTCTACGATCACTTCCTCCATTGGTTTGAGTACACTCATCCGTTCTACGCTTGTCTGTACTTTGTGCTGATAATCGGCTTTAACTATTTCTACGTTTCAATGCAGTACAATCCGCTTGAGATCGCTAACAACCTCAGACAGAATAACGGCGGTATCCCTGGTATCAGACCGGGCAGACCAACTTCCGATTATCTCAAGAAGGTTTTGTCAAAGATAACATTGGTAGGAGCTGTGTTCCTCGGAATAATCGCTATCTTCCCTATTATCTTTACTTCGATCACAAAGATGAATATTGCAATGGGCGGTACTTCGATACTCATCGTTGTATCAGTAGCTCTTGAAACAGCAAGAACTATGGAATCTCAGATGATGATGCGTCATCATAAGGGTTTCCTTGAATAAACCATAGGCTTTACGTTTGAGATAAAAAGGAGTTAAAAATGAATATCATTCTTTTAGGTGCTCCCGGTGCGGGAAAAGGAACTCAGGCTGAGGTTATCTGCAAGGCTCTGAACATTCCTACTATTTCTACAGGCAATATGCTCAGAGCGGCTGTTAAGGCTGGCACTGAGTACGGTCTCAAGGCTAAGGCTGCTATGGACGCAGGCGACCTTGTATCAGACGATATCGTAATTGGTATCCTCAAGGACAGGATCGCTGAGCCTGACGCTCAGAACGGTTTTATTCTGGACGGTTTCCCAAGAACAGTTCCTCAGGCTGAGGCTCTTGACGCTATGGGCGTTAAGATAGACAAGGTCATCGAGATATATGTTCCAGACGAAACTATTCAGGAAAGACTGTCTGGCAGAAGAGTTTGCCTTGACTGCGGTGCTACTTACCACACAGCTTTCAAGCCTTCAAAGGTAGAGGGTGTGTGCGACGTTTGCGGCAAGCCTATCGTTATCCGTAAGGACGACGAGCCTGCTACAGTCATCAGCAGACTTCAGACATATCACAAATCAACAGCCCCTCTCAAAGATTATTACGGCAAACAGGGCAAGCTTGTTACCGTTGAGGGACAGGATAAGGTAGAGGACACTTCTAAGTTAGTCCTTGAGGCCGTTAAGGCATAGAATCCGAGGCGTTTTTAATGATATGCGTTAAATCCAACAAAGAGATCGAGAAAATGCAGAAGGCGGGTGCAATAACCGCCGGAGCATTGATCGCTGCGGGCGAGGCTATCAGACCGGGTATGACTACCTACGAGCTTGATAAAGTCGTTCACAGATATATCACTTCTCATGGTGCAAAGCCAAGCTTTCTTGGCTACGGCGGATTTCCAGGCTCAGCCTGCATTTCCGTCAACGATGAGATAATCCACGGTATCCCCGGTCCACGCAAACTCTGCGAGGGCGACATCGTTTCAGTGGACGTTGGTGCTTACATCGACGGCTACCACGGAGATTCCTGCAAGACCTTTGCTGTAGGCAAGATTTCCCCTGAGGCAGAGGCTCTGATGAAGTCCACCGAAGAAAGTCTGTATCTTGCAATAGATATGGTAAAGCCTGGCGTTAGACTTGGCGACTTGGGTGCGGCCATTCAGAAATACAATGAGGACAACGGCTACTCCGTTGTAAGACAGTTCGTTGGTCACGGTGTGGGCAAAAACCTGCACGAAGATCCTGAAGTTCCAAACTATGGCAAGGCTGGTCACGGAATCAGACTTGTGGCAGGAATGGTAATAGCTATAGAGCCTATGATAAACATGGGTACAGCTGATATCAAGACAATGCCTGACGGTTGGACTGTTAAGACAAAAGACGGCAAGTGGGCGGCTCATTTTGAGCATACAATCGCAGTTACTCCTGACGGGGCAGTTATTCTGACCAAAGTATGACGGAGAAAAGCGTTGTAGATATACCGATCGGTTCAGTGGTGCTTGCGAACGCAGGCCGTGATAAGGGCAGATATTTTGTTGCGGTAGCTGCCGACGGCGGTTTTGTGTATATCGCAGACGGCAAGGAGCGAAAGCTCGAAAAGCCAAAGCGGAAAAACATGAAACACATTTCACCTGCGGGCGTCAACATCAGCACCGAAGAGCTGACAAACAGGAAATTAAGACGGCTGATACAAGGTTTTGACCCAAACCGTGTTACAGCAGACCAAAACCTTTTAGATGGGGAGGTTTTTTAATGTCAAAGGAAGACGTTATCGAACTTGAGGGAACGGTAATTGAGGCTAAGCCAAATGCAACGTTTCTGGTAGAACTTTCAAACGGTCATAAAATCCTTGCTCATATTTCGGGTAAGCTGCGTATGAATTATATTCGTATCGTGCCCGGAGATAAGGTAACGGTCGAAATGTCACCGTATGACTTGACAAAGGGAAGAATCACATGGAGAGCTAAGTAAGCTTTCCCGTAAGTTTAAGAATTTTTAATTCTTGTCGCTAAATTCAAAGGAGGTATTTCAATGAAAGTAAGACCTTCAGTTAAGCCTATCTGCGAGAAGTGCAAGGTAATCAAGAGAAAAGGCAAGGTTATGGTAATCTGCCAGAATCCTAAGCACAAACAACGTCAGGGCTAACAAACCAATAATGGAGGTGCAGCTAAATAATGGCTCGTATTGCTGGTATCGACCTGCCAAAGGATAAGAGAATTGAAATTGCTCTTACTTATATCTATGGTATAGGTCAGAAGACTGCTACTAAGATTCTTAATGAAACAGGCGTAAATCCTGACACAAGAGTTAAGGATATGTCTGAGGACGATGTAGCTAAATTGCGTGAATATATTGATCACAACATCACAGTTGAGGGTGACCTCAGAAGAAATGTTGCACTCAATATCAAGAGATTGACAGAAATCGGTTGTTATCGTGGTCTTCGTCACAGAAGAGGTCTGCCTGTAAGAGGTCAGAGAACAAAGACCAACGCAAGAACTCGTAAGGGTCCTGTAAAGACAATCGCTAATAAGAAGAAGTAAGGAGGGTGTGAACAATGGCTCAGGCTAAGAAGAAGACTACTATCCGTCGTCGTCGTGAAAGAAAGAACATTGAACAGGGACAGGTTCATATCCAGTCTACTTTTAACAACACTATCGTAACTATTACAGATATGCAGGGCAATGCTATTTCTTGGGCATCAGCCGGCGGACTTGGATTCAGAGGTTCTAAGAAGTCTACTCCATTCGCTGCTCAGACAGCTGCTGAAACTGCTGCAAGAGCTGCTAAGGAGCATGGTCTTAAAACAGTTGAAGTATTTGTAAAGGGACCTGGTGCTGGCCGTGAGGCTGCTATCAGAGCTTTGCAGTCAGAGGATCTTGAAGTTAGACTTATCAAGGATGTAACTCCGATCCCTCACAACGGATGCCGTCCTCCAAAGAGAAGACGTGTATAGTTCATTAGGTAATTTGAGTTTGTAGTTTACTCAAAGTCGGGTAAGCAATTCGGCTAAGACCCGATAACATTTTAGAAAACGGAGGTATTTACTATGGCAGTAAATAGAGAACCAATACTCAAGAGATGTAAATCTCTCGGAATCAGCCCAGCAGTTATGGGTATCGCTAAGGAAACAAAGCGTGATCCTAACGCTAACAAGAGAAAGAAAGTTTCAGAATACGGTATGCAGCTGAAGGAAAAGCAGAAGCTCAAGTTCATTTATGGCGTTCTTGAGAAGCAGTTCCGTCACCTGTTCGAGCTTGCTGAGAAGATGGAGGGTCAGGCTGGTGCTAACCTTATTACTCTTCTCGAATCAAGACTTGACAACGTTGTATACAGAATGGGTCTTTCAATGACAAGAAGAGAGGCTCGTCAGCTCGTTGTTCACGGTCACTATCTTGTTAACGGCAAGAGAGTTGACATTCCTTCCTACAGAATCAAGGAAGGCGACGTTATCTCACTGAAGGATAACAGCAAGAAGAGCGAGAAGTTCAAGCAGATCATTGAGGCAAATGCTTCAAAGGCAGCTCCTACATGGCTTGAGGTAAACAAGGACAACCAGACAGCTAAGGTTCTGCGTATGCCTGTTAAGGAAGACCTTGACTATGACATCGAGGAGCACCTCATCGTCGAGTTGTATTCTAAATAATGTATTGATAGTGGTTCTCTCGGTATGCACTCTGCAAGGGTGCGTATCGGAGAAATACTTGATATGTTTTTGGAAGTGTATGTGTAATAGATCATATAAAACAATCGAGTTTGAAAACAGGAGGGTCATAAATGCTTGAAAAAATAGAAAAGCCTGAAATCGAAACAGCCGAGCTAAAGAGCAACGGAACATACGGCAAGTTTATTCTCGAACCTCTGGAGCGTGGCTATGGTATTACGCTCGGAAACAGTCTGAGACGTGTACTGCTCTCCTCTTTGCCAGGCGTCGCCGTTACATCGGTAAAGATCGACGGTGTACACCACGAACTATCAACAATTCCCGGAGTTAAGGAAGATGTTACTGAGATCATTCTTAACCTCAAGGGTTTAACTGCAAAGCTTTACGGTGAAGGTCCTAAGACGATCTACATTGAGGCCGAGGGCGAGTGCGTTGTCACTGCCGGCGACATCAAGACTGATTCTGAAGTGGACATTCTTGTTCCTGATATGCACATTGCAACTCTGGGACCTGGTGCAAAGCTTTATATGGAAATTGTCATCGACAGAGGCCGTGGATATGTTTCTGCGGAAAAGAACAAGGCTCTTATGCCTAATGCCCCTATCGGTGTTATTGCAGTAGACAGTATTTATACGCCTGTATTAAAGGTGAACTTCACGGTGGACAACACTCGTGTTGGACAGATCACCGACTTTGATAAGCTGACATTGGAGGTTTGGACCGACGGTACTATCTCCGCTAAGGAAGCTGTATCAATGGCAGCCAAACTCCTCAACGAGCATCTGAATCTCTTTGTTGATCTCTCTGAAGAGACCAATGTTGTAGAGATGATGGTTGAAAAGGACGAAAAGGGCAAGGAAAAGATCCTTGAGATGACCATTGAGGAACTTGACTTATCTGTGCGTTCATTTAACTGTCTGAAACGTGCAGGAATTAACACGGTTAACGATTTGATTGAAAAGTCTGCTGAAGAAATGATGAAGGTAAGAAACCTTGGTAAGAAGTCATTTGACGAGGTCAAGGAGAAACTTCATTCATTGGGTTACGACCTTAATTCAGAGGACGATAATTAAAGTAAGGAGTGAAAATCTATGCCAGGCACAAGAAAGCTGGGAAGAACTAGCGACCAGAGAAAAGCAATGCTCAGAGCTATGGTTACTTATCTTCTCGAAAACGGTAAGATTGAAACCACTGTAACAAGAGCTAAGGAAGTTGCTGCTATGACTGAGAAAATGATTACTCTCGGCAAGGCAGGCGACCTTCACTCAAAGCGTCAGGTACTTTCTTATGTAACAAAGGAAGACGTAGCTAAAAAGCTGTTTGACAACATTGCACCTTCATATGAGGGCAGAAACGGCGGCTATACAAAGATCATCAAGATCGGACCACGTCGTGGCGACGCTGCTGAGATGGCTATCATTCAGTTGGTTTAATAAATTTTGCATAATATTCAAGGCTGTATCCGTAGGGGTACAGCCTTTTTTATGTGCTTATATTTGGGCATTGGTATCAAGATATGCGGGAGAACTGTTCGCACCTACAAGTGTGACTATGGTTTGTGGTTATTTTAGAAGTTCATTGCCAATGAGGTCAATGAACTTTTTGCCTGCTATGCCGTTTTGTGAATAGCCGTGGGCTTTGAGTATACTGTTCACGGCTTTTTTTGTGCCGACGCCGAAGATACCGTTTTTGTCAAGGGCGTTCTTGTGCAGACCATTTTTCTTTGCAAGCATGAGGAGATATTTCAGTGCAAGCACGCCGTTGCCTTTGTCGCCTTTTTTATATCCTGTGGTATCAAGGACTTTTGCGGCTGGGGCGTAAAGGTTAAGACCCTTTTCTTTTATTATTGCAGGGTAATCCCTATAGGCGTAGTTGCAGTCGCAGCGGCTTTGAACGCCGTTCACAGTGCCTTTGTTTGTATACTGCCATATGCCGTAGTTCTCGGCGGCAGGCTTTGCAACGTCAAAGTGAGCGACCCAAATGTCAAAGCGGTTTTTTACGGTGTCTGACACCTTGCGTTTGAGAAAATCTGCATAGCTGTAAACAGCGGTATAGTAGCCCTTGCTTTCAAGATGACCGCAAAAAGCAGTTATCATTTTGTTTATGGCGGCGTTTGGCAGCTCGCTTTGTGAGGCGTCCTCGATATCAAAGGCGAGTGGATATTCAAACTTTTTGCCTTTCACAGCGTCAAGGAATGTTTTCGCCTCTGCAAGTGCGTCAGCCTCGGTGAGTGCGTAGGAATACCAGTATGCACCAACGTCAAGCTCTGCCTTTTTTGCGGCGGCGTAGTTGCGTTCAAAGCTTTCGTCTTTTTGTCCTGCATATTTGCCGTAGCCTGCGTTTATCATCACGAAGGTGTAACCCTGTGCACGGACTTTTTCAAAATCCACTATCCCCTGCCAGTGGGATACATCTATGCCCTTAGCTTTTTCCATTGCTGTCACCTCCCGACTTTTTTGCCGTTTGAACGCCGAAATAGAATGATATCACCACTGTGAAAACGGTTATGAACTGCTCTCCGCTCACAATGCCTTTCAGCGTGAGGATACAGAAAACACTGGTCATAAGCAGCGTCACAATGGATTTTACGTCAATGAGTTTTGCGATTCTTTCTTTCATGAATATCTCTCCCTTTCCATGTCTGTTATCTTTTGTTCCGCAGCCGCCATTCTCGAAATAAGTGCGTTGTGCTCCGAAACGGTTTTTTCAAGCCTATCTATCCTATATATAATAAGCCGCTCGGTCGCCTCCTGTGACTTTTTGTTCTCTTTTGCACCAGAATGAGCTATTATAAGCTGACAGGCTATGCTTGCGGCAGCTGCTATGAATGCTGCTAATATTGCCTCCATTTTATCACCTCCTACTTATCCCGAAAAAGCGGCGGTTTGTTGCATAAAAAATGCAACAAATAATAAAATGTTGCCAAATTAAATATAAAAACATTTGTTTGCACAAAATCTCGTGGGCAGATTTGTGCAGAGATAACATACTTTCATGAACAGAAAAAATATTCGTTAAGGCAGAAAAAAACACGGTTGGAACGATATCCGACCGTGTTTTTGCGTTTATATCTGTTTATTTCTCAGGCAAGAGCATTGCCGCCGCAATGTATGCGATAACGCCCGCACCCCCTGCACAGCCTATGACCACAGTACATATCCGCACGATGTTCACGTCAATGTTGAAATACTCCGCAAGACCTGCACACACGCCGGAAATTATTCTGCCGTCTCTCAATTTGTAAAGTTGTTTTGCCATTTTTACCACTCCTTATCTGAAATTCAGCGAAACTTCGCCGATACCATTGTCAACATCAAGTTTTATTTTGTATGGAAGTTCGCTTTCTGATGACGAACTGCTGATCTTTACGCTGCCGTCTGAATCGATCTTATAGTCATCTCTGAAACCGTCGATATCAAACCTTATGCTGCCTATGCCGCCGTCTATCTCAGCGTCCCCAAGCAGTTTTCCCGTGAAATCTGTTTCGCCGATACCGCAGTCAAAGTCTGAATCGTTGAAGGTGCAGTTTTTGAAAACTGTTTTTCCTACACCCATGTCAAGATCTGCCTCGTCAGTGCAGGTGACGTTTGTTATCTCTGAGCTGCCTGCTCCGAAATCAATGTCAAGTTTCGTGCAGGTCAGGTCGGAAAGCGTCATTTTTCCTGCTCCTGCGTCGATGAGCACTGTGTCGAACTGCTTTTCGGGAAGTTCTATTGTCAGCTCAGGTTCACTGCCGTCAAAGGAAACATATCCGCCGTTAAGATGCAAAAAGCTGTCGGCAGTCTTGACCTGAAGTTTTCCGTCAGATGCGGCAAAGTTGAGCTTTTCAGGGATATTCTTGCCTGTGATGTGGATATTTTCATCGCTGCTTTTTTTGATGTTAATAGCTCCTGCGGCAAAATCTATGTCGATATTTGCTATGGTGCCGCCGTCGAAATTCTCATCATAGGAATAACGCTTGCCTAAGCTTTTGGTGTTTGTTATCTGTATAAGCACTGCACCGACCACCATAAGCACGATGCCGATAATAAGTATCGTCAGGAAAACAGGGAAACGTCTGCGTTTTTTATCCCCTGTGTTATCATATTTTGCCATTATGCCACCGCCTTTGAGTTTATAAGTTTATGGACAAAGTCTGTGAATTTGTTGAAAAGGCTCACACAGCCGTGCCATATCCCTCTTATGATAGGCGTTACTATCAGACCGCCAAGTCCGATACAAATAAGTCCTGCACCGATAAGTACGATTCCTGCGGGGTATACTGTAAAAAGTGTGACTATTCCGCCAATGGTCAGCGAAAAGCCCACCACGAAAACTGTGATTATAATGGATATGAGTGCGGCGAGTATCGCCAATGCCACTGCGGCAAGTGCACACATAATGCTGAACCATATAGGGCTTGTTATTATAAGCACGATAAGTTTTGCAAGCGAGCCGCTTTGTGGTCGGCTGTCTGGTTCTGCGGACTGAGCCGCAGATGGGTCGGTTGCTGATTCCATTTGGAACACAGCGTCACCTTGTGCATGGATACCGCTGTCTTGCAATATCTTGTTTGCAAGCTCCTCAGGCGTGCCGAGATTTGCGGCAGTTTCAGCCTCGTGTGCTGAGCCTGCGTCAAGGAATATCTCCTCATAAAAGCTCAGAGCGTCATTTATTTCATCTTCCGCAAGTCCGCCCTCTTCAAGGCGTCTGCGTAACGCAGTGAGATATTCAAGTCTGTTCATATATTTTCTCCACCTTTTTCTAATAATATACTGTCTACCATGTTCTTATGCTTTGTCCACTCCTGACGATATTCCGCCAGTGCTGCCTCCCCCTTGGGCGTAACATGATAGTAACGTCTGTTTCTGCCCATATACTCCTTATCGTAGGTTTCAAGCAGCTCGTTTTTTTGCAGCCGTCTGAGCACAGGATACAATGTCGATTCGGACACGTCTACCGCACTGCGTATGAACTGTGTAATCTCATAGCCGTAGGTATCTTCCCTGTCTACCACCGACAAGACCATTGAATCAAGCAGTCCTGCACTGATAGGAAAGCCCATTTTATCTCTCCTTTCTTTATGTCAAATCCCCTCAATGTGAGCATTATTGATTTTACAATATTATATCGTTGAACATATTATACGTCATATAATATTATTTGTCAAGGGGTAATTGAAAATTTTTTTGTTATGATTGCTTGATAAGAGTTAGTTCAGGGTAATAGTTTGTTGAAAATTCCTATTGATTTTATATACTTTTGTGGTATAATATCTATTAGGAACATCTAACTCATGACAGCAGGCGTCATAAGGTTTTATAAAGTTTTATATTTCGGGCAATAGAGGAAAGGAAATCTATCATGAAAAACAGTAATTTATTGAAAATAACGGGACTTCATGTAAGTGTTGGGGAAAAAGAGATTTTGCACGGCGTTGACCTGACGGTGAACAATGACGAAACTCATGTTCTTATGGGACCTAATGGCACGGGTAAATCCACACTGGGATATGCTATAACAGGAAACCCTGCATATACGGTAACAGAGGGCGACATAGTTTTCGACGGCGAGAGCATTGTTGGTATGCCCGTGAACGAGCGTGCGAAAAAGGGAATTTTCCTGTCGTTCCAGAATCCGCTGGAAGTGCCGGGAGTTACGCTCAGTTCATTTATAAGAAGTGCACTGGAGCAGAAAACAAAGACACGTCTGAGATTGTGGGACTTCAAGAAAAAGCTTGCGGAAACAATGAAACTGCTCGACATGGACGAGTCTTATGCAGACAGAGATCTGAACGTGGGCTTTTCAGGCGGCGAGAAGAAAAAGGCAGAGATTCTGCAAATGCTCATGCTTGAACCAAAGCTTGCTATACTTGATGAAACGGACTCAGGTCTTGACGTTGACGCAGTAAGGACAGTTTCACAGGGCGTAAAGCTTTACAGAGAGCGTGTTCACGGCTCACTGCTTATTATAACACACAGCACAAGGATATTGGAGGCTCTCACAGTTGACGCCGCTCACGTTATGGAAAACGGCGTTATCGTGAAAAACGGCGGTGCAGAGCTTGTGGACAAGATAAACGAAAAGGGCTTTTCGGCTATCTGATAAAAGTGTGTAAGGGGCATTTTGCCATTACACGCAGCAAGAGGACGAGGTGAAAATGATGAAAGAAAAAAGTCAGGTCATGGATATTGACCGCAGTATTTATGATATAAAAGATGTTGAAAATGACGCTTACCGTATAAAAAGCGGTCTGACGCCTGAAATAATAGAGAAGATATCAAAAGAGAAAAACGACCCTGTATGGATGCAGCAGTTCAGATTGCAGTCTTTGCAGATCTATAACGAGATACCGACTCCGGACTGGGGTCCGTCACTTGAGGGCCTTGATATGGACAACATTGCCACATATGTAAGACCGAACACGAAAATGCAGAACAACTGGAAAAACGTTCCGCAGGATATAAAGGACACCTTTGAAAGACTGGGCATACCGCAGGCGGAGAGAAAATCTCTGGCAGGCGTTGGTGCACAGTATGACTCGGAGCTTGTTTATCATAACGTGCGTTCCGAGGTAGCTAGGGAGGGCGTTGTTTATATGGATATCGAAAGTGCCATGAAGGGCGAATATGCCGACATGGTGAGGAAATATTTCATGAAACTTGTTACGCCGAGGGATCACAAGTTTGCGGCTTTGCATGGTGCAGTGTGGTCGGGCGGCTCGTTTGTGTATGTGCCTAAGGGCGTGCAGCTTTCTATACCGCTGCAATCATATTTCAGGCTCAACGCAAAGGGTGCAGGTCAGTTTGAACATACGCTTATCATAGTTGACGAGGGTGCGAGCCTGCACTTTATCGAGGGCTGCTCTGCTCCGAAATATAACGTTGCAAATCTTCACGCAGGCTGTGTGGAGCTTTATGTTAAAAAGAACGCAAAGCTCAGATATTCCACTATCGAGAACTGGTCGAAGAATATGTATAACCTTAACACAAAGCGTGCCATTGTGGAAGAGGGCGGAACTATCGAATGGATATCAGGTTCATTCGGTTCTCATATCGGCTGCCTTTACCCTATGAGCATTTTGAAGGGCGACAATTCTAAAATGGAGTTCACAGGCGTTACATTTGCAGGCAGCGGACAAAATCTTGACACCGGTGCAAAGGTCGTTCATGTGGGCAAGAACACAAGCTCCTTTATGAACACACGTTCAATAAGCAAGAGCGGCGGAATAAGCACATTCAGGAGCAGCGTGGTGGTGGAAAAGAGTGCGAAAAAGGCTAAGTCATCGGTATCGTGCCAGTCGCTTATGCTTGATTCTGAGTCAAGGTCTGACACTATCCCTGCAATGGATATCCGCACAAAGGACGCCGCTATCGGTCACGAGGCGAAGATAGGCAGCATAAGCGGCGACGCAGTTTTCTATCTTATGAGCCGTGGCATGACAGAAGAGGACGCAAGGGCTCTTATTGTAAGCGGATTTGCAGACAACGTTTCAAAGGAACTGCCTGTGGAATATGCGGTGGAAATGAACAATCTTATAAGACTTGAAATGAAAGGCAGCATAGGCTGACGGGAAAGGAGTGCTTAAAATGACTAAAAATATCCTGATAGACAAGCTGCCGACAAAAACGTGGAACTTCCTCAAGGTGAACAGTGCCGAGATACAGTGGGACAGCGAAAGTGCAGCGAAAACTGAGGAAAGCATCGTCTTTAAGAAAGATGAAAAGAACGAGCCTGTAAGGCTTGACAACAGCGGTGCAGAGGGTTATACTGAAAAGGTCGTGAACGTAACGGCTGAAAAGACTGCAAAGGGCGTTATTTTTGAAGTTTGCAAAGGAAACGCTCCTATGCTGTCAAGGGTGAACGTTACCCTTGGCGAGGGTGCGGACGTAAGGCTCGTCATGCTCCTTGAGCCGTCAGAAAACGGACTTGTCCGCCACGAGGTCAGGGCGGAATGTGGAGAGGGTTCTCACATTCACATTATGACTGTCATGATAGGCAGCGGCGATATTTACAGCGACGACCACGTTACTCTCAGCGGTGACGGAGCGAGATTTGACGCTGACGCCGCTTATCTGGGAAGAAATTCACAGACTATAGACTATAACATCGTGGCTGACCATTTTGGTAAAAAGACGGAGAGCCTTATCACAGTGAACGGTGCTTTGACCGACAGTGCGAAAAAGGTTTTCCGTGGAACGATAGATTTCAAGAAAGGCTCTGCCGATTCTGTGGGGAGCGAGAACGAAACTGTGCTCATGCTTGGGGACGATGTGGTGAACAAGACTGTTCCGCTTATTCTTTGTGCAGAGGAAAATGTGGAGGGCACTCACGGTGCTACTATCGGCGAGCTTGACGCTGACACCATGTTCTATTTTGAAAGCAGAGGCATCGACCGTGAAACTGCCGAGAGGATAATGGCTTACGCCGCTGTTGAAAGGCTTATCCATATGGCTGAGGACGGCGAGTTTGCGGCGGAGGCTGAAAAAGCCATGGGAATAAAAACTGATACAGAGGAATGAGATAAATGCAGGGATACAAGACGGATTTTCCACTTCTTATGCAGGATAAAACGGTTTATATCGACAACGCTGCAACTGCACAGCGACCGAAATGCGTTATTGACGCTGAAAAAGATTTTTACACCTGCCACAATGCAAATCCTCTCCGTGGCATTTATGAGCTGAGCGTTCAGGCAACGGAGGATTATGAGAATGCACGAAAGGCGGTGCGTGACTTTATCGGTGCGAAGTCTGTGCAGGAGATAATTTTTACACGCAACACCACAGAGAGCATAAATCTTGTGGCATACAGCTATGGGCTTTCTAACCTGAAAAAGGGCGACGAGGTGGTGGTTTCCATAATGGAACACCACAGCGACCTTTTGCCGTGGCAAATGGTTTGCAGGCGGACGGGTGCGGAGCTTAAATTCCTTGAATGTGAAAAGGACGGCAGTCTTGACCTTAACAAGGCGGAAAAGCTTATCACAGACCGCACTAAGATAGTGGCGGTGACGCAGCTTTCAAACGTGCTTGGCAGAGAATATCCTATAGAAAAGCTTGCACAGCTTGCTCACAGCAAAAATGCCGTCATTGTGGCAGACGGTGCACAGAGCACGCCGCATATTGCGGTGGACGTGAAAAAGCTTGGGGTGGATTTCTTTGCGTTTTCAGGTCACAAGCTTTATGGACCAATGGGCATAGGCGTGCTTTACGGCAGGCGTGAGTTGCTCGAAAAAATGCCGCCGTTTCTTACAGGCGGCGAGATGATAGAGTCGGTGTCAAGGACATCGGCGGTGTATGCTGAGCTGCCTCACAAGTTCGAGGCTGGCACTGTCAATGCGGCAGGTGCTGTGGGACTGAAAGCGGCTATAGACTATGTGAATGGCATTGGCTTTGAGGAGATACACAAGAGAGAGCTTGAGGTATCGGCATATGCCTTTGAGAAAATGAAAGAAATTGCTCACATAAACATACTTGGCTCGGAACTTGCGGAGGAGCATAACGGCATTTTGACCTTTACGGTGGACAATGTTCACCCTCATGACGTGAGCGAGATACTTGCGGCAGACGGCATTGCAGTAAGAGCAGGTCATCACTGTGCACAGCCGCTGCTTGAATACCTTGGCTATCGTTCAACAGTGAGAGCAAGTTTTGCTTTTTACAATACCAAAGAGGACGCAGACAAATTTTTAGACAGTCTTTCAACTGTCAGGGAGCGAATGGGTTATGGAAAATAGAAATTTTTACAATGAGATACTTACAGAGCACAATATGCACCCTGATTTCAAGCATGATATAGAGGACGCAGACATTGTGCTGGACGGAATAAATCCAAGCTGCGGCGACGAGATACAGTTAAAGCTGAAAACTGACGGCGATATCATCACGGACGGAGCGTTTGTGGGCGACGGCTGTGCGATATCTCAGGCGTCAACGGATATAATGCTCGGCATGATAATAGGTCAGAGCAAGGAAAAGGCTTTGGAATATGCGGACATTTTCATGAGAATGATAAGAGGCGAGGCGTCTGACGAGGAGATAGACAGCCTTGAAGAGGCGTCAGCCCTCAAGGATATCTCACATATGCCTGCAAGAGTAAAGTGTGCGATGCTTGGCTGGAGAACGCTTTCGGAGGCGTTAAAAGAGAAATAAAAAAATACCGCTGAGGATTTTCTCGGCGGTATTTTTTATACAACAAAAGGTGGGCGAACACTGTTCGCACCTACAGATAAATGATGTATTTTTTTACTTGTTTGCAATATCTTTTATAACTTCTCCTGCAATGATAAGTCCCACTACTGACGGAACAAATGCTGTTGACCCCGGTATGTCACGGCGGACAGTGCATTTTCTTTCTGTGCCCGGAGGGCATATGCAGTGCTGGCGGCAGGAGATAGCCATGTCCTCTATTGGTCTTATAGGCTGTTCCTCTGAATAGACCACTTTCAGCGACTTTATACCAGCCTTTTTAAGCTCACGCCTCATTACCTTAGCAAGCGGGCAGACCTTTGTCTGATAGATATCAGCCACACGGAATGCTGTAGGGTCAAGCTTGTTGCCTGCACCCATAGAGGATATAACAGGCGTTCCTGCGGCGTTTGCACGCTTTATTATCTCGAGCTTGCCTGTGACAGTGTCAATGGCGTCGATAACATAATCATACTGAGTAAAATCGAACTGATCCGCAGTGTCAGGCATATAAAAGCACTTGTATGTGTTCACCTTTATGTCAGGGCAAATGTCATGGACACGCTCCTCCGCCACATCGACCTTGTATCTGCCCACTGTTTTTCTTGTTGCGAATATCTGACGGTTAATGTTTGTCAGACAAACTCTGTCATCATCTATAAGGTCAAGCTCGCCAACGCCGCTCCTTGCAAGTGCCTCAACAGCATAGCCTCCCACGCCACCAATGCCGAAAACTGCCACCCTGCTGTGGCTGAGCTTTTCCATTGCCTCTTTGCCGAACAAAAGCTCGGTCCTTGAAAACTGATTTAGCATATAAACACTCCTGAATACTGTTTTATTCTTTTATGATAACATATCCAAGCCCTTTTTTCAAGTGGATTTTTGCCTGCTTTTATTAATTTTCTGATAAATCCTATATGTATAATATAATATTTTGCGACAGCATTTTCGTTGCACTTTTTATGAAAATATGTTATAATGATATATATGATGATACGCAAAAAGTAATAAGAAGGATTGGTAAAAACATGGATATTAATAAGACCCTTGCGGAAGAATTCAAGCTTAGGCAGGAGCAGATAGACAACACTGTGGCACTGCTTGATGACGATAAGACTATACCGTTTATTGCACGATACAGAAAAGAGCTGACAGGCTCGCTGGACGATCAGGTGCTCAGAGAGATAAGCGACAGGCTCACATATCTTAGAAATCTTGAAAAGCGTAAAGGTGAGATAATCTCTTCTATCGCCGAGCAGGAGAAGATGACAGACGAGATAATGACGGCTATCGCAAATGCAAAGACCCTTGTGGAGGTCGAGGACATTTACAGACCGTTCAAGCCAAAGCGTAAGACAAGAGCCTCTGTGGCAAGAGAAAAGGGGCTTGAACCGCTGGCAAAACTTATCATAGAGCAGGATATGAAAACTGACCCACAGGCTGAGGGTGCAAAATTCATTGATGAGGAAAAGGGCGTGAAGTCGGCTGATGAGGCGTTGCAGGGTGCAATGGATATCATTGCGGAGGATATCTCTGACGACGCTGACCTGAGAAAATACATAAGAACGCTGTTTTCGCAGATAGGCGTGATAAGCTCAAAAGCGTCTGACGAGAATGCCGAGTCGGTGTATGAGAATTATTATGACTACGCTGAGGCTGTGGGAAAGATAGCAGGTCACAGAGTTTTGGCTTTGGACAGAGGCGAAAAAGAGGGCGTGCTGAAGGTATCAGTGAATGTGCCTGAGGGAGCAGGAGAGAGAGCCTGCGTGTCAAGATATGTGAAAAATAAGTCAGAGTGCGGAAAGCTTGTTACGGCTGCCTGCGAGGACGGCTACAAAAGGCTCATCTATCCGTCCATAGAGCGTGAGATAAGGGCTGAACTTTCTGCAAACGCTCAGGAGGGTGCGATAAAGGTGTTCTCTTCAAACCTCAGACAGCTCCTTATGCAGCCGCCTGTTAAGGATACCGTTACCCTTGGTCTTGACCCAGGATATGCCCACGGCTGCAAGACCGCTGTGGTCAACGCCACAGGCAAGGTGCTCGACACGGCGATAATCTATATCACTCCGCCGAGAAAGGACACTGAACGTGCAAAACGTATTTTGACGGGATTTATAAAGAAATACGGCGTTACCACCATATCTATCGGCAACGGCACAGCCTCACGGGAAACAGAGCAGTTCACAGCAGAGCTGCTTAAAGAGATACCGCAGAAAGTTTCTTACATGGTGGTGTCTGAGGCAGGAGCGTCAGTTTATTCTGCGTCAAAGCTTGCGGCTGAGGAGTTTCCTGAGTATGACGTTTCGCTGCGTTCGGCAGTGTCTATAGCACGCCGTCTGCAAGACCCTCTGGCGGAGCTTGTGAAGATAGACCCTAAGGCAATAGGCGTGGGACAGTATCAGCACGATATGCCAAAGGCGAGAATGGACGAGGCTTTGAAGGGCGTTGTTGAGGACTGCGTAAACTCAGTGGGCGTTGACCTTAATACGGCGTCATATTCGCTGCTGTCTTACATTTCGGGAATAAACATGACCGTGGCAAAGAATATCGTTTCCTATCGTGAGGAGAACGGTGCTTTCACAGAGAGAAAGCAGCTTATGAAAGTGCCAAAGCTTGGAGCAAAGGCATTTGAGCAGTGTGCAGGATTTTTGAGAGTTCGTGGAGGAAAAAATCCTCTTGACAACACTGCTGTTCACCCTGAGTCATATAAGGCCGCACAGGCTCTTATCGACAGATGCGGACTGAGCCTTGCGGATATGGGCGATGTAAAGCAGATAGCGGAAAAGGTCAATGCAATGGGCATGAAAAAGCTTGCCGCAGATATCGGCATCGGTGCACCGACCCTCAAGGACATAGTGGGAGAGCTTGAAAAGCCTGGCCGTGACCCTCGTGACGAGCTGCCGCCACCGCTTATGAGGAGCGGCGACATTATGGAGCTTAAAGACCTGAAACCTGGCATGGAGCTTATGGGCACTGTAAGAAACGTTATAGACTTCGGTGCGTTCGTTGATATCGGCGTTCATGAGGACGGACTTGTGCACATTTCTCAGATGTGCGACAGATATATAAAGCACCCTCTTGAGGTCGTAAAGGTCGGCGAGGTAGTGAAAGTTTGGGTACTTGATGTTGACCTAAGGAAAAAGCGTATCTCACTGACTATGAAAAAGCCTAAGGTCTAATGCTCTGAAACAGGAAAGGTCGTTGAGCTAAAATGCTGAAATACAGAAAAATAACTGAGGCTGATGACGAGAGCATTGCAGCTATAGTAAGAGAAAATCTTAAAATAGCAGGTCTGGATATTCCGGGGACAGTTTATTTTGACCATGAGCTTGACCATTTGAGTGCATATTATAACAGCGTCGGCGAGAAACGTGTGTATTTTACAGCTTTAGACGAAAGCGAGCAGGTCGTAGGCGGCGTGGGGATATCTGAGCTTAAAGGCGTTCCAAACTGGGCAGAGCTGCAAAAACTGTATCTTAACGACTCTGCAAAAGGTAAAGGCTACAGCAGGGAGCTTATGAGTATGGCTGAAAACTGGGCAAAGGAAAACGGCTATAAAAAGCTTTACCTTGAAACCCATACCAACCTCAAAATTGCAATAAGATTATACGAAAAGCTGGGCTTTAAGCAGATAGAGCGACCGAAATTCGTTGTCCACAGCACTATGGATCACTTTTATCTGAAAGATCTGTGATATGTCAACAAATATGCGTAAATACGTTATTGTATGTAGGGGCGACCAGAGGTCGCCCCTACACAAAATAGCGTATTTTATGGGCTTTTTTATTCAGCTACCCACTGTTTTAAAGCCGCAGAAAGTCGTATGTCGATATCCTTTCTTGTCTGCTCGCACTCCTTAGGGTAGTCCTTTGCAGCCTTGAAAATAAATTTCATTACGAATTTAAGTCCCACAGGAAGTGCTTTTCTGAGCATTGTCTCAGGAAGCACAAAGTGCGTTCCATGCTCGTAAGTCAGGGCTTCGTAATCGCACTCGTGAGGGCGTTCTTTCAAACGCTTATCCATGCGGCGGACGTATTTTCCTGCCTCCCAGAAACTGTCGTCATCAGCACCCACCATTATAAGCTTGCCCTTGATGTTCTCAACCTTTATCATTTCTTCCTCTGTATGTTCTCTTGCCTTTTCAGAGTCGATAAAAAGGTGCGTGCTTCGTGTTATATCTCCCGAGCCTTTGGTTTCTTCTTCTATTTTGTGATAGTATTCAGGGTGGGCATAAACGAACGGCATATAGGCAAGCGGCTTGCCCTGCCATGAAAGTGTGGAAGCGTCAGGGATAGGCCATTCCTTGCAGCCGTCTTTTTCGCCCTGCTCAAAGCCCTGCCATACAAAGTCGCTTGGCGTAAGACCGAAAGTGAGTGTTATGTCCGGGAAATATGAAGCTGCCACAAGGGAATCCATTCCTGCCGTACTCATTCCCATTATGCCTATCTTTTTGTTTCCATGACTTTTGAGCCACTTTATAGCGTTCTCTATCCTTTCAAGCGGGAAATTCACATGGCTGTAGTTCTTCACGTCAGGTGACATACACATAACGTTCACGCCATTTTTGTGAAGCCATTTTGCTCCGCACTTTGCCATAAAGTCATTAGGATCGTCGCCGAACAGACCTATCATTGTGCAGTTTGCACCCTTTGGGTTTTCATAATATGTACCATAAAAACCGTCTTTCTCATTGCTAAAAAATTGTTTCTTCATAATACCGACCTTTCTAAGTTGGTTTTCTTTATAAAGTTAGATTGAGCTAACCGCATCTCAAAAAAAACAGGGTAGATAACTTCGCCCCAAGCTATATTATATCACATTTTTGCTTATTTGTCAGGTGTATTAACGAAAAAAGTCAGATGCATTGTAAATTTTTAATTTCCATGTTGTTGCTTATGTATTAATGCAAACAGCGGAGAACGCATTCTTTTTGCAGTTCTCCGCTATTTTTAAGCCTTATTTTTTGCCGCATCTGCTGTGACAGTGTGAGCAACAGCCACAGCATTTTCCACTTTTCTTTTGCCTTGATATGCTCACTGCCGCCGCCACTGCCCACAAAAGCAGAAGTATCACCACTATCCAGTCAGCGAGATTCATAATAACGCTCCTAT